>Ga0265316_10001443_pt1 | contig 25509 bp, 18 predicted proteins | sample 4522metaG_FD_202092 | JGI IMG/M metagenome (GOLD analysis project Ga0265316, IMG submission 202092) | Rhizosphere microbial communities from Carex aquatilis grown in University of Washington, Seatle, WA, United States - 4-5-22 metaG | ecosystem: Host-associated > Plants > Roots > Rhizosphere >... | reverse complement strand
ACGGAGGTCGTGACGCCGCCGCCGAAGCGCGAGACGGAGGCTGCGACACCGCCGCCCAAGCCGGCGACAACATTGCGCCCCGTGGCAGGAAGTGGTGGCACTGTGGCGCCCGGCCGAGTCGCCTCTCAGTCGACGGCGCAGACAAGCGCCGCAACCGGCGCGCTGCCAGAGGCCCCGATACGGATGGTCGAGAGCGGCGAGGTCAAGGACGGCGAATTCGAGGTCATGGATCCAGGCGACACTCCATCTTCTCCGTTGCCCACGACCCCCACGCCGCCTCCGGTGCCTGCCATTTCTGCTGTGCTGCCGACCACGTCGCAGCCGCCACGTGCGGAATCTCCCTTGCGAGAAAGCGGGCCGGTCGTGGGCGCAAGAGCCGAAGACTCAGCGAGCGAGGTTTTGCCTCTGCCTGAAGCCCTGTCGCGTCGGCCTCTCAAGAAAAGGCTCAAGCCCTGGTTCGAAGAGGTCTTCGACGAGAACTACCTGCGCACTTTGCCTTTCATGACGGCCCAGCAGACCATGCGTGAGACCGCGTTCGTCAAAGAGGCGCTGTCACCGCCGGCCGAGGGCGAAGTGCTGGACATTGCGTGCGGCTACGGCCGGCATGCCATCGAGCTCGGCCAGCGTGGCTTTCGAGTGACGGGGCTCGATCTCTCGCTGCCGCTTCTCATCCGTGCGGCCGACGAAGCCCAACGTCGGGGTCTGTCGGTCAACTTCGTGCATACGGACATGCGCGAGATGACCTACGAGAACCGGTTCGACGCTGCGTACTGTGTCCTCACATCATTCGGTTACTTCGACGAGGAAACCAACCTGCGCGTCGCTACGTCGATTTGTCGCGCGCTCAAGCCCGGCGGGCGTTTTCTGGTCGACACCATCAACCGCGATTACATCGTGTCCGATCTGCCGAGCCGGGTCTGGTGGGAAGGCGACGGGTGCGTGGTGCTGGAGGAAGTGGATTTCGACTTCCATACGAGCCGCGTCCTGATTCGACGTTCGATCGTATTCGGGGATGGACGCCAGATGGAGAGCGAGATTTCGATTCGCGCTTACAGTCTGCATGAGCTGGGAAGGGTATTGCGTCGTGCCGGGTTCCAAATCCTTGAGGCGTCGGGAAGTCTAGAACACAGGGAGCCATTTCTCGGAGCCGCAGCGCGGCATGTAGTCTTGGTGTGCGAACGTCCGTTGACGTAAGCGGACGCCGAGACGCGGCATTCATGCGCTTTTGTGCGCCGCGATTGCCCAAATCGGGCAGCTTGAAGACTCCAACGTGCTGGAACCAATCAAGTTGCCTGAGAACGCACCTGGCGACCCAGCTCGGCTCTGATTTCCCTTGTCCAGCTAGATAGCGCCATGAAACCGATGGCCCGAGACGAACATCAAAGTGTACGAGAGTGAATGAGAGATGCCAGGAATATTCTGGCGCCCAGGACCGTATACGTGTAGTAGGGAGCCCTCGAAGCAATCACCTTAATGAGAAACAGCAATGGACCGTACAGCCACAAAAATGAAAGCAACTCGCAGGCAGCGGACAGCAAGCGGCGGTAGTCGCGTCAAGGCCGCCCGCCGCATCGGGCGAAGCTTGGTCGAAGAGCGGAGTGCCTTGCCTCGACCAGCCAACGACGTCGGCATCGAGCTGGAATTGCCTGAGCCGCCGATGGTCGAAGCTGTTTTCGCGGCTGCGGTTGATGATCTGCCTGCGGAACTGGAGCCCATCGAAACAGCGGTGGTTGTCGTCCCGGAAGAGGATTTGGAGGTCGAGCTAGCTCCCGTTCCAGAAGAAGAGGGTGATGACGACTCGGAAACGGAAGAGGAAGAGGAGGTAGTTGCGCGTCCGGCTGAGCCCGGAGGTGAGGTCAAGAAGTCCGACGAGCCCCAGAGTTTCCTTTCGATGTACTTCCGCGATATGGCGGAACTTGAAGTGTTGCGGCCTGAGCAGGAGTTCGAGACCGCGCGCCACATAGAGGAGCTTGAGCTGGGTCTGTGGCGGGTCATTCTGAGCTTCACGCCGTGGGCAGGGCATGCCGTCTCGACCATCGAGGCTGCAATCGGGAGGCCCTTGCCCGAGTTCAGGGCGTACCGATCGCTGGCTGATCGGGCCGGTCGCCGCGCTGGCCCGGCGAAGAACAAGAAGTTTGAAAAACTGGTGGACGGACTTGCGGCCAAGCTGAAGGAGCTGGATATCGACCGCGTATTCGTCGATGCCGCCATGGCTGAGATCCATCGCTTGAATGGTGCGGCCAGACTAGGGCGTCCCATAGAGGGTCTTGGTTTTGCGACCACCAACAAGGCTTTCCGTCAGTTCGTGGACAGCGTTTCCTTGAAGGCGGCGGTGGTCAAACGCGCCAAGAACGAGTTCGTGAAGGCGAACCTGCGTTTGGTCGTGTCCATCGCGCGGCGCTTTAACCATGGCCGTCTGCCTCTGCCTGATCTGATCCAGGAGGGAAACATCGGCCTCATGAAGGCGGTGGAGCGCTACGACTATCGGCGAGGCTTCCGCTTTTCCACCTACGCGAGCTGGTGGATTCGTCATGCCATCAGCCGAGCGTTGGCTGACAAGGGCCGGGCGGTGCGTCTGCCCGTGCACATGATCGACGCCTATCATCGCATCGCCAAGTCGGAACGTGAGCTGCAGTCCAAGCTTGAGCGGCCGGCGACCACCGAGGAGATTGCCTCGGTGACCGGGATCGAGACCGAGAAGCTGGAAAAGATGCGCACCTTCTTGGCCGACAACCCGGTGTCGCTGGATCGCTCACTCTCCGAGGACGATGGGCGACGGCTTATCGACGTCCTGGTGGACCCCAACGAGGCGCCTGCGCCTCCGGACCAGATGATGAGCAGCGAAACTCAGAGTGAAATGCTCAAGCTGCTGAGCGTGCTCAAGCCCATTGAGGCGGATATTCTTCGCAAGCGTTTCGGGTTGGTCAACGACCGCGAGCGCACGCTCAAGGAGATCGGCGACGAATATCGTCTGTCGCGCGAGCGGGTTCGCCAGCTACAAGAGCAGGCCCTGGGTAAGATGCGCAAGGCGATGGCCAAGCGCGAGATGCTGTAGTTCTGTGTAGTCCAGGCACGCAACTTGGGGCCGAGTCGGACGAAGATCCGACATGGTTCTGGCCGTTTGGGCCTGTGCGTTCGCTTGCGGGATTGCTGTCGCGATTCTGGGCCAGGCCCAGGTCGCGGCAGGGTTCGCGCTGGCGGCGCTTGGGTTGGCGGCCTGGAGTCTGAGCCGCCGCACGTGGGTCACTGCGGTCGCGGCAGGTGCACTGGCAGCGGGCGCCGGGATGGGCATGCGGGCGCTTCGCGAGTGTCAGGCTCCGCCTGCCGTGCCCGAGGACACGCTGGTTCGCGTGCTGGGCCAGGTGGTCATGGGGCCGGAGGCCGGCGCAGGGGAGGGCGAGAGCAAGAAGACGCGGTTCTCGCTGGCGATTCACTCGGTCGACGCATCTTTGTTGGAAGCCAGGGCCTTGGTGTCGGTGGTGGAGGGCGTGCCCGACTTGGCCCCGGGGGACGAGGTGGCGCTTTCTGCGCGGCTTTTCCTGCCGCGCGGGTTCGCAAATCCAGGCCTGCCCGATGCGCGCATTCTCGCCAAGGCGCAGGGCGTGGACTTGCTCGCAAGCGTGCGGAGGGCGGCCGACATCCAACTGGTGTCCGAGATCGAGAATTCCAACCTGCAGCCGCGGCGTCTCGCCTTTCGTCTGCGCTCGGCCATGGCACGGGTGATCAACCAGCGCCTCGCTGGTGCGGCGGCGGCCTTCGTGCGCACCATGGTGCTGGGCGAGCGCACCGACGTATCGCCCGATGTTGAGGAAGGGTTTCGCGCGGCGGGGGCCACGCACGTGCTCTCGGTTTCGGGCCTGCATCTCGCGGTGGTGGCAGCTCTGGTCTTCGGACTGCTGCGCCGCCTGGCCATGTTGGTTCCGCGATGGGCCTTGCGCGCGAATGCCACGGCGCTGGCCGCTGCGCTGTCGCTGCCCGCGGTGGGGCTGTACACCTTGCTGACCGGCGAGGCAATCGCCACCCTGCGTTCGGCTTTCATGGCGGCCGTGGCGTTGGGCGCGATGCTGGTCAATCGACCATTTTCCCTCGCGGCCAGCATCGCGTTTGCGGCGCTGGTCTTGCTGATGCAATCGCCGCTGGCTCTGCTGGATGTTTCGTTTCAGCTTTCGTTTGCGTCGGTGATCGCATTGGGCTTCTTCGCGCAGCGGTTTTCACCTGCGGCGCCGCCCAAGGGAGCAAGCCGGTCGCGACGGGCGCTGGGGTGGCTGAGCCGCTGCCTGGCTGCGAGCTCGGTCGCGAGTCTGAGCACCATGCCACTTGTGGCCCATCACTTTGGCCAGGTGACACCTGCGGCCCCTGTGGGCAATCTGGTGCTGGTGCCGCTGGTGGAACTGGCTGTCCTTCCTTGTGGGCTGGTGGGTGCTCTTCTGGCTTTGTTGCATCCGGTGCTTGGGGCCGCGCCGCTTTGGATCGCGGGTTTGGCGTCGCGAGCGGCGCTGTACGGCGCCGAGGGATTTCGCCGTTTGGCGCCTGTGATCCTGGTTCGCTATCCCAACCTGATTGAGACCGCCGCCCTGGTGGCAGGTGCGGGCTGTCTTCTCTACGGCCTGTCACGGGGCACGGGTCGGCGATGGCGATGGTTGCTGTCGGCATTCTTGGCAGGCGCACTGGCAGCGGGCAGCCTGGTGGTGCGCGACCTGCGCCGCAGGACCGCCGATGAGATGCGCGTCACCTTCATAGACGTAGGGCAGGGGGATTCAGCGCTCTTGGAAGGGCCGGGCGGTTTCGTCATGCTGGTCGACGGCGGCGGGCGCTACGATGATTCTTTCGATACCGGGGCTCGCGTGGTGGAGCCCGTGTTGCGTGCGCGTGGCATCGGGCGCGTCGATCTGGTCGTGCTTTCCCATCCGCATCCCGACCATCTCAACGGCTTGATGCGCGTGCTGGAACGCTTCGAGGTGGGAACGTTGTGGACCAGCGGCGATGATGGGCGCAATCCGAAGTACGGCGAATTGCTGGCGCTGGCGCATAGGCGGGACGTGGCGACCCCGGTGCCGTCCTGGTTCGAGAGCAAGGGCATGCGGGTCGAGCCGCTCGGACCATGGCTGGGCGACGTGGTGGGCCCGCCGCCGGGGCTGGACGCGAACAACGCCTCGCTGGTAGTGCGCGCAAGCTACGCCGGACACGCGGTGCTGTTCACAGGAGACATCGGCGTCGATGGCGAGGCAGAACTGATGGCACGCGGAGAGACCGGCCTGGCCATCGCCAGCGACATCGTCAAGGTTCCCCATCACGGCAGCCGGACATCGTCAGGAGATGAGTTCCTGTCGGCTGTGCTGCCAAGTACCGCCGTTGTTTCCGTGGGCAAGCACAACACGTTCCATCTGCCCAGTTCCGCGACCTTGTCTCGATACGCCGCACACGGCGTGCGCGTGCAACGCACGGATCGGGACGGCGCAGTTACGGTCGCCGTCGGCGCGCAGGGCGGACTGTCAGTGGACTGCGTGCGCGGCTGCCAATGAACGGGCCAAGCCAGGGCGCCGCTCGGCGCTCTACTCGTCGAACATGGTTTCGTCGGACGGGTCGGGAACGTCTTGCCGGACGCCGGTGAGATCCGCTGTGGTCTTGCGCAGCCGCTGCGCCAGTACCTGCACGAAGCTCCACAACAGCTTGACCGAAAGCCGCTGTTCGTTGCGTATGATCTCGTTGAATTCGTGGCGGCGTAGCACCAGCGCTCGGGCGCTGTCCTCGGCCGAGGCACTGACCGAACGCGGCCGCTTGTCGATAAGGGCCATTTCGCCGAAATGGGCGCCCGGTCCGAGGTGGGTGACGAATGCCCCGTCCTTGTGCAAGCGAACCTTGCCCTTGAGCAAAATGAATAGGTCGTCGCCTGGTTCACCCTCGCGCAAGATCTGGTCGCCAGCGTTGAAATCGACCACCTGTGTGACCGAGAGGACGCGCAGGATTTCCTTGTAGGTCAGGTGGTGGAAGAGCGGCATCTGGCGCAAGACCTCGACCTTGCGATTGAGCTCCTGCGCGCGCGTCTGGCCCGCGTCCGTCGTGTCACTTTGCACGCGCAAAATGACTGCGGTGATGTTGTCCTGGCCGCCGCCTTTGTTGGCGTGGTCAACCAGCTTCTGGGGAATGGCGGTCACGTGATCGCCGGAGAGGAAGCTGGTGACGTCACTTTCCTTCAGGTAGCCGTGCAGTCCGTCCGAGCAGAGCAGGAACTGGTCGCCGGGAAGGACTTCCAGGTCAATCGTGTCGATTTGAGTGGTTTCGTACACTCCCAGCGCGCGCGTGACAGCGTTCTTGTACGAGGCGTAGGGCGAAGTGGCCAGCGACTCGCGCGTGACCTTGCCGTGGCGGATCAGCTCGTTGACCAGCGAGTGGTCTTCTGTCAACTGCACGGTCTGGTTCTGCCGGACCATGTAGACCCGGCTGTCGCCAACATGGGCAATGAAGCCGCGCTCGCCCAGCAGCAACAGCGCTGACAAGGTGGTGCCCATGCCGCGCTTCTCGCGTTCCCTCTGTCCGCGTTCGAAAATGGCCACACCCGCCTGTTGTGCAGCGTTCTCCAGAGCCGCGAGAATGTCTTGGGTTGTGACGCCCTCTTCGTGGCGCGCGTATGCATTCAGCAAGTCCTTGCGCGCCTCCACCGCGTTGCGAAAATCGGTCACCGCGATCTGAGAGGCAATCTCGCCAGAGGCGTGGCCGCCCATCCCGTCAGCGACTACGAACAGAGACAACTTCTTGTCGATGAGGAAGTTGTCCTCGTTGTGTTCTCGCTTCCGACCAACGTCGGTCGCGGCCCAGAAACTCAGCTCCATGGTTTGTCCTGCACGGTGACCGCTTCCTCGGGATCGAGCCTGAATAGCATCTATCGTGGATGCCAGCAAGAACTGGCGCGCCAAGACGGCCGGCTGGCTGACGGTCTTGACACGCGCAGTGCGACTGCTACAACTTTCCTTCCCGCCGCGGGCAGCCTCGGTGTGGACTACTCGGGGATCGTCTAATGGCAGGACGCCAGACTCTGGATCTGGCTATCAAGGTTCGAATCCTTGTCCCCGAACACAACTTAGCGTGAGAGCATTTAGAAAGTTACGACTGGCCCCATGGTCTAGCGGTTAGGACGGCGCCCTCTCACGGCGTAATCTCGGGTTCAAGTCCCGATGGGGTCACAACGATTCTCTAGGCTCCCTCCCGTTTGAAGCCGATCCTGCGTTTGGGCTTCTCAGGCACGGCTATCAGATCGCGGACAGCGTCAAACAGGACGACGATACTGTTGTCGTGGCTGGCTACCTTGCGCTTAAGTTCATTCAGCGTAGAGGCAAGATGGTGATTCTCGGCAAGAATCTGTCGCAACCGTACGAAGGCCCGAACGATTAGGATGCTCGTCTCGACGGCCTTTCGCGAGTTCAACACCGATGCGGCCATGAGCGTGCCATGCTCGGTGAAGACCCGCGGAAGGTACTTTCGGTGGGCACCCCGGCCGGTCTCTAAGGTCGCAAAAAGTTGCGACTTCGCGCCTGGCCGCGAGCGGGTGTCATCGGTTGCGAGCGGTTCGTGTGCTGGTCTGAGCCGCGTCAGCGGCAGATCCGTCCGCAACCTCGCGCGCTCGTCGGTCGATCTCGGCAGCCCAAAGCGACTCGGTCTGCGTATCGGCAGTCTCAGCGCTCATTTCCGCCCGTCCGCTTGTCCCTTCGCCACAACGCTGCGAGATCGCGCGCCATGGACCAACCCGATGATGAAGACCCGCTCGGTGGTGACCTGGTAGACTAGTCGGTAGCCGCCGAGAAAGATCTCTCGGATGGACTGGTCGTCGAACTCGGGGACCACGCGGCCACGGTTGGCGAACTCGGTCAGCGTGTCGGATGCCTCGAACGCTTCGCGAACGAACCCGCCCGCATACCGTGCGCTGTCGCGGGCAATGTACTCCGCGGTCGCGCTCAGATCCTCAAGCGCGGCTTCGGTCCAGCCTACTCGCCGAGCCACTTGGCCATCCGTCGCTTGGCCTCGTCTTGGTCGACAACGCGCCCGGCTTCAACATCGCGCAGGCCGCGTTCGATCTTCTCGCGGACGTAGATGTGGTACTGGATGTCCTCCAGCGAGGCGTTGTCGGGCAGGTCATCGAGCAGCCGGCGGACGGTTTCTTTTGCGGTGTGCATGACGCACTCTCATAGACAGGATAGCGCGCTTCGGGTTTCGAGAACACGTCTACGAAGCTCCCGTTTCTTTGCCACCAGTTTGCCACGACACCCCACTTTTCGGCGGTTCCAGCCGGAATGGCACGGTCCGGAACGGCTTGCCCCGCCGGGGAGAACTCTCGAAAACACTTCAGGAAACCAGCGCAATGCCGCGTCTCGCCTGGATTTTTCCTGAATGAGCTTCGAGCAGTTAAAGTCCCGATGGGGTCGCGACGATTCCTGGTAGTCGATGCGCGCGCCATTCGTTTCATGGCCAGTTTTTCGACCGGTGGTACTAGCAGTGGATTCGCTTGTGCGATAATCTGTACAGCCAGACTTGGTACGAAAAATTACACATCAAGGGTAACATCATGTTGAAATATTTGCTCGCTTCGGCTCTTCTCTGTTCGGCCTCGTTTCTGATTCAAGCCTGCGGTAGTTCGAACTCCAAGCCTTCCGGTGGTGGAGCCGGGGCCGGTGGCTCCCATAACGACGCCGGAATGAGCGCCGGCGCAACGAGTGGCAGCGTCGCGGATGCCGCCTCCGATTCTGGCCAGACGTGCGACCAAACCCTGTCCGACAACTGGAACACCTCTGGGTGCACGAGCCGACTCACGACCGCCACGTTTTCGCTCGTCAACTCGTTCCAGGTGGATTCGCTCGTCGTCTGGGTCGACACCTCTGTGGCCGGTGTGGCTCTCACCTATACCTTGACCGGCGCAGCCGGCACGGTCAGCTCCGGCAGTCTCGACCAGGGAAGCTGTGACCCCTACCAGTCACAGTGGTGCGGACTCACCGCCTACGTTTCCAAGCTCCTCTCAGCGGGAAGCTATTCAATTCAGATCTCGGCCGCTGCCATCTGCGCCAATAGCGGCTCATCCAACGTCGGATTCGTTCGCGTGGTCGGCTGCGGTGCCATGCCCACTGGGGGCGCCGGCGGAGCGGCGGGGGCGACGGGTGGAAGTGGAGGTGCTGGCGCTGGGGGCTCATCCGGCGGAGTCGTGCGGCCAATTCTGCACTTCGCGTTCGATGAGACGAGCGGCACCGTCGCCAAAGACTCGGCGGGCACGAATGATGGTACGGTCGCCGGCGGAACGTGGACCGCGGGTGGCAAGATCGGAGGGTGCCTGTCGCTCGACGGTACGGGCAGCGTGAAGGTCGCGGTGCCCGGGGGACTTCCGGTGGGCCGTGCGCCGCGCACGGTGGCTATCTGGTTCCAAGTCCAGAAAGACCTGTCCGCCTCGACGGAAGCAGGAATCGTTCAATGGGGCTCGGCGGCGGATGGCCAGATGTTCGGGCTGGTAACGTCGATGAACGCGCCCGACACGCTCTACTTCTTCGGGTACAACGTCGACACGTACGGCACGACTGCGCTGGCCCAGAACGTCTGGTATCACGGCGCCGTCACCTACGACGGAACCAATGTCGTGCTCTACCTGAACGGCAAACAGGAAGCCTCGCTCGTAGCGCCGCTAAACACCACACTCAGCACCGACGGTCTCACGGTGGGGATGCGTCCTCCATCCACGGGTTGGACGGGGTTGCTCGACGATCTCCTCATCTACGATGTAGCTCTTGGCCCAGCCGACATCGCGGCCCTCGCCGGAATCACGACGGGTACCGGCGTACCAACGTGCGCCAATCCGGGGCCCAACTGTCAGGCGCTCGCCGCATGTTGTCCGAACGTTCCTGTCGCAGTTCAGTCCGACTGCCAATCATGGGCAAACCAGTGTGGCGAAGCGGCTTGCGATACTTGGCTGAACGGCAACACCGTCGGTCTCTTGTACTGCCACTAGAAGTGGCTGACGCAAGATCAGGGGAACTGTCGACGGAAGATACCGGTCGCCAGCTTGGGCAGTCGCGCAGCCAGTTCATCGTAGGCCTGGCGCGAGACCTGCCGGCGCACGTGGGTCAACTCGTGCCAGATCTCGGCTTCGTGTTGCTCGGCGCCTGCCAGTTTGCGGAGGTCGAAGGCTCGGTCGGCCGTTAACTGCCCAAGAATGCGGCCCCGCGATTGGCCGGCCAGTTCCTTGAAAACACCGGGGCCGAAGTGGTCGTAATAGAAGATGGTGTGCGCGGTGGACAGCGAGCCGGCCCAGGGATAAGTACGCAGCAGCCAGCGCGAAGCCAAACGGTCCAGCGTAGTTTCCAGCCGGACGCGTTCGCGACCGCGCTTGCCCGGCTTGCATTCGGCGGAAAACAGTGCGGTGCCCAGCTGGTCGCCCTGCGCGGTCCAGATTTCGCGCAGCCCAAAGCGCGCCGGATCCCGCGCCACGCGCGAGCCATGGGTCAGCTCGAACTGTCCCACGATGAAGGCCGCGATATGTGGGGCGTGCTGTTCCACAAATCCCAAAGTCATCATGGCTTCTGCGAATGTTTCCGTCGGAAAGTCGGTGAAACACATCACCTCGGCCGCAATACCCGCCCCGGCCAGATTGCGCAGGGCCGTGGCTGCGCGGGTCGGCGTAATCCCCTTGTCAATCAGGCGCAATACCCGAGGACTGGCTGACTCGATCCCCAGGCTGCACGCCACGGCACCGCCCCGGCGCAGTCTCTGACAGCGCTCGGCCGTAAGAAACGGCTCGGGTCGCAGGTCAGTGCCCCAGCGCAGGTCCAGGCCAGCCCTGGCCAGCGCGTCGGCCAGTCGGCAAAGCATCGCGGGCGCGACCGAGTCTTGCGACAGGTAGAAGAAGCGCGTGCGATGGCGAGCCGACAGCGCTGTCAAGTGCTCGACCACGGTGTCCACTGCACGCTCGCGGTATTTGGCCGTTCCGGTTGCCGCCAAGCCGTAGTGGCAGAAGGCGCAGCGGCCCCAGTAGCAGCCGCGTGTTGGGTCGTAGGGCAGAAGCAGATGCGGCGAAAGATAGCGATCAAGTGGCAGGCCGTCAAAATCAGGCGCGGGCAGGGTGCGCAGATCTACGGCGGGCGGACCAGGCAGATAGCGGGCCCCCAACACGGGATTGCGCAGCACCAGGTTTGGGATTCGGTCGAGCGCTCGCGAGGATCCTTCCGAAAGCGCGCGGCACAACGCCAGCAGGGTCTGCTCGCCCTCGAATACCACGGCGCTGTCAAAGGGCCCGAGCGCCCGCGCCAACGCCGGTCCTTGCAGCCGCAGCAACACCTGGGTGATGGCTGGTCCGCCTGCCACCAGGTGCGCTCCAGGAAACGCCGCCTTGAGCTTGAGCGCGAATGAGTAGGCAGGCACGAGCTGGCCGGGGAAGCACAATGACAGGCCGATGGCATCCGGCCGCGCACGGCGCAGACGCGGGAGCAGTTCGCGTGTCAGGTAGTCGTCGAAAGGATCGCGTTCGGGATCAGCATCCAGCGCGATCTCGTCAGGCGTGGTCAGGGCGAAGGGCGTGCGATACGCGGTGAAGTCGAGCTGAAGCGGTGCGTGCGCGGCCGCGACCACGCGCAGAGCCGCGCTGACTGTGGCCACCGCATCGGCATAGAGCCCTGGATCGTAGAAGCGCTCGTCGGTGCGCAGAATGTCCAAGGCCGCGCCGATCCCACCCGGCACGGCACGCGCCTCGCCGCGCACCCGCAAGAGCGCCAACAGTTCGAGTTGCGCCTGATGGTCCAGCGCGCGTCGGCGCCGTAGGTTAGCGATGCGCCGCTCGATGTGGCCGGCCAGCCGGGTCAGAGGCTCGCGCTGGAGCAGGGCCAGAAAGCCATCCAAGTTGGCATCGATGGGCAGGACCTCGATGCCCTGAGGACGCAGGAATCCAGCCAGCGCTGGAATAGCCGGATAGGGCGCCGTGGGATCACAGGCCGGCGGATAGATGAGCGCTAGCTTCACGCGCGTCGGCCCTGGGTGGTCGAAGACATCACCGGGAGCCTCGCACGAATTCTCGAAGGATCACAGGTGCGCGAGCAATTCGGAGCCCGTAGAGCGATCACAACGGCGGATGCTGAGGGTATTTGATCAGTAGGCGTGCTTGGACGCCGAGATTTCCTCAGTCAGGTTCTCGACAAGGATTTCGATCTCATCCCTGGACTCAAAGAGAAAATCGCATGTTCCAAGGGAACACTCGAGAGGGTAATCCTTTGCCATCTGCGCAAGCATCTTCAGTCGCAGTTGGATGGCCATGAGCTCGTCGTCGTAGCGGGTGACATTCTCGACAGATGAATCAGTGGCAGAAGCCATTGTCTTGCTCCGTCTTTCTTATCGGCACGTATTTCGCCAGCATGAGCCCTGAAGAGGGGAATCGGGCGACTCGACAGCGGCTACCTAGAGTTGATTCGGAACCACCGGGGCGGAGGAACTGTGCCAAGTGGGGTGAGCGATTTCCTGCGGTGCCCAGGAAAAGCCGAGGAGATCACGGCGGTCCTGAAACGCGTGGGCCAGTAACAGCGGACCATGCCGCTGCCGCAGAGCAGCAGGTGGAGACAATCATGCACGTGATGTAGTCTCCCCGGGGGATTTCCCATGCCGCCTTGCAAACGCCTGTGGCTGATTTTTCTCGGCGCGACGATCGCGTGTGGGCGAGGCGCCCTTGACCACTCGAACGTCATCGATTCCGCAGCCGAAAGGCAGACCGGCCAGGAGTCTGCGACCGACGTTGCGCCGGATGTTGTTCGGGACGCTCTGCAGGCCTCGGATACGGCCGCCAATTCGAGTCCTCACACGAGCAATTCGCCTGCCGATGCCGGCCGCGGTTGCACTCCGCCGGTCGCCGGTGCCCCGTGCACCGCTGACGACAAGATCGAGTGTGTCGCCTGCTGCGACGACAGGTGGACGTGCGAAGGCGGACTATGGCAGCGGAGCTTCATTGGATGTCTTCCCACTTCCTTTTCGTGTGGAGACCTGCAGTGCATGGAAGGGCTCTCGTATTGCGAGATATCCGGTGGCAATAGTGGCCCAGCCCAATATGCCTGCAGGACACTGCCGTCTGGGTGCGGTGCCCGATGCCCGACCTGCGACTGCCTTACACAGGCCGGAGTTGCCTTTTCTCAGTGCAGTGCGGATGCGATCGGCGAGATCTCGGTGGTGAAGTGAAGAGCCTGGGGCGTGCCTTTTGGGCTCAGTGCCCTCGGTTGGGCTGCGACGGCGAACCCAATCCGCTGCGCAGCAGGCGCGCCAGTAGCTGCTCGGCCGACTCGCCCACGGCGAGCGAGCGAAGCATTGCCACGGCAGCATAGTGGTCCCCGGCGCTCTCCAAGGCCACGGCCAACAGCACGCGCGTGGGTTTGTCATCTGGCGCGCGTGCCATCGCTTGGGCCAGGGCACTGCGCGCTTCGACCAGTCGGCCCTGGCCGGCCAGAAAGCTTCCCAGTCGCACCCACAGATAGGCCATGTCAGGCGCCAGTCTCGTGGCCTCGCGCAGGTCAGCCTCTGCCCCTGCCTGGTCGCCCTGGCCCGCCCGCGCCTGGGCGCGCATCACGTGCAGGGCGATGGTGGCCGTCGACTGTGCAATAGCGCGGTCCAGCTCCGCGAGCAGGTCAGGCGCTGCGAAAGTCGCACGTGGGTCGGGCGCTGCGGTTGCCTCCGTGTCGCGGCCAAGTTGGCGATAGGCCAGACGTTCGGCCAGGGCGGCGTTGGGTCCCGCGCGCCTGACGTACACGTGCGCGACGTCGTCGATGAAGACCAGGGTCCAGTCGGGATCCTGGGCCAACGTGCGACTGGTACGGCCGGGCGCCACCACGGCGACTTGCACACCGTAGCGAGAAAAGAAGGGACGCCAAACCTTCGCTGGATCCGGTGCACGCTCGATGCTCACATTTTCGATAAAAAAGTCGTCGTCGTAGACCATGCGGGTACGGCCGTCGATGAAGACCGGCAGATCACGCAGTTCGTGCATCAGGTATCCGCCGAAGTGGAAAGAGTTGAACAGGGGCCCTTGCACTCGCTCCTGTCTTAGAAATGCGGCTGCACCGATGGGCAAAATTCGCGCCGACCATTCGGAGCGCGGTCGCTGCGCTTGCCCCAGCCAGGATATCGGTTGATCGAAAACCAACGCGGTGGCAAAGGCCGCCAGCAAGAGAACTGCTGTCATCAGTCCATCCAGCCGCGCGTACGCAGCCAGGCGTGTCACCCGGACTGGCAAAGCGGCGAGAAGATGGCGGTAGCCGATGGGGCCGGCGACCAAGGCTGCCAGCGGCGTCATGCGCACGTGGCGCGAAATCATCCAGCCGCTTGCGAGCACCAGCAAGAGCTCCCAGGGTTGGACCCGCGCGCGGTCGAGCGCGATGCCCAGGAGCACGAGGAGAGCGATGGCTCCCAGCGGTCCCAGCAGCGCGCTGGCGTCGGTTGGCTGCCACTCGCTGATGAAGGCCAGCGACCGACTGGCGCCCAGCCCATACGCCGCCGCCAGCCGGCCCAGCGGATTAGGCGACATGAACATGGCCACGACAGCCAGCAGCCCGACGACCGACAAGCGAGCAACCACGCGCCGCCAGCCGGCTTCGCGTTCCCAGGCGCAGCGAACTGACGTCCCCAACGCGAACAGGACGAAGAGAGCCACGCCCAGCGACACGGACGAACTCAAGTTCGACCAGAGCACGAGCAAGGCCGGCACGAACAGCAATCGCCCCCAGCTTGGCTGCTCGTCGACGCGAATCAGAAGCAACATCTCGAGAGCGGTGAGCACCCAGGCGAAGGTCTGCGGTCGCGGCGTGAAAAAGACCGCCGAAGTGGCGTAGCTCAACAACAGTCCCACGGCCAGCAGCAAACAGGGGCGGGCTCTGGCTCGCGGGCGCAGCACGGTCAGTGCGACCAACACCACGGCCAGCGCCGCCAGAATTGCTCCTAGCGCCTCCAGCCCGTCGAGCCCCGCCTTGCGATTGACGGCTGCAAGTAGCACGTCGCCACCCCAGTCCACGAAGTGCCAGGGCTTTCCCGCGTAGGTATGGGAAAACGGGTCGACGCGCGGGAGCGACCTATGTTCAAGGATCCATTCTCCGGTGCGCAGGTGCCAGTGCGCGTCCGGATCGAAGACCGTCCGGATGCTGCCCAGGGCTGCAAACAGCGCAACTGCCGCGACCACGCCGGGCAAGAGCAGCGTCCGGGCACTGCGCGCTGGAGCGGGCTCACCGGCGGGACTGTTCTCGGCCACGCACCCGAGAATGGCTGAGATTGACCATGGCGTCCACCTCGCTGCGCGCGTTGCCGTCTTGGCAGACTACGGATTCGCCGCACGGGCATACAGGCTGATGGCACCCGCACCGTGTCCCACCATGGCCACGCGTCGGAAGGGCGTGTCAGGTCCCAGACTTCCGGTGGGCTGTGGCCCGGCGTCACCCGGCAGCGCCAGGTGGGTGATACGGAAGTGGTCCAGCAAGGCTGACCTTTGAGAAGGATCGAGTCGCTGGTAGAAAGAATCCATCAGGGTTCTCTTGGCTTGATAGTCCGGCATTCCGTAGTACGACACGATCGGCGAACAACCGGTGAGCGCACCGGCGAACTGGCCGATGTCCGCCGGTGCCCAAAGGCGGCCGCCGGCGCGACACGAGTCGCGCAGAGCGAGGGCGGCCTCCCAGCGTTCCTGCGGAACAAACCACGACGCTGGTTTCTTGAGCATGAAGTTCACACTCGCGATGGCAGTCGTGGACATGAGTGCGGCCACGGCCAGGGTCACCAACGGGTTCCAGCGCTGCAACCCCAGTGCGCCCAGAACGAGGCAAGCCAGGCCAATGCCGACCAGGAGTTGCAGAGAGTAGTTGGCAGGCGGAGCGACAATAAATATCGCGCCCAGTGCGATCCACGCGACCAGGTTGGCCCGCAACTCGGTCGCGGGCCGGGCGCGATCTTTGAGCCAGTAGGCCGAGGCCGCGAGCAACAGGGCAGGGGCAAGCGCCCACGCAAATGGCCCGGCGGGCGGCGCGCGGAAAGCGCCGCTAGAGAAGCCAGAGAAAGCCGGATCAGCTAGCAAAACGATGACATTGAAGAGAAGAACTGGCACCAGGCCGAGCAAGGGCGTCAAACGCTGCAGCCAATCGCGCGGAGGAGACGTCGCCAGCACGGCCACGACACGAACCCCGGCGACTACGGCCAGTTCGTAGGGACGAACCAGTCCGAGCAAAGTACCGATCAGGCCGGCGCGCAGAGTGCCCTTCTTCGCGCGTGCATCTGTGAACGACTCCAGGCTCCACAGCAGCAGGGTGGTGCCTGCGACGAAATGGGGATTGAAAAGTAACTCCCAGATGGGGAAGAGACCCGAAATGAAATCCAGGCAGGCAGGTGGCGGTGCGTGCAAGAGGGAGAAACGGACACCGCCCAGCCCCGCCGCTGTCATGGTCAGGATGAGAGCGGGAAGTCGATGCGAATCGGGCAGGCCAGCCCGGCGCAGCCAGCGATCGACTGCCGCCACGAAGAAGAACGAGATGATGAGTCCGAACAGGCGATAGGCGAGGGCGGGGTTTCCACCCAGCAGGCGCGAGAGAACTCCCACCACCCACCATTCCACGTTCACGTAGTTGGCCCGCTGATCGTCGAGGTAGGCCTTGTTCTTGAACAGAAACGCGCCGTCCTCCGCTTGCTTGGAGTAGGAGGCGTAGTTCAGCATGTCCTCGGCGTAGGCAAAGAAACCCACGAAAGTGCGTCCCGGCGGCGGATCGAGAGCTGCGGCCAGGTAGGGTGCGGAGGTCAGCACGGAAAGCAAGGCCCAGGTGAGGACCACGGGTCTCCATCGTCGCCAGCGTGCGCGGACGGCGGGAGCCGACGCGGTCTGGCTCGCATCTGGGGTGTACTTGTCTCCGTAGGGGTTAGGCGCCTGTGCAGACATGGCGGCGGCCGCCGAAACGCCGGAACTGCCGCCGTGCTGACGAATTCGCGCGACAATCTCATCTTTCAATTCCGTACTAGTTTCGGGCAGGTGTGCGTTCACCGAACCCCAGCGACGCCGCAGACGCAACACGATTCCATCCGGCCCAACGTCGAACGCGAGCAAGTCGACCCACCTCGTGATCGGGCGGTCGAGCAGGGACGGACTATCGAGGCTCCCCAGAACGCCTGCGCTTGCACACCGGATGCCCTTGTCAGTCAGCCAGTAGCGTCGCGGGCGGAGATGGGAGGCAAGGATGCACGTCGCTGCCAAGGCGATCCCCAGCAGGTACCTCAGTCCCACTCCGAACCTGGGCGAAGCGAGCCAGCCTTGCATGCTCGCAGCGGCCAGCGCGCCGAGCAACCCGAGGATACCCAGCGCGAACGCCCGCCGATGGAAACGTGACGGCAGCAGCGTCCACGAAAGCTCGACGATCCCGCCCACCCCATCGCGGCGGCCCGGCACCGGTAGGAAAAGCAACACCGTCGCAGCAAGGGCAAAAAAAGCCAGCAGCGCCCCGGCCGGCAACCACGCGGAAACAACGACCGCGGCAGCTATGAAAAGGATCAGCACGGTCCTGCGTACCTGGGTTGCACATTGCCACAGGGCTCGCACCCAGGGAATCCGAAGCGAAGAGTACAATCAAGATCTTCGTGCCGCCAGACAGCATCAAGTCTCGCGGCCGTGCTGGTCCGCAGCCTTGTGGCAAGAGAACGCACTCGCATCGAGCGCGCTGTCGAGGCATGATGCGACCCCATTGACGTGAGGCCGCAAGTCCACTACGAAGGGCCAGACATTTCATTCGAGCTCCCTGACGGAGCCCCAATCACGCGAAGGACGCGTTCATGAAGACGATCACCGAGTTCTCCGGGATTCTCTTGCAACAAGCGGCAGCAGCACAGCAGGCGTTTCTGGCCGCGCATCCCCCAGCCGAGGAGCCTGCGGCCACCCCAAAGGTGGCTGCCGAGCCCGCGGCCGAGGCAGCGCCGGCTGCAGATACGCCGGCAGAAGCCGTTGCCGAGCCGCGGGCTGAGGAAACCACCCCTGCACAGGAAGTTGCGTCGACCGAGGCCGAGGCAAGCAGTGAGCCCTCTGGGGACTCAACCTCCGAGCCAGCGGCCGAAACGGCAGCGCCTGACCTTGGCACCGGACCCGAGGCCGAAGCTGTGGCCGCTGCGATGCACATCCAGGGTGATCGGCTGTCACGTCTGATGGAGGCACTCGCGGTGCTGGGCAAGCGCGTGGCAGGGGTACGTTTGGTGCGTGTCTTGTCGGGTGACAATCCGCCCGCGAATGCCCAGAAGAAAGGCGATTTCTACTACGTTGTGGACATGATGCCGCGGCCTGAGTCCCGGCATGCGGACTCGCGCGGCGACGATCGGCGTGGCCGCGATCGTGATGGCGGCGGTCGAGGTCGCGGCTCGGGCGGTCCCGGCGGCGGTGGCCGTGGTGCTCCAGGCGGTGGTGGCCGCGGTGGCCCTGGAGGTAGCAGCGGCTTCGGCGGTCGCGGCGGTGGTTTCAATGCGCTCGGCCGCGATGCTGACTTGCCCCGAGGAGAGATGGCCAAAGGGGGCGAAGGGTGGATGCTGACGCGTGCTCCGGAGGAGCGACGTGGTGGCAATCGCGGACCAGTCGATCCGACGCGACGGGAGCAGCCTGCTCGGCCGCCGCGAGCCCCACGCTTCGATGGCCGCGGAGATCGCCCGTCGGGTGACCGGCCGGCCGGTGATCGGTCCCCTGGCGGGCGTCCCCCGCGCGGGGATCGCCCGCCAGTTGGGGATCGGCCGCGATTCGGGGATCGCCCGCCGTCGGGAGATCGCCCACCGCGCGGAGACCGGCCGCGATTCGGGGATCGCCCGCGCGATCCCGCTAGCGGCGACGGGGGGCGCACTCAGGCGCCTGGACCGGCGACGCGCGCGCCTGGGCCAGGTGGCGAACAGCGCCCGCGCCGCGGCGGCGACGATCAACGGCGCGGTCAGGGTTGGTCAGGGCCGGTGCGCCGGCGTGGCGGATGGGACGAGCCGATGGTGGTTGAACCCAGCGTCGCTGCCGGCACCGAGGCTTCGCCGCCAAAGGCCGAAGCCGCGCCTGCTGTCGAGTCGGCCGAGGGCGAGAATAAATAGTCCGCCTGGGTTGGCGGTGGCTCGCGGCCAACCACGGTGGCGTAGATGAGGGCAATCTTGGCGCGATCGTCGGCCTTCGGGGTGCGCACGCCCCCGCTTCCTCCGCGAGGAAACATGAGCGCGTTGGGATCGTCGCTGTGTGCTAGCCCGAGCACATGCCCCAGCTCGTGAGTGATCACGGCTTGCAGATCGAAGCGACCGTCTTGCATTTCCTCGGGAGCCAAGAAAGCGTGATCGCATTCGTTAATCTCCACCACGGCTGACCTCACCCCACCTGTGGGGATATCTGCGGTGAAAAGCGCCCTGCCCAGGTCGTCCAGGTCGCCCGTCCACTTGCCACGGCAGAATCGGACGCGCACCGTGGGATCGGGAGTCGTCACTACGCGAAAACCCAGTGGCAGTTCCGGGACTTCGTTCCACGCCTCGACCGCGGCCCGCAGTGCTTTGCTCGCACTCTCGGGCGTAAGCGTCCGGCTGGGTGCGCTCGCATCTAACCCGACGGTGATCTCGCTGTCGGCCCAGTGCACTGCCGAGCCGCTGTGCGTTCGGAGTACGTCAGTTCTCGCCGGTGCCCGGGGGGCTATGCTCGCGACAAGCGCCGCCAGCAGGACAATGAGCGCCGGCCGAACAGCCACTCTTGGTCATCGGCTCGTTGGGGTGAACTATTCATAATGCGTTGTGGCCTTCCGTCGGGAAGGAATTTCTGCGGCGTTCGTGCTACGAAGAGGCCCGGGACAGGCATGCAAGAAATGAAATCACCGACTGCGGCTGCCTCCACCATCGGATGCATGTTGGTCGCGTCAATGACGCTGGCCACGGCGGCATTGGCCGGACCAGCGCAGCCACCCGCAAGCGAGGCGCAGAGAGCTGCGCAAGTCATCGAAAGGGCGCTGCAGAAGCACGGGACCGATGTGCATCGATGCTTCGAGAGATCGCTGGCTGACCGGCTGGATATTGCCGGCAAGTTGGAAATCGAGGTGGAGGTGGGTCCAGCGGGCAGGGTGATTGCAGCGAAGATCTTGCCGCGCGAGCAGTCCGTGCCCCTTGTGCTGTCGGCATGTGTGCAGAAGGCAGCCATGAGTTGGACAGTGGAAGGGATCGAGGCTGGAGCCAAGGTCGTGCTTCCGTTTTCTTTCCAACAGCAGGCGAGTCAGTTCGTGGTCAAGGCGGAGGACGTGCCCGAGCGCGTGCTTGGCGCTGGTTCGCCGGGTAAGGCCAAGCCGGGGCCAAAGCGCGATGCCCCGTTCACCGTCAAGGTGTTGGCCGACCAGACCAACGTGCACGTGGCAGATATCTCGCTGACCCAGCTGAACATAGGCCCGGCCAGCCGGGTGGCCATGCATCGTCACCCTCGCAGCGCGAAGGTTCTGTATTTGCTGAAGGGCCATGCCCGCCTGCTGGGACCCGTCGGAGTCGCGCCGGTCAAACTGGACGAGGGCATGGTGGCGTTCGTGCCTGCCGGCTATCCCCACGTGATCGAGAACATGGGCCGCCAGAGCACTGCGGTTTTTCTGCAGGCGTTCGCTCCGCCGGGGCCCGAGCGCGTCTACCGCGATCCGACCGACGTGCGCGGCCGACAGGATTTTGAGGTGATTCGCGACTCGACCACGGCCGTCGTGCCGCCCGAGGGGAACGGCCACGTGGTGGTCGTGACTGCAAACGAGGTAGCGGCGGTACCCGCTTTGGGTGGCAAGGCCACCGCCAGGCTTTTGCTCGATGCGAATGCTACCGGCAGTGAAGCCATGACCGTGATGCTGTTGGAATTTCCCATCGGTGCCGAGGTTCCGCGACACGATCACGGCCGATCGACGGAGATCCTCTACGTGGTCACAGGGGAAGGCAAACTGACCGTCGGCAGCGAGGACTACCCGTTTGCCAGCGAGAGTGTGCTGTGTCTGCCTGCGGGCCAGCCCCATTCCATCAAGTTCCTGGCCGAGAAGACCGACAAGGCCGACAAACCACTCGAAAAGGTTGTCGCGGTTCAGTTCTTAACCTCGGTACGCGCGACAGGAACTGCGCCCAGCGCGGCCACGCCAAGCAAGGCCAAGGCTCGCTCCGCGCAGGCGGGTTCCGCGCAGTGAACCTCTGGTTCTCAAGGACCTGGTCGTAGGATAGGCTCCAAGTCATGCGCGGCACCGTCGGGCCTTTTTCGCTTGCCTGGCTTGTCGCCGCTGGCGCGGCGGGCGGATGTAGCTTTTTTGATCAAGTGGGCGGTGGTGAGCTGAATTTCGATCTGCCTGTCTCTCGAGATTTCCAGATCGAAACGGCCGATTCCCGCTGGTGGCAATCCCCGGCCCAGGGTGTGCCGGACGTGGTCTGTAGCGGCCCCGCCGCGCTGATCAGCGATTGTTGTCAGCCGCCTGCCCCTATGGAGGCGGTGGATTGCCAGGAGTACCCGCTAAGCTGCGACCAGGACCGGATGTGCGCCATGGTTTTTGACTACGACGATGCGGTGGAGATCGATCTGGGGCGCGACGTGCCGGCGTTGAAAGACCAGCCTCTCAGGGTGGTTGCGCAGGCCACGCTCGCCGCCATAACCACCACAGTTACCAGCGGGGTTGGCACTTTGCCGTTGCAGGCAGCCAGCCTCTACGTCGCACCCCAAGGCGCAGTGTCAGCTCGCGCAGCCGGAGCGATATTCTTGGCTGGCATCCCGCTGTGGTCGGGGGCAAACCAGGTCGATCTCGATGCACAGGCGCGGATTGGACTTTCACCGTTTCTCGCGGACTTCAACACGCCGTTTGCCCTGATCCTTTCAGCTCACGTGGACGTGAAGAGCGGAGCTGCGCCCAAAGGTGCGGAAGCGATCAAGGTGGCCGGACAAGTGAACGCGAGCTTCTAGAACTTCTTTGTGGCCGAGGCGGCGGCCGGCGCGGGGTCCACGGCTGGCAGTTCGCTAGTGGTGTGTAGGCGGTTGCCGATCCGGTCGCGCAGCTCCTTGCCAACCTTGAAGAAGGGCAGGCGCTTCTGCTTCACCTGCACGGGCGCGCCGGTACGTGGATTGCGGCCCTTGCGGGCGCGGTAGTGCCGGGTTTCGAAACTGCCGAACCCGCGGATTTCGATGCGCTCATCACGGCTCAACGCCTGGATCAGACAATCGAATACCGTGTCGAGCAACAGCCCGGCGCGGTCCTTGGGCAGCTTCTGCGCCTCAGCCAGGCGCTCGGCAAGCTCCGATTTGGTCATGACTCAAGCCCCACTGCGAATCAGCCTCGATAGTATAGATGATTTTTGACTTCCAACCTGGATCGGTTCTTCCCATCAGGCTATCGGCAAGTTGGCTGCAAGACTTTACCGGAGGCGCCAGGCATCATTCAGCCGATTCTTGGAGCGACCCGGCAATCGCGACTGTAGGACATCCAGGTGGTACGATAACCACCGCAGACCATGGCTATAGTCACGCTCACCGCCGACTTTGGGTCGGGAACACGTTTTCGCTTGAGGAGGACAGGATGAGGACGAGTTGCCATGTCAGAGCGTTTGGCTTGGTGCTGGTGGCACTAACCCAGTTGGGCTGCAGCGTCGGTCAGGGCGTGGGTACGGCAAGCGGCACGCTCTTCGTACTCGACTGCTCGTCCGCGGGCGACTACTGCGACAGCTACGGCGTATGCGGAACCCCGTCGGCGCCAGCGACCTACAGCCTCAACCCGGGCTTTTTTGCCGGTGAGCCCATCGACCAGCTCACCCAATTCCCGAGTGGGTCGCAGCTGACCGGGTCGGAACCAATCATGAATCGCATAACTATTCGCTTGCAGCGTTCGGGCAAGCAAATCGAGAACAATGACGCCCTCTATTTCGACGTGGTGGACTCCTACGAAGTGGCCCGCTGTGTCCGAGGTCGTGAGATCGCGGTTCCCGGCCAGCCCAACCAGCACGACTACGACGACCGCTACTGTTTCCGCGCTTCGGCGACCGGTCCTGCACGTGTTCGCATTTCCGTGGAAGCAGGCCTCATCCACTCGACGCTGAGTCCACGGATGACCTGCACCCGTCCGGTAGAGGCAACCGCCGACGACGTCTTGCCGGTCAACGGTGTGGTAGCGGTCGTTGACAACGGTGCTTGGAAATCCTGGATCGAATTTGTGGACTTCGGCTCTGCGGCGCAGAATCAGCAGCCGGACCCAACCGCAAGAGCGGCAATCAGTCCCGCCTTCAAGGTCCAGCTGAATGAACGATTGTACGCCTCGGCATTTTCGCTGACCCTGCAGGACCAGAAAGTGGTAACGGCAGAAGAGGATCTCCAGCCAGTGCCCAACCCCGACATCGGGGGCGCGCTGACTGGGTTCTTCGATTTCGACCTGGAGCGAGGGCAGGGCGCGCAGATCTTCCCGTGATGGGCCGGCCACTGCCCGCTGCTCTGCCCATCGACTCTCTGTTGCCAGAGATCGTAGCGTCGCTACGCGCGCGGGGCGCTGTCGTGGTCGAGGCCCCACCGGGCGCCGGCAAGACCACACGCGTTCCGCCCGCGTTGCTCGACGCGGGCTTTGGCCAAAACGGGGAGATCGTCGTGTTGCAACCCCGCCGTTTGCCTGCGCGTCTGGCGGCCGAGCGTGTGGCCGGCGAACGGGGCGAGAGAATCGGCGAGACCGTGGGCTATACCGTGCGCTTCGCCGAGGAGGCCAGCCCGCGCACGCGCATACGCTTCGTCACCGAAGGGATCTTGTTGCGGCGCCTGCTGGTCGACCCGCGGCTTTCCGGCGTGGACGTGGTGATTCTTGACGAGTTCCACGAGCGCCATTTGGCCAGTGACCTGGCCCTGGCCCTATTGCGACGCCTGCAGCTGGCGGAGCGTCCTGACCTGGGCCTGGTGGCCATGTCGGCGACGCTGGACGCTCGCCCGGTGTGCGAGTTCTTAGGCGATTGCCCGCTGGTGCGCAGCGAGGGGCGACTGTTTGCAATCTCGCTGGAGCATCTGTCGCGGCCCGACGCACGACCACTGGCCGAGCAAGTCGCCAGCGCCGTGCACAGGCTGTGTCAGGATGGACTCGACGGCGACGTGCTAGTTTTCTTGCCGGGCGCGGCCGAGATCCGCCGCGCCGGCGAGAAACTGGCGTCGTTGGCCGAGACCCGCGACCTATTGCTGCTGCCGCTACATGGTGATTTGTCGCCCGCGGAACAGCGACGCGCGGTAGAGCCAGCATCACGCCGCAAGGTGATCCTTTCCACCAACGTCGCCGAAACCTCGGTCACAATCGACGGCGTGGTCGCGGTCGTCGATTCGGGGCTAGCCCGCATCGCCTCGCATTCGCCGTGGAGCGGTCTGCCCGTGCTGGCGGTGAGCAAGATCAGCCAGGCATCGGCGGTGCAGCGCGCGGGCCGCGCGGGACGCACGCGGCCTGGGCGAGTCTTGCGCTTGTACACGAAGCCCGACTTCGAGTCGCGCCGGCCGCACGAGCTTCCCGAGATCGCGCGCCTCGATCTTGGCGAGGCGCTCTTGACCTTGGCAGCCTCGGGCGTGCGCGACGGGCAAGGTTTCGAGTGGTTCGAACGGCCGGCGGCACCAGCCGTGCAAGCCGCGCGCGACTTGCTTGGCCGTCTGGGTGCTCTGGATGGTCTGGGTGGGCTGAGCGACACGGGCCGCGCAATGCTTCGCTTCCCGGTTCATCCCCGCCTACAGCGTCTGATCGTCGAGGGCGAACGGCGGGGGGTAGGCGAGGAGGCTGCGGCCCTGGCAGCCCTGGTCGCGGAGGGTGATATCAGCGACAGCGCACGAACGCGCTTGGGTGGTCCGAGCCGGCGGGAAGGAGCGCATGAGGGCGCCGACCTGCTCGAGCGGTTGGATCGTTTTCAGCAGGCGCGTGCCGCGCGCTTCGCCCGGGAACGGCTGCGTGGTCTGGGTGTGGATGGGCGTGCTGCCGAGACGGCCGAGCTAGCCCGACGGCAGCTGGCTGCGGCTGTGCGGCGCGACGGGGCGGCAAAGCGGCCGACAACCCCCGATGCTATTGACGAGGCCCTGGCCATGGCGACGTTGGCTGCCTTTCCCGACCGGGTAATGCGCCGGCGCAGTCCGGGCAGCAGCGAGGCGCTCCTGGCTTCGGGCGGGGCGGCCGAGGTCGGGCTGCTGCCACCCGATGACTTGCTTTGTGCGGTCGATGTGGAGGAGCGCACCGGAGTGGCGGCCCGCGCGGGTGGCCGGGCGGTACGCGTGCGGCTGGCAGTCGGCATCCTTCCCGAGTGGCTGCTTGACATCGCGCCGGACGAACTGACGGAGCGTGACGAGTTACAGTGGAACGTCGAGCGCCAGCGCGTGGAGCGGGTGAGTCGCCTGCTCTGCGGCGCGATCACGCTGGAGGAATCGTGCCAGCCCGCGCCGCCTTCGGCCGAGGCTGCTCGCCTGCTGTGCGAGGCTGCCTTGGCAGGTGCACGTGGCAGGCACGAGCGCGGGGAGTTCCCGGCCGCCTTGCAAGCCAAGCTGGAGGTTTTGCGGCAAGCTTTTCC
>Ga0265316_10001442_pt1 | contig 25539 bp, 25 predicted proteins | sample 4522metaG_FD_202092 | JGI IMG/M metagenome (GOLD analysis project Ga0265316, IMG submission 202092) | Rhizosphere microbial communities from Carex aquatilis grown in University of Washington, Seatle, WA, United States - 4-5-22 metaG | ecosystem: Host-associated > Plants > Roots > Rhizosphere >... | reverse complement strand
CCGCAACTTGGAAGTTAGGCGATAGGGAAATCCGACACGATGCCGCGATGAGGCCCTCGAGACGAGGGCCTCCTTTTTTTAGCCCTTCTCCAGCTCCGCGATCTTGGCGACCCGCTCGGCGTGGCGCCCGCCCTGGAACTTGGACTGCATGAAGGCAGCGAGGACCTCGGTCGGGGGCAGGGGATATTCGATTCGGCCGCCCATCGCGAGGAAGTTGGCGTCGTTGTGCTCGCGCGCCATCGTGGCGGTGAGGCGGTCCCAGACGAGGGCGCAGCGGATGCCGTCGATCTTGTTGGCCGCGATCGAGACGCCTATGCCCGTGCCGCAGAGGAGTATGCCGAAATCGTAGCCGCCCTTCTTGTACTCGGCGCAGGCCGCGACGGTAATGTCGGGATAATCGACCCTGTCTTCCACGTCGACGCCGAGGTTGACGACCTCGTGGCCCTGCTCCTTGAGCCAGGCGGCGAGCTCTTTTTTGAGCGCGACGGCGCCGTGATCATTCGCTATGACGATTCGCATGGGAAAATAATACCGCGCGAGGGCTTCAAGCGGCTAGACCGCTTTCGCGCGTAGGAGGGCGGAGGTGCGCCATGCCGAGCCCTCGTCTCTCCTTCGGAACGCTCCTCGCCATCAGTCTCGCCTTCTGCATCGGCCTCGCGGCCTGCTCCCCGGATCTGTCCTCGTTCGAGTATCCCGCGGCCGATCTTCGTCCGCCCGATCTGCTCGCGGCGGGGCCAACGGGCTCGCGGAACGTCCTCCTCCGCTTCGACGAGACGGTCACGCCGGTGGCCGGCAGCTTTTCAGTGGATCCGGGAGCGAGCCTGAGTTTTCGCTCGGAGGGAGAAAGCCTCGCGATCGACTTCGGCTCGGCGCAGTCGGCGGGGGCGGACTACTCCCTCGTGGGCGAGGTCGACGATCTCCGCGGCAACAGGACGAGGTTCCTCGTCCGCTTCACGGGCTGGAACGACAGGGCACCGCCCCTCCTCCTCTCCGAGGTCCTGCCGTGCAAGAACAGCTCCAAGACGAAGCCGCATCGCGACTTCGTCGAGCTGCTGGTCCTGGAAGACGGGAACCTGGGCGGCGAGGAGCTGTCCTGGGCGAGCTCGGTCAAGGCCGAGAGCTATCGCTTTCCGAGTGTCGAAGTCCGCAAGGGGGATTTCGTCGTCCTCCACCTCGCGCCCGAGGGCTTGCCCGAGGAACGCGACGAGCTCGGAGCCGATCTATCCGCCTCAGGGGGCGTCGACGCTACGGCGACGGGAAGGGATTTCTGGTGCGGCTCCATGGCCTTGCCCGACTCGAGCGGTTGTATCGCCGTAGCCCTGCGGCCGGGCAGCCCACCGATGGACGGCCTCTTTTACGCCGACGACGGCAAGACCGGAGGGCTCGGCGAAGGCAAGCTCGCCGATCTGCTGTCCGCGCTCGCGCTTTCGGGGGCATGGTCCTTAGCGGGTTCGAAGGCGGCCTGGGAGGACGGCGTTCCCTGGAGCGGGTCTACGTCCAAGTCCATCTGCCGCTCGGGGAGAGGGAAAGGCCGCGCAGCCTGGCAAATCTCCGCTTCGGGCGGTCAAAGCCCAGGCGCGGGGAATGGAGTGTCGGCGGTCGCGGCTTCGGCGGGTGCGGCTCCAACGATTGCGGTCGCGGGTTCGGTCGCGCCGGCTGCGTCGGCCGCAAAGAAGGAAATCGCGCCGGCGCCCAGTACGAAGGCCGATGCCGGAGCTCCGGCCGAAAAGCCGGTCAAGAAGAAAAGGGCAGTAAGGAAAAAAACGAAGCCGGAGTAAAGCCCGGGGCTACAGGCTGCTCTTGATGAGGGCCTCGATATCGTGCTTGGGGAAGGCTCCGACTTTCGTGGCGACCGCCTGCCCGCCCTTGAATACCATCAGGGTAGGGATCGAGATGATGTTGAACTGAGCGGCGAGTTCGGCCGCGGCATCGACGTTCACTTTGCCGACTACTATCTTACCTTTGTAGGCTTCGGCGAGCTGCTCGATGGAGGGGGCTATCATCCTGCAAGGATTGCACCACTCCGCCCAGAAGTCGAGGAGGACGGGAAGGGGCGATTCGAGCACTTCTTTCTTGAAGTTGGCTTCAGTGACGTTGATTTCGACGCTCATGCTAGCTCCTTCTAGCCCTTAATATACCGAAATTCCCCCGCTTTATAAAGGACCGTATTTTCGGCGCTCTCGCGGCCCATCATGGGCCGCGGCCTTCATCGGCCCCGGGCCGCGGCCTTTTCGGCGGCGCGCCGCGCGAGGAAGGCCTCGAACGAGGCGGTCGTCGCGTTGATGAGCTGCTCCCGCTTCACGCCCGTCTCCTTGAGGAGGGCAAGGGCGACGTCGACCCTGCCCACGTCGCTCCAGTAGTGGGCGTCGCTCCCGCAGACGACGAGGGCGCCCGTCTCGGCGCAGAGCCTCGCGAAGCGGGCGCAGCGCGGGGCGCTGCCCTCCCTCACTCGGAAGGATCCGCTGTTGATCTCTATGGCCTTGCCGTTCTCCTTGGCCGCGCGCACGACCGCCTCGATGTCCACCGGATAGACCGGATTGCCGGGATGCGAGACGGCGTCGACGAAGGGATTGCCGAGGGCCGCGATGAGGGCCCGGGTGTTCTCCGACTCGTCGGCCGGCGGAAAGCAGATCTCATGGAGCCCCGCGTAGACGAAATGGAGCGGCAGGAGGTATTCCTCCTCCAGGTCGAGCCCGCCTTCCCGGTCGAGTATGTTGGCCTCCGCTCCTCGGTAGAAGCGGACGCCGCGGATGCGATCGGGCAGGATGCGGAGGTTGCCGAAGTGGTAGCGGTGCGTGCCGCCGGTCAGGGCGGGGCCGTGGTCGGTGAGGACGAAGCCGTCGAGTCGGCTTTTCCGCGCGCCGAGGGCCAGCTCGTAGACGGTGGAGTAGGCGTGGCCCGAGGCCACGGTGTGCGTGTGGGTATCGATCGCGATTTTCATGCGAGGCTATGTTCGCGCGGAAGGGCGTTTTTTGCCAAGGGGTCGGAGCAAGCGGCAATCGTTGCATCCGGCGCAGGCGCGCCTATACTTTGAAACATGATAAATACCGAGACGGCGCCGCCCGATCTCGCCGATCCCAAGCTCCTGTTCGACATGCTGTTCATGGGCGCGCCCTACGGCCTGGTCTATCAGGACTCGTCGACGAGGATCCTGGCCGTGAATGACAGGGCCCAGGAGATCTTGGGCGTCCATGCGGCCCAGGCCGAGGGGAAGACCACTTACGACGCGGATTGGCGCGCCGTCCGCGAGGACGGGTCGGTCTACCCCCCGGAGGAACATCCCGCATCGGCCTGCCTACGCTCGGGCAAGCCGGTCCGCAGCGTCATCATGGGCGTATGGAATCCATCTGATAATCTGCGGGGTGGCCGAATCGGGCATACCCCGTCAGTTCGAGACCTATTTCCCTCCCCTCGACAAGCACTTCCTCATCTCGGTCGCGCCTTTCGGGGAGGACGGCTTCGCGACGATCTTCTTCGACATCAGCGAGCTCAAGCGCGGCCAGGCCGGGCGTGAGCGCCTCGTCGCGGAGCTGGAGCGCAAGAACAAGGAGCTCGAGAGCATCGTCTACGTAGCCTCGCACGACCTGCGGGCTCCCCTGGTCAACATCCAAGGCTTCGGCCAGAGGCTCGAGCGGGACTGCGTCGAGCTCGCGAGGCGCTCCGAGGCGGCGGCGGCGAGCGTCGCCTCGGGGGATGCCGCCGGCGAGGTCCTCGGCCCTAGAACCAGAGGCCTCGGACACGCAGGCGAGGTCCTCGGCCCTAGAACCAGAGGCCTCGGACTCCAGCTCGTGAGCATCCTCGCCCAGCAGCTCGGGGCCGGGCTCGAACAAAGCGCGGGCCCCGGCGGGCAGGGCACGCTATGGCGCGTGTCGATCCGCGGATAAATGACGCTTAGGGCGTCTCCCAGGCGCCGCTCTTCTCGGAGCGGAAGAGGGCGTCGAGCGCAGCCATATTGGCTATGCCGTCCTCCGGCGGAGTAGGCGCGGCCGCTTTGGCGCGGATAGCCTTCGAGAAGGCGGCGAACATGAGAGCGTACTGGTCGGCCGGTCCCGCCTCGATCCTCCGCGTCCCGAGGTTCGTGGTGACCTCGAGGGCGAGGCTTACGTCCGGAAATGCATTGAAGGGCAGGGTCAGCGCCAGGGAGCCGCGCTCGCCCACCGCCTCGACGCGCTGGACGGGGAAGGCCTTGGTGGAGACGTGGAAGGTCGCCCGCAGGGAGGAGTCGAAATCCAGGACTCCCGTTCCGAGGACGTCGGTTCCGAAGTCGGAGTCGCGATCGGCGACGAAGAGGACGCGCCGAGGCTCGCGCGCGGGGCTTCGTCCCTCGCTCGCGGAGCTTGCCGCGGCGAGGAAGCGCGCGCTCGAGACGGCGTAGCAGCCGATGTCGTAGAGGGCGCCGCCTCCCGTCTCGGTCTTGTTGCGGATGTTCGACGGATCGACGTTGTTGTACGTGAACCAGGACTGGATGGCGAGGAGCCGACCGAGCTCGCCCGAGGCGACGATCTCTCGCGCCCTGACCCACTGCGGATGGAAGCGATACATGAAGGCTTCCATGAGGAGGAGGCCCCTCTCCTTGGCGACCGCGACCATGGCCTTCGCCTGGGGGGCGTCCATCGCGAAGGGCTTCTCGCAGAGCACGTGCTTGCCCGCCTTGAGCGCGGCGGTAGCCCACTCGGCGTGAAGGTTGTTGGGCAGCGGGATGTAGATCGCCTCGACCTCGGGATCGGCCAGGAGCTCGGCGTAGGAGCCGTAGCTTTTCCGTATTCCGAATCGCGCGGCCGCCTCGGCGGCGCGGTCTTTCCCCCGGCTCGCGATAGCGACGATGCGGGCCTCGTCCAGCCCCGAGAGCGGCCCGTGAACGCGCAGGGCGTAATGCCTGGACAGCGAGAGAATGCCCCAACGAACAGGATCCATAGTCCGTCCTTTCGGCGCGAGGCGCCATGGATAAAGATCCGTCCGAGGCGGGCGAAGGTCAACCGCTCATCGTCTTTTATTTTGAGGCATCGCGGATAGAGGCGGACGGAACAAAGGACGAGGACGGCCCTTCCCCGCCAAAGGGCGGAAGCACAATTTAGGAAAAAATCGATAATGCTGCTTAATCCGGTTTCGTGTGTTCGTCGTTATTAGCAGTAAGCCTTTACAGCGATAATTAAACTTGACCGTAGGGAAAAGATGAAAGATAATTAGCGCATATTTATTGCAGGAAGTCCCATTATGGTGAACTAGTTTCAGTCTCGATGTTTTGGCCTTACTAATTGAATCAATTTGTGAATAGTTCTCCGGAGTGATTATGAAAATAATTATCAGGTTCTCGATTCTAGTAGCGCTTATCGGCTTATCCCTATCAACGATCGCCCAAGATAAGCAATGGGTGGCAAAGAGCCTCGGCAGCGTCGTATACGTACAACAGCAGTACTACCTTGACGCGGCTAAGGCTAAGAGGCCTGAACTCTGGAAGAAACTCTCGGATTGGTCCAAGAAGGAGCTTCTGGGACAATTCCTCACGGTTTCGACTGGCTCAGGTTTCTTTATCGATGCGCAGGGGCATATCCTGACGAATGCCCACGTCGTGTTGGTCGAGGACGCTAATGCGACTAGGCAGTCTTTGATCACGGCCTTGCAGAAGACTATCAGCCAGACCGTCCCCGAGGAAGCAATAAACTCAGATGATAAATTCGCCCTGCGCGCGGATGTCGCCGGAGTCCTAAAAGAGGCGCATCTACGGCTGCGGATTTGGGCGCCCGGCCTCGGTCTGTCCGAAGCGACGCAAAATGCCATCGACAAGAAAAACGACCTCGCCTTGATTTCAATCGCAGCGGCAGCCCCGACGAAGGCCCTGCCCTTGGCCGCAGCCAAGTCCTATCCGGTCGGTTCGGAAGTCTATTCGATCGGGTTCCCCCTGGGCAGTCTTTTTGACGAGATGTTTTCGAGCCCTCAAGCCTCGCTGTCCACGGGAGTAATCTCCGCGTTGCGCGACGACGCGTGGGGCATACAGCATACGGCTTCATTGAACCCGGGTAACTCGGGCGGTCCCCTCCTGAACGCGAAGGGAGAAGTCATCGGCGTTAACGTCGGGCAAATCTCGAATTCGAGCGGGCTCTTCTTCGCCATCCCGGTACCCTTCGTCATCACTTTCTTGACTGGAAACGGATTCGCCTCGATCCTCGGCGCCAATGGAGAGATCGCCAGGAAGGATACGGAATCGGATCAGGACAGCTATGAGGTAGGCGATACGGTAGTCATCATTTCCGAGAAGGGGGCCACCGTCTCTCAGGGCGGCTTCGTTCTGGGCACGGCTCCTTTGGTCTACTTGATGACGGCGAAGACCGTCACGCTATCCCTCGCCGGCAAGGGCGGCGCGAGGACGGTCGTGCTCAAGAAGAAGGAGGGCTTGGCTGATACGATCACTCTCAACTTGGAGCTTCGACCTCTCCAGTACGTGGTCCATATCGCCAGCGAGCCTCTGGGGGCGGTCGTCAGCATCGACGGCAAGGCGAGCGGAGTCTCGCCGCTGGAGATCGAGCTGCCGGCGGGCCAGCATAAGGTGAGTTACTTCATGGAAGGCTACAAATTCCCCGACCAGGTCGTGGCCGCCGCTGCCGGGAGCAAAGCGGAGGCCTACTCTCGCGGCGCCCGCGTGTATTCATTCACCTTCCTCAAAGGCCTACCTCCCGGCACGACGGTCAAGGTCGCAGGCGCGTCCGAGAGCTATCAAGTCGTCGATCCGCTAAAACTCTCCCTGCCCGAGGGCCGATGGGAGCTCGAGTTCTCGGACCCGGGCATCCTCAAGACCACAAAGATAGTTATCGACGCCAAGATCGCGTCCGGCGTGATAGACGATTCCTCCTGGTTCGAGGGCGCCAAGATAGTCCTTAAGGGAGACGTCGACGAGGGGAAGATAACCATCGATGGAGAGCCCGCCCAGCCTATCCCGAAGGACGCCAACGTCGCCGTGTCGGCGGGCATCGCCCATAAGATCCTCGTGGAGAGGCCCAAGTATAGTCCCTACTTCGACACAGTAGAGCTCAAGGCCGGGGAGACGAAGGTCCTAAATATGCCGAACTTGCTTCTGCCGGCGGTGAAGAAGAAGAGGGATATAATCGTCTCGAGCGCTATGACGGCCGCGGGCCTAGTCATGATCGGAGGAGCCGTTTATTGCGCTTTCCGGGTCGCGGACGATTTGAATCGAACAGGGAGCTCGAAAGGCGACGATGGTTTGATAGAGGCCCAATACGCGCTCGGCTGGGGCGGCATGGGCCTCAGTCTCTGGGGCGGGATAAAGCTCGTGATAGCGCTAAATGAATAATCAAAGCATTGCAAGAATAGGAGGTAGTGAGAATGCATCGGAAATTAATACTGGCGATCACCCTAATCGGCATCGTCAGCCTTGCGGTTGTTGCCCAGCCGACGGTTCCGCACCAGGACGGCGATCTCGCGAGGATAGAAATTCGGTTTACGGGGTTCAGCGGCTCCATGGGTAATTACGACGTGTATATTGATGAGGTTAAGACGACTAGTTTCTTTGGGGCGGGAGGGAGCGCAATCATTGATCTTCAGCCTGGGGAACACCTTGTCAGATGTATGTCCTCGATGGGTTCTTTGTTTAAACGGGTCAAGGAAGCGAATGAAACCGGCGACGTCGGAGTCGTCGTGGAAAAAGGAATGGCCATATATCTCAAGTTCCGCGATTATCATTCCAGGGTCATGTATTTTTTGGAAGAAGAGAAGTCTTATAAAGAGGCCACTTCCACGGGCAAGCCGGTATACGTAAACCTCGTCGCCAAAGGAGGTTCGAAATGAAGTCCGGGACCTTGGGCCTGTTGTCCGTGGCTATCGTCTTTTCGCTCATGTGCTTCTCCTGCGCCACCTCGAGCGTTAAACTAGTCAAGGACTATACGATGCTGACCGACTCGAAAAAGGCCTTCGTCGTCATGCATAGTAGCTACGATCCGAAATTGCTGACGAAGGCGCGCATGTGGCTTATGCCGGCTTATGAATTTAAAGACGATATTATGATCGAAGGCAAAAAGGCGGACACCCCGATAATCTATTCGATCAAACCAGGCATATACCGGATCGACGTCATCACGGCGGATCCGAAATCCGGCCTCGGGTCGCTGTTCGGCAGAGGCGGGCTATATGCTTATGAAAAGCCCTACTGCACGAAATTCTTCTTCGAAGTAAAAACCGGGCAGATCGTATACCTCGGCGATTTTCATTACGACAAAGAGCTGACCTATAGTTACGACCTCAATAAGATGAAGGACGAGGTCTCTAAGCTCCAGCCTGCGGCCGAGGGCTTCGACTGGATCGGTTACTATAGGCCGACTCCTACTTGGTTCGTTCAGAAGATAACGAAATAGCTTTTCGGGGCCCTCGCTCGATCATGAGCAAGGGCCTTTTTTTAAGCGCAGATTAGCCTCAGCCCGCCGTCGCCTCCTCGAGCTCGCGCCACAATGCTTCGCGCTCCTCGCGCGGGACGAGGTTCCATGCGATGCCTCGTATGGCTCCCTCGAGGCCGGCGAGCTTCGAACGGCAGACGTCGAAGCCGCAGGACCGGAGCCGGAAGGCGGCGCCCACCGAGCCCATGGCGCACAGGGTCTCGCCGTCGGTTAGGCCCGAAGCTTCGAGCTCAGCCGCGGTAACTGCCCCTATGTTACGCATATCGTGAAGGGGAGTCATTTCCGGCCGGACCAGGCGGGGAGACAGGCCATCATGGCCTTCGCCGCGGCCAGGGCCGCGCCCTCGTCGAGCCCCTGGGTCCCGACGAGGAACGCGGCCATGCTCGCCGCCTTCTCCTTGTAGGACTGCATCGAGCCGTCCGCCCTGGCGCAGTGGACGCAGTAATCCCTCGATTCGTCGCGCAGGGGGAAGTCCTCGGGCTTGGTCATGGGCATGCCGCAGGCGATGCAAGTCTTCATCTGCGTCCTCCTTTCGATATCAACGATATAAAGTGATCCAGGAGCTCGGTCCCCCTCTCGTCGATGACCGAGGCGCCGGGGGCGAAGAGCTCGCGGTTGGCGAGATAGTAATGGACGAGGCCTACCCAGGTGTTGAACAGGAGGGACAGGGGCATAGCCTTGATTCTCCCCGCCGCCCGATCGGCTTCGATGGCGGGGGAGAGGTGGAAGGAGATGGCCGACTGGATGAGGACGAGGCTCGTCTTCGCTTCATCGGGCAGGAGGGGCGCCTCGACGACCAGGTGGGCGTAGAAGTCCTCGCGCTCGCGAATCCCCTTCAGGTGCGCCTCGAGGACCTCTCTCGTTCCCGCGCCCCTCTGGGCCAATTCATGCAGGCGAAGGGAGAGGGTTTTGCCGAATTCCTGGATGGCGGCCACAATGAGGCCCTCCTGGCTCTCGAAGTGGACGAAGACGCTCCCGTGCGCCACTCCGGCCTCGACCGCGACCGCAGCCGTGGTGGAAGCGAGGATTCCGTCGCGGGCGAAGACGCGGACCGCGGCATCGAGTATCCGGCGCCGCGTTTCCCGCTTTTGAGCTTCCCTGTTCTTGGGCGCGGGGCTTTTCTTGGCCGTCGATATTGTTGACTTTGTACTCATTGAGTGTATATTCAATATAATTCCCGCCTTCGCGTCCTGTCAAGGCTTGCCCGGGATATTTCCAGTTGAAGCGAAGGCTCTCGTATGCTACGTTGTTATTAGGAAAAGTTTGTGATCGAAGCTTCATCGTTCAAGAACTACTCTTTCTTCGGCGGCCTCGTTCCCGAAGAGATCGATGCGATTCGTCCTCTCATGATCACGGCCTCCTACGGAGAGGGGGTGGAGATCCTGCGCGAGGGCGAGCCCAACGACCGCATCCATTTCATCCTGGAGGGCGAGGTCGCGGTCGAGAAGGGCGGCGTGCGCCTGGCCCATCTCAGGGAAGGCGACACCTTCGGCGAGATGGAGTTCCTCGACGTGATGCCCGCCGTAGCGACCGTGCGGGTCCTGAGCCCCGCGACCGTCTCGACCATCAGCAACCGCGCCCTCCATGAGCTGTACAAGGCGAACACGCGGGTCTTCGCCATGGTCGTGATGAATCTCGCCCGGGACCTCTCGCGCCGCCTCCGCCGCATGGACGACATCGTCGCCAAGAACGCCATCTGAGCGGCGTATTGCGCCCCAGGCCCCCCGCGCCCTATTGTGATACCGATGAAAGCAGCCTATGACCGCCGCAAGGCCAACCGCATCTCCCTTCGGGTCGTCGCCGTAGTCGCGGTAGCCCTAGCCGCCTACATCGCCGTCGAGCTGGCGACCGACCCGGTCCGGGCCGGCGAAAGCGAGCTCAGCGTCCGCGCACTCTTCGGTTTCCGCGTTGCCTATTCCGATATTCGCGAGCTCCGGTTCGAGAAGGGGCCCATCGAGACGGGCGCCCGCGTATTCGGCAACAGCGCCTTCGGCCTCTTCCTCGAGGGCGACTTCATGGTCGACGGCTTGGGCAAGACGAGGGTTTTCCTGAAGAAGCCCAACCTCTCCTACGTCGTCGTTCAGACCGAGGACCGGAGCTATGCCGTCAGCCTGGGCTCCGCGGAGAAAGATCAGCTTCTCTACGACAGGATCAAGCTAGGGATGTCGCCCAAATAACGCCACCGCGCGGTCTGCCGCGGATAGGAGATCGATCGCTATGCCTACGGTCCAGGTAATCGGCGCCGGCTTGCCCGACATGCCCTGGGAGGAGCGGCCCGCGGGCTGCGATTCCGTCGTCTGGCGGCATGGCGCGAATCCCATCATCGGTCGGAACCCGACGCCGAATTGCGCCCGCGTCTACAACTCGGGCGTAGTGCCCTGGAAGGGCGGCTACGCCGGGGTCTTCCGCGCCGATCATCGGAACGGCCGCGCCCATCTGCACGTCGGCTTCTCCGAGGACGCGGTGCATTGGGAGCTCCGCGACGAGGCGATCAGGTGGAAGGACGAGTCGGGTGCCGACTTCCAACCGGCCTACGCCTACGATCCCCGCGTCGTTTCCCTCGAGGGCAGGCATTACGTGGTCTGGTGCGGCGATTTCTCCGGGGCATCCCTCGGCCTCGGCGTCACCGATGACTTCGAGCGCTTCACCCGCCTCGAGAACCCCAGCTATCCCTACAACCGAAACGGCGTCCTCTTCCCTCGCAGGGTCGGCGGCATGTACCTCATGCTCCACCGGCCGAGCGATCCGGCGCATACGCCCTTCGGCGATATATTCCTGTCGGAAAGCCCCGATCTCGTGCACTGGGGCAGGCATCGCAAGGTGATGAGCCGAGGAGGCTCGGGTTGGTGGCAGGGCACCAAGATCGGCGCCGGCGCGGTGCCCGTCGAGACGAGCGAGGGTTGGCTGTTGCTTTATCACGGCGTATCGGGCACCTGCAACGGTTTCGTCTACAGCTTCGGGGCGGCGCTCCTCGACCTCGAGCGGCCGTCCAAGGTGCTGTACCGCACGCGCGACTGCCTCCTCGCGCCGGAAGAGCCCTACGAGACCGCCGGCTTCGTCCCCAACGTGGCCTTCCCCTGCGCGACCCTCTGCGACGCCCCGACCGGCCGCATGGCCATCTACTACGGCGCCGCCGACAGCTGCGTCGCGCTCGCCTACGCGAGGGCCGACGAGCTCGTCGCCTACGTGAAGGCCAACTCGGAGCTCGTTCCCGGCGACGGTGAAGAGTGCCGGGGATGAAATACTCGCCCGAGGATCTCCGCCGATTCCGCGAGCTCGAGCGCCGGATGAGGGCCGAACTCGAGTCCGATATCCTGCCCTTCTGGCTGCCCTACGTCGATCGCTCCGGCGGCGGCTTCTACGGCCTCGTCCGCAACGACGGGAGCTTCGACGCGCTCGCGCCCAAGGGCCTCGTGATGCACTCGCGCTTCCTCTGGGCTTATTCGGCCGCGTATATCCGCTACGCGAAGCGCGAATACCTCGAAGCCGCCCGCGCGGCCTACGGCTTCCTCCGCGGCGGTCAGCGGGACGAGCTTTACGGCGGCTTCTGGTGGGTCGTCGACGCGCCCGACGACCGGGGATCCGCGCGGCCGCGGGTCGAGGTCAAGATGATCTACGGCCAGGCATTCGCGATCTACGCCCTCTCCGAGTACTATCTCGCGACGGGGGAGAAAGCCGCCCTCGACCTGGCCCTCGAGACCTACGCCCTCCTCGAGCGAGCCGCCCGCGATCGGGACGAAGGCGGCTATTGCGAGGCCTGCGACCGGAGCTGGACTCGAGCTATCCGCTTTGCGCTCAGCGATACGGACATAGCCTGCGACAAGTCGATGAACACCAACCTCCACGTCCTCGAGGCCCTGTCCAACCTCTATCGGGCATCGCTCGGGAAGGACGTCCGCGAGTCCCTCGTCTCCCTCCTCGAGGTCTACGCGAAGAAGGCCTTCGCGGGCAAGCCGAACCTCTCCCTCTACTTCGACCGCGACTGGAAGAGCCTCTCCGATCACGTCTCCTGGGGCCACGACATCGAGTCTTCTTGGCTCATGACCGAGGCGGCCCATCTCGCCTACGGCCGCGGCAAGGCCCCGAGCTTCGTGCGCGAGGCGATCCGGGCCGCGCGCGAAGGCATCCTCCCAGTCCTCGAGGCCAACGGCGGTTCCCTGCCCCGCGAGAGGGCGGAAGGCCATACCGACCTTCAGCGCGACTGGTGGGTCCAGGCCGAAGCGGTCGTGGGCAACGTGGACGCCTGGCAGGAGACGGGAGAGAGCGCCTATCTTTCCGCGGCTATCCGCCTCTGGAACTACATCGAAGAAAAAGTCCTGGACCGCGAGCGCGGCGAATGGTTCTGGGGAATCTCGGCGGAGGGGACGCCGGCCATGGACAGGCCCAAGGGCGGACTCTGGAAGACCTGCTACCACAACGGCCGCGCCTGCCTCGAGATCATGGAGCGCTCCGAGCGCATTCGGAACGGGAATACCGAGCCCTGATCCGGAGGCCGAACGGGAGGATCGAGCCGGGGAACGGCATCTTCTGGCGCTATCGCAACCCGGTCCTCACCGCGGCGCATGCGCCCCTTTCCTGGCGCTACGATTTCGATCCCGAGCGGAACCCGTATTTCATGGAGCGCCTCGGCGTGAACGCGGTCTTCTACGCGGGAGCGATCAAGCTGGACGGCCGCTATTGCCTCCTGTGCCGCGTGGAAGGCGCCGATCGCAAGAGCTTCTTCGCCCTGGCCGAGAGCCCGAACGGCGTGGACAACTTCCGCTTCACGGGAGAGCCCGTCCTTCTCGACGATCCGTCCGGATCGTCGAGCGCCGCTTCGCCCGAAGGGGATCCTCGGGCGAACCGAGAGACGAACGTCTACGACATGCGCCTCACGCGGCACGAGGACGGCTGGATCTACGGGATCTTCTGCGTCGGCTACTCGGATTCCATGACCGATGCCCGAATCGAGGGCGAGCGCCTCCTGGATCCCAGGCTCTATCACACGATCAAGGAGGCGAAGAACGGCGCTGGACGACCCGACCCGCGTGATCGCGAGCCCGGGCGGCTACCTCATCGCGCCCGAGGGCGGGGAGCGTGTGGGCGACGTCTCCAACGTCGTCTTCGCGAACGGAGCGATTTGCGACCCGGGCGGACGACTTCTGTTATATTATGCTTCCAGCGACTCTCGCTTGCACGTCGCCGAGTCCAGCGTGGATCGCATGCTCGATTACCTGCGCAATACGCCCCGCGATGGCCTGTATTCCCGCGCGAGCGTCGAAGCCCGAACCGCCTTGATACGAAGGAATACAAAATTGATGCGGTGAGGAGGAGGAATGATGGGACGGGATATTGATTACGCAAAAAGTGAGCCGCGGCTCACTAATCCTGAAAAGCTTCCTATGGGGAAGCTCATCCTCTTCGCCCTCGGCCAATACGGCTGGTCCCTCGCCTCCTTCGGCGTGTCGAACCTCCTCAATTACTTCTACATGTCCCCCGAGAAAGCCGACGCGACGCGTATATTTTCGCCCTACCTCTTCGAAGGGCGCGTGCTCCTCTTCTTCCCGATCCTGGGAGTCATCGCTTTTCTCGCGAGGCTCTTCGACGGGGTGACCAATCCCCTGATCGCGAGCTGGTCCGATCGCTCGCGCTCACGGCTCGGGCGGCGCCGCTTCTTCATGGCTCTGAGCTGCGTGCCCTTCGCCCTCTTCGCGGTTCTCGTCTTCATGCCGCCCCAGAGCTTCGCCGCCGAGCCTTCCCTGCGCGCGAGCCTGGGCAACACGCTCTGGGTCACGGCCATGAGCCTGGCGTTCTACTTCTTCTTCGTCATGTACAACGCGCCCTACAACGCCCTCATCAGCGAGCTCGGGCACAACCCCAAGGAAAGGCTCACGATCAGCACGGTGATCTCGGTGACCTGGGCCCTCGGCTTCTTCACCGGCTACTCCGTGTACGCGGTCAAGGACCTCTTCGCCGCCGCCGGCATGAGCCAGGTGGCCGCCTTTCAGACCGTCCAGGCGGTCTACGCCGCGCTGGCCCTCGCCCTCATGCTCCTCCCCGTCCTCTTCATCGACGAGCGCCGCTACGCCGCCTACGGGAGCTCCGACGAGGGCACGTTCAAGGCCCTCGGCTCCTCGCTCAAGAACAGGCAGTTCTTCCGCTTCCTCGTCGCGGAGTTCCTCTATTGGATCGCCCAGACCGTCCTGCAGATGAGCCTCGTGTACTTCGTCGTCACCATCCTCGGCATCGACGAGGGCATGACCACCCTCCTCATGGCCGCCATGTTCATCTTCTCCTTCGCCTTCTACCTGCCCGTGGTATGGTGGACGAACAGGGTGGGCAAGAAGCGCGTCCTCGTCTGGGGCTTCGCCCTCCTTACCGCCTCCTTCTCGATATTCGCCCTCATGGGCGTCCTCAAGATCGGGAGCGCCGCCTTCGCCTGGATCGCCGTCGCCTTCTCGGCCCTGCCCAACGCCATCTTCGGCATCCTGCCCAATGCCGTGGTCGCCGACATCGCCGAGGCCGACGGCATCGAGACCGGGAGCTTCAAGGCGGGCATGTTCTTCGGCGTCCGCACCTTCGAGACCAACCTCGGCATCTCCGTCGCGAACATCCTCCTGCCCTCCCTCCTCACCCTGGGCATGACCGCGCATAACCCCGCCGGCATACGCATGACCGCGATCGTCTCCGGCCTCATCTGCGCGGTCGGAATGCTCGTGTTCGTCTCCTACAACGAGAAGTCCGTGCTCGCGAGCCTCGCGAAGAAGGAGAGGATAGGGTAGGAACGGAGCGAAAGGGACACCTTTCTAAAAGGTTTCCCTTTCGCGCTTTCTCTTCCAAAGGACTCGCCCGGGAGCTTGCGCGCCGCTTAGGCCTTTGTGTATGCTTTTCCCCAGGCAACTGGCGCTTTCAAGATGGGCAACCATCGGGGAGCTTATCCTATCCGTCGCGCGCCTGGGCGGAAGCTAGCGAATCGCGGGAAAATGGAGTCCCGCGGGCGCGGGGCTTCTCCTGCGGCGCCCTCGTCCGCGGCCCCTTCCCGAAGGAGCCGTACCATGCTGGAAAATCCGCTTCAAGTCCTCATCGAGCGAAGGGGCGCGCGTGTCGCGCCGGGCCTCGCGGCCTACGTCGCCGCGCTCCAGGAGATGAGCCGCTCCGGCGGCGGCGACGTCGCCGCGTCGGTCGTCGCCGAGCTCGAGAAGCAGCGCGGCGCCGTCAAGCTCATCGCGAGCGAGAACTACAGTTCCCTCGCCGTCCAGCTCGCCATGGGCAACCTCCTCACCGACAAGTACGCCGAGGGCTACCCCGGCCACCGCTACTACGCGGGCAACGACAACGTGGACCGGATCGAGAACGCGTGCCGCGAGGCCGCCCTCGCGCTCTTCGGGGCGGAGCACGCGAACGTGCAGCCCCACTGCGGCGCCGACGCCAACCTCATGGCCTACTGGGCTATCCTGCAGACCCGCGTCGAGAATCCGGCGCTTGCCCGCCTCGGCAAGGAGAAGCTCTACGACCTCTCCGACGCCGAGTGGAGCGAGCTGCGGGGGACGCTGGGGAACCAGCGACTCCTCGGCTTCGACTACTACTCGGGCGGCCACCTCACCCACGGCTACCGCCTCAACCTGTCTGCCCGCATGTTCGACGTGCACACCTACGCGGTGGACCGCGAAACCAAGCTCCTCGACTACGACGCGATAGAGGCTCAGGCGAGGGAAGTGCGGCCCCTCATCCTCCTCGCCGGCTACAGCGCCTATCCGCGCCGGATCGACTTCAAGCGGATGCGCGCCATAGCCGACTCGGTCGGCGCGGTCCTCATGGTCGACATGGCCCACTTCGCGGGCCTCGTCGCGGGCAAGGCGTTCAAGGGCGAGTTCGATCCCGTTCCCCACGCTCACGTCGTCACGACGACGACGCACAAGACGCTCCGAGGACCGCGCGCCGGCATGGTCCTCTCCACGAAGGAATTCGCCGATTCCCTGGACGGCGGCTGCCCCCTCGTCATGGGAGGCCCCCTGCCGCACGTGATCGCCGCCAAGACGATCGCCCTCCGCGAGGCGGCGGCGCCGGCCTTCGCCGACTACGCCAGGCGGATCGTCGAGAACGCCAAGGCTCTCGCCGCCTCCTGCGCGAGCTCGGGCCTCCACGTAGTGTCGGGCGGCACCGACAATCATCTCCTCCTCATCGACGTGTCGAAGGCGGGCCTCACGGGGCGCCAGGCCGAGGGACTCCTCCACGACTGCGGCATCACGCTCAACCGCAACGCCCTGCCCTACGACCCGAACGGCCCTTGGTTCACGAGCGGCCTGCGCGTCGGCACTCCCGCGGCGACGACGCTAGGCATGGGTGTACCCGAGATGGCCGAACTAGGCTCGATCATGGGGGCGGTCCTGGGCTCGGCGAGGAGCGCGACGACCAAGGAGGGCAAGCCCAGTCGCGCTAAGGCGACGTTAGGCGAGGCCGAGCGCGCCCAGGCGAAGCGCCGCGTGAAAGCGATCATGGAGCGCTTCCCCGTGTACCCGGAACTCGACCTCGAGTTCCTGAAGGAAGCCTTCATGTGAGCCGGTTGGCCGGGATAAGGGGGGCGCCGGTCCGGGGCCGGGCGCCCCCTTTTTTATTAGCTATTTAATAAAATATAGTACAATCCGTTCCGGCATTACCGGATTCGATAGTGCGACAGTCTCGTCCTTCGGGAGGAGTCGGCTGAAATATGGGCAGGAAAAGGATCGGCTTGCAGACCTCGCGGTTGGAATACGGGTATGGCGTCAAAATATGGCAAGGAGCCGAGGCTTGCGCTGAAAAGCTGGATGCGGACTTGATCGTATTTCCCGGTAGGAACCTGGAGGCGCCTCACGGCTTCGATTACCAATACAACCGGATTTTCAGCCAGATGTCGAAGGAAAACCTGGACGCCCTGATCCTGGTGACGACGCTGATCAGCAACTATATCGACGCGGGATCGCTGTCTGAATTCTGCTCGCGCTTCAAGGATATTCCGCTGGTCAGCATGGGCATAAGGATTCCGGGCGTACCGAGCCTGGTTATCGACAATCGCTCCGGCATACGAGACGTCGTCAGGCATATGGTCGAGAAGCACGGCGCGAGGGAAATCGCGTTCATACGCGGCCCCGCGAGCAATTGGGAAGCCAATGAGCGCTTCCTCGCCTATCGGGAAGAGCTGGAATCCCAGGGGATCCCCTTCGAGGAGCGATTGGTAGCTCAAGGCGATTTCACGCCCCACAGCGTTCGCCCGGCTCTCGAGGGGCTGCTGAGCGGCAACCCGAGGATTCCGGACGCCTTTCTCTTCGCCAACGACGAAATGGCCATCAAGGGAATGCAGGTTCTGCTGATGAAGGGCCTCAAGGTGCCCAACGCTACGGCGGTGGCGGGATTCGACGACATACTCGAGGCGTCCATTCAATCGACGCCGGTTACGACCGTCCGACAGCCGCTCTTCGAGATGGGTTGGCAGGCCTTCACGATGGCCGGAGATATCGCAGCCGGGAAGAAGGTCCCTGAGATGACGATACTCCCGACCGAGCCCGTCATCCGATCGTCTTGCGGTTGCTTGGTCCATTGCGTCGACGATATACGAAGCTTCGAGCGCATCGTCCGGCGGAGGGCCGAGAGCGAAGAGGCGGGTAATGATTGCTTTTCCTTCGTCATGTCGGTGCTGCGAGACGGCAACCGCGAGAATCCCCGCGACCTCGACAAGAGGAAGGACCATATACGAATAGTCCTGGATAAGGTGCTCGAGATCTGCGGCGGCGCCGACTCCGACCAGGCAGGGGAAGAGGGCTGCGATCGGTTCATCGCCTGCTTCGGGGATATCGTGAAGGACGAGATCCAGGCCGGCATTCAGCCCGGCGAATGGCAATACATCTTTCCGGTTCTCTCGGATTCGCTTACGCGCCTTCGCGGAGGAACGATTAACCGCAGTCGAATGAATTCCCTGGTGCATTCCTGCATGGTGCTGTCCGCGGAAATGGCCATGATTCGGCAAAACGGGATCAACTACGAGGCGAATAGCGTGAATCTCGCCCTGCGCGAGATCGAATACGGTCTGTCTTCGATCATGCGATTGGAAGACCTCGTGGACAATTTGAGGAAGCAGCTGCCGCGCCTCGGCATCAGCAGTTTTTTCGCCTCCGGGTTCGAAAAGGAATGGAGCCATTTTCCCCATACGCCGTGGGAGATCCCGGAGAATTCCATTTTCATCGCCGGAGCGCTGGACGGCGAGGAGCTCGAGGCTCCGGATGGGGACGCGTCCAAGTTCCCCTCGAATTGCTTGTACCCGCCCGGCCTCATTAAGGATGCGAAGCGTCGGACGCTGGCCGTCTACCCCCTGTTTTTCAGGGAGACGCATTACGGAACCATCGTCTACGAGCTCACGCACCAGAACGGATTCGTATACGAAAGCCTGACGACGCAGATTTCCGGGATATTGAAGGCGATCACGCTATTCCACGCGAAGGGAAAAGCGGAAGACAAGCTGCTGCAGGCCATGATGGAATTGGAGAGCTTCAACCGGCAGCTCTCCAACCTATCGCTTACCGATGAGTTGACGGGCCTGTATAACCGCCGGGGTTTCTTGAAGCTGGCTCCTCAACAGTTGTATATAACGAAGCAAATGGGCAAGAACGCCCTGCTCATCTACGGGGACGTAGACGGACTCAAGCGGATAAACGACAGCTATGGGCACGAGGAAGGCGATTTAGTCATCAAGTCGGCCGCGGAAGTGCTCAAGAAGGTTTTCCGCACGATGGACATCATCGCCCGCCTGGGCGGGGACGAATTCACGATCTTCGCCTCGAATACCGGCGAGAAGCGGATTTCATACTTCCAGTCGAAGTTGTCCGAGCAGCTGGAGAATTTCAACGCGGCCTCGGGGAAGCCCTACAAGCTCTCCATGAGCCTCGGCTGCTCCGAGTGCCTTCCCCGTTCGGAGCTCAGCTTCGACGAATACATGCGCGAGGCCGATGCGAGGCTCTACGCGCAAAAAACCGCGAAGAGAGCGGCCGCTTCGGGAATAAGTACATAGGGATATAAAAAAGTTGCGGACTGTCCGGTGTGCGCGGTATTCTTTTTTGGCTGTTCCTCGTCGGGATCCGGCGGATCGAGCGACGACGTCCTCGGTACTTGGTCCATAGCGGCTACGCCCTTCTCCAATATAGTGGGCGAGTCCTACTCGAACGTGGTCCTCGTACTAACTAAAGGACAATACTCTCTTTCCTATACCGGCTCAGTGCGCGGCGTAGGAAGCCAGAGCGGGACGATCAACCCCAGCGATCCGGGGCCGGACGAGGTAATCACCGGCGTCCCCGTGTCGATTTCTGGAAACGCGGGCCCCAGCGCTTTCTATCTCAAGCTCAGCTCGGTTACGGATACGAGCGGAGTGCTCAATATGAGTCTCGATAACGTGACTTGGGAGAGCTGGGGGACGGCGACGAGGAAGTATCCGTAGGCCCTTCCAAGTCGTGCCGAGCGGGAATCACGGCTGCGCTCAAAGACGAGAACGGCGGAACCTTGCGTTCCGCCGTTCTTTTCCCCTGATGGAGGCCTACTTCTTGTTGGCGTCTTCGTGAACGCCGGCCACCGCGCGGCCCGAGGGGTCGGCCATGTTGGCCCAGGCGGCGTCCCAGCGGATCGCGGTGGGCGTGGAGCAGGCGATGGAGGGCCCGTCGGGGACGAGGTCCACGGCGCTCGGGTTCGTGAAGCGCTCCTCGAAGATGGAGCGGAACCAGTAGGCTTCCTTCGTGGGCGGGGTCTTAGTCGGGAAGCGGTAGCGCGCGTTGGCCATCACCGAGTCGGAGATCTCCTTCTCGGCGAATGCCTTGATCGAGTCGATCCAGGAATAGCCGACGCCGTCGGAGAACTGCTCCTTCTGGCGCCAGAGGATCTCGTCGGGGATCCAGCCGTCGAAGGCCTTGCGGAGGATGTGCTTCTCCATCTTGCCCGAGGCTTTGTCTATCATCTTGTGCTTGGGGTCGATGCTCATCGCGACTTCCATGAACTCCGGGTCGAGGAAGGGGACGCGGGCCTCGACGCCCCAGGCCATCATGGCCTTGTTGGCGCGGAGGCAGTCGTAGAGATGGAGCATCGAGAGCTTGCGCACGAGCTCCTCGTGGAACTCGGTCGGGTTCGGAGCCTTGTGGAAGTAGAGGTAGCCGCCGAAGATCTCGTCCGAGCCCTCGCCCGAGAGGACCATCTTGATGCCCATCGACTTGATGACGCGGGACATGAGGAACATGGGCGTGCCCGCGCGGATCGTCGTGACGTCGAAGGTCTCGAGGTGGTAGATGACGTCGGGGATCGCGTCGAGCGCCTCCTGGACGGTGAACTCGATCTCGTGATGCTGGCTGCCGATGTGCGCGGCTACCTTCTTCGCGAACTTGGTGTCGGGCGCGCCGGGCAGGCCGACCGAGAAGGAGTGCATGCGCGGCCACCAGGCCGGGGAAGTCTCGCCGGTCTCGACGCGCTTCTCCGCGTGCTTGGCCGCGATGGCCGCGATGACCGAGGAGTCGAGGCCGCCCGAGATGAGCATCCCGTAGGGAACGTCGCACATGAGCTGGCGCTTCACGGCGTCCTCGAGCGCTTGGCGCAGCTTGTCCAGGTCGGCCTCGCCCTTGGGTATCGCGCCGGGCGCCGCCCAGGCGGGCTCGTACCACTTCACGAGCTTGCCCTCGCTCGAGCGGTAGTAGTGCCCGGGGAGGAAGACCTCGACCTTCGTGCAGACGTCGTACAGCGCCTTCAGCTCCGAGGAGACGTAGAGGTTCCCCTCGCCGTCGCGTCCCCAATAGAGGGGGTTGATGCCCATGTGGTCGCGGGCGATGAAGAACTCCCCGTTGCGGGGGTCGTAGATCACGAAGGCGAAAATGCCGTTGAGCATCTTCACGAAGTCGGGGCCGTGCTCGTCGTAGAGGTAGAGGAGGCACTCGCAGTCGGACTCCGTCTTGAATTCATGGGGCTTCTTGAGCTTCTCCGCGCGGAGCTTCTTGTGATTGTATATCTCGCCGTTGACCGCGAGGACGCGGCCCGTGGCATTGTCGACGAGGGGCTGCGCGCCGTGGGTTACGTCGACTATGGAGAGCCGCTCGTGGCATATCACCGCGCGGTCGTCGGAATAGACGCCCGACCAGTCCGGGCCGCGGTGGCACTGGCGATGCGAGCGAGCGACGGCTTGCTTGCGAAGCTCGACCGGGTCTCCCTTGATATCAAGGACTGTGAAGATTCCGCACATACCGCGACTCCCTCCGGTGAATTTGCGGAAGTATGATCGAAACGATAGGCCTTCACAATACCCCGGACCGCGGATCGAAAGCGACGCGGACGTCGGTTTCCGGGGCCGCCCGGACCTAGCCCTTCTCGAGCCAGAGTATCGCCGTGACCAACCGCGGGTAGAGCCGCGAGCCCAAATCCTTGCCCGTAGTCGAGTCGACCTGGTCGGTCGCGGCGTATTCGGCGCTTCCCTCGTCGGAGCGCAGCCAGTGCGCGTGGACTGCGTCCCGCCTCGTGCGCTCGTCGTCCATCCCGAGGACTCTCTCGGCGACGTACTGGTTCAAGAATATCTTGGAGAGCCAGGTGTTCTTGCTCGTCGACGAGAGCTTCCAGCCTCCCGAGGCGGCGTCGAGGCAGATGCCCGGCGCCAGGACATAGTTCAGGTGGCGCTTCAGGGCGCCTATGAGCTCGCCATAGGGGCCATCCTCGCGGACCGACTCCGGGGCCCCGCAGAAGCCGGGGTAGGCGAGGCCTTCGACCGCGGGGATGATGCAGGAACGGTTGTCGCTCTCGAAAACGGCGGGGATGAAGCCCTCGTCCTCGAGCATCCTTCCGGCGATCGTATGGGCCGCCGCCCGCGCGGATTCCGCCGCCGCCTTGGTCTCGGGCGACTCGCCGCCGTCGATCCTGCGGAAGAGGGCCTCGAGGCAGACGAGGGCGGACCATGCCTTCACCGCCAGGTAAAGGTTGTTCCTCGCCTGGCCGAGGCTGATGTCCAGGGAGTCGTAGGTGGTTATCTCGGCGCCGCCGGCGCAGCGGTCCGAGTCGCGGTCCATCACACCGTCGCCGTTGGCGTCGCGCGCGCGGATGGAGGCCAGGCAGGCCGATAGGGTCGAGCGGCGTCCCTTCGCCCAGGCGTCGTCCTTCGCGAGGCTCGCGTACAGGCAGGCCGAGATGCTCCAGTTCAGGGTCTCTTCGTAGCTCATGAAGCTGAAGCAATCGGTGAGGCCCGGCATCTCGTAGGCGGATCTCCCCTTGGGCATGAAGCAGTCGTCCACGCCCTGATCGTGGGCGAAGGCTATGCCGAGGGCGTCCACGTACGAGGAGCGCTCGGCGAAGGACTCGAGCTCGTTGCGGAGCGTCCAGGGCGAGAACCGCGCTTCCCAGAATGCCTGGTCCACGGTGAGGTCGAGGGTGTTCATCATCTGGTACTCGCCCTCGTTGACCACGAAGGCGGGCTCTCCCGATTCGGCGAGGAGGAGCTCGGTGCTGGCCGCGTAGCTGTGCGCGGCATGGGCGAGGAGAAACTTGCGGTCGTCGGAGAGTCCCGAAGAATCCAGGAGCTCGTCTATCCGCTGGGCGCGGAAGAGCGTGTCGGCCTGGTCGTCGAGGGCGCTCTCTAGCACGTCCTCCACGTCCTTGAAGAGGCAGCTGTGGTAGGCGTGGGCGCCCATGCCCGCCGTGACGATCCCGCCGCGGAAGACGCCCAGGGCGACGACGTACTCGGCCTTCTGTCCGGCCGGGATCCTGAAGCGCAGCCCGCCCTCGGAGGCGAGCCGCCTGAGCGGCCGGGCTACTCCGTCGGCTCCGCCGTCGAAGGCGGCCTCGACCACCGACCAGTCCATCACCTCCTCGACGTCCGACTTCGGGCGGATGGCGAAGCCGAAGGAAGTGTCGTTGGCCATGCCGAGGAGGCCGCCGGCGGTGGAGTCGGAAAGGGGTCTCCGTATGCCCTGCATCGCGAAGAGGCCGGTCATCGGGCTCGTGCCCGCGGAGTTGTCGAAGCCGAGGCGGAGGAGGAGCGAGGGCCTGAGCGCGCTGCGCGCCGTAGCCGCCGCGACTGCCTGCGGATCCGGCACTTCTCCCAAGAAGGAGACGACGCGGAGCGAGACGGCTCCGGCTCGCCACTCCTCGCCGGAGAGGGAGATGAAGCGCTCGATCTCGTCCGCGCCGAAGTAGCCCGCGCTCCTGAGGCTGTCCGCTCGGCTCGAGTCGACTTCGTCCTCGCGGTATGCCGATGCGCCGAGGCCGTAGTTCTTGCCGGCGGAGAAGGGAAGGAGCCGAGGCTCCCCGCGGCCGACCCGATAGCCGATGAACATGCCCGTCCTCGGAGGCCTCACGTCGCCGACTACGACGCCCGCGCCCCTGCCGATCCTGCCGAGGACGAGAGAGCCGTATGCTCCCCAGATCCCATGAAGCGAGTAGTAGTCTATTTCAGGCACGCGTACGGCCATATTATTCCCGTCCTCTCATAGAATTACGTTAGTACAAAACGAACCAGTGTAAATACTATCGCTCAGTCCGACCTCTGTTCATCGGGATTGCGGCCGTATATTGTACCGGACATTTTACCTATCCCTGCCTTCCCTAGGCCCGCGAGCCCCACTCGACCGCGAACTTGCGCAGGTCGCCGGCGCTGGAGAGGCTGAGCTTGTCCTTGATGTGATCGCGGTAGGCATTTACAGTCTTAACGGAGAGGCCGAGGCGTTCGGCGATCTCTGCCGCGCCGCAGCCTTTGCCTATAAGGGTGAAGACCTCGAGCTCGCGATCCGAGAGACGGTCCACGGGCTCCGCGTCGGTCTTGCCACCGACGATGCCCTCGAGCATCCGCTCTCGAAGGGTTTCGCTCACGGCGATGCGGCCTTCCAGAACGTCCCGGACCGCGTTCACCAGGGCGGTGGGGCTCTCGTGCTTCATCACGTAGCCCCTGGCCCCGGCCTTGAGCGCGCGTTCCCCATAGAGGTTCTCCTCGTGCATCGAGACGACGAGGACGAGGGTGTCGGGATAGTCGCTCTTGATCGTGCGCATGAGGTCGAGTCCGCTTTGGCCCTGCAGGGAGATGTCGATGATCGCGATGCGCGGCCGCGTCGCGGCGAGCAGCGCAAGGGCTTCCGGAAGGCTTCCCGCCTCGCCCGCGCACTCGAGCTTGAGCTCCTGCCCGACGAGCATGGTCACTCCGTGGCGATAGAGGGGATGATCGTCGACCACGATGAAGTTCGGTTTTAAAGGCATACTGCTACCTCGGTATTCGGCAGGTTATGGTCGTACCCGTGTCTCGCGACGAGCGGATCCGGAGCTCGCCGCCGATGACGCTCGCGCGGTACTTTAATATATGCAGGCCCATTCCGCCATCTTCCCGCGTAATGGGCGGAATGCCTATGCCGTCGTCGCTCACCTCGACCGAGACGGTCTCGCGATCCATGTAGAGGCCGATCTTGATTTCCTTCGCGCAGGCGTGCTTGCGCGCGTTGGCGAGGGCCTCCTGGACTATCCTGTAGAGCTGTATGGCCTTCTCCGAGTCGCGCACGGCGAAGCCTTTCGTGGCCTCCAGCCGCACTTCGCTGCCGTCCTGGTCGCCCGCCGAGGCCACCAGGCGCTTCACCGCGGGAAGGATGCCCTTCGCCTCGAGCTCCGCCGGGTAGAGCCCTCGCGCGATGTCCTTCGCTCGGGCGGCCGTCGAGCCCGCGCCGCGCGCCAGGGCGGCCGCCGCGCCCGCGAACTGCTCCATGTCCTTCGCGAGAGCCATCGTCGCGCTCGGAGCATCCCTGCTCTCGGTCGCGGCGTTCGCGATGGCCGCGGCTTGGCGCCTGAGCTGGCCCTCGAGCACGGCGGCCATTATTCCGAGGCCGGCGATATCCTGGCAGAGGTTGTCGTGGATGTCCTGGCCGATCTTGGTCATGATGCGATTGGAGATCTCGAGGAGCTCGCGCTCGAGGGCCCTGCGCCGTTCCATCTCCTCGACGAGGCGCGCGTTCGCCGTCGAGAGCTCGAGCGTACGCGACCGCACGTTGCGCTCGAGGCTGCGCTCCCTGTCGCGCTCGGCGGTCATAAGCATGGCTCCCTTGAGCGCGCTGGAGATCTGGTCGCGCAGGGTCTCGTATATGCGCCGATCGAAGGAGTCGGCGGTGCAGATCAGGTAGCCCAGCCTGTCGTCCCCGAAGCG
>Ga0265316_10001441_pt1 | contig 25546 bp, 19 predicted proteins | sample 4522metaG_FD_202092 | JGI IMG/M metagenome (GOLD analysis project Ga0265316, IMG submission 202092) | Rhizosphere microbial communities from Carex aquatilis grown in University of Washington, Seatle, WA, United States - 4-5-22 metaG | ecosystem: Host-associated > Plants > Roots > Rhizosphere >... | reverse complement strand
TCGCCGTGAACTGGCCCGTCTTTTCTTGGCTGGTATACTTGCTCGCCAGGGAGGATTTCCATGAAACCATCGGGCCGCAGTCTCCGAAGCGCGCGGTTTGCTGTCTGGACATCTCTCACCCTGGCCGGATGCCTTCGTCCAGACCCGAGCCGGTCGGTTGAAACGGGTCCCGCCGCGCGCCTGGCTGCCGAAGCCCAACGCCTTGACCTTTGGGACGGTGCCCACATTCGCGATCGCAGTTTCGGCAGCGGCCGCTATCAGTACAATGATTCTTGGAGCGGCAGCAATAGGCGATTTCGTTCTCTTGATGGTGGCGGGGGCTGGGCCAGTTGCGACTCAAAACCGAAATGTCAGGCCACTGTTGCCGCCAAACTGGGCGTCGGGATCGAAGGAATCAAGCTCGACGGCGCCAAGGGTCTTGAGTTCCACGCGGCAGGATCGGGCTGGGCGGGGTCAAGCTGGAACTGGTTCGGTTGGTGGCCCCCAACGGCCGGAACCGATCTCAGCCCGTACAGGAGTCTGACTTTCAAAATTCGCGTCGAATCGAAGTCTCGCGACGTCGCTTTGGACCCTCGAACCGTCGCGGTCCGTTTGGCATGTAGCAACGGGCACAAGAGCACTGCGCCTGCAATGGTCCAGAAATACGACGACAGATTTGACGACGGCCAGTGGCACAAGATAGCAATTCCGATTGCCGACCTTGGCCGCGGTGAAGGCGCGCAGTTCGACTGGGAGAAGGTCTGGGAGTTCCAGCTGTCCACATGGAGCGCGAAGCCAGGGGATTTCAGCATCTACCTCGACCAAATCGCGGCAGAGAAGTAAATTCATCCGAGCCCGCGCTCGGAACGTTCAATCTGGTAGTAGCAGTGGGGAAAATCATGGGGATGGCCGAAGTGGGCCACCGAGGTCCAGGTGCAGCCGCCTCGACAGATGTCGCCAAACTCGCAGCCGGCACAGACGCCGCGAGCACGTCGATGCCTGCCCGGCAACCCACCCAGAAGTTGACCCGAGTGCCTGGCTCGCGCAGTTCCTCCTCGGCGTCGCCGAAGTAGCCGATGTTGTCCGCGGCCACCACGCGCGGCGATTGGCCCTGCTGGCGCAGTTTCACCAGACGAGGAATCAGTTGCCCGACATCCTCGGGTCAGTCACCCGGGGGTTGTCGGACGGTCACGCGGACCGAATCAACTTGTCCGCGCCGCAGCTGGGAGTACCCTATCGGCGAGGAACATGGCGCTTGAAGTGGGCCAGCTCTTTGGCAATTACCGCATTTCTGCCCCCGAAACGCGACGGCGACCCGCGTGCGGCCCTGTGGCTGGGTCCGGGCTCGGTCGCGCTCAAGGGTACGTTCTGAGCGAGTGAGCTATCGATGAAGGTGGCGTCAATGCACGGAGTATCAAGACTGGGGTTGTTTCTGGTCGCCGCGACAGCAGCGGGTTGTCTGTATCCGGGGCTGAAGTTTGGCACAGGTGGCACTACGGCTGCGGGTGGCGCTACGGCTACGAGTGGCAGTGCAGCCGGCTCGGGCGGGATCAGCGGCGGCGGCAAAACCGACAGTGTGGGCGGCGGCGCGGCCGGCACCAGCGGCAGCAGCAAGGGCGGCAGCAGCGGCAACAGTGATGCTGGGGTTCGAGACGCGCCTGGCTCGCAGCCGGACGTCCCGGCGGGTGGTGGTGGCACCAGCACCGGCGGAACCAGCGGCACCGGGGGCAGCGGCGGGTCGAGCAGCGGGCCTGGGACAAGCTGTCCTGCGCTGAAAGACCCTACCAACGGCTCGGTTTTCGCGCCGAGTAGGATCCCCGGTTCCACGGCTGCCTATTCCTGCAACACCGGCTACAAACCCTCGGGGTCATTGACCCGCACTTGCCAACCCGATGGCACATGGAACGCTGCCGAGCCCACCTGCACAATCGTGGACTGCGGGGCGGTAAGCAATCCGGCCAATGGATCGGCGTCTGTGTCGAAAACGACCTTTGGCTCGACGGCCACGTACACCTGCCAGACAGGATTCGGGCTAGCCGGAACCTCGCCACGCACCTGCCAAGCCGACGGAAGCTGGAGCGGCACCTCACCCACCTGCGGCCCGGCTGATTGCCTTGCGCCTCCTGGCATCAGCAACGGCTCACCCACCACAACCGGGTCGACGTTTAGCTCGACTGCCACGTACGCATGCAACTCTGGATACAATCTGTCAGGCACGGCCGTGCACACCTGCCAGGCCGACCGGACCTGGAGCGGGACGCCGCCCACCTGCACCCCGGTGGACTGCCATACGCCGATTGGCACCACGCACGGCTCGGTCAGTGCGCCCATCACGACCTACGGCTCCACCGCCACGTACTCATGTGATTCCGGGTACGCTCTTGCCAGCGCGGCCAAGCTCACCTGTCAAACCAACGGTGCCTGGAGCGGCACGGTACCGACGTGCGCCCTGGTGGACTGCGGGCCGATCGCCAGCCCCGACTACGGCACAGTGAGCGTGACCACTACGACGTACGGCTCGACAGCGACATACAAATGCAACACCGGCTATACCAGCACAAACCCATTGACCCGCACTTGTCAGGCTGACGGCACCTGGACCGGAGTACTTCCTACCTGCACGGCCCAAATGATCAAGCTGACCGTCATCAAGACTGGCCACGGCGCCGGGACGGTGAATGGCTCGTATGACTCGGCTGGCATTTCGTGCGGAGCCACCTGCCAGGCCACCTACCGCTCTGGAACCCCCATAAACCTTACGGCCACGGCGGACGCTGGCCAGCAGTTCATCGGTTGGACCAGCACACCCAGCAGCACGACTTGCACCGGGCGGGCGATTTCGGATTGCTCCTTCTCGCTCACGCAAGACACAACGGTGCAAGCCGACTTCTCCCCGCCGCCGAACTACGTGTTCACGACTTCGACGCAGCAAAACGCGGTTTTGGGCGGGCTCAAAGGTGCCGACGCCCTCTGCGCAGCGCGGGCTGCGGCAGGCAAGCTGTCTGGGACCTACGTGGCATGGCTGTCCACAGCGAGCGCGAGCGCGGTCAGCAGATTGAAGGGTGCGAGCGGGTGGATTCGTCCTGGTGACTCGATGCCTGTCCTCAACAACATCGAGGACATCGCCAATAACAAGTTTTTCTACCCGCCGCGCATGGATGAACTTGGCACAGACTTGGGGGCGGACCAGGTGGTCATAACTGCCACGAACGTGAATGGCACGGCGGACATTGGCGCTACAAACACGACTTGCGGCGATTTCACGTCGGGCGAGACCACCCCCGTGACGTTCGTTTCCGGTGGTTTCGCGAGCGCCAACAGCGGGGTATTCACCGCCTTCGTGGGAGCAGACTGCGGCGCGCCGTCCAGGCTCTATTGCTTTGGCATCGACCGTCAAGCGCAGGTGGTGGCGAAGGGACCCGTGGCACGCTTTGCTTTCATGACCAAGGCCGATTGGACACCTGGCAAAGGAATAGGCACCGCAGATGCGCTTTGCCAGCAGGACGCGACGGCAGCGGGGCTGGCCGGCACATATAGGGCGCTGCTCGCACCATCGGGGAGCACCATAGCGTCGAGGTTCGGCACGGCCGGCTCCACATGGGCTCGCGTTGATGGAGTCCCGCTGGCGGCGAGTGCCGAACTTTTCTTCCAAGGAACGACGTTCGGCGTGCCGCCCAACATGTCTGCCGATGGCTCCGTCTACTACGGGCAGACGGGCGTGTGGACTGGCGCAGTCAGCCCGACCACGGTGGGCACGGCCGCGTCGACTTGCGGCGACTGGCTATCGACGAGCGGCCAGGGCCAGAGCGGAGTGGCCGGCGACACCTCGGTGGACGTCTTCTACGGCCAGTTTTCGGTGAATTGTAACTCCGCCGGGCTCAAAGTCGCGTGCCTGCAGATCTAGGCTGGCGTGGACGACGGCAAATCCGCCTGCTACAGCAACTGGCGCAGGAGTTCTAGATTTCCAGGCTGATGGTGAACTGGTTCGCGTCGTCGGTCATCGACTTGCCGAGATACGGCGAATAGGTCTGGACGCGGATTTCCTTCTTGCCGTAGTCGAATTGCAAGATCCGCAGATAGCCACTGCCACCGAGATCGTCGGCGGTGCCGGCATACAGCCACTGGTAGTCTGAGAGCATCTGGTGCACGCGCGAGCCGTCGGCCCGAAGGCTGGTTAGCCGCCCAGCCCCGGTCAGGTGGCCACAGAACACCAGGCGCACATTCGGGTTGGGCACAATCAGCTTCTGCCAGATGTCTTCGCCGTCGTTGATGCCTTCGCTGGGTGTGAACTCGTAGAAGCGCGGGTAGTAGTTCTGGGTGGACCCATAGGCGGCGTAGTCGTAGCGAACATCCCCGTATAGGTAGGCGTGGGTCACGATGATCGCGGGCAGGGTCGGATACGCCTTCAACACGGCGTCGGCCCAAGTCAGCACGGCATCGCGCGGTCCGAATTCCAAGCCGAGGACCAGCCATTTCTGCGGCCCGATGTCGACCACGGTGTAGTTGTTGTCGATCTGTCCTTCCGTCATGGTCCCGGTGATCCACGGCATGGTCGAAGGCGGGAAGGTGTTGTTCATCAATCCCGCACGATTGGCGTCCATGTCGTGGTTGCCCGAAACAATCACGTAGGGCACAAGCCCGTCCAAGACTCGCATGGAAGAGTTGGCCACTGCCCACTGGGGGTGGCTGTTGGGGGTATCAACCAAATCGCCGACATGCAGGGCCAGCGCGATGTTGCGAGCAGATTGCTGCTCAACGATCCAGCCCGTCTGGACGGCATAGATGTCGGGGTGGAGGGAAGAGTAGTATTGGGTGTCGGGCAATACTATGACCGTCACTGGGGCGGACGCCTCGCCCCCCAGATCCGCGCCGGCCGCGTCCGGGGAAGCCGCCTCGCCGATCGCGTCGGCAGACGATCCCACCTCATCAGCCGCGTCGACGGTTGAGCCAGGGTTGTCCTCTGCATCGGGGGCCGCAACAGCGTCAACAGCCGCGTCGACGGTTGAGCCAGGGTTGTCCTCTGCATCGGGCGCTGCAACCGTGTCGACGGCAGCGTCGACGGCTGAACCAGAGTTGTCATCTGCATCGGGGGCCGCAACAGCGTCAACAGCGGCGTCAACGGCTGAAACCGCGTCGCGGCCGGCATCGGGCGCGGCGGCCGCGTCGGGCAGAGGGGCGGCGTCGCGGCCACGGTGGTGCGGGTGGAAGTCCGCATCCGCCTCATCGGCTGGGCCCTGGCGCCAGCCCTTGCTGTCATCGGTGCCAAAGCACCCTGAAAACAGAACCATCAACACGCCCGCCGCAAGGCGGATCCCGAGGCCTGGCGAAACGCGAACCATGCGGCCGATTATGCACGCGTCATGAACCGCGCAACACCCAATTCTATATTTCCAGGCTCACGGTGAACTGGTTCGCGTCGTCGGTCAGGGACTTGTCGAGGTAGGGCGAGTAGGTCTGCACGCGAATCTCCTTCTTGCCGTAGTCGAATTCCATGGTCCGCAGGTAGCCGCTGCCCCCGAGATCGTCGGCGGTGCCGACATAGAGCCACTGGTAGCACGACAGAATCTGGTGCACGGGCGAGCCGTCGGCCCGAAGGCTGGTCAGTCGTGCCAGTCCTGCAGCCGGGGTTATGCTGATGTGGCCACAGAGCACCAGGCGCACATTCGGGTTGGGCACAATAAGCTTCTGCCAGATGTCTTCGCCATCGTTGATGCCTTCACTGGGGGTAAACTCGTAGAAACGCGGGTAGTAGTTCTGGGTCGTGCCATAGGTGGCGTAGTCATAACGAACGTCCCCGTACAGATAGGCGTGGGTCATCACGATCGCGGGCAGGGTGGAATACCTCTTCAGTATGGTGTCGGCCCAAGTAAGTACGGCGTCGCGCGGGCTGAATTCGAGGCCGAGGATCAGCCATTTCTGTGGCCCGATGTCGACCACGGTGTAGTTGTTTTCGATCTGGCCCGCCGTCATGGTTCCCGTAATCCACGGCATGGTCGCGGGGGAAAAATAGTCATTGATCAGTCCCGAACGATCCTCCTTGCTGTCGTGGTTGCCAGGAACAATCACATAGGGCACAAGCCCGTCCAAGGCTCGCATCGAAGAATTGGCGATCGCCCACTGGGCCTTGCTGTCGTAGTTGTAGACCACGTCGCCGACGTGCAGCACCATCGCGATGTTGCGATCCGATTTCTGCTCGGCGATCCAGCGGGTCTGGGCAGGGAAGATGGCGGGAAATCTGGCGGGATATTCTTGCGTGTCGGGCAGCACGACCACCGTCACAGAAGTGGGCGCCCCTGCGCCGGCGTCGAAGAGGGACGCACCCGCATCGGCTGCCGTTTCGGGCAAAGCAGCGTCGCGCCGGTGATGCGGGTGGACCTCCGCATCAGTCTCCTCACCAGGGGATTGACGCCAGCCCCCGCTGCCGTCTGATTCGGAGCACCCTGAAAACAGCAGCATCAGCCCGCCCAGGGCCAGGCAGACCGAAAACCTGGAAGAAAACTGAACCATGCCGCCAATTATGCACGCGCAATGACTCACGCAACACGGGATTTTGGACAGCAAGCGCAAGTTGCGCAGCCGCGCCAGACGCGTCGATCAGAAGCCCGAGAAATACGGCAGCTTCCTGGCCAGCGCCGCGATGGCGTCACGATTGGCCAGAAGCTCGCCGGTGGTGTCCCAGCGGCCGTCGAGGAATTGCTGGCGCACACCTTCGGGAATGCGCCCAGGAACGCGAACCGCGCCAGCGCTGACGATCTTGTTCTGCAGATCGACAGTGACAGCCACTGTTGGATCCGCACTGACCGCCTTCTGCAAGGCCTCGACTGACGCCGCATCCGCCACCACGCAAGGCACCCCCAACGAGACACAGTTGCCGAAGAAGATCTCGGCAAAGCTCTCGCCCACGATGGCGCGAATGCCCTTTTGCCAGCGATTGATGGCCTGTGGCGCGTGCTCGCGCGACGAGCCGCAGCCGAAGTTCTTGTTGACCAACAATACCGTGGCCGCTTGGAACTTCGGATTGTCGAACGCGTGGGTTTGCCCCTGCTGCTTCAACTGGGCGCGGTCGTCTTCAAAGACGTGATCGCCCAGGCCTTCAAACGTGACGGTGCGCAGATAGCGCGCCGGGATGATGCGATCCGTGTCGATGTCGTTGCCGTGCAGAACGATGCCCTGTCCCTTGATCACAATGCGCTTCGAGTCTTCCATGAGATCTCCTGGCCCTTAGCTGTGGATACCAAACACCTGGCGCGCGTCCGCCACTTCACCTGTGACGGCCGCTGCCGCCACCATGATCGGGCTCATGAGCAAGGTGCGCCCGGTGGGGCTGCCCTGCCGGCCTTTGAAATTGCGATTCGATGACGAGGCGCTGAGCTCGTTCCCCTTCAGTTTGTCGGGATTCATGGCCAGGCACATCGAACAGCCAGCCTCGCGGAACTGAAAGCCCGCGGCGGTGAAGATCTTGTCCCACCCACGCGCCAGCAGCTCGCGCTTGACCTGCATCGATCCGGGCACCACCAGGGCCTGGACGCGCGGCGCCACCTTGAATTTGCCTGCCTTCAATACGTTGACCACCGCCTCGAAATCCGACAGGCGTCCGTTGGTACAAGATCCAATGAAGGCCACGTCGATCTTTTGACCCTTGATGGCCTGACCCGACTTCATTCCCATGTATTTGTAGGCCTCTTCCGCGCTCTCGCGTTCATCGACCGGGAAGGCGTCGGGCGCGGGGATGGTTCCGCCCACCGCCACCGACTGGCTCGGCGTGATGCCCCAGGTGACCATGGGCTCGATGTCCTCGGCCCGGTATTTCACCACATCGTCGTAGTGCGCGTCGGCGTCGCTCTTCACGCTGTCCCAGTAGGCGCGGGCGCGGTCCCAGTTTTCAATCTTGGGCGCATAGACGCGGCCCTTGAGATAGTCGTACGTGATCTCGTCGGGATTGATGTAGCCGCAGCGAGCGCCGCCCTCGATGCTCATGTTACAGACGGTCATGCGCTCGTCCATGGTCATGCGTTCGATGGTGTCGCCGGCGTATTCGTAGGCGAAGCCCACGCCGCCGTTCACGCCCAGCTTGTTGATGATGAAGAGAATGACGTCCTTGGCGGTCACGCCCGGTCCCAGCTTGCCGCTGACCTCGATGCGCCTGACCTTGAGCTTGTCCATGGACAGGGTCTGCGTGGCCAGCACGTCGCGAACCTGCGAGGTGCCGATGCCAAAGGCGATGGCGCCGAAAGCGCCGTGGGTGGCGGTGTGGGAATCGCCGCAACAGATGGTCATTCCAGGCTGGGTGAGCCCGTTCTCCGGGCCCACCACGTGAACGATGCCCTGCTCGCCGTTTTCCGGCGCGAAGTAGCGAATCCCGTGTTTCTTCACGCTCGCCTCCAAGGCGCGCAGCATGTCCTCAGCCAACGAATCCTGGTAGGGACGCAATTGATTCGACGTGGGGATGATGTGGTCCACGGTGGCAAAGGTGCGCTCGGGGAACAGCACCTTGAGTTTGCGCTCTTCCAGCATGCTGAAGGCCTGCGGCGAGGTCACCTCGTGGATCAGGTGCAGCCCCATCAGAAGCTGGTACTGCCCGGAGGGCAGACGCCCCACTGTGTGGCTGTCGAAGACCTTCTCGTACAGTGTCTTTCCCATGTGTTTCAGGCCCTTTCTTTGACCGATTCCGTGTATTGCGTAAGACGCTGTGCCAAACGGGTTGAAAAGCGGATGAAGGCGTCGAGGCTGGCCCCGTCGAAGCCGCCCCACACCGCAGAAATCGCCGCCTCCCGCTCCCGGCGCAAGCCCTCGATGCAGCGCCGGCCCTTTGCGCTAAGCTCGTATCGGCGATGGCGGCCGTCACGCGCGCCCAGCTGCACCGACACCAAATCCTTGTCGAGCAACTGGCGCAGGATCTTGGAAACGGCGGCCGCCGAGCTTTCGCGCTGCTTGGCAAACAGGCTGGGCATGAAATGCTCGCTCGAAATCTCTTCGAGCGCGGCCCACTGCTGGTCGCTCAAACCCACCGAGCGGGCGAGTTGCTGGCGCCGCTCGGCAAACAGGTCGGTGAGGCGCTGCAGGCACGCGATGGCGGCGTGGGTGCGGGATGCCTGAGTGCTGACCATGGGGGAAATAGTGAACCATGGTTAATCAAAGCGCAACTGCTTTTTTCTCCACTATCTGCTGTGCTGATCCCGCGCCCTGTGGTGAAATCCCGGCATGGCGACCAAGGTCTTGTTCATCGGAGGCTCGGGCAACATCTCGACCGCTTGCTCGCGCCTGGCCGCCCAGCGCGGCCTTGAGCTTGTCCATTTCAACCGGGGCCGCCGCCAGGTCGATCTGCCCCCTGGCATTCGCACCATTCGCGGCGACATCAGCGACCGCCGGGCGATGGCGCAAGCGCTGGCTGGAGAAGCCTTCGACGTGGTGGTCAACTGGATCGCGTTCGATCCAGCCCAGGCAGCCGCCGATGTCGAGATGTTTGCGGGCCAGATCAAGCAGTACATCTTTATCAGCACGGCCACGGTCTATCAGAAGCCGCCGCGCCACTACCTCGTCACGGAAGAAACGCCGCTTGAAAATCCCTTCTGGGAATACGCGCAGAAGAAGATCGCCACCGAGCACTTTCTTATGGACGCCCATCGCCGGAACGGGTTTCCGGTGACCATCGTGCGGCCCTCGTTCACCTACGGCGACACCTGGATTCCCACGGCTTTCGGCATCGACTTCACGCCAGTGCATCGCATGCGCCAGGGCCTGCCGCTTCCGGTCCATGGCGACGGCACCTCCTTGTGGGTCATGACCCACGCCAGCGACTTTGCCAAGGGACTCATCGGCCTGTGTGGCCGGCGCGATGCCGTGGGCGAGGCCTTTCACATCACCTCGGACGAGGTTCTGACGTGGAACCAGGTCTTTGAGTGCGTCGGCGCCGCGATCGGGGTGAAGCCCCATCTGGTCCACATCCCCTCGGACTTCATTGCCACGGTGGATCCGGCCATCGGCGCCGGACTGTTCGGCGACAAGGCGCACTCGGTCGTCTTTGACAATTCCAAGATCAAACGGTTTGTCCCCGAATTCCGCTGTACCGTCCCCCTGGCCGACGGCATCCGGCGCACCATCGCCTGGCTCGATGCCCATCCCGAAGAACAGCGACTCGCGAGCAACCCTGCCGTCGAGAAGATACTTTCAGCTTGGGGCTCATCGCGCTAAGATTGGCCCACGTTTGACGCCTGGTTCAGCAACGATGCCGAAACAGGATCCCCCCAACCAACATCTCGCTCGCCAAGCCGTCAGCATTCGCCAAGGTCTGCTGATCGCCTTTGCACTCGTTGTGGTGCTGGTTTCGGGCAGCTTGCTGACGGCATCACTCGTCGGCACCGCACGCCTGGCCCGCGATGTGGCTGGCTCACTGATGTTCGCCTTGGGGCGAAATGCGGACATTCGGCTGCACGATCTCTTCGATCCAATTGGGCAGAGGCTGGTCGAGGACTACGCGGCCATTCGGCAGGGACGGTATTCGTTCAAGGACGCCGATGTGAGCAAGCGGATGGCGCTGCCGGCCATGTTTTCACTGCCCCAGGTTGACTCGATGATGACGGTCGATCAGACGGGTGGGCATCTTCTCGTCATGCGCTACGACGAATCGCTTCGGCAATCCACCTACCTCAAGGTTGCGGCGGATACCCTACCAGCGGCCGATCCGGCGCACCCGCGATTCCTCACACGCGACTATCGGCCTGCCGAATGGGGAGACACCAGTCGCTTTGGGCTGTGGGATGAGACCGGACAGAACCTGGTGCGTGCGTGGGAGTCGCCCCTGCCCGGTTACGACGGCAGGCAGCGGCCCTGGTTCAAGGCGGCGATGGCGGCATTTCGCGATCAGACGCTCGCGGAGGCGCAGGCCTCCGCCGCAAACCTCGTGGGATGGACCGAGCCCTACCCGCTCTTCATCACGAAAGCCCCTGGCATTTCGGCAGCCGTGGCCGCGCGCGACCCAGCGGGCGATGTCCAGATCGTGACCTACAATCTGCCCCTGCACGACGTCGCACGGTTCACCACATCGACCCAACCCTCGCCGCGCGGGATGCTGTTTGTCCTGACCGACGACGGCAATCTGCTCGGACCCCCGCGGGCCAGCCAGACCGAGACCAAGGCGGACGCCCGTGTGCCATCGCTGCGACCACCGGCAGAATCCGGCTTCCCGAGCATTGCCTTGGCGGTGGCGGACTGGCGGACCGACCGCCTCGGCCAGTCGGCGCCCTTTCGCCTCGCCCTTGATGGCGAAACTTGGTGGGCGGGATTCACTCCCTTTGAGATTTCCTCTCAGCGCCGTCTGTGGATCGGCATTCTTCTGCCCGAGTCGGACTTGATTCCGGCAGCCGTCCAATATCGATGGCTCATCGCCGCCGTCGGTTTGCTGGCCCTGCTCGCGGCCGCCTTGCTCGCGCTGCGCCTGGCCCGCTGGTTTTCTAAGCCCCTAGCGGAACTGGCGGCGCAGGGCCGGCGAATCGCTGCGCTTGATCTGGCCGAGACCCCAGCGGTGCAGTCGCACGTGACCGAGCTTCATCTGCTGTCGACCACACTCGGCAGCATGCGCGATGCTCTACGCAAACACATCGCGGAGCGCGAGCAATCCCGTCGCGAAATCTTCGAGCGCGAGCAGCAGGTCCGGGCCCTCGCCGAAAATTCGCCCGACATGGTCGTCCGCCAAGACCGCGAAGGACGCTACCTGTACGCCAATACCGCGTTCTCCACGGCGACGGGACTGTCACTCGCGGCTGTGACCGGGCGACGCATGGGTGAACTCGGGTTTTTTCAAGAACATCTGGCACTCTGGGACCGAACCCTGCAGCAGGTTTTTGCAACCGGCCACTCGCTCACCGTCGAATTTGATTTGAAGACACCCGCCGGGCTCCGGCACTTTGAAGCCCGCGCCATCCCCGAGAACGGCGGCGACGGCACAATGGCTTCCGTACTCGTCGTCTCGCGCGACATCACCGATCGCGTCGCCGCGGAGACCGCTCTCCGCCAGAGCGAGGAGCGCTATCGCACGCTGATCGAAGCGGCAATCATTGGCATTCTGGTCGTGCAGGACGGGCACGTTCGCTACGCGAATCCGGCCGCGCTCGAAATATTCGGGTACAAGGCCGCGGCGGATTTTCCCTGGGACAGCGATTGGAGTGAACAAGCGGCCCCGGCGTTCCGCTACGAATTGCGTTCGCAGACTGCGGCCGTGCTCCGCGGCGCGCACCTGCCCACGCACCCGGGTTGGCAGGTTCTCTGGAAGGACGGATCCCACCGCTGGGTGCAGTCGAATCTGACGCGCGTCGAGTGGGACGGAGCCGATGCTGTGCTCTCGTTCGTCCGCGACGTCACCGAATTGCGCGACGCCTCCGACCGACAGAAGGCCCTGCAGGATCAGCTCCGGGAGGCGCAGAAGCTCGAAGCCATCGGCCTACTCGCGGGCGGCATTGCCCACGACTTCAACAATTTGCTCCAGGTTATCGGCGGCAACGCCAGCCTCGCACTCGCCTCGGACGACGAAAGCCGCGAGCGCGAGGCTGCATTGGGCGCCATTGGCTCCGCCGTGACCCAGGCCAGCCAGCTCACCCGGCAGCTCTTGACCTTCGGGCGCCGGCAGGCGCTTCGCTGGGAAAGTGTCGATCTCAACGGATTGGTGACCTCCCATTTGGCGATGATCCGGCGGCTGCTACCCGAAAACATTCGCATCGATTTTCACGCCGCCCAAGAGTCGACGCTGGCCGAGGCCGACAGAGGCCAATTGGAACAAGTTCTCCTCAATCTCTGCCTCAACGCCCGCGACGCCATGCCCGACGGCGGCCAGCTTTCGATTGCCATCGAGCCCGTGGTGCTCGACGCCGCCACCGCGGAACAACTCTGCCAGCGGCCTGCCGGGCCATTCGTCCGCATCACGGTTTCGGACACCGGCCACGGCATGACCGAGGCGGTTCTGGCGCGAATCTTCGAGCCATTCTTCTCCACTAAACCGCGCGACAGAGGCTCAGGCCTTGGGCTGGCGGTCGTCTACGGCATCATTCGACAGCATGGCGGACACATCGAGGCCCACAGCCAGCCTGACCAAGGCACAGAGTTTGTCGTGCTGTTGCCCCGTGAAACGCAGATGCGGGTGGCGGCGGAGACGCCGACCCCTGAAGTGGTTTCAAGCGGCCACGGACCTGTCGCGGCCACGATTCTGATCGCGGAGGACAATGAACCGGTTCGCCGGGTGGCGGAACTGGTGCTCGCCCGTCTGGGCGCGCGGGTGATTGCAGTGGCCGACGGACAGCAAGCGGTCGACCGTTTCGCCGCCGAGCCTGATCGATTCGACCTGCTCTTCCTCGACGTCATGATGCCTGGGTTGAGCGGCTTCGAGGTCGCCGCCCGCTGCCGCAGTCTGCGCCCCGAAATTCCCGTACTCTTTGCCAGCGGCTACGCCGCCGAATCGCTAGGGGTGGAAGGCGAAATGGCCACGAACGACACCATCTTGCGAAAACCCTACGATCCGGATGCCCTACGGGCCGCCGTGCGAAAGCTTGTGGCTTTCAGCAGGCTGTAGGCTGCCTATTTGACCAGCGTCGCCGGCCCAATCTTGAATCCCACGGCCGTCTTGAAGGGCATGGATGCGGGGCAGGTGATGGAAAGGTTGCTCGCACTCTGGGTGAACGCCAAGGTAGCGGTGCTGCCCAATAGCGACACGGACTGGATCGGTCCGGACAGAGCGGTCTGTTTGGTGCCGAGCGATGTGATGGTGATCTTGGCGCCCGCGGCAGGCACTTTCAGACAATAGGCGTAGAGAAAACCGTCCTTGCCCACAGTGAAGCGAAAGTCGCCTGTGTCAAAGGTGGCGCTGGCTTGGGTGGCGCCCAGTTTGCCGGTCGGCTGCGTGTGTGTCCCCTCGCCATATTGGATCCAGGCGTGGCTGCCGTAAATACCGGCGCTGTTGATGTTCATCCAGTCGCCGATGGCCTTGAGCTGACTGACACTGCCCGCGTCCAATGAACCGTCGGGCTTGAGCGCAATGCAGATCGCGGCGGCCCCGTCGCGCGAGACGCATTCAAGCAAGTAGCGAATCACCATGCCGGGGTCGTAGTTGAAACCCGTGTCGTAAAACCAATCTCCCACCGGAACCTCGCCGATCCACGGCTGGTCGATCTTGACCGCATCGGGGTACTTGTTTTCCAGGGTGGTGACAATGCCCTTGTTGGGTCCGTGGAACTTGACCACGCCGAAGGTGTCGACCGTACCCCGTCGCTCCTTTGTCCGGTTAAAGTAGTGCGCCAGCACGCGCTGCACGCCGTCGGCCTTGTACCCCGAGCCGCTCTTCAATCCCGAGAACGGCTGGGTCGAGTCGCCGTCAGTGAAGATGAAATCGGGGTCGTAGTTCTCGATCACGTCCATGATCCGCAGGGCCCACCAAGTCACGTACCAGTGGGCCCAGTCGAGGTGATTGGTGAATATCCCCTGGGGAATGACGTTGTTCATCATGTCGATGCCGTTGTACACGCCGTCGTATTCGCGCAGGTTGATCCCGTACAGCATCCGCGGGTCCAGTCCTTCCCACCACTGGCCCACGCCACTGGCCAGGGAAATCTGCGCTCCATCGTAGGGCACGCCCAGCTTGCCCTGGGCGTTGGTCGCATCGGCGCGAAAGGCGCTCTGAAACCACCACCAGCTGTATTCGTGGTGGAAACTCACGCCGTAGCGCATGCCCTGGGCGCGGATGGCGGTCTTCCATTCGCCCAGCAGATCGCGATGCGGGCTTATCTTCATAGAATTCCACTGTTGGTAGCGAGAATCCCAGTTGTCGTACTGGTCGTGGTGCACGCCCTGAACCAGGAGAAAGCGAGCGCCGGCATCGTAATAGGTCTTGGTCAACGCCGCTGGATCGAGCGCCGTCGGATTCCAGGTGTGAAGCAGGTCCTTGTACCCGGCCACCGACGGATGGCCAAAGTCGCGGATGTGATTGGCGTAAGCAGGGCTGCCCCAGGTCTCGTTCTCGATGTACATCTTGCGCGCGTACCAGTCGCCACTTTGCCCCGCCGCCTGCGGACCAAAGTGAACCCAGATGCCGAACTTCGCCTCGCGCAGCCAGGCCGGATCGCTGGTCGGGTAGTTACTGTCGAGCGACGCCCAAGTCGGCTGAAATGGCCCCGTCTCGATGGGAAAGTCCATCTTCACCTCATTGAAAGTTGCCGGATCACCGAGAGGGACCGAGCCAAACGGCTTGGGAGCCGGAACGGTCGGAGGAGCTGGAAGCGCCGGCAGGGAAAAACCCGTGCCACTGGCTCCGCCCGCGGCCGACGTACCTCCCGCGGCTGATGCGCCGCCAGTCAGTGGAAGGCCGCCGCTTCCCGTTACACCTCCCCGGACTGTCGTACCGCCGCTGCCCGTGGCACCGCCGTTCTTCGTCGCCCCGCCACTGCCGCTCGCGCCGCCGCTGTCCGCGGTGCCGCCAGCGCCAGTTGCCCCGCCAACACCGCTCACGCCGCCACTGCCGCCGCCACTCCTTGCCGCGCCCCCATCACCTGTCGCGCCTCCGCTGCCGGTGGCGCCGCTGCTGCCACCACGGCTCGTCAGCCCACCCGTTGCGCCGCCAGCCGCGGCCGAGCCACCTGGGGCGGCTGTGCCACCGCCACCCGCGACCGCGCCGCCGGTTCCTCCCGCGGGAGAGCCTCCGCCACAACTGAGACTCGCCAATACCAATCCGAACGCCACAGCAATTCCGCGGACTGTCCGTAGGCGCGCAGGGTGGCTGGTTGATGCGTGTTCCATTGATCGCATGCTACCACCGCGCCCCGCGCGCCGCTGTAGGCGAGTTTCTGCAGCCGGCCCCCCCCCAGGCGAGTCGTCCAGCGAACGTGCGCAGCGCATTTCGACTTTCCGCCAACCCGACCTCTGCTACTATTACGACCACATGGTCGTTCTAGTAGACACCACGGAGGCGACGGGCTCCCGTAGAGCATCACTCCGTCGTTCCCAGTTGCCCTCCGAAAACGACCTCGGCGCGGCCGAGATGGTTCATCGTGTAGCGGCTGACCTGCGGGACAGGCGCAAGTCCCGCGGCATGTCGCTTGACGACCTTGCGGTCGCATCAGGGGTCAGCCGAGCTGCGCTGTCGCAAATCGAGACGCACAAGACCAATCCGTCGCTGGCTGTCCTGTGGAAGATCGCGGTCGGGCTGCGCTTTCCCTTCTTTGAGTTACTGTGCGGCAGTCTGCAGGGCGCGGCCGTTCTCCGTCGAGACGAGACGCAGGCCCTGCACTCCTCCGACCGCCGCATGGAACGTCGGGCGCTGACCCCGTCCGGCGCCTGCCCCTGGCTTGAGGCGCACGAACTGCGCCTCGCCCCTCGCGCCAGTCATAGTTCAGACGCGCATGCGGCTGGTACGCGCGAACTCCTGGTTGTGCTCAACGGTCAACTTCGCGTGCGCGTCGGCTCGGCCGTTCACGACTTGGAGGCAGGAGACTCCATCTCATTTCTGGCGGACCTGCCGCATACCTATGAAAACCCGAGCGGCGGACAGACTCGCTGTCACGACATCGTCATCTACGTTCGCTGAAACTCGAGCCGCATTCACCCGTGTACTCGGCGCAGGTAGTTGATCACGTCGATGCGGGTAATGAGACCGATGAACCGGTCGCCCTGGCATACGATAGCCACCAGGCCGCGATCGAAAAGCGTGAAGAGAGAATCGAGCGGCGCATCCGGACTGACCGTGACCAACTGGGTGGTCATGAAGTCGCGCACCGGTTGGGCAAACGCAGACGGCGTGGCAGTCACGGCGCGCAGCAAATCCGATTCGTCCAGCAGACCCACGATGCGCACGCCGTCGAGTACCGGGAGCTGTGAGATCTCCGAAATCTTCATGCGCGCGTGCGCGGTCTGCAGCGTGTCTGCGGGCGAGACAGTCACCACCTCGCCCTGATCCGGGCGGCGGGCGATCACGTCGCGCAGATCGCCAGTGGGCCGGTCGCGCAGAAACCCATGGTCCTGCATCCAGAAGTCGTTGAACATCTTGGACAGATACTTGCTGCCGCTGTCGCAAATCAGCGTAACGACCCGCTTGGCGGTCTTCTGCTCGCGGCAGTATCGCAGCGCTGCAGCCACCAGGGTTCCCGAGGACGAACCGGCGAGAATTCCTTCCTGGCGCAGCAAGGCCCGTGCCGTAAGCAGGCTGTCCTCGTCGGACACAGTGTAGGCATGGTGAACCGGCGACAGGTCGCAGATGGGCGGCAGGAAATCCTCGCCGATGCCCTCCACCAGCCAAGATCCCGCCTCCAGCATCTTCCCGCTGCGCACATGTTCCGCCAACACCGAGCCCGCCGGGTCGGCCAGGACCATCTGCACGTTGGGCGCGTGGCGCGCGAGGAAGCGGCCCAGCCCTGTGATGGTGCCGCCCGAGCCCACGCCACACACCATGGCGTCCATCCGATTGTCCATTTGCCGCCAGATTTCAGGACCCGTCGTGGTTTCGTGTGCGAGCGGGTTGGCGGGGTTGCCGAACTGGTTGACGTAGTACCCGCCCACTTCGCCCGCGATTCTCTGGGCCATGTCCTGGTAGTATTCGGGATGGCCCTTGCCCACGTCGGAACGGGTCATGCGCACCTCCACGCCCAGGGCGCGCAGGTGAACCACTTTCTCCAGGCTCATCTTGTCGGGGATCACCAGCAGCAGGTGATAGCCCTTGAGTGCAGCCACCAGCGCCAGGCCGAGTCCCGTGTTGCCGGCCGTGGCTTCCACCAGGGTGGCGCCGGGTTTGATGGCACCGCTCGCCTCGGCCGCCTCTATCATGGACAGACCAATGCGATCTTTGATCGAACCGCCGGGATTGTGGTTTTCCAGCTTTACGAACAGCTCGCACAGCCCGGTGTCGAAACTGCGCAATGCCACCAGCGGCGTGTTGCCGATGAGCGCCAGCACGCCAGGACGGGCGCTCACGACACCCCCCTTGCGGCGGCTAGGGCGCCTTGTAGGTCGCCCCACAAATCCTCCACATTCTCCAGGCCGACCGACAGACGAACCAGCCCGTCAGTGATCCCCAGCTCGGCCCGCCTGTTCGCTGGAATGGACGCATGGGTCATCAGGCCCGGATGCTCGGCCAGGGATTCCACGCCGCCCAGGCTCTCGGCCAGGGTGAAGATGCGCAAATTCATCAGAAAGCCCTTGGCCTGTTCCAGTCCACCGTCCAATTCCAGCGTGATGATCCCGCCGCCGCCCGACATCTGCCGCAGACAGAGTTCGTGCTGGGCGTGGCTGGCCAACCCGGGATAGTGGACGCGGCGTACACCCTTGGCACCTTCCAGCCGCCGCGCCAGATCGGTCGCCGCAGCCACGTGCTGGCGCATGCGCAGGGGCAGAGTCTTGATTCCCCGCAAGACCAGGTAGCAGTCCATCGGGCTCGGCACGGCACCGATGGCGTTTTGCAAGAACTTCAACCGTTCGGCCAAGGCCGGGTCGCTGGTGATAAGCGCGCCGCCCACCACATCGGAATGGCCGTTGATGTACTTGGTGGTCGAGTGCACGACAACAGTCGCGCCCAGTTCCAGCGGCCGCTGCAGCACCGGCGAGGCGAAGGTGTTGTCCACGGCTAGCGCAATTCCGCGCCCCTTGCACACATCCGCAATGGCCCGCAGATCCACCAAACGGAGCAGCGGATTCGTGGGCGATTCCAACCACACCAGGCGCGTGCGCGGGGTCAGCGCAGCCTGCAGCCGCTCAGGATCGCGCAAGTCCACAAAGCTGGCGGCGATTCCCAGCGGACCCATTACCTTGTCGAAGATGCGGAACGTGCCACCGTAGACATCGTCGCCACTGACCACGTGATCCCCTGGGCGCAAGGTGTGCAGCAGCGTGGTGGCAGCCGCGCACCCGCTGGCGAAGGCAAAGCCCGTGCTGCCGCCTTCGAGGGCGGCCAGGCATTGTTCCAGCGCGGCCCGCGTGGGATTGCCACTGCGGGAATAGTCAAAGCGCAGCGGCTTGGCCGGTTCGGGTTGCGCAAAAGTCGAAGCCAGCACGATGGGCTGCATGACCGCCCCGTGCGTGGGGTCGGCGGGCTGGCCAGCGTGGATGGCCAAGGTCTCGATCGCGGCACTCCCGGAGAAGGCTGACATGGGCAGAGCGTAGCACACGGCGTGTCCACTTTGCTAGACCGCCATTGCCGCTCTCGCTGCATGCGGCCGGTGTGCCGACCGCCCCGACTAGGATTTTCGCCTAGTCCGCGGCACTGCCGGCACGCAATGCCCAACGTTGCCGCGCGACACGACGTCTGCTTTGCGAAACTTCCGTCTTGACAACACCAAGCGTGCCCCCAACACTGTTTCCATCATGAGGTTCATTCACGCCGCAACTTCTGTCCTGACGGGTCTATTGTTCTCCGGCGCGGTCAGCGCGAAGGAAGTGACCCTGCTCAACGTCTCCTACGATCCCACGCGCGAACTCTACGCGGACTTCAACGCCGCTTTCGCCAAGCACTGGAAGACCAAGACGGGCGACGAGGTGACGGTGAACCAGTCGCACGGTGGCTCGGGCAAACAAGCCCGCGCCGTCATCGACGGTCTGGAGGCCGACGTCGTCACCCTGGCCTTGGCCTACGACATCGATGCCATTGCTGAAAACACGGGCAAGCTGCCCAAGGACTGGCAGAGACAACTGCCTGCGAACTCTTCGCCCTACACCTCGACCATCGTGTTCGTGGTGCGCAAGGGTAACCCCAAAGGCGTCAAGAACTGGGATGACCTTGCCGTCCCAGGAATCAAAGTCATCACGCCGAATCCCAAGACATCGGGCGGGGCGCGCTGGAACTACCTGGCGGCGTGGGGTTTTGCCCAGACCAAGTTTGCCGGGGATGAGGGCAAGGTTCGCGACTTTGTTTCACGCCTGTACAAGAACGTGCCCGTGCTCGATTCGGGTGCGCGCGGCTCAACCACGACGTTCGCCCAGCGGGGCATCGGAGACGTGCTCATTGCCTGGGAAAACGAGGCTTTCCTGCTGGTCGAGGAACTGGGCAAGGACAAGTTCGAAATCGTGGCACCTGCACTCAGCATCCTGGCCGAGCCTCCCGTGGCCGTGGTGGACAAGAATGCGAACAAGCACGGTACGACGGCCATTGCGCGTGCCTATCTCGAATACCTCTACACTGAGGAAGGCCAGCAGATCATCGCGAAGAACCACTACCGACCGCGCGATCCAAAGGTGGCGGCCAAATACGCTGCCCATTTTCCCAAGCTGCGCCTGCTGACCGTCGACGGAGATTTTGGCGGCTGGCAGAAGGCACAGAAGACCCACTTCGCGGACAACGGCACCTTCGACCAGATCTACTCCGGCGGGAAGTAGATTGAACGTGGCAACAGAAGCGCTTCTCCGCCTTCCCGCGCGCGTGCGCCAGGACGTGGCTGGCTACGGCGCCGAGGTGGCGCGCTTCCAGCGCGGCGAGATCAACGCCGCATCCTTTCGCGCCTTCCGCGTGCCCATGGGCGTGTACGAGCATCGCGAGGCAGGCCGCTTCATGGTGCGCGTGCGCCTGGGGGCCGGCCTGGCCCTGCCCCACCAGCTTGAGCGCATCGCCCGACTGGGCGGTCAGTACGGCAACGGCGTTCTGCACGTCACCACCCGCCAGGACATCCAGATTCACGATCTGACGCTGGAATCCACCGTGGCTGTGCAAGAGAAGTTGTTGGAGGTCGGACTCAGCGCGCGTGGCGGCGGCGGCAACACGGTTCGCAACGTCACCGCGTGCCCGCGGGCCTCGTTTTGCCCCAAGGCCGTGTTCGACGTGGCCCCACACGCCATCGCCACCGCCGAGTACCTGCTGCAAAGCCCTCGCTCGTTCAGTCTGCCTCGCAAGTACAAGATCGCGTTCTCGGGCTGCAGCGACGACTGCACCTTTGCCTCGGTGAACGATTTGGGCCTCTTCGCCCACGAGCGCGACGGCCGACAGGGCTTTGCTGCCTACGCGGGCGGCGGGCTGGGACCGCAGGCAGCGGCAGCGGTGCTAATTGAGGAATTCATCGAGCCAGGGCAGGTGTTCCTGGTGGCCGAGGCGGTGCAACGCCTCTTCGATCGACTGGGTGATCGCGCCAACAGGCACCAGGCTCGCCTGCGCTATGTGCTGCGCAGGCTGGGACGCGAGGCGTTTGTCGACGAGTACCGCAAGGAACGCGCCGCCGTCGAACGCGATGGCTTGGCCGAGGCTGTTCCCGCGCCGCGACCGATTCCGACCTCAGGTGCGGGCGATGCGAGCGCAGTCGAGCCGCCAGTGCCTTCGGGTTTCCTGGCAGAACGAGATCCAACGCGCTTCACGCTGCACGTGCAATTGCAGAACGGACGAATTCCCGGCGCCGATCTCACCAAGATCGCCCACATCGCACGCGACTTGGGTGCGGGGCTCGTGGCCGCGACCCAGCAACAGGATTTGCTGATATTCGGCATCCCGGCCGAGCGCGTGGCAGCGGCCCGCGCGGCCATCGCCGAACTCGATATCGCGGCCACACCCCGAAAGCCGAAGATCGTAGCCTGTGCCGGCGCCTCGACGTGCAAGTTGGGCCTTTGCCTTTCCCCTGCCCTTGCGCAAGCCCTGGAGCAACGCCTTGGTTCCGTCGACACCACAGCGGGTCCCGACGTGATTCGCCTGAGTGGTTGCCCGAATGCTTGCGGCAATCACGTCATTGCGGCTCTCGGTTTCGAGGGACGCGTCCGACGACACAACGGCCGATTGATGCCGCTTTACGAGGTCCTGGCTGACGGACGCCCGGAGGAGGGCAAGGTCAAGTTCGGCGAACGACTGGGCGCGGTTCCAGCCAGACTGGTCCCGGAATTTGTGGCCGAAATCTACGCCAAGGGTCTTGCCGGCGCAGAGGCGCTGCGCCCCCTGGTTCAGCGCTTCGCCCAGGTGCCCGATCAAGCACCCGAGGATTTCTATGTCGACGTGGGAGGCTGCGAACCGTTCTCGCTGGCGGGTCGCGGACCGGGCGAATGCGGCGCCGGCGTTCTTGACGTAGTCCGGGTTGACCTGGAGGACGCGGCCGATGCCCTGGCTGAGGCCGAGCGATCGGCTGGTCCTGGCCGCAGTTCCAGTGTCCACCGCGCCATCACCGCAACCGCTCGCGCCCTGCTGCCGCTTTTTGGCATCGAAGCGCGCAAGGACCGCGAGGTCTCCGCCGCCGTCTTGCAGCACCTGATCACGCCGGGATGGGTCGCCCCTGATACCGAACAACTGCTTGCCTCTGCCCTCGATTGGCGTTTGGGCGACCGGGACAATCTGGACGACTTGCTGGAACAGGCCCGCGTCTTCCACGAGCGCGTGCGTGCCTTGTTCGCTTCACTGGACGCCAATCTCCAGTTCCGCCTAGCCCCGATCGCCAAGCTGGCGCCAACCCTGGCCCAGACGCCAGCAGCCCCGGTCGTTGACCTGCGCGGCGTGGCCTGCCCAATGAATTTCGTGAAAGCCAAGATCGCGCTCGAGAAGATCGCCGTGGGCGAGACGCTGGATGTGCTGCTCGACGCCGGTGCCCCAACCGAGAACGTGCCCGTCAGCTTCACCGAGCAGGGCCACCAGATTCTCGCCGTCGCATCCGAAGGTCCGCACTTCCGAGTCAGGGTGAAACGCGCTAGATAGCTGGGCTATGCGAATAGCCAGCAGCCTGATTGATCTCGTCGGCAACACCCCGCTGGTGCGGCTGGACCGCATCTTCCGCGAGTCCCGAGCCACCGTGGTGGCCAAGCTCGAATCCTTCAATCCGGCCCACAGCGAAAAGGATCGCGCCGCCGCGGCCATGATACTGGCCGCTGAACGCCAAGGTAGGCTCCGTCCTGGCATGACCATCGTGGAGCCCACCGACGGCAACACCGGCATCGCCCTCGCCTGGGTCGCGGCGGTGCGCGGCTACAAGGTGATCCTGACCATGCCCCAGAGCATGTCCGTCGACCGGCACCGAATACTGGCCCTTCTCGGTGCCCAGGTCGTGTTGACCCCTGCCCACCAGGCCATGGACGGCGCCGTAGCCAAGGCGCGGGAAATTCTGGCCGCCGACCCCAACGCCTTTTCGCCCCACCAATTCGACAACCCGGCCAATCCTCAAATCCATCGCGACACCACGGCCGAGGAGATCTGGCGCGACACCGATGGCAAAGTGGACGTCTTCGTCGCCGGGGTCGGCACCGGCGGAACCCTGACCGGCGTGGGCGAAGTGCTCAAGGCGCGCAAGTCTGGGGTGCGCATCGTCGCGGTCGAGCCGCGCGACTCGGCCGTGCTCTCTGGCAGCAAGCCCGGCCCCCACCATATTCTGGGAATTGGCGCGGGCTTCGTTCCACCCAATCTGAACCGTTCCGTGATCGACGAGATTGTGACAGTGGCGGACGACGAGGCCCTGGCCATGACCGAGCGTCTAGCCAGGGAAGAAGGGCTTCTGGTTGGCATCGCGGCAGGCGCAGTTGTTTCTGCGTGTGCGGCGCTGGCCGGGCGCAAGGACCACGCGGGCAAGATGATCGTCGCCCTGCTACCCGACGCTGCCGCTGCGCCTTGAAGGCGTAGAGCAGCACACCCGAGTCCGCGCGGCGCCTCAGAGACCGAAATCGACCCCAGGGGCGGTTTGTGCTACCTACGCACACGTGCGGATGTTGAGAGGACTCAAGATAACTATGGTCGTCTTCGGTGCGATTCTCGCTCTCGAAGGCATACTCGACCTTGCTCTGCCCGTGCAGCGAGCTGCGGGGATGGGGTTGGGCGAATGCGCCTCGCGCGCGCAACTGCCCATGGCCGTTCTGGGCGCGACCTGGCTCGTCGTGGGCACGTGGACCATCGTCGCAGCCCGCGACCCCTTGCGGCACCTCAGCTGGGTGAAGTTCGCCGTAACGTTCCCTCTCGTGCTCCTCCTGGCCTTGGCGGGCGCAGCTGTTCGCGGCGATGTGGCGCTCCGGCAGGTCGCCATCGACATCGTCGTCGACGGCTTGTTTGTGGCGCTCTTCATCGCCTTTTATCCACGCGTAGCAAGAACAGGCATCAAGTAGCGCCTTGTCTCTCCTCTTCTGGGGTGTGAAAGTTTCCGCTATCAAGAGGCCCACGCGCTCGCGTCCGCGACGACGATGGAGAATCCGTCTTTGAGCTCGCTGAGGGCCGCGCGCTGTACCACGTCCGCGGAGATGACCTCGCCGAAGGGGTCTTGGAGATCCCGGGTGGCGCAAGCCCGGGCCACCACGGTGTTGCGATAGCCGAGCTCCTTGGCCGCCCGGGCGGTAGTGGAGACGCACACGTGGGTCATGCAGCCGGCGAGAATGAGCTCGCGGCGGCCGGTCTCCTGGATGAGCGCGTGCAAGTTCGTTCCGGCGAAGGCATTGGGGAGGGTCTTGCGGATGAGCTCCTTGGCGACCGGTGGACCCTCCTGCTGATCCGGGACCTGATGTTCGCGGGCAAGCGTGGCTTCCAGGCGCTCCTGCAGTCGGAGGAGGGTATCGCCTCGAACATCCTTGCAGATCGGCTCGTCCGCCTCGTGGACGCTGGGATCTTGGTCAAAGCAGGCGACCCGACGCACAAGCAGAAAGCCATCTACCGCTTGACGACCATGGGGGTAGACCTGTTGCCCGTGCTGGCGCAGTTCGGGATCTGGGGAAGGAAGTATCTGCCGGTCACCGAAGAAAGCGCCTCGGTGGCCGCAGCCTTGGAACGGGGAGGGCCGGCGCTCTGGAGAAAGATGTGCGCGCAGCTTCGCGCGGCGCATGGGCTCGGCGCCACTGTCTCCGTGTCCGGGTGCAAGTGAGGCAGGGTCCGCCCATGTTTCCGCAGAAACCTTTCGCGACTGCACGTCATCTATCTAAAACACAATCGCGCTAGGAGGAGTCATGGCCGACAAGGTGGACCCGATTCCAGATGGTTTGCGCAGCATCACGCCGAGCCTGGTCATCAAAGGCGCGAGCAAGGCAATCGACTGGTACAAGCAAGCATTCGGCGCGCAGGAGATCTACCGAATGCCCGGTCCAGACGGCCGCCTCATGCACGCCGAGATCAAGATTGGCAACTCGGTGGTCATGATGGCTGACGAGATGCCCGAGATGGGTGGCAAGGGACCAGAGCTTCTCGGTGGCACTCCGGTGAGCCTCATGATCTACTGCGAAGACTGTGACGCCGTATTCAACCGAGCCGTGGCCGCTGGCGCCAGCGTGCGCATGCCACTCGAAGACGCGTTCTGGGGCGACCGATGGGGAATGGTGACCGATCCATTCGGGCATGTGTGGTCCATAGGGACCCGCAAGAAGAACCTCTCAGTGCCCGAGATGAAGCACGCCATGGACGAATTCATGGCCAAATTCAAGCGTCCCTAGCGCCTGCACTTGATCCGCTTTCGTGGACACCCAGCGAAAGGCGGAGAGCCTTAGCGCAGGATCTGCGAGTTGATGATCTGGGCGGGACTCTTGGCGATGACGTAGAAGCCGGGAAGATCAGCGGTCTCGAAAGTGCCGCGGGGGTTGTTGCGGGTGATCGAGTCTGTGATGGTGATTGACCCGGTTTGGTTGTTACTGACGAAGAAGATCGCGCTGCCACCTTCGTTTGCCATGTTGTTCTCGATCAGGCTGC
>Ga0265316_10001433_pt1 | contig 25677 bp, 18 predicted proteins | sample 4522metaG_FD_202092 | JGI IMG/M metagenome (GOLD analysis project Ga0265316, IMG submission 202092) | Rhizosphere microbial communities from Carex aquatilis grown in University of Washington, Seatle, WA, United States - 4-5-22 metaG | ecosystem: Host-associated > Plants > Roots > Rhizosphere >... | reverse complement strand
AGTCCATCATGGACGCGCGCAGCGCGGCCGTTGATGGACGTCCCCCGAGGAGCATCTCCTGTCGACCGCCAGCGCCGAGCGGCCGCCTGCCCCAATGGTCTCCGTCAATTAGGGACACCCCCTAGCGTCGGACGTCTTGAGGCTCTGACCGACGCCTGCACCCTCGAATTTAAGCATGGAGTCGAGAATTGCCCCAACTAGAACGTGAGCCGATGTCTGAGGGTTCCGCGACGGGTCACAGCTTCCATCGGCCGCTGCGGTAGCCACAAGCCGCACGGCGCTCATTGCTGCCGTTTCGTAGCGGTCGGCAAGCAGGACGAAGTGCTGTTCGGTGATCCCCTTCTCGTACCGTGGCAGGTGCTGTTTCGTCTCGTGATAAGCCTTGCGTCGGTGGATATCCGCGCTTTGGTGCCTAAAATGCAAGAGAAGCCACAGTTCGAAACATGGACTTGATAGGGCAACACTGATGCCGTTAGCGTTGGCTTGGTTAAGCGCACTTCCCAGGTCTGAGTGCTGATCGACATCGAAAACAGCCCAGACCTCGTCGTCTTCTCCGCAGTATTCGCCTTTTCTGAGTTCTATCGCTCGTCTGACAATCGGTCCGGGCGTGCCACTCGCGGGCTCACTCGTTACCTTGACCTCACTGAAACGGAGTCGGTTGAAGTAACCGAAGTAGTCGGGCTCGGTACGCTTACCCTCGCACACCAACATGAAGCGCTTCTTTGGCTCTCGGTAGGCCGGTCGGCGACGGAGGTTGACGTCGAAACGGCGTCGGACTCTACGCGGGGCCATTGTGGCCCCGTTTTGTCAGAGGCTGAGTCGATGGTACGGCACCATAGCGTCCTTGAAGGTAACGGCGGAAGACACTCTCCTCCTTTCGCGGGTGAAAATCTGTCAGCGGAAAGAGCCTGGTGGATCCATCGCCCTGCTTCTCCGTAAACCAAATGGCGTCGCGGCGGAGCTGATCGAGAAGCATGACTGCATGAGTCGAGAAGACTATCTGGGCGCCTCTCGGGTTGCGGGTCAGAAAGAGATCGAGGAGGCGCTCGGCTAGCAATGGATGAAAGCTGCGATCAAGCTCGTCGACAAGGAGCAGGCCACCGTTTTCCAGGGCTTCAAACACGGGAAAGGCTAGGCCGATCACCATCTTGGTGCCGGACGATTCGTCGTCGAGTCGGAGTGGGATTGGTTTGCCTGAAGGCGACTGGTGGAGAAGCCGCAATCGAGCCTCGGCATTAGGTAGTCGGATCGATGTCGCCTCCCTCAGAACGTGCTGCAACGCCTTTCGGGCGACCTCCTCTCGAACCGCCGGCGAGAGAGGCCTCACCTCCTTCATGATACCGACTACCCCCAAGTCAGCGGCTCTGAGGAAGTCCAGGAGGATATTGGAGGAGCGCTGGCTCTCGCCGACCCTGGACGTAACGTACGCAAACCGGCTCTCGTCGTTTTGCTCGCGCACAAAACGTACCGAGGCAAAGCGTTCGTACACCGCACGCGCATTGGGCACGTTGTTCTGCGCAGCGGTGGAGACCAAGAGGCTGTTTGGACGCAGGAATTTCGTAAGGAGTCGGCCGCGAGGAAAGCCGCGACCGAATCGGATGGCCGCACCAAGGCGGCGCTGAAACAGCAGCCGCCGACGCCCCTCTGGAAATGACCAGAGCTCCTCATCGACGACTTTCTCGTCATCCACCGCGAACGAGTAACTATATCGGATGCCGGCGGCAAGGAGATCGGCTTCAAAACGGGTGGGTCGACGGCGGGTCGTCGGGTGAAGGGCAAAGGGATTCCGGACTTGCCCAGGAATGCCTCCCTTGGGGTCCCACTTCTGATGGGAATCGGTGACTGCACGGGACATCGCTCTGAGGGCGCAAAGGAGTCGGGTCTTGCCGGAAGCGTTCGCGCCGTAGACGCCGGCTGCCGTCAGCACGTCCGTCTTGAATCCGGGCCGCCGGACAACACCGCCCATTTTCTCGTCGTCTTTCAGAGCTGCCGACGCCACCAGGCTCAACTCCTGGCGTTCGCGGATAGATGCGTAGTTCGTTGCAGCAAATCTTAGCAGCATCAAGATCCTCCCTGAAGAGGTGTGTACTATGCATCAGATGCACAAATCCGCAAGATGGACGCAAAAATGGCCGCGGAGCTACGAGACGACGTCATCCGGTCGGCATGCCACCTGCGGGGAAAGTGCTACGTGTCGTGAGCATCGTGGCTGCGAGAATCGCCGAGAATGGACCGTTTCCTGTGCGGCTTCTTACCCTGTATGATTTCGGCCACTTGGGGCTGGTCAACTGGCACTGTCCAAGTACCCGTTTTGAAGGCGCCGATCCCCAGCATCCTCGCCACCTGCCGCAGTGACTGCCCACCGGAAAGCAGGTTCCTTGCCCCAGGCCGGCCAAGCCGCACTTGTGGCCGTCCGATTCTCGCGCCCCGCCCTCTTGCTGCCGCCAGTCCCACACGGGTGCGCTCGCGAATCATCTCCTCTTCCAACTCGGCAACGGCACTGACCACGTGAAAGGTGAACCCTGTTCACGGGGGTGGAGGTCAGAGCGTAAGGCACTCGAACATGGCTCTTCCTCCCGACGTAGGTTCAAGGCAGCGCAGCCCGAACGGCTGCCGCACGGGTCGCGATGGGGACTGTCATTGACGAGAGCCCCTTGGCGTGCGCGGTGAGCTTGAGCGTGCCCGGCTCCTTTGAGGACTGCACGATAATCTGGGCCAGGCCATTGAAGACGCTGCGGCTCCAGGCCACCTTTGCGGGGTTGTCCTGCAGGCGCAATGCCACGCCTTTGTTGAGGCCGGCCACGGGGCCGTAGTTCGCCAAAGTGACCGAGAGGGTGTTCTCACCGGCGCGCAGCAGCTTTTTCACGTCGTAGACCGAGGCGGCGCGAGAGTCTCCCGCGCCACCGATCTTCTGGCCGTTGAGAAAGACCGCAACGCCGCCGTCGATCTTGCCGAACCAAAGTTCAACCACAGGCATGGCCAGATCTTTGGCGGACACATTGAAACGCGTGCGAAAAACTGCCCTGTCGTGCAGCCCGAGTGGACCTTGCTCCTTGCTGACATCGGCGGTCTGCCAAACGGAGTCGTCGAATTTCTCCGCAACCTCGGCAAGGTTGCCATCGTAGGGATTGATTCCCTTCTTGTAGCGCCAGCCGTTGATGGGCAGCGAACGAGACGTTGCAGTGGGGACAAGTGTGTCGGGCTCGTGGGAGCTTGGGTTGCCATTGCCCACGCCGAGAATGCGGCCCGGGCCTTCCAGTTCGAAGCTGATGGAATGGTTCGCCACGGGGACCACGCGGCCTTTTTCATCGACGACCGCGACAGTGATGATGGAGACATCCTCGCCGTCGGCATCAATCTCTGTGCGACCGGGGTGCAGTTGTACAGCAGAGGGTGCGCCGGTGGTTTCAACCCGTTCCTCGACGACGACCTTGCCGGCTTTGCTGCCCTTGGCGGAAAGCACGCCAGGCGCGTATTTCACTTTCCATTTGAGCTGCGAATCGCGCTGCATCGCCTGTTTGCCGAGGCTCTCGCCGTTCAGGAAGAGTTCGACCTCGTCGCAGTTACTCAGCGCACGGACATCAATCGTCTGCCCTTCTTTGCCTGGCCAATTCCAGTGTGGAAGCAGGTGCAACACCGGCCAGTCCTGCCACCACGAGCGGTAGTACCAGAAATTGTCCTTGGCAAACCCGCAGGTATCGAGAATGCCAAAGTGCGAATTGATGCAGGGCCAGTCGTGTGGCGTCGGCTCGCCCCGGTAGTCGAAGCCCGTCCACACAAATCCGCCCGAAAGCCAAGGGCGGGCGTCGTAGAAGGTCCACCAGTCATGCGCGCTATTCGCCCAGTCCGGGGCATTGTCATCGTAGGCACTGACGTAGCCGCGCACGGGATCGTTGGCGTAGATGCCGCGCGTGCCCACCGTGCTGCCCTGTTCGGTACCAAGGTTGGGCTGTTGCGGATGGGCCGCGTGGTAGTCGTCGGCATCTTTGCCAATGTGGTAGTTCCAGCCACGCACCTCGATGACCTCGTTGACGCCGGAGAACTCATTGCCCACTGGCGCCGCATAGGTCAGCGGACGGGTGGGATCGAGACGACGGATCGCGGCCTGCATAGCTGCGGCCACGCGCTTGCCCGCGGGCGTACCCTGCGTACTCCACTCCTCGTTGGCGAGCGACCAGATGAAGACGCTGGGGTGATTGCGGTCGCGTTTGATGAGACTTTCGAGACTGTCGGTATTGGCGCCATCGCTACCCAGAAGGCGGTTTTCGTCCATCACCAACATGCCGAGGCGATCGCAGGCTTCGAGCAGTTCGGGCGTCGGTGGATTGTGCGAGGTGCGATAGGCGTTGCTGCCCATCTCCTTGAGCCGGGCAATGCGGAAATACTGGAGCTGGTCGGGCAAGGCCGCGCCCACGCCTGCGTGGTCCTGATGGTTGCAAGTGCCCTTGATGACGTAAGGCTTGCCATTGAGCAGAAATCCCTTCTGCGCATCGAAAGCCACGGTCCGGACGCCAAAGGACGTCTCGATGCGGTCTATCGTCTTTCCACCTTCAATGACGGTGGTCACAAGCTTGTATAGTTTCGGAGTTTCGGGCGACCATAGTTCAGGCCTGTCGACCGTGCCTTCGTACGCTAGCGAGGTGGCCGCCGTCTTGGAGACGCGCGCTGGTTTGCGGCCCTGCGCACGTACTTTGCCGTCGGGCGCGAGTATTTCCCACTCGACCACTACAGACGCCGGTGTGGACTGCGTATTTCGCACCTCGGTTTGCACATGCACTTTGGCCGGACCGGTCGGTGTGTTGTTGGGAAAACTGCTCGTGACGAAGACTCCGTCGGGCGCGATGGCGACCGGCGCCGTCTTCACCAACCAAACATGGCGATAGATGCCCGCGCCCTCATAGAACCATCCTTCGGACTGCGTCGCATCCACGCGAACGGCGATCAGGTTCCTCTCACCGAAATTCGCCACGTCGGTAATGTCGTAGCGGAAGCTGGTGTAGCCGCTCTCGTGCCGACCAACAAACCAGCCATTCACGAAAACCGAGCAGTCGCGGAATACGCCATCGAATTCCAGCCAAATTCGACGGTTGGCATCGGCCTTTTCGAGATTGAACCTGCGTCGATACCAACTGATGCTGTTCTGTGGAAAGGCCGTGCCGAGAGCCTTGAATCCGTGCGAGCCGTCGGCCTTCGGGTCGAAAGGAAGTTCGATGGCCCAGTCGTGGGGCAGCTGGACCTGGCGCCAGCTCGCGTCGCTGTAGTCCATACTGGCCGGACCATAGCCTGCACCGGCTTTTGAAAGGCCCTGCCCAATGCCCCAATCATTGCCCAGATGGAATTTCCAGCCGAAATCCATCGACAGACGCTCACGTGGGATGGGCGCGGAAGCTGGAGAATTCGCGGTATTGGCGATAGCCGGAATTGCCAGGAGGGAGACCACCAAGAGGCATTGAAGATGTTTCATCGTTTGAACCCCCTAAGAAGGACGATCACGATCCGGAATTTCACCACAGAGAGCACAGAGGCCACAGAGGCCGGAAGGGAAGGGTTCCAGATCCGGCTCCGAACCCTTTCTTCCTTCCGATCCGTCTCTGTGATCTCTGTGCTCTCTGTGGTGAAACTCCGGTCACACTTTTGCCTTTCTTCCGCGGTAAGCCAGCCAGAGCATCACCGCGCCGAATGCGATTTGCACCAGGCCCCAGGCGAAATTGATGTTTATGCCGAGGGAGTGGCTTTGGTAGATCGCCGGGCCGGAGAACACGCCGAAGAGGGCGAGGATGGCGCCAAATACGACAAACAGGAGACCAATGGGGATTCTGACATCGAGGTGCATGGCGGTTACCAGAATAGAAGGTTGAGGACGAGTGCCAGGGCCAGCACGATGCTGCCGAGCAGGGCCGGGCGTTGCCACCAGCGAGCATCGCGTTCTTTGATCTTGGAGGTGAGGGAATAGACCAACCCGCCCAATTCCTCGTCGGTTTTCTTCTGGCGAGTGGCGAGTGAAATGAGGATCGTCGCGACGAAACAGGTCGACCAAGCGAAGATTGCGGTCCAAAAGTTCTGCGCCATTTCGCTCGGGTAGACATGGACAGCGCCAAGCCAGCCGCCCTTGATGCCAGCCGTGGCTCCGTGGGGCAGGGAAAGTCCGTGGTGGATGGCGGCGGCCACGGTGCCCGATATCAGGCCGAAGAATGCGCCGTGGCCAGTGGTGCGCTTCCAGAACATGCCCAGCAGGAAGGTGGCGAACAGCGGCGCGTTCACGAAGGCAAACACAAGCTGCAGGATGTCCATGATGTTGTTGAAGGACGCCGCCGCATAGGCAGCGGCCATGGAAGCGAGAATGCCGACCACCGTGGTCGCGCGCCCAACGGCCAGATAGTGCGCGTCGCTGCCGTCCTTCTTGATGTAGCCCTGGTACAGGTCGTAGGTGAAGACCGTGTTGAAGGCCGTCACATTGCCGGCCATGCCGCTCATGAACGAGGCCATCAAGGCGGTCAGGCCCAGCCCGAGCATGCCGGTGGGAAAGTAGTGGGCCAGCATGGTGGGAACCACCATGTCGTAGTCCAGTCCGCCGTTCTTCGACGGAAGCTGAAAGTTGCCGCCCGCGCTGTGCAGAGCGATGGCGATGAGCCCGGGTAGGATCACCAGCGCGGGGAAGAACATCTTGGGCACCGCCGCGAGTATTGGTGTTCGCCGGGCCGCGCCCATGTCCTTGGCGGCCATCGCCCGTTGCACCACGAGAAAGTCGGTGCACCAATAGCCGAAGGACAGCACGAACCCGAGCCCCATGGCCAGACCGAACCATTCCACGCCCATGGGATTGGTCGAGGCCGAGCCGGTGTAGGCCCACGAGTGGGTCCAGGTGCCGGGGGCGAATCCGGCATCGACGGCTGGCTTGACCAGCTTGGCCACCAAGCCGTCCCAGCCACCCACGTCTTTGAGTCCGAGCAACACCAGGGGCAAAAAGCCGAAGACGATCAGGAAGAACTGCAACACCTCGTTGTAGATGGCCGACGTCAGGCCGCCCATGAAGATGTAGGCCAGGACGATCACGCCCGAGACGAGAATGCAGCCGTGGAAATTCCAGCCCAAGATGGCGTTGAGCAACTTGGCCAGCGCGTACATCGAGATGCCCGACGACATGATGGTCATGCAGGCGAAGGTGAGGGCGTTGAAGCCGCGGGTCTTCTCGTCGAAACGCAGCTTCAGATATTCGGGAACCGAGCGCGCCTTGGAGCCGTAATAGAACGGCATCATGAAGATGGCGACGAACACCATGGCCGGGACGGCGCCGACCCAGTAGAAGTGGCTGGTCATCATGCCGTATTTGGCGCCGGAGGCCGCCATGCCCATGACCTCCTGAGCGCCCAGGTTCGCCCCGATGAAGCCAAGTGCGCAAATCCAGGCAGGCAGCGAGCGTCCGGACTCGAAGAAGTCCTTGCTGCCACTGACCGTGCGACGGAGAACAAAGCCGATACCCAGCACGAACAGGAAGTACGTGACGAGCAAGATGTAGTCGATGCTGTGGAGCTGGATGCTATGTTGGAGCATGGTTTCTATCCCTGATGGGCAGTTTGGGGATAGTACGTCAACCTGCCGGCAATGTCCGCATCAACGCGCGCCTTTGAACCGCCCGGCGGTGGACAACACAGACTCCCCGTGATACCCAAGCCCGACCCTTGACGTCGCGGACCAAGAAGACCCTCGCGTGCCTGGTGCCGGGCGTGTTGCTGCTTGCTTGCGCAACCCAGATAAGTCCAGCTTCGCGCCAGGTCTTTCCCCATGCCCGGCAGCGCATCGACCTTGTCCCCGATCTCTTCGTCAGGGAGATCGGAAACGGGGCGTTCGTGGTCACGCACTCCTTTCCATGGCCGGCCAACTCGCTGCTCATCGAGATGGCCAATTCCGACTTGGTAATAGTCGGCAGTACGTACACTTCGGAAGCCATGTCGTCCTTGTTGGATTGGGCCGACGGGCACTTCGGGCAGCGCCGAATCATTGCCATCAACACCGGCTATCATGTCGACAACCTGGGCGGCAATGCCGCCTTGGTGAAGCGCGGAGTCCCGATCTACGGGTCGAAAGAAACCGCCGACCTTCTGCAGCGGCAAGGTGAGCGCACACGCAAGATCGTTCTGGATCTCATCGCCGACAAGGCGTCGTCCATGTATCAGGCCCATGCGCGTCTGGTCTTGCTTCCGCCCACACGGCTGTTTTCCCTTTCCGAAGGGCTACACCTCAAATTCGGCAAAGAAGAAATCGTCGTGTTCTGGCCGGGACCGTCACAAGCTCCAGACAAGGTTGTGGTCTACTTCCCGGAACGGCGTTTGCTGTTTGGCGGGTGCATGATTTTAGGCGGAGACAAGATCGGGAACGTGGCCGATGCGGACATGAGCCAATGGCCGGACGCTGTGCGTGCGCTGGCGAGATTTCCGGCCGATGTGGTTGTGCCTGGACACGGCGAGCGGCTGGATCCGCAACTTGTTCAGCACACCTTGGACTTGCTGCAACGGTGAGCAGGGCGGGTATGATTACGCCCCATGCTCGCTGACAACGTCCAGATCTTCGGCACCCGGAAATGCCCTGATACGCGCAAGGCTGAGCGCTTTTTCAAGGAGCGTCGCGTGTCCTTCCAGATGATCGACTTGGCCTGCAAGGGTCCGTCAGCCGGCGAGCTGCGCAAGATCGCGAATGCCGTGGCCGGGGTCGAGAACCTGATCGACCGCGAAGGCAAGCGCTACCTCGAACGCGGCCTGAAATACGCCGCCCCGACCGGCCCGCGCATCGAGCAGGCGCTGCTCGACGATCCCCTGCTGCTTCGCACCCCCATCGTGCGCGCCGGCGATCGCGCCACGGTGGGCTTCGTTCCTGAGGTCTGGGCCACCTGGCTGTGACCTTCTGGATCACATCCGCCCAGCGTCTGGCGCGCGCGGGCTGACCTGGATTGCGGCAAACGGCAAATCCAAAACGCGATACAGCCGCCAGTCTAGGTAATCGAAGTGCCACCATTCGTCGGGGTTGACCTTGAACCCTTCCTTCTCTAGAGCCTGGCGCAGAAGCGCGCGCGTGCGCCGTTGTTCGACTGTGCCGCCCTGGTAGTCAGCGGCCGCCCGCTCCGACATTTCGTCAAAGACGCTGGGCATTGCTACTTCTCTCCCGGTGCGAAGATCGTACAGGCTCACGTCGACCGCGCAGCCGCGGTTGTGGCGCGATCCCCTCTGCGGGTCGGCCACGAACTTGTGCTTGTCCGGCGGGGTCGCCTCCCAGAAAGCCTTGGTCACCGACCAGGGACGGTAGCCGTCGAAAACCAGCAGGCCGTAGCCATGCACCTTGAGTGCCCGATGCGCGCGCAGCAGCGCCTCGGCTGCCGGTCGTTGCAGAAACGCGCGTGCCTCGGCGTAGAGCTTGTGGCTAGTGAAGTTGTTGCTGGTGGCGTAGCGGATGTCGAGATGGATGCTGCCATCGAGGCGCGAAAGTTCGACCAGATCGGGCGCGCGAAAGTCGCCGGTCTCCGTCGGTTGAGCAATCGTCGGCAAACACCACAGGCTCGCGATGAGAGCGGCGAGACGACATGCGGCCGGTTGGCTAGCTTCCTTCACCACAGAGCACAGAAACCATAGAGTCGGCGCAAGTGCAACTGTCGGCTTGAGACTTGCCTGACGACACGCCGGCGCACATCCGTTACAATCGGTGCCGTCTCCTTCAAGAAGGACCGAACTCGATGCGCAGTCTTTGTGCCGGCAGGATCCGGGTCGCATCCGTCGGGATTTTCAGCCCAGGGGACATTCTGATGCGCGGCCTTGTCGTCGGCCTGCTGGCCTTGGTTTCAAGCTGCGGACTCAACCCGTATCCCGAGGACGAAACGCTCCCAGGCACGACCCCTGGATGGGGAACCCCCGTGCCAGGCGGTCCCACGGGCTCGGGGCTTGCGGCCACGGTGACGGTTGACCTCGGCACCGCGGTCGGGACGATCGCTGCCGACTTCACCGGCTTCAGCAGCGAAAAGACGCACATCATGAATGGCTCGCTGACTAGCTCCAACACGAATCTGATTGCACTGTACAAGCTGCTTGGTTCTCCGACGCTGCGGCTGGGAGCCAACGAGGTCGAACTCTGCACCTGGGTTGGCACAGGGACCGCACCTTCGCAGCCAAATGGGAGGCCATTCAACTACAAGGTCACGACAGGGGGAGTCGACCTGCTCTGCGGCTTTCTGGCCACGACGAGAAGCAAGGCTATCTATGGCGTCAGTTTTCAGTTGGACGACGTGACCGCCTCCTCAGCAGAGGCGGCTTATGTCATGAGCCAGTGTCCGTCAAGCATCGTCGGAATCGAGATCGGCAACGAGCCCGACAAATTTGGGAGCTGGGCGCTCCAAACTGCCGACTACGAGCGCTTCGCGGATTCCATCCTCGCCACGCCAGGCGCTCTGTTGGTTGGGCCGGGCTGCACCACTAAGTCTGCCGTATCATTCAGCGCTCCATTTGCTGACACCATGGCGGCGAAATATGGGAGCAGGTTCACTCTTCTGGCACAACACTCCTACGTCGCCGTATCCAGTTCGTCGGAATGCTCATTGGCCAACCTCCAGATAACAACGACTAAACTCACCGACATCTTTGACACGATCCAGGCCGCAGCGACAAAGAACAACCTCCCAGCCTGGCGCATGGACGAAAACAACACCTGCTCGGGTCACGGTCAGCAGGGCCTCAGCGACACGCTCATCTCGGCTCTCTGGGCGATCGACTACATGTTCGAGGTTGCCAAGCGCGGCGGCAGCGGCGTCAATTTCGAGAGTGACGAGAATGGAATGGATGGAACGGTTCCCTTCTACTATGAGCCGATCAAGGAGGATGGCGGCGTCGTGGTGCAGGTACAGCCGGAATACTACGGTATGCTTCTCTTCACCCAGGCCGGCACAGGCCCAATGGTTTCCACGACCGTCGCCACGAGCGCCCAATACTTCACTGCGTGGGCCATCAAGGCGGACGGATTTGCCAGCGTGGTGCTCAACAACAGGAACGATGCGAGTGGCGTCAACGCCACGGTGGATCTCGGAGCCGCGGTGAGCAGCGCGAGCGCGATCTATCTGCAGGGCACGCCTGCCGACTCGCTGACGGCAGCGGCAGGGTCCGTGACCCTTGCTGGTGCCCAAGTCACGGCGGCGGGCGTGTGGAATCGCAACCCACCCTACATTCAGACGGTCTCGGGAAACACCGTTTCAGTGCATGTCCCAGCCGCGAGCGCAGCGCTCGTCCGCGTCCCGCAGTAGAGGCGGACGAACGGGCTGGCGATCGAACCTTCGGGCTGAAACTTGCTTGACGACACGCTGGTGCACTTCGGCTACAATCGGGCCGTCTTTGGCAAGAAGGACCGAAATCGATGCGCAGTCGTTGTGTCGGCAGAATCCGGGTCGCAGCCGTCTTGGTTGCCGTCGGCTTGGCGGTGGCCCTGAGTTCTGCGCTATCGCCAGCGCGCGCGGACGATGAAACGACGGAACAGGCGCGGCAGCACTACGCGAAGGGGAAGCAGGCGTTCGATCTTGGCAAATGGGACGATGCCATCGCGGAGTTCGAAGCAGCCTACAAGCTGCGCAGCGATCCAACATTTCTCTTCAACATGGCACAGGCCTATCGGCGCAAGGGCGATCTGCAGCGTGCCTTGGATCTGTACAAGAACTACCTCATCGAAAATCCCGACAGTCCCAAGCGCAGCGAGATCGAGAAGCGCATCCGGGCGCTCGAGAAGGAGATGAAGAACCCGGCGCGGCGGCAGATCGAAGCACCTGCCCCTGTCGCGCAACCAAGCGAGCCACCGCCCGCTGCCCCGGCCGTGGTTGTCCCGGCTCCCCCCTTCGGGGGCTTCGGGACGGACAGCCCACCCAACCTACCTGGGCGGGGTTCGCCCGCGCCCGTCGCGACCCCGGCGCCGCCAGCGGAGATCGCCCAGCCCGCACCATTGCCCTCAGTCCCCGCGGCAGTGGAGCCGGCTACACCAACGCCTTCCGCCGCGCCGGCGGTCGCCCCAGTGGCCTCCCTCACAGAGGCAGCTCCGCCAGTTCCGGCCCCCGAAACGACGTCCTCGGGCCGCGGTTTGCGAGTTGCGGGAATCGTGTGCGGTGCGGCCGGCGTGGCCTCCATCGGCACCGCGGTCTATTTCTACACGCGCGCTACCTCGCTGTCGGACAGGATTTCCGGTTCGGACGCGCCCACATCTTCTGACTACCAAGCCGGCAAGGACGCTGAAACCATGCAGTGGGTGTTCTACGGCGTCGGGGCTGCTGCGCTGGCAACTGGAGCTATCCTCTACTGGTTGGGCTCGTCCTCATCGGCCTCCGCGCCAACTGCAACCGTGGTCGCACCAATTGTTGGACCGGGAATTGCGGGACTTTCAGCCCAGGGGACATTCTGATGCGCGGCCTTTCCGTAGTCGTCGGTCTTCTCGCCTTGGTTCTAGGCTGCGGCTTCAGCCCGCATCCCAAGGACGGAAGACTTCCCTGCGACAAAGGCTGTCCATCAGGCTACGCCTGCGGGGCAGGCAATCTCTGCTGGCTCAATAGTACGCTGGCCATGGACAGTGGCGTCGACGGCGCTCTCGTTGCGAAGGATGGCGCTGTACTTGAACTTGGTGGCGGTGGCGGGGCGAGCGGACTGGATGGTCTCGCACCCGAGACCAGTGGTGGCGGAGCGGATGCCGGTGGAAGTGCCGACACGAGGATTGGCAGCGGCTCCGGCGATTCGGGCGTTGACGCCCCGTTGGGCACTGGCGGGACTGGCGGCAGTATCACTGGCGGCACCACCGTCATCGGTGGAACGACGAAGACAGGCGGGACAACTGTCATTGGAGGAACCACTGTCACTGGCGGCACCGCGGTCAGCGGTGGCACGACGAAGACAGGCGGGACAACCGTTGTTGGCGGAACGACGACCGTCTCAGGCGGAACCACGACCGGCGGGGGGGGCGCAGGGGGCGCGACGGGCGGGGCTGCCGGAGCAGGCACGACGGGTGGCAATACGTCACTGGGTGGAACGAGCAGCGCAGGGGGCACAACCAGCGTCACATGCCCTGCGGCGACCTCGTATCCTGCCTGCACCATGGACGCGGGCGTAATCACGGGAAACGCTTGCGCGCCGAATCCGTTGGTGTTTGCCCTCGATGTCAATTGCAACGTTGGTCTCTGGGCAAGCGATTACACGTCCTCCGGATACTTCTATCGACCGTGGTGCAATAATGCCACCAGCTGCACTCTGACGATGGCCTGCGCTACTAACTCAATGCACATCACGGGCTCGTATTTGGGCGTTACCTTTAACACCATGGATGGCAATGCCGGCTGGGGGGCCAATCTGCAGACCACCTACCCCGATGCTGGTCTCGGATGCCAAATGATCGATGGAACTAGGCTAACCGGCCTTACGCTTGACATCAACGTAACGACACTCCCTGCCGGCAATCATTTGGGTATAGGCATTAACTTGGCCAACGGTAATAGTGCCTATTATGCGGCTGTTCTCACCGCCGGAGCGCAAACTGTCAGAATACCTTGGGCATGCTTCAAAAACGTGTATCTTTGCGGGTCCGTTCCTGGACCGGGCATCACGAGTTTCTACTACACCTTTGACTGGTTCAATGATGCCGCCACCCACGCGGTGGACATCACCCTCTCCAATATTGGATTCTACTGAGAAATATCAGCAGCTAGGCGTCAGTAGATCGTTGGGCGACTCTGGACAAGGAGTGGCTAGGGGGTGACTAGAGTGGCTCCAAGCGCGCGCATACGACCGTGATGTTGTCGAGGCCGCCGTGGGCGTTGGCCGTGGCGATCAGACATTCACACAGCTTGTCGAGATCGTTCTCGCCGGTCGCGATTTCGGTAAGCTCTGGGTCTGGCACCATGCCCGAAAGACCGTCGGTGCATAGCAGATAGAGATCGCCCAGACGTGGCTGATCCACGATGATGTCCACCTCGACCGAAGGCTTCATTCCCAGCGCGCGCACGATGACGTTCTTGTGCTGAAAATTCGCGATCTCGGTCGCGGAGAGACGCTTCATCTTGATGTAGTCGTTGAGCAGGGAATGGTCCTGGGTCATCTGCTCAAGCTTTCCGTCGCGCAGACGGTAAAGGCGGCTGTCGCCCACGTGGCCGATGATGATGGCGCCGTCGGCAAACAGCACGGAGACCACCGTGGTTCCCATGCCCCGGCAGTTGCTGTTGCGTTCCGCCTCGTCGAAGATCTTGAGATTGGCCAGCTTGATTGCGCTCACCAGCCGGTTGATTTGGAATCGGTGAGCGCGGTCGACCTTGTAGGGCCAGGTCAGCTCCTGCTCGTCCTCGGTGATCTGGAAATGGTTGGCTATGGTTTCCACAGCCAGCCGGCTGGCTACCTCGCCCGAGGCGTGGCCCCCCATGCCGTCGGCCACGATGGCCAGGCGTTCGTGGTTGGGAAGGTAGAATGAATCCTCGTTGTGGTCCCGCGTGCTGCCCACGTTGGTTTCGCCGGAGAAGCGAACGCGCATGCCATCGAGAGGAAATGAGGTGCTCATTAGAAGGCCAATGGTATCGCCGGGGCGGGGAGCATTTCAACCGCTTCGCGGCCTCACGAACGAAAGAGCGGGTCCCAGCTCCACGGACAGGCTGCCGCGTGCCTGGTAGAGATCGCCGTCCACGGTGTAGGTGGTGTCTGGCTCGTCGGGCTCGATGACCAGGCGCGTGGCCAGTCCGCTCCAGGCGCGGCGGGGCGAGATGCCGCGGCCCTGGCGCACCGCCCGCAAGTCCCAGGTCAAGCCCAGTGGTGACGAATGAATCGCCAGGACGCTGAAGCGGCCGGGATGGTCATCGGCGCGGTGGTTGAGCCTGAACCCGAGGCCGACCTCGCTGACCGTGGCAGCGCCCAGACCGAGCAATGCCGTCCAGGGAAGGACCTGCCCGTCGACGAAGACCCGGCCGTGGAAGCGACGGAAGATGCGCTTGGCGTAGCCCCCAGTGAAGGCTTCAGACGCGATGGAGCGTAGCAGGAGCCAGACTGCGCGGGTCGCCCCGTAGTCGCCCTTGGCATAGTACTCCTCCAAAAAATTGCTGATGAGGCCGGTCCCGAAAACGAAGCCATATTCGTCTTGAACCTTCAAGCACCGGCGCACAACGACCGGGAGGGGACTGACAGCTCGCTGGGCCGCCGCCAACTGCGCCAGCAGCGTTTCGGGTTGCACCAGGATGCCCAGCGAGGATGCCACCACGTTCATGGTTCCCCCGGGCAAGAGAGCCAGCGGGGGCAGGGGACGCTCGCCGTACGCGCGCACCAGGGCCGTGACCGTCCAATGCAAAGTGCCGTCGCCACCGTGTACGCCGATGATTACAGGCTGTGCTTGCGCCACCCGGCGCGCTTCGGCGGCCAGCGCGTCCGAACTAGCCGGAGTCAATACGTGACCCGTATCACCCAGAATGCGGGCGAAACGTTGCGCATGGTCCGGATCCCGGCGATTGGCCCGCGATCCCGGATTGAGGAAAACCACGATGGGGGGCACGCGGGCGAAATTCTACACCCGGAAGCGCCGGCCGTCAGAAACGGTGTGCCCGTGGATTGCCACACTGGTGGCTGCCTTGCGGCGGGATTTTGATGTATACGTTTGCACGCTGGGTATGACAGTCCCAAACTCCACAGGCTTCGGGAAGTGGTGATGGCCTCGACGCACGAAAAGCGCCCCTCTGCGTCCGGAACTTTGCAGGAGCGGCCGGTAGCGCGTTTGCTGCAACAACTGTTTCGCAAGCAGGTCACTGGCTGCCTGTCCATCAGCGACGGCACCGGCGATGAGAGCATCGTCTATCTGCGCGCCGGCATGCCGGTGCACGTGCATCGCCCGGTGGACATCGACCGCCTCGATCGGGTGTTGGTCGAATATGGGCTGGTGCCAGCAGAGGTGGTGGATCGCGCCGTGCCCATGATCGCCGACGGGAAGCGCCTGGGCGAGGCGCTGCAAGGGATGGGCGCTCTCAGCAGGGAATCGCTCTCCGCCGTGCTCAAGGAGCAGATGCGGCGCAAGCTCACGCGCCTGTTCTGCGTGGCGGAGGGTTCGTTTGCCATCTACCTCGATGCGCATAGCTTCGGCGAGGGTGATGACCTGGCTGTCATGCGGGTCGATCCGCGCACTTTGTTTTTTTCCGCCATCCGCGCGGCATACGACCTGCCGCGCGTTTCCCGCGAGCTGTCGCGACTGTGGGGCCAGGAGTTTCGCCTGGCATCCGTATCGCCGTCTTTCATCAACGCCATGGGCATTCCGCCCGACGATCCCGTGGTGTCCGCCCTGCGCGCGCGCTGGCTGAGCCTCGAAGCGATCGATTCCATTACCGCGCGGCCCTTGGAGGTGCGGACCGTCTTGCTTTCCCTGTACTACGCGGACTTGCTCGAGCGGCAGAGCATTGGCGATGCTCCGGCGCAGGGCGATCCGGCGCCGGTGGTCAAGCTCCGCTACACGTCCTCGGATAGTTTCCCGGCGGCCAGTCCGGCCGCTGCCGAGGTGCCGCCAGTTGCACCAGTCCAGCGGCATTCGGAGGTCCCCCCAATCGCGTCGGCTCCCACGCCCGCGGCACCTGTTCCAGTGGCGGTTCGGCCGTCTCCGGCCATGGGTGTAGCGTCCGCGCCCGTGGCGCCTGTCCCGGTAGCGGTTCGGCCGTCTCCCTCGCCCGACGCCGCGGCGGCGTCGCGTGCCCCAGCCGCCCCGACGCGCCCTGCTTCGTCGCCAGAGTCCGCGCCGCGATTTGTGGGTACGCGAGCCACCGCGGCCTCGATCCAGAACGTGCAAGCGCCTGACGTTGCGCTGCGAACCGCAATCCTGGAACTGACGGAGAAGCTCGAAAAGCTGTCGCATTTCGAGTTGCTGGGTTTGTCCGAGTCAGCCGCAGCCGGCGAGGTAAGTGCGGCTTTCATCCGCGCAGCCCGGCGCTACCACCCCGACCGTTTGGCTGGCACTGGCCTGTCCGAGTTGGCGCCCCAGGCCGAGCGCATCCTGGCGCGCATGAGCGAGGCAGCCATGATCCTCGGCGATCCCGCGCGTCGGGCCGAGTACCTGGCCACGCGCAGCGGAAAGAAGCCGGCGGGCAGCACCATCCCGACGGTGCTCGACGCTGAGACGAGCTTTCGCAAGGGGGAAGTCCTTCTCAAGCGGGGCGATCACGCCAAGGCAATCGAGTGCTTCGCCGCCGCTTGTAAAGCCAGCCCGGGTGAGCCCCAGTACCGGGCCTACTGGGCCTGGGCGCGCTTCGAAAATCCGCACGGGCGCAAAGAAGCCGTCGTGCGGGAAGTGCAGCGGATCATTGCCGACGTAGTCGCGGCACAGCCGCGCTTCGCGCGGGGCCATTATTGGCTCGGCCAGATCTGGAAGTTCCTCAACGAGCCGGCCCGCGCCGAACGCGCTTTCCGCGAGGCTGCCAATCAGGACAAGGACTTGATCGAGGCGACGCGCGAGATGCGCCTGCTGGAGATGCGGCGAACCCGGGCAAGCGCGACCCGCAAGGCTGCCGATCCCCAGCGGGGCGGTATCATGAGCCGGTTGTTCAAAAAGTAGGTCGCCGGCCAGCTAGGGCGCGACGTAGATGCTCGCGTTCTTGAACGAATCGACCAGCCGATAGCCTTTCTTGGGCAGGTAGCCTGCCGCGGGCCACGCGGCCCAGTTCCCCACCACGAACAAAGGCGGATCGTGCTGGTCCATCATTCCCGCCACCTCATCGTGGGTGACAATGCCGAAACGGCGCCGCTCCCGGGGCGGCAAGCGGGGCGCGGCACGCAGACCGAAATCGTTAGCCAAAGTGGAAATCAGTGGTGTGCGGGTCGTGACGAAGTAGCCCGGCCACCAACTGGCGCCCACGGGCTTGCCAGCGGCGTCGATCTTCTGTGCCACCGTCAATACGGTTGGAATGGTCCAGCGGACCACCCGATCCTGGGTCCACACGCCCGGAACGGCCTCGCCTGTGGTTGTGTATCGCTTGAGATCGCGCGCCCCTAAAATCAAGTAGGGAATAGCCAGTGCGGCCACAAGTGACCACGCCTTCCACGCGCGCAAGGAGGCAAGTGTCACAACGGCTTCCACCACCAGCAACGGGATCAGCAGACAAAAATACTGGGGCAGAGTTGGGCTGGGAATCAAGCTGGTGAGAAACAACGCCAGCCACAAATAGGAAGTAATCCGGTTGTGGCTCGAAAAAGGCGACAGCAAGGCCCACAGCGCCGCCGCGGTCAAGCCGAGAAACTGCAGGCTGCCGGGCAGCCTCTCGCGATCGAGGTAAAGAATCGACAGCAACGTCTCCTTCTTGTTGGGCAGGTTGGTGATAAAGCCGGATTGTCCGAATTCTCTAATGCTGTGGTAGGTCCAGTTGCCGAAATAGAAATTGTGCCAGTCACGGAAAACATAGGGAAGAAGCAAGAGCCCGCCGGCCAGTGCGCCCGCGGCCAGAGCCATCGCGAGTTTCAGACCGCGGCGCGAGAATCCATGACGCCGCAACAGAAAAAGTAGCGCGCATGGAAACGCCACGACGACATACAGGCGACACTCGACCGCCAACGCAAACGCGAGTCCGCCGCATGCCACCAGCAACGGAGTTTGCGCGACTTCCAGAAGCAGAATGCCCAGCGACAGCAAGAAGGCGGTGAGGCCGAAGGACTTGGCGATGCTGAACCAACCCACGCCAAGTCCGGTCGCCAGATACAGCGCAACGCCGAGAATGGCCCAGCGCTTGCGTCCGCACGTGCGTAGCAGGATCTCCAGCAACAGCAGGCCGGTGCCCACCGCGAGCAAACTGGAAAGCAGTCGCGCACAGTACCAGCCGCGTCCCCATAGCCAGAACCAAGCCGCGTACACATGCGCCCCAAACGGCATCTGCGGGTAGAAAAAGTCGGTGTAGACACGCTTGCCCTCGGAAACCAGGCGCGCCGCCTGCAGGTAGTACCCCTCGTCTCCGTCGATCAGGCGCAGACGCCCGATGGGAATGAGCAAAGCCGCCAGCCCGAGAGCAACCAACAGACGCAGCCACCAGAGTTTGCCCATGCGCGACGGCGTCCCTGACTCGTCGCCGATCCATCGACTTATGCCGGCCCAAACGCGGCAAGGAAAAGACGCCGCAACCCGGCCCCTCTCGGAGGGCATGGCGGCGGAGAGGTTCTCATGGGACGAAGCCGACATCGGGATTTCTACTATCATGGCCACCGGCCCTGCGCCGAGGAACTTTCCGCCGACGGCAGCGACCTCTGAAATCTCTGCGCTCATCTACGTGGCGCTGCTGGGCAATGACGGGCGGGCTCTGCCTCGTCGCGTCGGCTCTATTCCGAAAACGAGGGCGCTCAGTCCCAGTGCGCCCCAGATCGGGTGGGCACCACACCTCGGGAGAGCCCCAACCGAATTCCGTGAAATGTTCGACCTAGCTTCCCACGACGAAGGAGGACTGTCCCGATCCGACGGTATACGTGGCCTGCACGGTATTTTCCGATACAAAGACAGGTTGACCCGCACCACTGCCGGAGGTGCTTCCTGGCTTGCTAATGGGCAGTACCACGGTTGCTGTCACATTGTCAGGAATGGTCACGTTGAGCGTCAAGCCCCCGCCGGCTGGACGCTTCCAGTCGATCTGCACGGCGCCCCGCTCGGTGCGAACCGTGCCGTTGGCGTAGGTAAGACCGACTGCGGGCGGCGCAATGAGAATTGCGGACGCCCCCGGGGCGGTCACCTGCAAACCCAACAATGATTCAATAATGTCGACGATGGCCTGCGCACCCCAGCCGTGGGACTCACTATTCCCCTCGCCAGGCGCGGTCCACGATTCCCAGGTGAAAGTCCCTCCCTGCGAGAGGATGTTGGCCCACCCGAGCCCAGTCTTGTCCGTCAGGCGCGTTACCATTTGGTCAGTCATGCCAGCATCGCCAAGTGCTTGCAGCAGATAATGCGCGGTCATCGGACCTTGCTTCATGCCGAGGCCAGCCACGTAGGTGCCTATTTGCGACCAGTTCGACGAGGGAGCCACACCAAACGCAACCGCGTAAGAGTTCGCGATCTGCGAGGCGTGCGTGCTTTGTTTTCCCGCCGACGTTAGACCGTCAATGTAGATTCCGTCGGAGCCTAACAGCTTTGCGTTGATGGCCGTCGTGAGTTGATCGGCGCGTCCTTTGTAGAGGCTTGTTTCGGTGGCCGGACGCCCCAAAGCTGTGGCAATGGCCGCCATACTTCGCATTGCATCCACGGCCAGAATATTCACGGTCGTCCGAACAGCCGTGGTCATGTCGTAACTGAACCGTTCCCCCGCCGGCCAATCAACGATGCCGTACTGATACTGGCCACTGCCGCCCGCAAGGTTCGTGACCAGCCCGGTCGTGGCATTAACGTATTTCCATATGTATTCGGCGACGTTTTGTGCGGTATCGTGGGCATCGGCCAATAGTGCGCTATCGCCGGTTGTCTGATAGTAGCGAAGAAGCCAATTCGGGAACCTTTCCGTGTAGTCGGGAATGTCGCGCTGACCATCCCCATTGGGATAGACCGCATTGAGGCGGCCATCAGTCCAGTAATGGACCTGAGAGGCCAGGAACTCCCGCAGCGCCTTGCGTGTCAAAGACCGCTCCCCCAATCCCAGCATCGTCGCGTAGGAGTCGTTTACTGCATCCCCCAGGAATTGCCCCTTTTCCCGCGTGGGAGTGTCCACGAACTGCTGTTGCATGGAGTACAGCGCCGAGCGCTGTACCAGAGCAAACACCGCATTGACCGTGGCATCCGAACTCGTGAAGGTCGCGGCGTATTGCGGGGGCGGGTCTGAATGCTCAACAATCGCGGAGATCTGGCTTGTCGACAGAGTCTCTCCCGGAGCCGATATCTGCAAGTAGCGCCAGCCCAAATACGTGAAAGGCAGGAACTCCTGCGCCCCGTCGCTTTCAGTGTACGTGAAGGACATGGTAGTTTCTTGAGTCGAATTCACGGCGGCTGACACATGCCCGTCGGAAGTTAGCTCGTAGCCGGTGAGTATATTCAGGGTTCGGCCGGATTTCCCCGCCTGGAATTGCACATCGGGTCGTGCCGGCATGACGGTGCCGAAGTCGGCAACTACTGCGCCGTCAGAAAGGGTCTTGACCGAGACGGGTGTCGCCACACTGCGAACAACGCGTGGCTCTTGCCCGGTCACATGCGTGAACACACTCGCCGGGTGCACGCCCACCACCTGTGGGGCCGCCCAGGGTGAAGCCGTGTCTACATAGCCTGGCTGGTCCCAACCGGTTGGCGCTTGGGTGGAGTCGATTTGTTCCACGTACTCTTGGGAAAGATCGAGCAGCAAACTCCGTGTTGGAGCCCCTGTTTGCCATTGAGACGCACGGCGAACGTGCCAGTTCCCGTCCGTCAGGATGACATCCTGCGTGCCGTCAGCGTGGTCGACGACGAATCGACCTAGCAGACCAGGCACTGCCGCCGGGCGACCTTTTCCGGCGCCGTACCAGTGATAAATGATGCCGATGGCAAGCGGAGAGCCTGCCTTCACTTGGCTGGTGATGTCAGTGGCTTGGTAATAGCCTTCCCCCGGATACGAGAAGGCCGGTCCACGATCCACAACAGTCCCATTCAATCGCAGTTCGTACTGGTGATACGCGGACACGTAGGCACGAGCCCTGGTGACCGGACTGGCGCCAATTGTCACCTCGCGACGGGCAAGAGTGTAATCGTCAGCCTCTGTGGTAGTTCGCCGAATCCAACTGGCCTTCCAATCCGAATCACCGATGCCTGTGTCAAAACTCGCGGGCGCTGCCCAAGGAGAGGCCAGGCCGCTGCGATCCCACGTGCGAACCTTCCAAGTGTAGCTTGTGCCTGAGGCCAGCACAGGTCCAGAGTAGGGGACGAAGGATTCCGAACTAGAGGCGATCTTGCCACTATCCCAAATCAGAACGCCGTCACTGACGCGTGTCACCTGTATTTGGTAGGCGGATTGAATCTCATTCCCATCCGGATCGTTCGGCACCCATCCGAAGGCCGGCGTTCCCTCAACATTCAGTGGCGCCGCACGCTCGGCAATGTTGAGGTCGGTTGGCGCCAAGGGAGCGTTCCCACCCGATGACTGTACCGTTGAGCCTCCAGTTCCGGTCGAGATTCCCCCAGTGGAAGTCCCGCCCCGCGACGTCACGCCACCCGCCGCGCTGCCTCCCACTAAGGTTCCACCTGATGCCCGCGACCCACCACTTGTCGAGCCCCCGCTTGCTGCGGAACCGCCCACACCACCTGAGCCAGCGCGCGAGCCACCGCTCGCTGGCGAGCCACCACTCAAGATCGCGCCGCCGCTGCTCGACGCTCCGCCTGCCGCAGAGAAACCGCCGCCATTCCCTGCCCCTGCCCCGCTCGGAATGCCGCCTGTCGCCGCGGAGCCGCCAGCGCCTCCTGCCTTTGCCCCGCTCGACGCTCCGCCGGGCGACGAAAAACCGCCCGTGTCCATCGTACCTCCGCTTTCCGTTATCCCGCCCGATGCAGAGGAACCGCCGCCCGCTGCCACGCCCGCCAAAGCCCCACCCAGCGGAGTGCCGCGCGGGCTTCCCGAGCAGGCCTCCAGAAGTCCGAACATGGCAACGAACATCGGCCGTCCGAATCGGGCTGACTTCCTCATCGACCTACCCTTCCCGAAGTTCTGGCATGCGACCTTGCCAGTCTTCGCGATGCGCACATGAGTCCCAAAATCTTCTGAGCAGCAGCCGGACAATCACCCATCGACGCTAAACCACCTTAGGGCAGGCCGGCACATTATGGCGCTGACGAGGGAGGGTTGAAGGCCGCCCCGTTCACCAGCACGTTCGACACGGTCAGACCGCTATAGTGCCCCGATCCCGACGAAAGCACGGGCGTGGCCGACTGGGTTACTGTGATGTTGGCGAGGCTGATGCCGGTGGCCAGCGCGGTGGCGTCGGCGCCTGCCACCAAGAAGGCGCTGCTGCTCGTGCGAGCCACGGTCGCAGTGTCGATATTGATATTACTGAAGGTCGCGTACTTCGTGGCCCCGATCACGGCCCCGCTCACGTAGTGACCAGTCATATAGAGAAGATTGCTCACCGTTGCGACGGTCAGCCGTCTGGCGTAGATGTCCTGGATGAACCCACCGCGGGTGACGGCCGCTTTGACATAGATCGCATATTGGAGATTTCCGGCTGAATTCGAGAAAGTGCTATCCTCGATGTAGATATTGCGAATGCCGGCGGACATTTCGCTTCCCATGGACACCCCGCCCACCTTGGCTGTAAGCGTGCAATTCTGGACCACGACGTTTTGGGTCGGCTTGTAGTAGGTCCACCCGTCCCGATCGCGACCCGCCTTGATCGCGATGGCATCGTCCCCCACTTGGATGGTGGCGTTCTTGACGAGAACGTCCGTGCACGATTCGGGGTCGAATCCATCGGTATTGCCCACGCTGCCCAGGGCGGTAATGTTGGTCGCGGTGATGTTCGTGCTGAGCACCGGGTGAACCGTCCAGAACGGCGAGTTCTTGGCCGTGAAACCGTCGAACAAGATGTTGGTGCAGTTCATGAATTCGATGAGACCCGGCCTCAAATAGTGGCCTGACCCGTAGATTCGCTGCGCTATGGGCACGCCGTTGGCGTTCTGGGTGCGCAAAGCGGTTTGGTCTGCAGTCTCCTTCCCAGCCCATGCGTACCAATCGCTGCTGGTCGCGTTTCCATCGATGGTCCCGCCGCCGGTGATCGCAATATTGGTCGCATCGTGGGCCCAAATGAGTGGATGGTAATTATAGAGGAGGCTGCTTTCCCAGGAGACCTCGACCACGGGAAGGTACTTGGTCGGGTCGGTCGAGAACTTGAGCGTCGCGCCCGTGCCCACGTTCAAATTGATGTTGCTGAGTATCTCGATGGGTCCGGTAAAGAACGTGCCTGCAGGGACGACGACCCGGCCGCCACCTTTACTGGAACAGTCCGCAATGGCCGCGGCGAATGCTGCCGTGTTGTCAGTGGTCCCGTCACCTACGCCTCCATACTTGGTCACGTCGCAATCGAGGTTCGGGAATGTCGGCGCGACAATTCGGCCCAATATGGTGTCGACAGTATTCCACCCGACGCCCGCATCTCCTGCAGGTGGGCTCGCGTCGTGGCCGCCGCCGGTGCCTGCTGCACCGGCCGTGCCCCCGGTTGCCGAACCGCCAGTGCCGCTCGTCTTGCTGGCACCACCAGTGCCGCCGGTGCCAACTGAGCCGCCTGTCTTGCTGGCACCGCCAGCGCCGCCGGTGCCAGGCATGCCCGATGCGCCGCCGGTGTTTGGGGTCCCGCCTGTGCTGGGAACGCCGGCCGCGCCCCCGATACTCGAACTGCTAGCGCCACCTATGCCCGCAGTACCACCCATGCTGGTATCCCCGCCATTGCCGGGAGCGCCGGCACTGCTGGCAACACCGCCGGATGAGGTACTGCCGCCTGACGTGGCCAAGCCACCGGCGAGCGAGACGCCCCCGCTTACCGTCGAATTGCCTCCGGTCGTAGCGGGCGAACCACCGCTCACGGTCCCGCCCGCGTACGTGGCGCCGCTCGAACCTGACGACCCGGCAACCGAACCAGAACCATTGGACGAGCTGCAGCCCCAAAACAAGGTTCCGGCAATGAACAGAGACAAGCAGCTGCGCGTCGAAACGTGTATCGCTTTCCGGGTTCTGGTTTGCATCACATCCTCCATGGTGCCAATTCGTTCGTCGTCGCGAATACGCTTTCTCAACGCCTTGTGGCTATTTCCGATGCGGGCCGAATACTCGTGACCCGTCAGATCGTAGCGCATATCTGTCTGTCGATAAACTGCAAAGCTCGCTAGGGCCAGCTTGCCTCGGACGGGATCGAGCCCAGATGAACAGCCAGGTCACCGACTGCAGATTTCATCGCCGTGGTACCCATGCCGCACCTCGCTGCCGAGATTCCTCCAAGTGCCTGGAATCATGGGGGCTAGGCTCGCCCTCGGACTACAAACGGGCTTGTGGAGCGTGTCGGTTCCCCACCTGTTCTGGCACGTGGACGCCCAAGTGAGCGAGATCCTCGGCTCGACGCCTGTCGAGGCGGCTCACGCGACCAAGACGGCGCTCGCGGCCATCGACCAGCGGCATAGTCACCTCGCCAATCTTGATCATCGAGACGGTCGAGATCGTTTGCCGAGGCCATTCGGGAATCCTAGCGGCCCAGCGATCAAAATGAGTGGTTCGCGCCAGGAGGGCATTGTAAATTCTCAGAATCCAGTGTCAAACATGGGCTCGTGGAGGAATCGATGAGACACACTGTTCTGGGAGCCGTCTTCGCACTCTTCGTTTCCGCGGCTCTCTGCCTCGGATGCGGCTCAGGTGCCGCGCCGGCTGCCGACTCGTTCACCAAAGTCTACGCAGACGTCATCCAACCGACCTGCGCCAACGACTATTGCCACTATTACGGCGTGGCCGGCCAGAACACACTGACCCTTGGCAACAGCGGCCTCGATATGAGTTCGAAGCTGCGCGCGTACTGGAACCTCGTCGGCCAGCCATGCAATGGGACGGGTTGCTACCAAATGGGAATGCGTGTGGTCCAGGGCGATCCAGACAAGAGCGTCATGTACCAGAAGCTCTTCCCGGCGCCGACGCTAACGTGCGGAGCCCAGATGCCGGCGGACATCAACTTGTTCCTGACCCAAGGGAACCCCCCAGTGTTCTCTGGA
>Ga0265316_10001431_pt1 | contig 25681 bp, 19 predicted proteins | sample 4522metaG_FD_202092 | JGI IMG/M metagenome (GOLD analysis project Ga0265316, IMG submission 202092) | Rhizosphere microbial communities from Carex aquatilis grown in University of Washington, Seatle, WA, United States - 4-5-22 metaG | ecosystem: Host-associated > Plants > Roots > Rhizosphere >... | reverse complement strand
GTTCCACTGCGCGGATCTCGTCCTGATCGTCCACCGCGGTCACGTGCAGCGTGCTGCTCTCCACCAGGCGGCGGTAACGCCCGTTCAGGCCGAAGCTGCAGTGGTAGCGCACCACCGCTTCCGGCGCGCCATAGGCCTTGCGGATAGCCGAGCCGGCAGTCAGCCGGACGCGGGACTTCACGCCCACCAGCGCACATCCCAGCGGCGAGATCAGCGGCGTGGCGGCCTTGGGGTTGGTCTTTTGATGGTCGGCATCGGCCATCCCCAGCGCGTTGCGGGCGAATTCAATCAGCGCGTATTGGAAGCCCGCCGACGTGCCCAGGAAAGGCGTGCGCGATTCGCGCGCCTGCCGGATGGCTCGCAGCGCGCCGGCGGCGCTGCGGTAGGGCATGCCAGGCACGCACCAGATGCCATCGAATTCCGCCAGGGCGCCGCCGCCGCCGACGGAGTCCGTAGCAACCCAGACCCCTTCCGCGGATGCTTCGGGCGCCGCGGCCAGGGCGCCCGGGATGGCCGCGTGGGCCTTCTGTTGTTCGTTATATTCGCCGACGAGGGCGATTCGAATCCCTGAGTGCATGGCGGGATTATGTCACGATCCGGCGCGGGACGCTAGGGGGGGCCAGCCCTCAGACCGATTGGCAAGGCAATCAGGCTCACCCACGCGAGCGTGCCCTACGCGCGATGCTTGGGGCGCTGTCTGTGGAGCGGGCCACCGGCCGGCCGGCGGCTAGGAATGACCTTCCGCCAGCGCCAGCAACGGAAAATAATCGCGGTACATAGCGTATGTCAAATAAAAGACGTTGGGAAAACCGGTGCCCGTGGTGGCGTCTTCGGACCAGGTCCCGTCGGCATTGCGGTGTTCCAAAAGGAACCCAATGCCCCGGCGGACTGCGGCGCTCTCGCGGTTGTTGGCCGCCAGCAGGCCTAACACCGCCCACGCGGTCTGCGAGGGGCAACTGGGCGCGCGCACGAAATGCTCGTAATCGTAGCTGGCGCAACTTTCGCCCCAGCCGCCATCCTGGTTCTGAATCGCCCGCAGCCAATCGGCCGCTCTGGCCACCGCGTCCCTGGCGCCCGGCGCGCCGCTGGCGGCCAGCCCGCGCATTGCCAGGAAGGACCCGTAGATGTAGTTGACGCCCCAGCGCCCGTACCAGCTCCCGTCTTTCTCCTGCGCCTGCAGCAGGTAGGCCACACCGCGGCGCACAGCCGCGTGACCCGCCAGGCCGCGCCGGCACAGCGATTCCAATACCCGCCCGGTGATGTCGGGACACGTCGGGTCGAGCATGGCGTTGTGATCGGCAAAGGGAACCTGGTTGAGCACCGCCCAATTGTTGTCCACGTCGAACGCCGCCCACCCGCCGTCTTCCGACTGCATGGCCAGCAGCCAGTTGATGGCCCGCCCCTCGCAAGCCGCTTGCGCCTGCGGGTCGGACGCATTAGCGTGGAGCAGAGCTAGCAGCACCTGGGCCGTGTCGTCGATATCGGGATAAAACTCGTTGGCGAATTCAAATGCCCAGCCGGACGGTTCGGTGTCCGGCCGCTTGACGGACCAGTCTCCTTTGCGCCGGACTTCTTTGCTCAGCAGCCAATCGGCGGCGCGTGTCATACGCGGGTCGTCGCGGCAGCCGGCCTCACCGAGCGCGAATGCCGTCAGCGCCGTGTCCCAGATGGGCGGCAGGCAGGGCTGGAAAATGAAGCGGTCCGGCGTCTCGATCAGCAGCGATTCGAAATGGCGCACCGCGTCCGCCAGGTCGGGGTGGTCTTTGGGATAGCCCAGCGCATCGAGCGCCATGATGAAGTACATCATCGCCGGATAGATGGCGCCCAGGCCTTCGGTGAAGCGCGTGCGATCCAGGATCCAATGCTCCGCCTGGCGGATGGCGGCGTCGCGGATGCGCTGTGAGCCGCGCTTTTCCCAGACTTTGAAAACCCGGTCGAGATGGTGGAACAGCACCGACAGCCGGTTGCGCTTGGGCAGCTTCATGCTCACGCCGGGGAGCAGCAGTTCGTCCAGCGTGAAACCGGCGGGCGCGCGGCGGTTCGACCCGCGCGCCTGCACGATGGAAAGCGGCACCAGGATGGAGCGCGTCCACGACGACATTTCGTAGAGCACGTTGCCGGGCAGCAACACGATCTCCGGCGGCACCGAGGGCGCGTGCTGGCGGGGGTACAGGCCGAACAGGCTGAGGTTGATCTTGACGTAGCTGTTGGCCGCCTGCAGCCCGCCCAGTTCCAGGACGGTCCGCCGCGCGCGCCGCAGCGGGTCGCTTTCCGGCGAGTGACCGGCGAGCTTGAGAGCGCAATAGGCTTTGATGGTGGCGTTAAGCTCGGCCGGTCCGCCGCGGTAGATGTTGAAGCCGCCATCCGCTAATTGACGTTGCAAAATGGACCGGGACGCTTTTTCAATGCGGACGCGCGAGGGCGGATCCCAGACGTCGCCATCCGGCTGGTGCATCCAAAGCTGGAGCAGAATGTAATCCGATTCAAGAGTGGCGTCGGCCGTCAGCTCGCCGCACCAGAATCCCTCGGGCGCCTGCCGCGCGAACAGCGCCTCGCACGAACCGCGAACGATTTCCGCCCTGGACGGCGCGTGACGCGGCGCCTGGCCGGTCTGGCGCCGGGCGCCACACCGAACCGGTTGCACCCACTCGTTGGACATGGCAAATTCCCATGGTAACGCGAATTCAGCGGACAGCTAGCAGCGATCAGCCGTCAGCTTTCAGCCTCCAGCCCCCCAACCGAGGAACGGGGTTCCGCTGAAGGCGGAAAGCTGACCGCTGAAAGCTGATAGAATAATGTTGAACCGGGCGGGAGTAACTCAGTGGTAGAGTCACAGGCTTCCAACCTGTTGGTCGCGGGTTCGATCCCCGTCTCCCGCTCCATCGCCCATCGGCCGGCGTGGAACCGCGTGACCGCCCAGGTTGCTTGCGGTGTTCCACCCGGGCCGCCCAAAAGTCAGGCCGGAGAACGTACGTTTGCACACCGCGTCATCGTGTAATTCCTGCACGAAGAGTGTGAAACTCTGGCCTGGACCAGCCGCGCTTCGGAGTCTGAGATGCGGCTAAGTACAACATATATTGTTGGACTTGGTCATGTGGCCCGCTCCGTGCATTTGTTGACGCATGCGGTTGAGCACGCGTCTTTCATTGTCCCTGGTGGCGGGCGTGGCGGTGGTATCGCTGGGCCTGGCGCTGTATCAAGCTCAAGCGGAACGGCGCGGCTTGCGGCGTGAGCTGGAACGGCGTGCGCTGGTGGTGGCCGAGAGCATCGAAAAATCCGCGGCGCCGCTGCTGGAAAGGCACGCGACTTCCGAATTACAGCAATTGCTAGTGCAGATCCAAAGCCACGAACGGCTGGCGGGCGTCGCGGTCTACGACGCGCAGGAAACTCCGCTTGCCATGACTGCCGGCTTGGGAGAACTGCAGGCGGCGGGAGCCGGCGCTTTCGGACGCGCACTCCGATCGGCGGGCCGCAGCGGAGCGTTTTTCCCGTGGAAGGGAAGAACCATGCACGTAGTGGCGCTGCCGGTCAGCGGCGCAACCGGTTCCGCGGGAATGCTGGCCATCTTCCAGGACGCTGGTTACATCGACGCCCAGGAAATCTCGTTATGGCGGCGTGCGCTGGCGGGCGTGGCGGCGCAAACCGCTATGATCGTGTGCGCGACGTTGCTGTTTCTGCGCTGGAGCTTGCGGCGTCCACTGGCGCACCTGGAGAAGTGGCTGAGCGACTTGCGGCGCGGCGCACCGCCGGAAGTCCTGGACCTGCCGGAGGAAGCCGACTTCGCGCCGTTGAAACGCGAGGCCGCGCGTCTGGCGACTACGCTCACGGCTGCGCGCGCCGCCGCGGAAGAAGAAGCGCGCCTGCGGGACGCCGGCGAATCGCAGTGGACCGAAGAGCGGCTGCGGGCTTTCATCCAGACCAGGCTGGAAAGCAGCCGTCTGTTTGTGGTCTCGAACCGCGAGCCTTACGAACACGTGCGACATGGCGCGGCGGTGGAGTGCTCTGTTCCGGCCAGTGGCCTGGTTACGGCGCTGGAGCCAATTCTGCGCGCTTCGGATGGGATTTGGGTGGCCCAGGGCACCGGTGATGCCGACCGGGAGACGGTGGACAGCGGCGACCACGTGCGCGTGCCGCCGGATCATCCGCAGTACACGCTGCGCCGGGTCTGGCTGACACCGGAAGAGGAACAGGGATTCTATTTCGGATTCGCCAACGAAGGGCTGTGGCCGCTCTGTCACATTGCCCACACGCGGCCGATTTTCCGCTCGCCCGACTGGGAATTCTATCGCACCGTCAACCAGCGCTTCGCCGATGCGCTGCTCGAAGAGATCGCCGGCGAAAAGAACCCGGTGGTGCTGGTGCAGGACTACCATTTCGCATTGCTGCCGAGAATGATCAAGGCGGCGCGGCCGGACGCCCGGGTGGCTATTTTCTGGCACATCCCGTGGCCGAACCCGGAGGCGTTCGGCATCTGCCCCTGGCAGGCGGAGCTGCTCGACGGGCTGTTGGGCGCGGACCTGGTGGGATTTCACGTGCAGGCGCACTGTAACAACTTTCTCGATACCGTGGACCGGCTTCTCGAATCGCGCATAGACCGGGAGCGGTTCGCGGTGAACCGCGGCGGGCGGTTCACCTACGTGCGGCCGTTTCCGATCAGCGTGCCGGTGAGCGCCGGGACGGCCCGGGCGCCGGGCGAAGCGGACCTGGAACCCGGGGAGATGCCGCGGGTAGCGGGCGTGGAGGCGCCGATGATGGGAGTCGGCGTCGACCGCATCGATTATACAAAAGGTATTCCAGAGCGTTTCCGGGCTCTCGAGGCGTTTTTCGAGAAATATCCCAGCTATGCGGGGCGGTTCACCTTTGTGCAGATCGGCGCGCCCAGCCGCACGCACATCCGGCGCTACCACGATCTGATGGAAGAAGTGACGGCTGAAGCCGAGCGCATCAACCGGCGCTTCCGGAGCAATGGGTGGCGGCCCATCGTGTTCCTGCCGCGTCACCACAGCCACAAGCAGATTCTGCCGTACTATCGCGCGGCCGATGTGTGCCTGGTAACTTCTCTGCACGACGGCATGAACCTGGTGGCCAAGGAGTTTGTGGCCGCGCGCAACGACGAGCGGGGCGTGCTGATCCTCAGCCGTTTTGCCGGCGCCAGCCACGAGTTGGCGGACGCTCTGCTGGTAAACCCGTATGACACGGAGGGGCTGGCGGACGCCATTCATCGGGCCCTGACGATGGCGCCCGAAGAGCGCCGCGCGCGTATGGCGCGCATGCGCAGGTATGTCCGTGAGCATAATGTGTACCGTTGGGCGGGTACGCTGATTTCCGAGCTCGCAGCCATCCGGCTACAGGCGCCGGATGACGGCGGCCATAGACCGGCAGTGGCAGCGGAGTTGGCGTCGGCGGCGCCGGTAAGGTGAAGGCTATGCGATACCTGTTGCAGAACTGGCCTGCGGTGGCCGAGCGGTTGCGAAACGCCAGGACGATTGCCCTGTTTCTGGATTTCGACGGCACGCTGGCGCCCTTGCGGCCTCGCCCGGACGAGGCGCGCCTACCGCCACTGGCGCGGCGCGTGCTGCGGCGGCTGGCGTCGAGGCCGCGGCTGCGCATCTGGGTGATCAGCGGGCGGCGGCAGGCGGACGTTTGCAGGCGCGTCGCGGTGCCGGGTGTGCGCTGCCTGGGACTGTACGGCAATGAGAACGGCAGCTTACCCAGGCTGGATGTGGAAGCCCTGCGAATGGTGGAAGAGGCCAGGAAGAGGCTGACCGAAGGGCTGGACCCCGCCGCCGGGTTGTGGATTGAAAACAAGGGCCCGACCTTCGCGCTGCACTATCGCGGGGCGGCCCCGGCTGCCGTCCGGCAAGGGCGCCGAGCGCTGGACGCGGTGTACCAGAGGTTCAGCCGCTGCCTGAGTGTCGCCGCGGGAGACCGGGTCTGGGAAATCATGCCGCGGGAATTGCAGGGAAAGGGCGAGGCGGTTCGCCGGCGCTTGCAGGGGCTCGGCCCGGGTGCGCTCCCCATCTACATCGGCGACGACGCAGCCGACGAGGCTGCCTTCACGGCTGTTTCGCACGGTATTGCGGTCTCGGTCGGTCCCGCGCGCCCGACGCGCGCCGGTTTCCAGCTTCGCAATCCTGCGGAGGTTTGCCGCGCGTTACAGAGAATCGATCGGGAGGTGCCATGAAAACCGCAGAGGAGCCATTTGGATTTGTCGCCGCGTCGTACCTGACGCGCATCAACAATCAGCAGGCATCCAGCCTGGGAGAACTGCGCGCCGGCCTGGATCAGGCCAGCGATGCTTCCATCTTCTACCACACGTTCCAGAGCCTGGGCCGGCATCACTTTCTGGTGGAAAGCTTCTCCAACGATTTTGCGCAATGGGTGCTGGCGGCGCTCAACCGGCCCATTCTGGCGGAGTGGCTGGGCGGCCTGGATATCCGCGATTACGTCTCGCTGGCGGAGCTGCGGGGCGACCTGCGCCGGCTGACCACGGACTACTGCGACGCCCACCCGGCCGAGGCCGGCGTCTCGGCATTCGAGCCTTTCTATTTCTGCGAGACCGTGGAGGTGGCTCTGCCGCTCGGCTGGACGGCGCGCACGCTGGAGGAGTTTCGCGGGTGCCTGCTGCACCTCAGCCACGCGTCCTTCTATTACCACTTCGTCGCATCGCGTCTGCGCCTGCAGTTGCGCACCAACGATTTCTCGCAGTGGCTTTCCGGCAGCCTGGGCGCGGACGACCTGGCGCGGCGCGTGAACCGCATCGACATCTACACCAACACGCTGGACAGCGCGCGTCAGGAAATGGTGGGTCTCATCGACAGGGAGGTCGAACGGCAATGATCGCATCGGGGACCACTCTTGACAGTTACGTGCCTTTGTTGGGAAACGAGGTGGACGAGCTGCGCGCCCTGGCCCGCCCGCTGGCCGGCGCGGAGGTATTGATGGTGAACTCCACGGCCGTGGGCGGCGGCGTGGCCGAGCTGTTGGGCCGCGTGGTGCCGCTGATGCGGGAACTGGATCTGCGGGCGAACTGGGAAGTATTCGCCGGCGGCAAGGATTTCTTCGAGGTCACCAAAGCCTTTCACAACGCCCTGCATGGCGGTCCGTACCACGGCGGGCCGGAAGCCTTCGAGATCTTTCGTTCCTACAGCCAAATGAACCTGCCGCGCCTGCGCCTGGACCGGGAGTTCGTAGTGATTCACGACCCGCAACCGGTGGCCATGATCGAGGGCCGTCCGCCCGAATCGGGCCACTGGATATGGCGGTGCCACATCGATCTCTCACATCCAAATCCGGCGGTGTGGGAGTTTCTGGAACCGTGGGTGGTGCGCTACGACGCGGCGATATTTTCGTCGCCGTCCTTCGCGCGGCAGTTGCCTTGTCCGCAGTACCTGTTCTATCCGTCGATCGATCCGCTGGCCGACAAGAACCGCACGCTGGAGCCGGCCTTCGTGCGGACGGTGCTGGAGCGCCACGGGATCGACCCCAGCCGGACGCTGCTGGTCCAGATTTCGCGCTTCGACCGGCTCAAGGATCCGGTGGGTGTAGTGCGCGCCTATCGCATCGTGAAGCGATACTTCGATTGCCAACTGGTGCTGGCGGGCGGCACGGCGGACGACGATCCGGAAGGCGCCGCGGTGCTGGAGGAAACGCGCGAAGCGGCTGCGGGCGACCCCGACATCCACCTTCTGGAACTGCCTCCCGACAGCCCGCTGGAGATCAACGCGCTGCAGACCGCGGCCACCATCGTGATTCAGAAGAGCCTGCGTGAGGGTTTTGGGCTGACGGTGGCGGAAGCGCTATGGAAGAAGAAGCCGGTGGTGGCGTCGGCCGCCGGAGGCATACCGGCGCAAGTGGTGCACAAGCACACCGGGCTGCTGGCGCATTCCGTGGAAGGCACCGCTTACCAGATCCGCTACCTGCTGGCGCATCCGCAACTGGCGGCGCGCCTGGGAGCGCAAGGTCACGAACACGTGCGCGAACAGTTCCTGATTACCAGCAACGTGAAGCGGTATCTGTCCTTGTTCCTGCACCTGCGCGGAGAGCCATAGGCCGGATCGCGCGGTGCGGCACCACCCCTGCGGTCAGTCTCCGGGATTCGAGCGATGGCGCCGGCCGGAGACTGACCGCGGACGGGATTCTTCAGCGAGTAGCTACGAGTACTTTGGGGACGGCGAGATAGCCGGTCACTTCGTCCTTCTTTACTTCGTTGACTACGATCTCGCAGGGCTGCCGGCTGCCGGACAGGTAGAGCTGGATGGGCTCATTGATGGTCCGGTCTCTCTTTTGCACTCGTTTGTCGTCGGCCAAAACGTCGAACGTGAAACGGCTTCTCTTGGGATCGGCCTTGTCGAGCGCCAACTGGAGCTTGCCGACCTTTTGCATGCCGCCGCCCCTCTTCAGATCGAACTCGATATAGTCGCGTTCGCCCAGGGCTCTTAGTTCCGTAAGTTCGTTGGCGTTGGTGGCGATGAGTCCGCTCATCACACCCATGTCGCCGGTGACTCGCTTCAAGTCGGAGCCATGCTGGTCGACTTGCGTTTGAGTCGATGCGACGTCGCCCTTGACGCTGCTCACATCTCCTTTGACGCTGCTTACATCGTCGCTGATTTCAGCGAGTTTCGAGTTGGCGTCGCTGGAGGCCTGTTTCAACTGGTCGAGGTCGCCGGCCACCTGCTGTTGGGCCCGTTGCTCGTTCGCCAGCTTCGCCGACAGGTTGGCGCTCGACTTGCGCACCTCCGAGCGTGCGTGATCCTCGGCGGCCATAGCGGTCTCGCGGGCTTGCTCGGCGACGGCATCCAGGCGCTTGTTGCCGGCTTCCGTGGTTTCCGCAAGTTGATCGCCGAGTTTGGCGTTCTGCGCCTGCATGGTCTGCTCGAGAGCCGACATGTTGGTGGAAAGCTGGTGGGCATTGATGGCGAGGCCGACGATCGCGAGCACCGCAAGCGCCAACAAGCCATACAGGAATACGGGCGTTCGCGCCTGTGCTTGTGGCGCCGCTCCCTCGATGTGGTCGTTCGATTCGTTCGTCATATAGCTAGCTCCTTGTAAGTGAAACTTCTAAAGTGAAACATCTTAGTTGCCATGTCGCATTAACGTATTTGCTTGAAAGGGCATGCCCGCATGCGAAGAAGCCGATGCGACAGGTGGAGTGGGTAATTTCTTCCTTGGGAGTGTAATGAGGCCCGCCTTGACGATAAAGCGGTCTGGCGCCGAGCCCAAGTAGTGAAATGGATAGCACGTGATGAGCGTAATCTCGGAGTTGGGGCCGGGAGCCAATACCGCGATGTCCCGAGGCTTGACGATGGCGGTGTCTTCCACCCGGTAGGTGTAACTTCCGTGCGTGGTCTGAAGGACGATCAGATCGTCCGTTGAGATGTTCCGCAGACACCGAAACAGGGTGTCGCGATGCCCGGCGATGGCCACGTTGCCGGGTTGTCCCGGCAAGGCGGTGCCCGGCACATGGCCCAGCGCCACGGCGAGCGTGTCGTCGCCGGCGCCTTCCAAAACGATGGCGCGCATATGCAGGCGCGGTATTTCAAGCCGGCCGATCACGGTGCCATGAACCGGACCGGGCGCCTCTGGAGACGGTGGCAGTGTTCCGCGGGCCGGCTCTTCAAAGACCCGATTTTCCCGGCTCTGGACGATGGCGCATCGCAGCACCGACCAGCCCCAAACGCCGACGCCGAGGGCGCCGGCCAGGAGCAGCAGGTTCGCGATCCATCGTCGCGCTTTACCCGCGCGGATTGGGGAGTTCGTCATAACGATACCTGCTGCGAGTGCGCGCACTCAGACCGGAGCGGGCGGGCGCCGAGACGCGCACTTGAATCCGCCGCAACGAGCCATGGTTGGCAGGCGGCAGATAGCCGATGGTGTAACGCGCGCGAATTTCACTGGCGATACCCCGGCAAATAGAGGACATGCTGGAAGGATTCCGAGGAAAGAAGGCTTCGCCGCCGCTGACATCCGCAAGGCGCCGCAAGATGCCCAGGTTTCTTTCCTGGTCGTTGGCGTCGAATAGACCCACCGCGTAGACGGTCGCGAGGCTGCGCTCGACCATGGCGAACACCTCGGCGCGCGAGTGGCGGCTGGCATTGTCGCCACCGTCGCTGATCGCCACCAGGGCCTTCTTGTCGCGTCGGCCGAGCGTGAGTTGCTCGAGGCCTTCCACGATGGCGTCGTTGAAGGCCGTCCGGCCCTGGGGAATGCCGCGCTCCAGGGCGGTCCGCAATTGCTCGAGGTTGTCTGAGAAGAGCGTGTGGCCGGGCAGGCCGCGCTTCACAACGTCATTGAAGTTCAGGACGAAGATCTCGTCCCGTGGATTGGAAGTCTCGATGAACGTTTCCGCGGCCGAGAGCACGTCCGCGCGCTTGGGTAACATGCTGCGGCTCTCGTCCACCAGGATACCCACTGTGACGGGGACATCCTCATTGGCGAACACGGTAATTGGCTGAGCCTCGCCGTCTTCGAGCACGGTGAAGTTATCCTTCGTCAAGCCGGCCACAAAGCCGCCGTGGCGATCCTTCACGCTAACGTCCAAAAGAACCAGGCGGACATCGCTGTGAATGACGAAGCCGGGCGGGTCCTCCTGGAAGATGCGTGCCAACAGGTGCGAAGAAAAAGAAGCGGCGCCGCCAACTGCCAGTGTTCGAATTGCCGTGCGCCGCTTCATAAGTTCCGCCAGGTTGTAGTTATTACTCTAAGCCGGCCGCTTGAGGCGAAGCAAGCCGGCCAAGGCAAGCAGAGACACGCCCGCAATACCTATGAGAGGATAGGGACTTGCGGTTTTAGGCAGTTCCTCGGGCTGGGCCGGGGGCGCAGCTTGAGGTTCGGCCTGGGCCGGCGGGTTGGGAGTTTCGTCGGTTTCGGCCACAGGCGGCGGAGCGGGTGTTTCAGCCGCGGGTGCGGGGGCCGGCTCCTCGGCCGCTGGCTCGGATGGGGCGGAAGGCTCCGGCTCCGGTGTTGTCACGGCAGCAGTGGGAGCGGGTTCTGGTGCCGGGGCCGGAGTGAGAGCGGGGCTCTCAGCCATGGCAAGCAGGTGGGTATGCTCCGGGTACGGAAACTCCTGGCCCATGTTGTCCCCAGGGTAATACCAGGTACGCAGGGCTTTGGCGGTTCCCGGAGGCGTTTCCCAGAAGGTGAACTGAGTGTCGCCAGTCAACTCTGTGCGCTCGGCGGGAATGGCCAGAATCGTGTTGATGAGGTGGCTTTGATCGCCATTGAAGATCTGGACGATGTGCCGGTCGGACTCGGAGTTGAGAAGCCGGAGGACATATCTCCCCGGTTCCAGAACGGTGTCTCTCACCTGGATGGTTTGGCCCACGGTAAGAATGGTTCGCTTGTTCCATTCGTCGGCGTTCGCACGGTGTGTAATGGTGCCCGCGGCTAGCGCAATTGCGGTAACGGCAAGCACGGTTTGCAAGTTTCTCACTGATAGCTTCATGGAAATAGTTCCTTCCTTTCCTAAGCAGGCTTGCATGCCATCCGGGCCGGAGCCCGCGATGGCCTTGCGCTGCGATTGAGGCAAGCGGCGTGCCATTCGAGGTAACTGGTTTGGTCTCAAGCAGGCAGGACAAAGTAAGTGGTGCCGTCGTAAGACTAGGCGGTAGGTTTTACCCGGCTAATGATAGCGGAGGTTACTTACACGCGAACGTCTGTGAGATCTTTCACAATTTCGTCACCGGCAGATGAGTCCGAATGCGTACATACTCACTAAGTTCCGGCATCCGTGCGGTTCGCTACAGTTCCGGTTCTCGATGCGCAGCAGAGTCAACCCGCGCAGGACCCGCGAGGGGGCTCCGAATCCCGGCGGACTGGCTCGACGGGCGCGCACCGCCCCGGCGCAGTTCCAGGCCGGAAGCTCCGTAACTGGTTGTTAGCCCCGCAAACGTGGATAATGGCGAGTATGCCCGACTATCACGCACTCGAAAAGAAGATCCAACAGATGCTCGGCCCGGCAAGCCATCCCGTAGCCGTGGCCTTTCTGGACGCACCACCCGCCGGGGTTGCCAGGTTCGAAGGTTCCGAGCCTTCCTCCTGCAGTTTCTGGCGCATCGCCGCTGCGGGACGCACCTTTTATACCGTGGCGTCCGACCATTTCAACTGCCCGGTGGGCGGATACACGCAGAACTTCCTCCCGCCAGACCGCATGCCGGAACTGATGCAAACGCTCAACTTGATGAGCGATATCGGCTACATTCGCATGGAGGAAATCCCCGGCGTGTTCCAACTGCCCGCGCCTCCCCAGGTCGTGGTCTACGCGCCGTTGGGCGATACCCCGGTACCGCCTTCCGTGGTCCTGGTGGCAGGCAAGCCGGGCCGCGTGATGATGCTTTCAGAGGCGGCCAATCGAGCCGGCGCGCAGTCCGCTCTGCCGCTGCTCGGCCGCCCCACCTGCATGGCCATTCCCGCAGCGCTGGCCAACGGCGCGGTGCTGAGCGCGGGCTGCATCGGCAACCGCGTCTACACCGGCATCGGAGAGGACGAACTGTACGTCGTGCTGCGCGGCGCCGACCTCGACCGCATCGCCGCCGAGATGGATACCATCCAATCCGCCAACCAGACCCTGACGCAATACCACCAGGATCGCCGCGCCACCTTGACTGTGATTAGTTCTGCCCAGGGCTAGGCAGCACTTTGTCTAAAGTCACGTTCACTTTATTGTCTTCCGTGACTGTGACAGCCTTGCCGTAGGATTCAAACTGGCGCATGTACTCCGGGTTGGCGTATTCGATCTGCGCTTCCCGCGGCCAGGCGTACAGTGTGTAGTCGCCGGGAGCGATGCCTTGCAACAGGAACGTAGGGTTGTTGACCGAGCCATTCAGGTACCCCTCCTTCTCCAGCACCAGTTCGTCCCCGGACTTGCGCAGCAGGGCCAGCATCAAATCCGTCGGCAAGGTGGTATCGGACGCGGCGAGCGACGCTTCAACGCTCCCGCAGTGGCTGGTGACGACGATATCGACCGGCGCCGGCGCCCCTTCCGTCACAAACAGCCCATCGCGCACATCGCGTCCGCCTTGCTGGATGGACCGGACGCACCACGGGCCGCTAACTTGCGGAACCACGCGGTAGGTGCCGGCCGCCAGGTTGGAGACGTGGAATTTGCCGTCCGCATCCACTTGAGCGCCGTTGCCTGCGCGCTGGGACTGGAGCCCAACATAAAACACCGGCCGTTGTTGCCCCGTGTTCCCCTCCAAGTGCACGGTTCCGTCCAGTCCGGATTCGGCGGGATCGAGCCGGATTCCCGTGACGTCCGCGTCTGCTACCGTAACCATCGTGCTGGCTTGCAGGTATTCCCTGCCGTGCGACACGCCAGCCGTCAGGAGGTAGATGCCGGGAGTAACGCCGCCGATCCGGAAGGTCCCGGTCTTCGGGTCCCAGTTCGAAGTAATGTTGCTTGGATACGGGAATTGGCTGGCGGGTTCGCGAGTCAGCGTAACGCTCACGTTGGGGCCGGCCGCGGCCACCACGCCGCGGACTTCCCGCGCGGGAAGCGGTTCGGGAAGCCGTATCTTGATCTGCTGCTCGTCGCCTGCCTTCAGGTCGATCGGCTGCGCCGCCGCGAGCTCCATGGAATTGGGATAAAACAGCGGAGGGTATGCCAGCAATTTTGCCCGCCGCACCCCGCTCACGCGGCCGGTGATGCCAATATAGTAGCGTCCGGCGGCGAGGCCGAACAAACGGAAAGAACCGGTTTCATTCGTGAAGTCTCCCATCGTCGGCACGAACTGCCGGTGGCCGTTCATCACCTGCTGGAGCACAAGCTGAATGAAGATGTTTTCCGCCGGCGTGTCCTTGTCGTCTACCACCGTTCCCTCGATGGCCGCCTGCGCGGTCAGCCGAATGATCAGCGGCGCGGGCTGGGTGTTAGGCTGGGTGTTCGCGGCGCGCGTCTGCGGCATCGCCTTTGGCATCACCCCCTGGCTGGCCGGCAGGTAACCGGCCTTCTCGCAGGTGACGTTGTAACCCCCGTCCGGAATATTGGTCACATGGAACGAGCCGTCCGCATCGCTTAGGACGGCCACCTGCACCCCTTGTTGCGACCCCTGGAAAACTTGCAGCCTCACCTGCGCGCGGGCGATCGGCTGGCCCGATTGCGCGTCCACCACGCGGCCGGTGAGGTCGCGGCTGTCAGCCGCACCCAGCACGCAACAAAACGTCGCCAGCAGCAGAGGTACGCGCGGCATCATGGGGCCTGGCCCTCCTCTTTGAGTAGCGCCACATCCGTTGCGACCGGCTCGCCTGCCTTCACCTCCACCGCGGTCGCCTGCCGCTCCACTGCGGCGAGGCTCGCGGGTCCCGTGATGGCCCCCTTTCCCTCCACGGGCCAGGCCCACAGCAGGTAACGGCCGGGCGTCAGACCGGTGAAGGAAAGCTCGCCTTCATCGTTGGTGAAATCCTGCTTCAGCTCGCCCGGCTCCTTGGGAGTGCCGCTCAGTAGCAGCACCATCTTGGCGCCCGCAACCGCGGCGCCATCGCGCACGGCGCGCGCCCGCACGCCTCCGCAGCTCTTCGACACCGTTACGTCCACGTGCACCGCCGCGCCCGCGGCAATCGCCAGGGGGGCGCCGCGCACCTCGCGGTCACCCAGCTTCACCGACTGCACACAGGTTTCCGCGGCTGTGCGCGCGGTGAGCCGGTAACTGCCGGGCGGTACCGCGGCGAAGTGGTACGATCCGTCGTCCGCGCGCTGCCCGCCGCGAGAATTGTCCGAAGAATTCGCGCTCAGCAAACCGAAACTCACGGTAGCAGGATCGACGTGGTTTTCCGCCAAACCATGGACGGCAACATCGACGGAGCCCTCCTCACCGAACGCCACATCCAGGTTGTCCACATCGGACCCACCTACGTCCACAGCAGGCGCTTCCGCCATCACGCGCCTCTGTCCGCCGTCCGGCGCCGGCATGCCGATGTTAGCCGTCAGCCGGTAGCGTCCCGGCGGAACACCGTGAAAGACAATGGTCCCCTGCGCCACGTCGATGATACCGCTGATGCTCTGGCCGAAGCCTTCGAAGGCATCCAAGGGCTGGAGCAGTGCCCCGATCATCATCCCCGACGGCCCCGTCTGGGTGGGCAAGTTTCGCACGCGCCCCCGCACCGTGACGGCCGACCCGATGAGCGGGGTCAGATCGATCTGCGCGCGCTGCCCGGGCGCGAGCTGGATGGTGCGAGGCGAAGAGCCGCCGGGAGCAGGATTACAGGTGCGCACATAGTAACGGTCCGCGCGCGCAGCGAAGTCCACCGTCCCTGGCACGGGCACCGGCGCGTTGGGGCCCTGGCTGCCGGTGGTGCAGACCAGGTAAGCCCCTGGCGCCAGGCTGCCAAACCGGTAGCGCCCGCGGTCGTCGGTGGCTTTCCCGGCGACGCTGCGCAGCGTGGTCCTTCCATCGTTCCACACCGGGCGGAAAACGTTCACGGACGCGCGCATCATCGGGTCGCCGAATTCATCGCGCACCACGCCCTCGATGCTGGCGCGAGGCATCACCTGGAACACGATAGATTTATCGGCGCGATCCCGCCCCAGGTGTATGGTGTGCACCCAGCCGGGGTCTGGCGCGGCGCCGTAAAAGACGGTGCCGACGCCGCTGACCGTGGCCGAGAGGAGGTACTCGCCCGCTATCAGGCCGCGGAACCCGAACCGGCCTTCGGCATCTGAGACTGCCACATCGCCCACCGGCTCCCATTTCTCGGTCTGCAGGCTCAGTTCCGCGCCGGCCAGCGGCCGGTTGTTGGCGCCATTCACCAGCGTCCCGCTCAGGGTGAGCGCTTGCGCCGCCATGTGCCAACACCCTACCGGCGTCAATATGGCTATTACGGCCAGCATTTTCATGCTGATCCAAGTGTAACGCCGCGCAGAAGCTGTCAGCGGTCAGCTCCCCGGCGGCAGCACGCGGGCGGCCGGAAGAGGGAAGAGGGAAGACTGGAGTCAGAATCCCTGGCCCCAGCCGCTACCGAGGCCCGAGATTCTGGCTTCTGGCTTCCCCCTTCCGGCTTCTGCCACCGCCCGTGGAGGCCGGGGCTGGGTTTGGCTGAGAGCTGATCGCTGTACACGCTGATCGCTGCCAGCCGCTACCCCCTGCCGCCTTGAATCCTTTATGATAGGCTTGGCTCAGTTGTGACCCAACCATTGAGTACGCCGTTGGCCAGACTGGTGCTGGCCCTCGCGGTGACGGCAGCCGGTGTGCTGTCCCAGACACCTCCGCCCGCGCCGTCTCCCACCGCGCAGCCACCGGCCGCGCCGGCGCAGCCGCCGGCCAGCGCGAACCAGCCGGAAATGGCCACCAAAGAGGCGCCCGCCGTCTTCAAGACCCGCGTGAACCTGGTGATGGTGCCGGTGGTGGTGCGCGATGCCAAGGGCCACGTCGTCGGCACCCTTACCAAGGACAACTTCCAGCTCTTCGACAAGGGAAAACCGCAGGAGATCTCCAAATTCTCGGTGGAGAAATCCGGCGGCAAGGCGCCCAAGGCAGCGCCGGCGGACGCCATCCCCGCCATCCCCGGCGAGGAACCACCGGCGCCGGCCGATCTTCCGGAACGTTTCGTCGCCTACCTGTTCGACGATATGCACCTGCCGTTTGCCGACCTGGTGCGCTCGCGCGATGCCGCCGGCCGCCAACTGGCGGGGTTGGCGAAGACCGATCGCGCGGCCATCTACACCACCTCCGGCCAGGATCGACTCGATTTCACCAGCGACGTGGACAAGCTGCACGAAACGCTGCTGCGCATCCGCACGCGCTCCATGACCGAACCCGGCGCGGCCCAGCGGTGCCCCGAGATCGACTACTACATGGCGGACATGATCGTCAACAAGAACGACTACAGCGCCATCTCCCTGGCCGCCCAGGAGGTGATGGCATGCAATCCCGGTGTTCCAATCACGCTGCAGCAAGCGCAGCTCGAGGTGACGGCCTCCGCCAACAGCGTACTGGGCCCGGCCGAGCAGGAAACGCGGGTTACCCTGTTCACCCTGAGAGACGTGGTGCGGCGCATGTCCGCCATGCCGGGGCAGCGCATCGTCGTGCTGATTTCCCCCGGGTTCCTCGCGCCCGAGCAGCAGCAGGAGAAAGACGATATTCTCGACCGCGCCATCCGTGAAAACGTGCTGATCAATTCCCTGGATTCGCGCGGCGTGTGGGTGGACCCCATGGTGGACGCCAGCCGGTCCGGCAGCACCGCCACTCCCGCCTTCATGATGCTGAAGCAGCAGTACGACCGCGCTAGCGCCTCCGCGCAGGCCGATGTGCTGGCCGAGATGGCGTACGGAACCGGCGGCACGTTCTTCGAAAACAATAATGATCTCGACGCCGGCTTGCGCCAGTTGGCGGCCGCGCCGGAGTACTACTATCTGCTCGGCTTCTCGCCGCAGAACCTGAAGCTCGACGGCAGTTTTCACAGCTTGAAAGTTTCTCTCAAGCCCTTGAGCGGTCTGGCCATTCAGGCCCGCAAAGGCTACTACGCGCCCAAGAAACTGCCGAATGCCGTGGAAACCGCCGCGCGGGAAATCGAAGAAGCCGTGTTTTCCAACGAGGAGCAGAGCGAACTGCCGGTAGAGCTGCATACACAGTTCTTCAAAGGCGACAAGGACGCGACCCTCGCCGTCCTTTGCCGCGTGGACCCCAGGCGCATTCAATTTCGCAAAGCGGACGGACGGAACAACAACTCGCTGACCATCGTTTCCGCCATCTTTAATCGCGACGGCAACTTCGTCTCGGGCATGCAGAAGACCCTGGAATTGAAGCTCAAGGATGAGACGCTGGCCAAACTGCTGGCCGCGGGCACGATGTCGATCAAGACCAATTTTACGGTTGCGCCAGGAACCTATATGGTCCGGCTGGTGGTCAGGGATAGCGAAGGACAACTAATGTCGGCGGTGAATGGCGCCGTCGCAATACAGTAAGGAGCGATGAACATGCGATACCAATCCGCAGCATGGTTGACGGCGGTTCTTTTGTGGAACGGGCTCCCGGCGCGCGCGCAGGAAGTGGCCCAAACCGCGACACCCACGGTGATCCGCACGGAAACCAGACTCGTGTTGGTGGACTCGGTGGTCACCGACAAGAAAGGCAACTACATCGGCGACCTCACGCAGAAGAGCTTCAAGGTCTACGAAGACAACAAGGAACAGCCCATCACCAGCTTCGCGTTCGAGGCCGACCCCTCAGGGCCGAACGGCGCGCAGAAGCGCTACCTGGTGCTGTTCTTCGACAACGCGTCGGTCTCCACCGGCGACCAGATCAATGCCCGCAACGCGGCGCAGAAGTTCGTCGATGCCAACACCGGTCCCAACAAGTTCATCGCCGTAGCCAATTTCTCCGGCACCTTGACCATCGCCCAGAACTTCACCAACGATGCGGAGCGCTTGAAGGCCGTCATCAACGGTGTGAAGATGTCGGCGGTCGGTACCGGCGGCGGTGGGTTTGGGAGCGGAAGCGGCCTGCCTTCTCTCAACGGAGCCGCAACTTTCGGTGCGCGCACCGTGCTTCTAGGCTTGCGCGCCCTTGCCAAAGGACTGGAGGATGTTCCCGGCCGCAAGTCCGTGGTCATGCTGACCGCCGGATTTCCTCTCAACGCGGAATTACAGTCGGAACTGACTGCCACCATTTCCGCCTGCAACCGGTCCAACGTGGCCGTGTACCCGATTGACGTTCGCGGCCTGGCCGCTCCGGGAATCGGGACACCCGGCATGCCCGGCATGCCCGGTATGCCCGGCGGCGGGCGCGGTGGGCGCGGAGGCGGCGTGCCCATGGCGCGGCTCGGCTCGCCCGTTGGCGGCAGTTCCCTGCTGCACCTGGCTTCGTTTGCGAATTCGTTTGCTGCCCCGGAACAGGCGCGCGGCGGAGGGGCCGGCGCGGGCGCGGGCTCCGCCGGCGGTGCGGGTTCGTCCGGTAGCGCGGGCGGTTCCCGCACTGGAGGCAGTTCCCCGGGCAGCAGCAGTGGAACCAGCAGCAGCAGCGGAAGCAGCAGCCCGGGCGGATCGCGCAGCGCGCCCGGTTCCAACTCTCCGGGGTCGCCGGGCAGCCGGACCGGGAACACCGGCTCCGGGAACACCGGCTTCGGGACCAACGCCGGCCGGGGAGGAGGCTCCACGACCACGAACCCCTCGGTCAACAACAACCTCTACAACACGCGGTCCATCGTCCCGCCGATGTCGAACCTGGATGGCAATCAGAGCGTGCTGTACGCGCTGGCGGAAGGCACCGGCGGCTTCGTCATCGTAAACACCAACGACCTGCTGGGCGGCATGGAGAAGATCGCCAAAGAGCAGAATCAGTATTACATCCTGGGCTACACCCCCACGGAGTCCGCCGAAGGGAGTTGCCACACCTTGCGCGTCAAAGTGGACCGCGGCGGCAGCAACGTGCGGTCGCGCAGCGGCTACTGCAATGTGCGCCAGGTGGATCTGCTGGCGGGAAAGCCGGCGGAAACGCAGCTTGAATCCATCGCGGCGGGGGTGACCGCGGGCAACATCGCCGCGCCCTTGCAGGTTCCCTTCTTCTACGAGTCGGCCAACGTCGCCCGCGTCAACGTCGCCATGGATATTCCCAGCAGCAGTTTCAAGTTTGACAAGGTGAAGGGCAAGCTCCATTCCGAAATGAACGTGCTGGGAGTGGCATACCGGCCGGACGGCTCCGTTGGGGCCAAATTCAGCGACACCATCAAGCGCGATTTCGATAACAAGGGGCAAGTGGAAGAATTCGCGAAGACTCCTCTGCATTACGAGACGCAGTTCGATATTGCCACCGGCCAGTACAACTTCAAAGTCGTATTCAGCGCCGGCGGCGAGAGTTTCGGCAAGCTGGAGAAGCCCCTGCTCATCGAAGCCTTCGACGGCAAGCAGTTCGCCGTCAGCTCTCTGGCTCTCAGCAATCAACTGCGCGGCGCCGATGCCAGCATGGACGCGATTCTGGTGGAAGATCATGTGCCGATGATGGCTCAGGGCGTGCAAGCCGTTCCCTCGGCCGTTTACCGCTTTAAATCCACGGATAGGGCCGGCATATACGTGGAAGTGTTCGAGCCGGGACTCACCGATGAGAAACCCCCGCAGGTTGGCGTGCAAATAAAAGTTGTCGACAAGAAAACCGGTGGCGCGAAGATCGATTCGGGCACCGTGTCGGTGGCAAGTTTCATTCGCCCGGGGAATCCGCTGATACCGATACTGCTCCGGTTGCCCCTCCAGGACCTGACGGCGGGCTCCTACCACCTGGACGTAACGGGCCTGGACTCCGCCGGGAAATTTTTCCAGCGTTCGACCGATTTCGAGGTCGAATGAGCCGCGGCCCGGCGAGCCGCCGGCCGGCTCCCGGGCTACAGCGCTTCTTCCACGCTGCCGCAGAACTGGAAGACCTTGTCGAGCAGGCTGACACGAAACGATTGCATGACGTGACCGGTGGCCCCCGCCATGCGCATTTCGCCGCCCGCGGCCATGATCTTGTTGAAGCTGGAGATGAAGCGGCCAATACCGGTGCTGTCGATCACTGTCACGCCTGAAAGGTCGAAGACAATCTTACGCTTCCCCTGGCGCAGTAACTCCTCCACCAGGGTGACGATCCGGTCGCCCTCCGGTCCCAGCATCAACTTGCCGGTAAGCGTGAGCACGACCGTGGCGGGCGTAATTTCGCGATGACTGATCTCCATCATGGCCAGCACTAGTGTAAGACGCTTGCACCTTCGTCCGCTACCGGTTGGCGGGCTCGTGCTCGCGGTACCACTCCAAAGTCAACCGCATTCCCTGTTCGAAAGAGTAGCGCGGCGCGTGGCTCAGGTCGCGGACCGCGGCGGTGGTATCGGCCTGCGAATCGTGCACGTCGCCGGCGCGCGGAGGCCCGTACGCCGCGGGGATTTCCACGCCTGCCAACTTTTGCACCAGTGCCCAGGACTGGTTCAGCGTGATCCGGCCGCCGTTGCCGCCGTTGTACATCTTCCCAGACACGTTGGGGGCGCGCGCCGCCTTCAGATTCAGCTCCGCCACGTCATCCACGTACGTGAAGTCGCGCGATTGCTCCCCGTCGCCGAAAATAGTGGGCGCGCGGCGTTCCAGGGCCGCCTTCAGAAACAGCGAGAGCACCCCGGAGTAGGGGCTGGAGGGGTCCTGCCGCGGCCCATACACGTTGAAATAGCGCAAGCTCACGGTTTCCAGGCCATACACGCCGGAGAAGACATTGCAGTAGTATTCGCCCACCAGTTTCTGCAGGGCGTAGGGCGATTTCGGCTGCGCCGGCATGGTCTCGACCTTGGGAAGCACCAGCGTGTCCCCATACGCCGAAGAGGAAGCCGCGTAGACCACCCGGCCGGCCTCCCCCTCGTGCGCCGCGCGCAGCACGTTGTAAGTGCCGTCGATATTGACTTCGTGCGAGGGCACCGGCTCTTCGATGGAGCGCGGCACGGAAGGAATGGCCGCCTCATGAAACACCACTGCCGCGCCGCGGATGAGCGGTGCGATTTCCTGGTAGTTGCGAATGTCGGCGCGGTGGAATTCGACAGACCGCCGCACCTCCTCCAGATTCTCTTCGCGCCCGCTGAGGAGGTTATCGATGACGACAACCCGCCCGGCGCCCTCCTTCAGCAAGCTGCGAACGATGGCGGAACCGATGAAGCCCGCGCCCCCCGTAACGACGTAATGGCTCATGAATCATTAGTGTACAAGGTTACGGCGAACCCTGCCGCTTGGGTAACCGGGCCTGACGTGCCCAATCGATACGCCCGGCGGTTGAGTTCTGCTCGTTTTCATTGTACTATTTGAATGCGTACAGAAAGGAAGTTCTATGCCGAGAGTAGCGGTCGAAGGCAATAGCCGGATGTCTCTCCGGGTTCGCGCCGAGGAGAAGGCAACGCTCTTGCGGGCAGTGGCGCTCACCCATACCGACCTGACGGATTTCGTGCTTCGCCACGCCTTGCTCGCCGCCAAGGCGGTCATCGAGGAAACGGAGCGCATCCACCTCTCCGAGAGGGACAGCCTCCGGGTTCTGGACCTGCTGGAAAATCCGCCTGCGCCAAATGCCAAACTGCAAGCCGCCGCCGAGGCACTGCCCGAGCGGCCATGAGCGTCACGGCGTGGCACGAAGAGCCTATCGGCAAGACGCATGACCGGCAAGCCTTCGACTGTGGCGAGCGAGCTTTGAACGAGTTCCTGCAGCGCCACGCCCGCAGGAGCCATGAGTTGGGCGGCGCAAAAACCTTTCTTGCCATCGACGATGCCGATGGCAAAACCATCCTCGGATTCTACAGCCTGAGCCCGGCTGCCGTGGACTATGCCAGGACGCCGGAGATTGTGCGCCGCGGGTTGGCCCGCTATGACGTCCCGTGTTTTCGGTTGGCGCGGCTGGCTGTGGATCGCCGGGTGCAGAAGCAAGGACTGGGTGGACAACTTCTGCTCGCGGCCGGCAGACGTTGCCTGTTGGCATCGGCGGAAGTGGGCGGCGTCGCACTTCTAATCGACGCCAAGAACCACGGGGTGGCAGGATGGTACGCGAGTTACGGCGCTGTACCTCTGGCGGATGCGCCGCTCACCTTGATGCTGCCGCTCACAACCCTCGACGCCGCGCTGAGAGCCGCCGGTAAATACCGATAGAGCCAACGCAGCCCCCGAGTTCTCCTGAGCGAGCACGCGGCAAACGCGAGCAGGGGGGAGCCGCCCCGTGGCGGCGTCCTTCGCATTGTGATAAAAGGAGGTGGAACTCCGGCGGCGGCGTTGCGCATCTACTTTCCGGACGGATTCGCGGCGAACCGGGTAGAATTATCCGAGGGCCTGGCTGCGAAATGGCGGATGAGGGCCCCGGGCACTTGGTTTTGCAAGGAAAAGATTATGCGATCGAGAACTTACATCAGTATTACGGCTCTGTGTGCTTTTATGGCGTTGCACCAGTCCCTGCCGGCCCAAGTGGCCGCGCCGATCAGGGTCGATACCAGGAACCTTGCGGTCACTGTCGACGCGGCTGCTTGCCGCTGGTCGGCGGAAGTCAAGGGGACGCCGATGAGCCTCCACGACGTCCACTTTCTTCCCGGTGACGACCCTGCCGGCTGGACCGTGACCTCTTCGGTCAACAACAACGACTCCTCCAACTTCGGATCGTTTGTCACCGTGACGTTGCGCGGCAAAAAGCCCGGACAGCTCGATTTCGAGTACCAGATCTCCGTCAGCAAGACCAATAACGACATTCTGGTGAGTCTGGGCCGCACCAATAACACTGGCAAGGCGGTGGATGTCGAGGACATGGATTACTTTGTGTCCACGGATGCGCGCCTCGGCGGCACTACCGATAAGTGGATTTCCATGGGAACCCACTCCCGCAATCGCGACCTTTACGACCTGCTGGCGGTGGTCAACATGATCACTCCGAAATCCTACGAAGTGAACCAGGTGGTGAGGGATAGCGATACCGGCAACAGCCTGTTGATGGGCCACGTGACCACCGTCAAGGGAGCGTCCAGATTCGATGTGAAGTCAGGCTGGGAGGGCAAAGGTCCCGACCGGATGGAGGTCCGCGTATACTGCACTTACAAAGTTACCATGCCGGCGGGAAAGAGCTTCGCCGGAGAGAAACTGCTGATCGACTTTGATCAGGACGCCCTGCGCGCCATGGAACGCCAGGCGGATCTCATCGCGATGGCGAACGACATACGTCTAAAGACGCGCCGGCCCATCAACCTGGACGACCGGGAGCAAGTGGCCAACAACTTCAGCCGCTTCCATGGTTGGATGTCCGGCGGCAACAACGCCAGTGCCAAGAAGTTCTTTGACGATAACGGGTTGGCGGATTTCTATTGGGGCATGGGCGGACCCGGCCCGCAGGGCAGCTTTGGAATATATGGTATGGGCGGAGGCACACAGGGGCGTCCCGCGCGGGTGAATTACCCGGCCGAATGCTATTTGCCGGTGCACACCGTTAAGTACGCGGGCGAGAGAGTGATCGACTTTTCCAATCCCCTGACCGTCAAGTTGGAGCGTGAGCGCATCCTGCAGTGGGTGACCGGTCAGGAGAAAAGCACGGGCCGGGCGGAAATGGATTTCGCCGATTGGTGGGACAAATGGCCCGGCCAGTTCGATCCTTTCATGAGCGCTCTGGAGACTTATCACGCGGATGGGAACCTGTGGCGCGAGGCGATCGACCAGAAGGCCCCGCGCATGGTCATCCGATCCAATATGCAGCCGATCGACCATTCCTACGGTATTGTCGACATTCTGAGAGTTTCCGAGGACGCCGATCAGGGTTACGAAGATCCCGGCTCGTCCTTGGCGGGAAAGGAATTCACGGGCTTGCTCACGGAGTCGGTGCTCGGCTCGGCAAACCGCTTCTTCTATAACGGCCGCGTGTTCTGGAACGATGGCGATGGGTTCCATATTTTCAAATTCGCCTCACCCAATAAACAGGATTTCAATGCCGGCCAGGGGAAGGTGGACGCGAACTTTCACGCCATCGCCGGAAATACGCTGTTTCTTTCGGAGGCGCTCAACGTGCCCTATCCCCCCGACCGGATTGAACTGTTGAAGCGTATCAGCCCGCCGACTCCGGATACGGCTTATCCAGTGGACTTATTCGTTCGCCGGCCGGCTCGAATCTGGAATATGCCTGTCGAACGGCCTTTTGGGAAGTGGAACGTGTTGGCGGTGTTCAATTACACCGGCACCGGAGACCGCAAATTCTCGACCACTCTGGACGCGGCTAAGGACCTGCGTCTCGATCCGAATAAAGAGTACATCGTTTATGAGTTCTGGACTAAGCAGTTTATCGGGACGTTCAAAGGGAAGTTCGCAACGCGCCCGCTGAGTCCTTATGACTGCGATGTCTACAGCATCGTCGAGAAGCAGGATCGGCCCGTGTTGATCTCGACCAGTCGCCACGTCCGGAACATGGCCTTCGACATCAAGGACCTCGCCTACGATGGCGCCGGACGCGTCCTTCGCGGCACCTCCCGTGCCGTGGCCGGCGACCCGTATCAATTGCGCATCTATCTTCCGGATGGCTTCGCCGCGAAACGCGTGGAACTGTCCGATGGCATTGTGCCCAAGATGGCGACGAGCGAACACCTCCTGACTGTAGACCTCACTTCCTCCACGGGCAAGGATGTCGACTGGAAGGTCTTCTTCTAAGGAGCGCCGGCCATGACAACCAAGACACTTGGGTTACTGTTCATTATCTTAGTCTTCGAATGTCAGCCAATCGGAGCGGCCGATCGCATTACCGTCAACACGAAGAGCCTTCACGTCTCGGTGGACGCGGCTAACTGCCGCTGGTCGGCGGAAGTCAACGGGACGCCCATGCGTCTGAACGATGCTTACTTCCTCCCCGGTGACGACCCCTCGGGCTGGACCGTCACCGCCTCCCTCAACAACGACGACACCAACACCCTCGGCTCCTACACCACCGTCACCCTCCACGGCGCCAAACCCGGCCAGCTCGATTTCGACTACCAAATCTCCGCCGCCAAAACCGGCGCCGACCTCCTCGTCTCCCTCGGCCGCGCCAACAACACCGGCAAATCCATCGACCTCAACGAAATGGATTACTTCATCTCCGGCGACGCCCGTCTCGGCGGCACCACCGATAAATGGATCGACCTGGGCACCCACTCCCGCAACCGCGACTACTACGACCTGTGGGCCGTCACCAACCTCATCACCCCCAAGGAATACGAAGTCAACCAGGTCGTCCGCGACTCCACCTCCGGCAATAGCCTTCTCCTG
>Ga0265316_10001428_pt1 | contig 25696 bp, 24 predicted proteins | sample 4522metaG_FD_202092 | JGI IMG/M metagenome (GOLD analysis project Ga0265316, IMG submission 202092) | Rhizosphere microbial communities from Carex aquatilis grown in University of Washington, Seatle, WA, United States - 4-5-22 metaG | ecosystem: Host-associated > Plants > Roots > Rhizosphere >... | reverse complement strand
CCCATAGCACGGTCTCCGGTGACAGGCGCTGGATGCGGTCCAGTTCGGGAACGTCCTCCTTGCGCGCGGGCCGGATGGTGGGCGGCCGTTCGACGATCTCGCGCAGCAGGCTGCGCTCGAGCGCGCCGATGCGTTTCCAGTCGAAGCGGTCCTCCACAAGGCGCCGAGCCTCCCGAGCCAGCCGCTGGCGCAGCGTGGGGTTGCCCAGCAGCGTCACGATTCCCTCGGCGAGCCCGGCGGCATCGGTGGCGATCCAGGCGCTCACCTGGTGCCGGAGCCCGAGGCCTTCCGGCTCGCCTCGCGTGGCGACGATGGCCCGCTCGATGGCCATGGCTTCGAGCGCCGGCCCCACCACCACATTCGAGTCTTCGTACCGGGAAGCGAGCTCAGCCTGCGGAAACTGTCTGGCGACTAGCGGCCACACGCGCTCCAGGAACGAGCGACGATCCGCTAGGGCCAGAGAAACGCAGTGGCCCTCTGGCTCGGGGCTCGGGGGGTAGGAATCCAGATCCACGCCGTCCGGCACCAGCGCGACCCGCAGGAACCGCCGCAGCATCGCGCGCTGCCGCCAGGTGCGCCACGCGCGGGGCGGGCGGTCGATCGCCGCGGCGGTCAGAAGGTCGCCGCCGTAAGCGGCCATCTCGGTGCCCTCGACCTGGCGCGCCTCCACGTTCAGCTCACGTGGCAGCCGGTCCCAGAGTTCCTGCATGGTCTCCGGCGCCTCGGCCAGCACGATCCGCGAGCAGAACTCCAGTAGTGGTTCGCACCCGGCAGTGGCCCCTGGGGCGAGGGCGAACAGGACGACATCGAATTCGCACGCTGCCTGGCGCAGCAGGTGGGACACGCGCGGGGTAGGAAAACGGCCCGAGAGCAGCGCGATTCGGCGCCGCCCTGGCAGAAACGGGCGTCCGTCGATGACGCAATGAGGCTTCCCCGTCACTGGTACGTGACCGCAACCACCTCGCCCGCCGCACCCAGCTTGGGGCTCGCTTTCGGCTGGTAGTCGATCGAGACGGCGCGCGGGGGATGCAGGAGGCCGCACTTCAGCGCCAGATCCCCGCCGCTCACGACCACGCTCTTCGGGTCGCGGATCAGGAGCCGGGTCTCCTTCTGGGCGGCGTCGCGGATGGCCAGCCGCATCACGTGCCCTATGCAATCGACCTGAACCAGGCTGCCCTCCACCGTGGCAGGAGCGGCGTCGCCGATGGCCATGTTCTCCACTTTCCCGGCCGAATTGGGGCGGGGATTGGCGAGATTGGCGCTTTCCTCGGCGGCGTGGATCTTGGCCATGGCAGCCGCCTTGACGCGCTCGACGTCGCGCTGCTTCTCGTCCTCGGCCCGTTTCCGTTCGGCAGCCTCGTAATCGAGGCGCTGCTGCTCGATGGAGTGTCGCACCTCGCCGATGCGCTCGCGCTCGGCATCGTCCACTGAGTTGTCTTCGGCGGCAGCCCAGGCCTTGGCGGCTTCGGGGTACATGTTGTGCTTTTGATAGACCTCGGCGACCGCGATCCAGCGCCCGGCGTTCCGGGGTTCGAGCGAAGCGGCGGTTTTGAGCCATTGAAGCTTGCGGGAAGGATCGGTCTCGATCGCGGCGAGCGCCACGCAGGGCTCCGCCCAGTTGGGATTCAGCTTGGCAGCCTTCTCCAACTCCACTTTGGCCTTGATGGTGTCCGCGATCAGCCGGGCATGTTCGAGCCAGGCGCGCGCACTGGTGCTGCCAGCTTCGACGGCCGCGGCCAGTTCCCGGACCGCCTCGCCGGGGCGCTTCTCGCGGAGCGCCTGAAGGCCGAGACCCTCATGGGCCTCCGCGGGCGCGGCCTGGAGCAGGGGTTGATAGGCCCCGCTGAGGTCCGCCCGAGCAACCGATGCCAGCGGGCCTTCGACCGCTCTGGGTGTGAAAGCCCATTTCGGGTCAAGAGCCCGGGCGCCCACCGTGACGGTCGGGAAAGTGCCGGTTGCCAGCATCACCGCGGCCTGCTTGTCTATTTCGGCGGGCGACTTGCCGAAGGCGTTCCGCATGGCCGGCGCGAGGTCGCCGCCATGCTGGAGATTGTAGAGCAGGACGCGCAGCCTTCCGGCGTAATTCGGGTCGGTTTGGAGCAGGTCGATACGCGCCCAGTCCGCAGTTCGCCGCCCGGCCTCCGGCGGACCGCCCAGCGTCACCTTGGTCCCGATCGCCTGCGCGGTCGAGAAGAAATCTTCAAGCCCGGCTTCGATCCCCGCGGGCATGCGCCCGGCGTTCGATTCGATCAGGATCCGGACCACTTCCCGCAAGCACGCGGGCGGCACTGCGGAGTCGGCAGGGAAGGCGCCGGTGTACGTGTCCCGGGTCCAGACCGGCACGGCCGGCGCGATCGATTTCGCGATCACGATCCGCATCGGCCAAAGCGTCTTCAGATCTTGATTGCCCAGCGCCGTGGCGAGCAGATAGCGCACCTGCTCGAGCTGGTTGAGCGCCTCGCGCCCTCCGCGTTCACCCGCGTCGGTGACGATCTGGAAGGGCCCCGAGCGGATCTCGATCCAGCGGTCTCCGGCCGCGGCAGTCAGGGGAACGAGCAGAAGGGCAAGCCAGCGCAGCACGTCACCCATGATAACCGGGGCCCCTGCCCCGACGCAGTCTGTGTATACTGGCTTGCAGCGGTAGGGGGGCCGATTCTTTGAGACAACCAACTTCCGTCACTTCCCGCTGCATCGCCGGCTTGCTCTCGATTGCCTCGCTGGCCGCCCAGGACCAGACTCGGTGGACCGCGTCGGCAGCGCCGGACGGTTCGTTTTCACTGCAGCAGCCAGAAGGCTGGGCGGCGAAGTACGGTCGCTGGAACGTGCGCTTGAGCAACGCGCCCCGGGACGAGGAGATTCTCGTGATTCGGCTGCCGCGCGATCCATCCAAGTCCGTAGCGGCATACGCCGAGGCGGTAGAGCGGAGTTTTCAGCAATCGCTAGCCACATTTCACATATCCAATCTGACCACCGCCGAGGGTTCAGCCGCGTTCCTGGTCACATACGCCAGCGCGGGCAGGGATTACTCAGGGCCGGGCGCGGTGGTGCTGAAACAAAAGGCTGCCTGGTGGGTGAGCTACGGCAGTTCGTCGCCTGGCGATCTTAAGCGGGGCGCGGCGCTGATCACGGGCGTGGCGGGATCGGCCGCAGACGGCGCCGGGGCCGCACTTGCGCCTCCACCGGCCGCGACGGGAAGAATGGGGGCACTGACGGGTAGCTGGAGCACTGTGAACTACTTCGGCGAGCTGGTGAATCCGTCGACCGGCGCTCCGGTGCTATCCAGCTACAGCGGGCAATGGTTCAGTTTTCACCCCGACGGTACCTACCAGTACACGATCGCGGGCTCAGGCCAGATTATCTGCGGAGTGGTCATGGCCAAGGGAACTTATGCAGTCAGCGGCAACACGGTGCTGTTGCATCAGCGGACGGAGAGCTGGTATCCGCTACCGAACGACCCCACTCACAAGCCGATGTACCGGGACCGCCCCACGCCGCAGGACTCCACTCTCGCAATTGAGTTTCGAGATCCGGGGACGATCCTGATCCGGCAGCGGGGTGCGGCAGCCGATACGTTCCATCGGCAGCCGAGCGGCCAGTAGAGGCGGGCGCTCCCGCTCATCAGAGCCGTTCGGCCTTGTCGGGCCTCGCCTCGCGCGGGAGCATCGCCAGCACCATGCGCTCTTCCATGTCGGCAAGCGTACGCTTGACGTCCCCCAGCTCCTTCGACACTTTGTACAGCATGAGGAGGATCGCCGCCATGATGCCGTAAAAGAAAAGGACCTGGAGAAACTGTATCACCCGGTACAGACCGCTCATTGCACCCGCCATATTCACTCCTTCCTTCGCAATACCAGATTCCCAATATTATCCATGTTGGCGAGCCAGCCGGGAAGTACCAGAACCGTGGCGCCATAATCGAGGAGCAGCGCCGGGCCTGGCTGGCCGCCCTCGGGCACCTGCTCGCGGCTGAATACGGGAACCCTTCTCCACCGTCCTCGAACGAACACCCGCCTGGTTTCGGGGCGGGAGGCCGCCGCGCGCTCCGGCGCCTTTATGCACGGACGCGGCGTGGCGATGCGCGCTCGAACGCGAATGGCGACAATCTCTATGGCGCGCTCCGGGTTCGAGTAGCCGTAGGTGCGCTGGTGTTCGCGATGGAACGCGGCGGCGGTTCCCGTGGCGTCCCATGGAACGTTGATCTCATAGCTCTGGCCCAGGTAGCGGGCGTCCGCGCTACGCTCCAGCGTGGCTCCGGGCATTTCGGCCAGCGCCCGTATCTCGATCTCCCCGAAGCTTTCTTCGATGGCGGCGCTGCCGAGCGTGCCCGCGGCGTAGTCGCGCACGCGATCGGCCAGCAGCATTCCCAGAGCGGAAAGCGCGCCGGCATACCGGGGCACGAGCACGGTCGGGATGCCGAGGTCCGCGGCGATCTCGCAGGCGTGCAAACCGCCGCACCCGCCGAACGCGGCCAGGACGAAATCGCGGGGATCGTGACCGCGCTCGACCGACACCACGCGGATGGCCCGCTCCATGTTGGCGTTGGCCACGCGCAGGATGCCCTCCGCTGCGGCGATGCGGTCCAGCCCGAGCCGCGCGGCCACGCGCTGGACGGCGGCGCCCGCGCGCTCGACATCGAGGTGCATCTCACCGCCCAGAAACTGGTCCGCGGCGATGCGACCCAGGACGACGTGGGCATCGGTCACGGTAGCGTCGAGGCCCGCGCCGTAACAGGCGGGGCCAGGATCGGCGCCCGCGCTTTCCGGACCGACGCGCAGCAGCCCTCCTTCGTCGACGCGCGCAATAGAGCCGCCGCCGGCGCCCACGGTGTGGATATCGAGCATGGGCACGCGGATGGGGAAACCGTCGACGGAGGCTTCGGTGGTCTCACGGGGCCGGCCTTCGGAAAGGCTGACGTCGGTCGAGGTGCCACCCATATCGAAACCGAGGATGCGCTCGAACCCGGAAAGGCGCGCCAGCTCGACGGCGCCCCAAACGCCGCCGGCGGGGCCGGAGAGAATCGTGCGCACGGGATGACGCCGCGCCTCAGCCGCGGTCATGAAGCCGCCGTTCGATTGGAGAATGGCCACAGGTTCGGGGAAACCGGCCTCGAGCTCGGCCAGGTAGGCAGCCATCAACGGGTCCACATAGGCGTTGAGCACGGTGGTCGAGGCGCGTTCGTACTCGCGAAATTCCGGGCAGACGTCGTACGAGCAGGAGACTGGCAGGCCCAAGAGCGCCTCCGCCGCCAGGCGTTCATTGGCTGAATTGCGGTAGGCGTGCAGAAAGCAGATGGCTACGGACTCGACCTTCGCCCGGCGGAGCCGGTCCCTCAACCTGCGGAGCTCCGAGGCGCGCGGCCGCGCCGCCACGACGCCGTCGAAGTACACGCGCTCGCGTACGCCGAAACACAGCTCGCGGCCCACCAGCGGCCGCTCGGGCGAGGGCGTCAGGTTGTACAACTCGGCGCGGTTCTGCCGGCCGATGGCGATCAGGTCCTCGAATCCGGCGGTGGTGACGAACGCCGTCCGCGCGCCTTTGCGCTCCAGCAGGGCGTTGGTTGCGACGGTAGAGCCGTGGACCACGCTGGCCCCTTCGTGACCTGCCGCGCGCCGCAGCCCTTCGAGAATCACGCGGGCCGGCGTTCGCGGGTTGGATCGAAGCTTGAACAACTCCAGGCGGCCGTCATCGTGGAGAACCACGAAGTCGGTGAAGGTGCCGCCGGCGTCAACGCCGATTCGCATGGACCACTTCCAGGTCCGGCAACGGGATGCCTTCCTCGCGGAAGCGCGCGAGCAGGCGCAGGCGAATCTGAGACAGCACGCCGCCCTGGTCGTCGCGCCGGGCCACGTTGACGATCAGCGTGAATTGCAGGTGCGTGGGCAGGACGCCGGGATCGCACAGGCACACCGGCGCGGGATCGGGCAGCACGCCCGAGGTGTGCGCAGCTTCTTCGAGGGCGATCCGGGAGACCAGGACGGGGTCGGCATCGTGCGCGACGAGGATGGCGAGCGTCGCCGCCTCGCGCCGATCCGGCAGGTTGTAGTTGATCAGCGTACCGGTGGTGATCTTCGCGTTAGGGACGATGACCATGTCGTTGGCGCCGTTGCGCACCCGCGTGGTGCGCCAGCCGATGTCGGTGACCACGCCTTCCTGGCCTTCGCTGAGCCGGATCAGGTCGCCTACGAAGATGGGCCGCTCGACCAGAATGTGAATCCCGGCGAAGAAGTTGGCCAGCGTGTCCTGCAGCGCCAGTGCGACGGCGATACCGCCGACGCCCAGGGCTGTAAGCAGAGGCCAAATCGACTTGCCGAAGTTCGCCATGAGGCTCATCAAGCCGATGGTGACGACGACCACACGGATCAGCGCGCGCGACAAACCGGCGGCGGCAAACGGCATCCCCTGCCGCTCGCCGTAGCGCGCCATCATGCGCACGGATACCGAGAGCGCCACCAGGGTGAGGCTGACGATCAGGAAGGCGCCGATCCACTCATCGGCCAGATGGGTCTGCCGGGCAGTCAGGTCGGCGGAGGAAAGAGAAAGATCGGTCGCCGCGGCCAGCGCCCAGAGAATGGAAGGGAAGGAGATGGTCTCGGCGAAAGTCGCCGCCGACGAGTTGGGATCGGGAGCGCGGCGGCGGAGCAGACGCAAGACGACGTAGCGCGCCACCAGCAACGCGCCGAACACCGCAGCGAACACGGCCAGCGGCGGGAACCACCGCGCCAGCATCTTCTCGTCAGTCAGCCAGCGGCTCATTGGATGTAGGCCAGCCCACGATGACTCAGAGCGTTTTCAGGTACGCGATCAGGTCGTCCTTTTCCTGGTCGCTCAACAAGTCTTTGTACGGGGGCATACCGTTGCCGCCGTTATCGATCTGCGCGCGGATGTTCTCCTCGGAAGCCTTCTTCCCGTTGGCCAGCCTGCTCAACTTGAACAGGCCCTTGAGGCCGGGGCCGAGCTTTTTCTCGTTGCTGGCGGCGTTGTGGCAGGTGACACACTGCTGGATGAACAGGGCCTTGCCCTTGCCGGCGTCTCCCTCCCTGGAAGCGCCCCATGACAGAACGGCCAAGACAAAAAGCGGCGCGAGCGTTCGGTAACGCATAGACACCCTCATTCTAACGGATGTCCACACAGGGCCGTGTCACAATGGTCGGAGGAGGATCTAAACTTGGCGCAGAACGAGCAGGCCCCGGAAACTTACCGGGCGCGTTTCGAGACGACCAAAGGCAGTTTCACGGTGGAGGTGACGCGGGCCTGGGCGCCGCTGGGCGCGGACCGCTTTCACGGTCTGATCAAGAGCGGCTTCTACGACGGTGCGCGTTTCTTCCGCGTACTGCCCGGCTTCGTGGTTCAGTTCGGCATCCCGGGCGACCCGGCCCTGGCGCGGCAATGGCGGTCGGCGAACATTGCCGACGATCCCGTCACCCAGACCAACGCGCCGGGCGCCATCACGTTCGCCATGGCCGGCCCGAATACGCGCACCACGCAGGTCTTCATCAACCTGGGGAACAACGCCAGCCTGGACCGGATGGGCTTCGCCCCGTTCGGCCGCGTCACGGAAGGCATGGACGTCGTGGGCCAGCTCTACAGCGGATACGGCGAAGGCGCGCCTCAGGGCCGCGGCCCGGACCAGGGCCGCATCCAGAGCGAGGGTAACAAGTACCTGGAGAGCGGCTTCCCGAAGATGGACTACATCAAGAAGGCCGAGGTCGCGTAAGACTCGATGCTGAACGCCGTCGAAGTTCGCGTGCTGGGGTCGCTGGTCGAAAAGGAGATGGCGACCCCGGAGTATTACCCGCTGACGCTGAACGCGCTGGTGAACGCGTGCAACCAGAAGTCGAACCGCGATCCGGCGGTGAGTTACGACGAAGACACGGTGGCGGACGCCATCGACAGCCTGCGCGAGAGGAGGCTGGCGGCGAGCATCACGGGAGCGGGGATGCGGGTGCCAAAGTTCCGCGAGACGCTCTCGGAAAAGCTGAACCTGGGACGGCGCGAGCTGGCGATTCTGTGCGAGCTGATGGTGCGGGGGCCGCAGACCGTCGGCGAACTGCGAGACCGCGCGGGGCGGCTGCATCCATTCAGCGACATCGACGAGGTGGAGTCCGTGCTACAGCGCCTGATCGAGTGGCAGCCCGAGGCGCTGGCGGTGCGGCTGCCGCGGCAACCGGGAACCAAGGAACCACGGACCGCGCACCTGCTTTCGGGACCGCCGGCGATCGCGCCAACGGCTGCGGCGGAGCCCGAAGTCCCACGTGTGGGCCGCCTGGCGGAACTCGAGGCGGAGGTTCGGGCGCTGCGGGAAGAGGTCCGTGCGCTGGGGGAGCGGCTGGAAAAGTTTCGGGCGCAGTTCGAGTAGGACATGCTTCAGCTTGTCCTGTTGCCAGGCGTGAAATGAGCTACGAGCACATTCGCGGTCTGATCCTGGACTATGGCGAGGTACTGTGCCACCGGCCTGCCCCAGAGAAGATCGCGCGGATGGCCGATGCGTTAGGGCTAGCCCCGGAGACATTCGCGGCCCGCTATCAAGAGGAGCGTGGGCCGTACGACCGGGGCGACATCTGGTATCCGGACTACTGGTCCAAGGTCGCCGCGGGTGCGGTGAAGTTGGATTACGACTTGCTCGACAACTTGCGGCAGTGGGATGTGGAGATGTGGAGCGACGTGGACCGCGATATGACCGAGTGGGTGGACAGGGTCCATGCGTCCGGCTTTAAGACCGCACTATTGTCGAACATGCATGCCGACATGGCGTCGTACGCCCGGCGAACCTTCGACTGGCTGCAGCGATTGGATTGCGTGACCATCTCGTGTGAAGTCCGGCGGATCAAGCCCGAGCCGGAGATCTACGCGCGATGCCTGGAAGGCCTCGCATTGCAGCCCATCGAAGTGCTCTTCATCGACGACCGGGAAGCGAATGTGCAGGCCGCGAGCGACGCGGGCCTGCTCGCCCTGCGGTTCGAGTCCGTTGAACGGCTGCGGAGCGACCTCGACGGGTTGGGTTTCCCTGTCCTGCCAGTGGGAAGCGCGTAATCGGTCGGTCAGGCGTGGTGGTTCAGAGGGCCGCGGCCGCGGCCCAGGCCGGGAGCGGTGCGGATGGCGGCGGTGATGTACGTCTTGGCTCGGGTCACGGCGTCTTCGAGCGGGCTGCCGCGCGCAAGTCCGGCTGTGACGGCGGCGGAATAGGTGCAGCCCGTGCCGTGGGTGTGGCGCGAGGCGACGCGCGGTGCCGTGAATTCGCGCCAGGCGCCGTCCGTGTAAAGAACGTCGGTAGCCGGGCCTTCGAGGTGGCCGCCCTTGACCAGCGCGGCCCGCGCTCCCATGGAGCACAGACGGACTGCGGCCTCGCGCATGCCACTCACGTCCTTCACCTCGATGCCAGTCAGGGTGGCCGCTTCGTCCAGGTTCGGCATCACCAGGAAAGCGCGCGGCAGCAGGCGGGTCGCGATGGCCTGGCGCGCACCGTCAGAAGCCAGAGGGGTACCCTGCGAACCGATCATGACCGGGTCGACCACCAGGGGGAAGTTGAACTCGGCGGCCAAACCGGCTAGCGCATCGACGATTTCCGCGCTGCCGAGGGCTCCGGTCTTGGCGGCGTGTGGCGGGATGTCTTCGATGACAGCGCGCACCTGCTCGATGACCAGCGGCGCCGGCACGCACTCGACGCGCGCGACGCCCATCGTATTCTGCACCGTGAGCAGGGTGATGACGGCCTCGCCGTACACGCCGAACTGGTGGAACGTCTTGAGGTCGGCCTGGATGCCGGCGCCTCCGCTGGGATCCGAGCCGGCGATGGTGAGGGCGACGGGCGTCACGTTGTCATTGTGACATCTTGGCGGTAGTTCCCTGCGAATTGGTCACCGAGACGGCGACCGAACCGATGGCGGAAACGTCCCCGGTGACGCTGAAAGCCTGCTTCAGACCGAACAGACCGGTTCCCGCGTTGGGGAAGTAGCTCTGGAACTGGGCCGTCGCATCGACGGGGATCGGCTGGCCGATCTGACGATTTGTGGAGTCGTAGAACGTGAAGGAAACGGTAGACGCCGTGCGCGTGTTGTCGAAGCCATCGGCCGTAACCAGGACGCCGTTCGTGGCGCGTTCGAGAAGGACAAGGTCCATGCCCACGACCGCTGGGGCAATCGTGAACTGCTGGGACGCGAGCTGGGTCTTGTCGGCGAGCGTGGCGGTGAACGTGAGGGTGGTCGCAGTGGCGCCAGTCTGGAAGGTGATTCCCTGCCGGCCCATGAATCGCGCCATGGTTTCGCCGGCGGCCAGGGTGAACGACACCTGCGACGGGGCGAAGGTCCCACCCGCATCAATGAAGCCCCTTTGCGTGTCTCCTCCTCCCGTGTGGTCCATGGTCAGCGTGCCCGCTGCGTCGACCGGCAGCGGGGAGTCGAACTGGATCGAGACTTGGACCTGTTCATCGCTGGCGAGCGCGGGCTGGACCGCGATGCCGGCCTTGGGCCAGGCCGGCTCCGGAGTTGGCGTCGGCGTGGGAGTCGGAGTCGGTGTTGCAGCCGGAGGGGCTGTCGCCTCTGGCTCGACAAGCGCGGCCGCAGCCATGCCGGCGCCCGTGCCGCCAAGGTCGTATTCGGCCTGCGGTTGCGCGGCGGTCTGCACCCAGAGCTCGCCCAGGCGGGCCGGCCCCGCCGTCAAGGGCGTGAACGCGATGGTGAATTCTAGCGACCGCCCCACGGGAACCGCGAGCCCAGATGGATTGCGCCCGAGCTGGAACGCGGCGCCGTCCACCCAGAGTTTGGTCAAGACCGAGCCAGCGGGCCCGTTGTTGGTCAACTGGAAGGTCACGGTGTTCGATGCGCCGGCCGGGACCGTGCCGAAGTCGATGATCTGGCCTGGAGCGTAGATCGGGCCCGCGGGCACCGCCTCGAGCTGCAACTGCTGCTGCGCGAGTGCGCAAGAGGCCGCCAACAACGAGGACAACAACGCACGCGGGATCACGGCGCCGTCTCCATCACCGGGACGCGGCAGGTCCACTGGCGCGCGCCGTCCAGACGAAGCGCGAGGGGCGCGCCCCCGTCTGCGAGCCGGACGGCCAGCCAGACGCCGCCCATCTGGTCGATCGCAACCACTGGGGCGGGCAGCGGCATCCGCCGCTCGGCCGAAAAGGGTCGCCGAATGGGCGGCCGCCCGATGGCAGGCTGGGCCATCCGCTGCAACGCGGCGCCAGGCGGCCGGATAACGAGCCCTGCGCCGTCCGCGAAGAGGACCGTGCCGTCGCTCAGGAGCGCCAAGGGGGAGGCCACATCCTCAAGCGGAGTCTGCGACTCGACTGCGCCGCCTGCCACCGAGATTCGAACCAAGCGCGGGCCGGGGGTATCGGCCACCACCGCGATCAGATGAAGAAGATCCGGACTCGCAATCGCGAGCACGTTGCCGCCTAGCGACTGCGAGTCCAGAACGGGGCGAGGAGGCGATTGCGCGTCCACCTGGACCAGCTTCCCGGTCGATGGAAAGTAGGCGAAGCCGGTCTGGCCGGTGCGCGGTAGCGAGAACAAGGCCGCTCCCGAAGGAGCGTCCCACCGTGCCAGCAGCGCGAGGCCGCCATCGCGGACTTCGAGCGCGTCTTCCGTCTTGACCAGCGCCAGCGAATCCGAGCACGCCGCCGAAATCACGGCCGAGGCTGCGGGCGCGCCCGCCAGCAATGCTCCGGCAATGCCGTGGACGGGCCGTAGCGAGCCATCCGCGCCGCGCAGGCAGCCCGCACGGGGCGCCTCGACGGCGGGTTGCGCCAGTGCGGCGGTCAGGTACAAAGCGAAAGCTGCAAGGCGTCGTGTCATGGCTAGGGATGGGGCCCGACCACTGGGGAGCCCGCTGCGGTGATCGATGTGACCGAGCCGGACCCGCCGGTCGAACCGCCGGCCGTGGAGCTTGCGGTTCCGCTTCCACGCAGGCCGAGGGTGGCCGCCGTGGCCCCTGCAGCCGCCGCGCCGATCAGGATCCACTTCAGGTGGCCGCCTCCGCCGGAGGCATGCGGCTTCAGGATCACTCGGGGCCCGTGTCTTTCGGGCGCCGAGGCCGCCGCGCGCTTCTCGGGCTCCGGTTCCGAGAGACGGCAGGCCGCGATCGTTCCGGCGCGGAGCCGCCCGCTCACAGCGGTGATGCGGATCTCTGCGGTTCCCGACAGGCGGTTCCAGCTTATGGGCGTGGTGCTGGCGCGGCCGTCCGCGCCCGTAGTCAGGATCACCGAGCTCAGCCCGCTCGCGAAGGAGCCGCTGGGGCCCTCGTCCGGAAGCCGAACTGTGACCACCCCTCCGGGCACGGGCTTGCCCAATTCGTCCGTCACCTCGACCGCGAGACCGGCCGAGCGGGAGCCGGCCGTACGGGCCGCGCCATCGTTATCGATGGCGCGGACCCGCAGCAGTGCCTGACCTGGCAATGGCAACCGCAACGCCAGGAGGATCAGGAGGGTCAGGGCACCGCGCATTCAGAGTAGTAGTGGAAACGGCGGAATGCGGCTCTCAGTGGGAAAATGGAGGCATGAGAATCCTCCTCTACAGCGGCAAGGGGGGCGTCGGGAAGACCAGCCTGGCGGCGGCGACGGGCGTCCGGCTGGCGCAGATGGGGCGGCGCACTCTCGTGATGAGCATCGATCCGGCGCACAGCCTGGCCGATTCCTTCGACCTCGAAACCGACCTGTTCCACAACCGGACGGCCGACCCGCTGGAGATCTTTCCCGGCCTCTCCATACAGGAGCTGAATATCCAGCGCGAAATCAAGCGCCACTGGCGGGAAATCTCGTCTTACGTGATCTCGGTTCTGCGAACCACGGGCCTCGAGGGCGTGCAGGCCGAGGAACTGGCCATTCTGCCGGGGATGGAAGAGCTGAGCGCCATGATGTACATCAACCAGTACCGGCGCGAGGGGCGCTACGATGTCATCATCCTCGACGCGGCTCCCACGGCCGAGTCCATGCGCTTCATCAGCATGCCGACCACGCTGGACTGGTACATGAAGCACATCTTTCCGTTCCAGCGCAGCCTGCTCAAAGCGGTGCGCCCGATCGCCAACCGCGTGGCCCCGTTCGAGCTTCCGGCCGACAGCTACTTCGCCAACATCCACGAACTGTTCCAGAAGCTCGAAGGTGTGAACGAACTGATGGAGGACCCGCAGATCACCAGTGTGCGCCTCGTGACCAACCCGGAGAAGATGGTGCTGCGCGAAACGCAGCGCGCTTTCGTGTACTTCTCCCTGCACGGCCTGACGGTGGACACGGTCATCGTCAACCGCGTGCTGCCGGCCTCCGTGAGCGACGCGTACTTTGCGGAGTGGCACACGTCGCAGGACAAGATCCGGGCGGAGATCGAGGAGTACTTCGCGCCCATCCCGTTGAAGCTGGTGCCGCTGTTCACCCACGAAGTTCTGGGCCAGGAGAGGCTCGAAGAGCTGGCGCGGGTGATGTATGCTGAGGGGGAAGATCCGGCGGCGATCACGCGCACAGAGCGGCCGTACACGTTCGGCAAGCAGGACGGCCACTACGAGGTCAAGGTGCTGCTGCCGTTCGCCACCAAGGGCGAGATCGGGTTGTTCAAGAAGGGCGATGAGCTGGTGGTCGAGATCGGGACTTTCCGGCGGCACATCGGGCTGCCGACGTCGATGGCGGCGCTCACGCCGGCTCGGGCGCGCCTGGAGAACAGGATCCTCACTGTCGAGATGAAGGAGGTCCAAGCATGAGCGAGCAGCAAACCCCACCCGCGGCCGAGCGCGTCTATGAGCGCTGCCTGTGCCGGGAGGCGATAGACCGGTTCGAAGACCTATTCAGCATCCACACCGACGAGGCGCGGAAGCATATGCGGAGCTCGCGGATCGAGTTTCTCAAGGCTATCCGCAGTCTCATCGACGACCGCATCGCGCACCTTTCCAGCGCCGGGCAGCAGCAAGGCACCAAGGTGAGCGTGGAGTAATGGTCAGCCTTACCGAGGGGGATGCCGCCCCGGAGATCGACCTGCTGGATGAGAGCGGCAGACGCTTCCGCCTTTCGGGGCTGCGTGGGCGGAAGGTGGTGCTGTACTTCTATCCCCGGGCGAACACTCCCGGCTGCACCGTGGAAGCCTGCGAGTTCCGCGACCGGGCGGTGGAGTTTGGGGGGCGCAACGCCGCGATCGTGGGCGTCTCTCCGGACAAGCCGGCGGCCCAACTGAAGTTCAAGACCGGCAAGAGCCTGCCCTTCACGCTCCTGGCCGACGTAGACCGGAGCGCCGCCGAAGCTTATGGCGTCTGGAAAGAGAAGAACATGTACGGCAAGAAGGTGATGGGTATCGAGCGTACCACCTTCGTCATCGGCGAGGACGGCCGCATTGAGCGGGTTTTCCGCAAGGTGAAGGCGGCCGGCCACGCCGCCCAGGTGCTGGAGAGCATCCGATAAAGTCCAGCTACTTCTGCGGGCTCTCCTCCTTGGGTGTCGCCTGCTCGATGACCTTGCGGATCTGGGCCTGCGCCTCCTGGATCGCCTGCTGGGTCACCTGGCGGGCCTTGTCGCCGACCTGGGGCGACTTGGCGAACCATGCCTGACCCGCTGGCGACTTGTAGAAGGACACGATGCCGTCCAGTTCCTCTTCCGTGTACGTGTCGGCATAGACCTTCACGTACTGCGCCTTGAGGAGTTCCCAGTTCAATTGCTGGGAGAGGATCTGGGAGATCTTCTCTTCAATGGCGGCCTTGTCGGCGCCAGCCGGCTCCTGGCGAACGGTCTGGGCCTTGACCGAGGCTTGAGCACGGTCCAGCATCTGCTTGAAACCCTGGTCCATTTTGGCGACCTGGACCAGTTCCTGCGCTTTGGCCATCCTGGAGGCGTCGTCCGCCCGGGCGCCACCGGCTATCAGGAACGCCGCCGCGAATCCGATGAATGTTCGAGAGTGCTTCATAGAATGAATATCATCTCACTTCCAGGGGGGTGAGGACACCGGCCCGCTTGACCCGGAGGCGGATAGGCCGTGATGGGCCTTTCTTGGGGACCATCTACGAGTACCTGTGGCGCGGGTGTCGGCGCCCGAGCTGGCGAGCCGCAGCCCGCGCCACGGATCGGTCGTTGAGTGCCATGCTGGAAGAACATGGCCGTTCTGTTAAGTGGTGCCGCTCTCGGCAAATCGTTTGGCTCGCGGGTCCTGTTCGAGAACCTCTCGCTGAGCCTTGCCGAGGGAGAGCGAACCGGCCTGATCGGGCCGAACGGCAGCGGCAAGACCACGTTACTCGAGATCCTTGCTGGGCGGGAGGCACCAGGCGCCGGCGTGCGCGCGCTGCGAAAGCTGACCAAGGTCGCCTACGTTCCCCAGGATTCGGTGTTCGGGCCGGAGGACACCGTCGGCTCCGTGCTCACCGCGGCGTTGGCGGGCCTTCCTCTTGAGGAGCGGGAGAAGACAGCTCGCAAAGAGATGATCCTCGGGCGGGCCGGCTTCGAGACTCTCGCTACGCCGGCCGCGGCGCTCTCCGGCGGATGGAGGAAGCGGCTCGCCATCGCGGCGGCGCTGGTAACCTCGCCGGACGTGCTGCTTCTCGACGAGCCAACCAATCACCTGGACCTCGAAGGCATCCTCTGGCTTGAGGGCGCCATCCGGACTGCCAACGCCTGCCTGGTGGTCACCCACGACCGTTACTTCCTCGAGAACGTCGCCACACAAATGGTAGAGGTGAACCCGGTCTACCCACAGAGCACGTTCCAGGTGAAGGGGAACTACAGCGAGTTTCTGGAGCGGCGGGAGGATTTTCTCGAGGCTCAGGCCAAGCAGCAGGATTCGCTCGCGACCAAGGTGCGCCGCGAGGTGGAGTGGCTTCGACGAGGGCCGAAGGCCCGGACCGGCAAGTCGCGCTCCCGAATCGACGCCGCCGGACGGCTGATCGAGGAACTCTCGAACGTCACGGCACGCAACCGCACGGCGACGGCGAAGATCGATTTCACCGCCTCCGACCGGCAGACCAAGCGCCTGATTGAGGCCGAAGCCATCGGGAAAACACTCGGCGGCCGTAGGCTGTTTCAGAACTTGAACCTGACTCTCTCGCCGGGTGTTCGAATTGGCCTGGTGGGAGCGAACGGGAGCGGGAAGACCACGCTGCTCAAGATCCTGCGAGGAGAGCTGGAGCCCGACGAAGGAACCGTCCAGCGCGCGGACCGGCTGCAAATCGTCAGCTTCGCGCAAGACCGGGGCGCGCACCTGGACCTGGAACTCAGCCTGCGCCGCACGCTGTGTCCGGAGGGCGACTCGGTGATCTACCGCGGTCGTCCCATCCATGTCGCCGGATGGGCCAAGCGCTTCCTCTTCCGCGACGAGCAACTGGAAATGCCAATGTCGCGATTCTCGGGCGGCGAGCGCGCCCGCGCCATGATCGCCCGGCTGATGCTGGAGACGGCGGACGTGCTGCTGCTCGACGAACCGACCAACGACCTGGATATCCCGACCCTGGAGGTTCTCGAAGACAGCCTGCTCGAGTTCCCTGGCGCCATCGTCCTGGTAAGCCATGATCGATATCTGTTGGATCGCGTGTCCACGGTAGTGATCGGCCTGGACGGAGGCGAGGGAGGGGTTTTCGCCGACTACTCGCAGTGGGAGGCGTCGCGAAACGAGTTGCCTCCCGAGGCGCCGGTGGCGAAGGAGCCACGCCTGCTGCCGGTACCGGAAGAAGGGCCCAGGAGGAAGCTGGCCTACCTCGAACAGCGCGAGTGGGACGGCATGGAAGCCAAGATCCTGGACGCGGAACGCGCGTTGGCCGCGCGGCAGCGCGCGATGCAGGAGGCCACCTCGGATGCGCGCCGGCTGACCGAGGCCTACGAAGAGCTGCAACAAGCCCAACGGCGCGTCGAGGTCCTATACGCGCGCTGGGCCGAGCTGGAGGCCAAGGTGGCAAAGTAGGGCGGCGGCTCAAAAAAAGCGCGTCCCCTGTCAAATTCGACCCGCATCGTTTGTCATATAAGTAGGGGAGGCAGCGGCTGACTCAGGCAGAAAGCGGCTGAGCTCGCCGGTGCGCTATAATAAGAAACGACTGGAAGTTGATCCGCAACCCCCTCTCCCCTAATCGGTAGTCGGCTCGCTGGTTTTCCTCCTCACAACCTAAAAATGACAAGTTTCTCTGAACTCTCCATTTCTGCTCTGCTCAAGAGCAACCTTAAGAAACACGGCTTCACCGAGCCGACGCCCGTCCAGGCCCTGGCCATCGAGCCCGCGCTGGCCGGACGCGACATGGTCGCCACGGCACAGACGGGCACGGGCAAAACGCTCGCGTTCGTCCTGCCTATCATCGACCTGATCGGCAAGCAGCCGTCCAATTCCGGGATTCGCGCCGTCATCCTCAGTCCGACGCGCGAGCTCGCCATCCAGATCGCCGAGGCCTTCGCCCAAATGGCGATGGGCACGTCCGTTCACGCCGCCGTCGCGGTGGGCGGCCTCAGCGAGCGCCCGCAGTTGCAGGCCCTTCGCAACGGCGCGCAGGTGCTGATCGCCACTCCAGGCAGACTGTGCGATTTCCTCGGCCGCAAACTCGTGAACCTCGGCGGCGTTCGCATGCTGGTCCTGGACGAGGCCGACCGGATGCTGGACATGGGCTTCCTGCCCTCCATCAACAGAATCATCGGGGCCATGCCCTCCGATCGCCAGACGCTGTGCTTCTCGGCGACACTGGACAGCTCGGTCAAACACCTGGTCGAGTCGCACGTTCGAAACGCGGTGCGCATTGCCGTCGGCTCCGTCACCAAGCCGATTGACCAGGTAGAGCTGCATCTCTATGAAGTCGAGCAGGATCGAAAGTTGCCACTCCTGGAGCGGATGCTGGGCGAGGACACGGGCTCCTTCCTCGTATTCGCCCGCACCAAGCACGGGGCCGAGCGGCTCTCGAAGACGCTCGCGCGCGAAGGCGTCAAGTCGGCGGCCATCCACGGCGATCGCAGCCAGAACCAGCGCAATCAGGCGCTGCGCGGCTTTCAGGAAGGCTACTATCGCGTCCTGGTGGCGACCGACGTCGCTGCCCGCGGCATTCACGTGGAAGGCATCTCACACGTGGTGAACTACGATCTTCCGCAAGCACCTGGGGATTTCATTCACCGCGTGGGCCGCACGGGACGCGCGGGCGCCCGCGGAACCGCTTCGACATTTGCGACCCGCGCCCAGCGCGCGGACGTTGCGCTCATCGAGCGGACGTTGGAGACCCGATTGTTGCGGCGGCAGGTCTCGGCCGGCGTTCCTTTCGAGCAGGAGCCGGCGATGTTGCCCCAACCGCGGCGGCACGTCAGGTCGTTCTCACCCCGGGGCAGAGCCGGCCGGCGCGCAGTATAGCGCTGATCTCCGGAGTGTTCCACGCAGCCATTGCGCACGCGTCGAAATGCGCGTATAAGTCGGAATGGCAATACGCGCGTGACGGAATGGCGATCCAAGAACGGCGGGCGTCCCGAGGCCACTCGTGTGCTTCGAGAGGCGCCCGAGGAGCTGACTCGAGGCAGCTTGTTCCGGCTGGGAGAAGGGATCGGCAAGGTCGCCTACGCCTCGGAACACTGGGTGGTCAGCCGCGAGCGTCATCCCTCCGAAATCATCGGCCTGATCTTGACCTGGAAGCTGCTGCGCAAACTGGACCGCCTGGTGCCAGGCGAGATCGGGCGGCGCATGCTGGCGAAACCGGGGAGGCAGATTCGCGCGCTCAGCCTCATATTCCGGGCCTTCGTGCTGTCGGTTCCGAGGGGCATCTGGTTCACCAGACATGCCCGCCACATGTGGCGGCAGTACCGGTGGCACGAGACGCGGGGCCGGAAGCTGGCCGACGCGCACCTGGCCGGCACGACACTGGTGCCCGAACGTGTCGCTTTCCCGCCCACCCGCGTGAAGGTGGGCCGCTGGCCCGGTTGGCTGGTGGTCTCGGAGGCGACGGAGCGCGCCGAAACAACCCTCCACGAGCGGATCAACGAACTGGCCCGGGCCAGACGCTTCGATGAGATCGAGGTGTGGCTGGTGCGGTATTTGGAACTCCGGCGCGCGGCATGGCAGCGGGGGGTCTTCTCGCTCGACCCGCACCTGAAGAACTTCGGAGTCACGGACGACCGCGTGGTCTTGCTGGACGCGGGCGGCCTGACCGACGCGTGGCCGGAGATCGCAGAACGCCTCCGCCGGGACGACGAGCTCACCCCGCCGCACATCCGGCTGGGCCTGGAGCAGACTCTGCGAGACCGGCCCGACATCGCCGATCGCTTCGATGCGGAGTGGAAGGCGACGGTGAACCCCGGCGTGGTCGGGAGCGACTGGCAGAAGCACCCGTGAGCCCTACCGCGCGTCCTTCACGCAACGAAACCCCAGTGTGCCGGCGCGGTCCTTGGAGGGCGCCATCAGCAGGTACTTGCCGTGCTCATCCAGCCGGTAGCCAAAGGGAAAGTACCAGCGGGAGCCGGATGGGCGGTAGTATCCGCCGCCGCGAACGATGGCCGCGCGGGTGTGCTCGTCCAGGAATTCGTCGGTCCATTGCCAGATGCTGCCGGTCATGTCCATCACGCCGAAGGGACTGGCGCCTTTCGGAAATGCGCCGGCATCGCTGAGCACGCGCAGTTGGCGGCCATGCTCCTGCGGCGGCACGCAGTCGTCACACGGTTGGTCGCCCCACGGGTAGATGCGGTGGTCCGGTCCTTGGGCGGCATACTGCCACTCCCATTCGCGGGGAAGACGCTTGCCGGCCCAACTCGCGTAGGCGCGGGCATCCTCGAGCGACACCCAGGTCACCGGCTTCATGTCCCAGCCGGCAAGGTATTGGCCATCCTGCCAGTCCTTCAGGAAATTGTGGTCGTCCGCCGGATGATAACCGGTGGCTTTGAGGAACGCCGCAAACTGCCGGTTCGTTACCGCAAACCTGTCGATGTAGAAAGGCGCGATCGGGATCTCCTGGGAGTGATAGCGGCGGGGCGAATCCTCCCAGGGATACTGCACGTCCACTCCGATGTCGTCTCCTCCTTCGATCTCCACACCGTGCACCGCGAACAGAAAGTCGGCCTTGCCCGGCACGCGAATCATGCCCTCCGGCGCGTCCGATGCCGGTTCTGAAGGCGCGATGGCGACCACTCGCTGCGGAAGGAAATGCCACGTCTTGGGAAAGGCCGCCAGAGGCTGAGCGTTCCGCTTCCGCGTCTCGTCCAGAAAGCCACTCAGGGCGGAGTCCGCGGGTTCAGGCTGCGCAAGAACCGCTCCGTAGCCCGAAGCCTCGATGGCTAAGGACAGCACGGATTTGCCATCCTTCGTCTCGGGGGTAAGCTCGGCGCCGTGCCACAGATCGAAGTAGTGCATGGCCGGTTGGGAGGGAACGTCCAGTTGCGGGCCGCTGATGTTATAGACCGTCCGATTCACCAGGGTCCAGAGCGTGCGGCCGGCTGCGGGCCATTTGCTGGCGAACACGCCGTACTGGACCGCCGGCGCGTGCGGCTCCCAATCCGCGCTGACCAGGAAGCCTGAGAACTTGCGCTCGATCCTGGCCACGCGGCGAATGGCCTCGGCGTCGCGCTCGGTGATGCCGTTCCAGATGCCCCAGACGTTCTCCCAGCTCTCGTATCCGACTCCGTTGAAGAACGTGGACTGCAGGTTGTCGGTCTTGTCCTTGTTCCAGCGATCGCAGACGTTGACCATGTGGCGCGGCTCGAGCCACTTGCCGCGGCTGACCATCGGCACGAAGGGATACTGCCAGTAGCCCCACGTCATGTTGTCCCAGTTGAGCATCTCGTCGCTGTCCGGGTAGCCTTCGGGCTCGAATACGAGGGGATGCCCGGTCGCGTCCGAAGCCTCCCGGTAGCTTTGAGGCATGCCGCCGAAGGTGTCGCCGTTGACGCCATCGGCGCCGATTTCTTTGAGCAGACCGGAAATCGTCTCCGGCAGGCCAAGCGGCTCCGGACGCGTGCCAACGTCCCACGGCATGTTGGGAAAAAGAACCCGCACGCCGTGGCGATGAAAGTCCGCCACCATTTCTTTCAGGGCGGGGAGTCCTCCCGGCATGTCTCGCAGCAGGTCGAACTGGTTTCGATTGTCGATGCCGATGTTGGGATAGACCGGCCACAGCAGCACGCTGTCGATCCCGCCGTACCGCTTGCCGAGGTCCTCCAGGAAGCGGTCCACGGTGTAGCGCCGGGCGACCGGGTCATAGAAGTAGCGGTCCTCGACCATGGTCTGTGGCTGAATGAAGCTGCTCTGCGACCACTTCAACTCCGGCCGTTCGTAGTTTTCGCCATTCAGGCCAGCCCGGACGCGGCGCTCGGCGCGGTACTGCCTCATCTCCTTCAGCCAGCCGGCGGTGTCACCCTTGGTGGGCGGACCGGGGAACTGCTGCCCTTGCGGTGGATACTTGGTGTCCTGGGCCAAGAGCAGCCCGGACATGGCGAGGGCGACGGCTGCCAGTCGTGTGTCGCGCATGGCCGTTCCTCCTTCTACGAAAAGGCTACGACAGTCGAGGAGCCTGCGGCCAGCTTCACGCGCGTGCGCCCTTCGCTGAGCTTTTCGAAGGCGAGCGCGCGGCCGGCCTGGCGAACCTCGCGGACGCTCTGGCCCGCCGGAGGCCGCAGGATAAACTCGCCGCTTTGCCCAGCGTCAAGCTGTGCGGAGACGGCCTGGCCCTTCCTCCACTCGACGCCGACGGTGAGGCCGCCGCGCGCCCGCAATCCGCGATAGGCCCCGGCGCTCCATTCCGGGGGCAGCGCGGGCAGGAACGAGATTTCGCCGTCGTGGCTTTGCAGCAGCATTTCGGCGATGCCGGCCGTGGCGCCGAAGTTGCCGTCGATCTGAAAAATGGCGCCGCCGTCGCCGGTCGGGTGCGTGTCCAGCAGGTTGAGGTTCGTGCTCTGCGCGAAAAGCCTCGACAGGGCTCCGCCCGCTTCGCTGCCTTGGCGCAGGCGGGCGCGGAAGCAGACGATCCAGGCCGCGCTCCAACCGGTATGCCCGCCGCCCGATTTGAGGCGCAGATCGAGCGAACGGCGCACCGCCTCCATCCACTCCGGCGTCCGGGTCCACGTGAACAGCGGCGACGGATGGAGCGTGTAGAGGTGCGACATGTGCCGATGGCCCGGCTCCGGCTCGGCGTACTCCTGGGACCATTCGAGAAGCTGGCCCTCGCTCCCCTTGAGAAAGGGCGCGAGACGCTTCAGCGCGGCTTCGAGCTGCGCGGCGAACCCGCGATCGCGGTCCAACACGCGCGTGGCGGCCATACAATTGCCGAACAGCTCCTGGATCAGCGCGCGGTCCATGGTGCAGCCCGCATCCACGGTGGCGACCTTGCGGTCCGTGCCCGGCGCGTAGAAGCCGTTCTCGGGCGATATCGAAGGGCAGGTGGTGAGCCCGCCTTGGCCGTCATCGACCAGCCAGCCGAGAAGGAACTGAGCGGCGGTCTTCATAAGCGGCCAGGCGCGCCGCGCGAGGAACTCGCGGTCGCCGGTGAAAAGGTAGTGTTCCCAGAGGTGTTCGCACAGCCAGGGCGCGGCCATCGGCCAGTTGGCCCAGCGCGGATCGCCGGTCTTCATGCCGACGGCGTTGCTGCGGCGCCAGAGGTCGGAGTTGTGGTGCGCCACCCAGCCGTCCAGGCCGTAGGCGATGCGCGCGCTGCGAGCGCCGGTGTGGCTGAGATCCTCGATGAGATCGAACAGCGGTTCGTGGCATTCGGAGAGGTTTGCGACCTCCGCCGGCCAGTAATTCATCTCGACGTTGATGTTGGTGGTGTAGTTCGAGCTCCAGGGCGGCATCTGTGTATCGCTCCAGATGCCCTGCAGGTTCGCGGCCTGCGAGCCGCGGCGCGAGCTCGCGATGAGGAGGTAGCGCCCGTATTGGAAATAGAGCGCGGCCAGGGAGGGATCGGCTTGGTCCTTGTTACGGGCCAGCCGCTCGCCGGTCGGCAGCGCGGATGCCTCGGTAGCGGGGAGTTCGAGCGCGACGCGCCGGAACAGGGCGCAGTGTTCGGCTACGTGTGCCTCGCGCAGGGCCGCGTAGGATTTCTTCCGGGCGGCTTCGAGCGTGCGGAGACAGCTCGCGTGGATCTGGTCCGCGCCCAGGTCGGGCAGCTTGTCGAAGCCCCGGAAGCCGGTTGCGGCCGCCAGGAGCAACGTCACCCTGGTGGCGCGCTCGACGCGCAGGGCGCCGCCGGCCGCTGTGACCGATCCGTCATCGGCGATCGCCAGGAGTAGTGCCTCCGCGCGCATGCCCTTGCCCTCGGCGTCGTCATAGCGGAGGGGTTCGGGCATGTTGCGGTAGCTCGGCTCGGCGTGCGCCGGCGCCCTGGCAGTCAGGCGCAGCCACGCTCCCTCGGCGGCGGCTTGGAACGGCATCGGGCTCTTGAGACGAAGCGTGCAGTTCAGCCCGCCCCCAGCGCTCGAATCCAGGCGGCAGACCAGCACCTGGTCCGGCGCCGAGACGAACGCCTCGCGCGTAAACGAGGCCGGCCCGGCGCGATAGGTGGTTCGGCAGACGGCCGCGTCGAGGTCGAGTTCGATGCGATAGTCCTCGGCGCCGGTGCGGCCATCGAATTCGACGATCAGCTCGCCCAAAGGCTGGTAGCTCTCGGTGAACGGGCCTTGCAGCTTCTTAGCCGCCTCGTCACCCGCGACGTAGTCCTTCTGCTGAAGAATGAGCCGGCGCACTTCGGCGAGCGCGCCGGGCTCGGGCGGCGTATCTCGCTCGGTTGGGAAGCCAGACCAGAGCGTGTCTTCGTTGAGGTAGATCCGCTCGCGCTCGACGCCGCCGGTCACCATCGCTCCCAGGCGCCCGTTGCCGAGCGGAAGCGCATCGGCCCAGCGCGCAGCCGGCTGCCGGTACTGGAGCTTCAACTCGGGGGAGGCTGGCGCGGCGGATGCCGGCGGCATCGTCTTGAGCGCCGTCGCCAGCGCCGGGACCGCGGCGAGAAAATCGCGTCGTCGCATGGTTGTTCAACTGATCTTCTCACTTCGCGGCGGAAGCCAGGAGAGGGACGCCGCTTCACACCAGGTGGCGTTCGCCGTTCAGTTCCGTGGCGTCCTCGTCCCTGCTGCGCATGTAGGCCCGGATATCATCCCGCAAGCGTGACTTGTTGCCGCTCAAGACGAGCACGCCCTGATAGTCCTTCTGGACGTCGGTTTGAGGGTCATAGGCGTTGTCTCTGAGTACCTGCCAGCGGTCGCCATAGCCGCGCAGTTTGTAGCTTCCATGGAAGTAGTGAACGGCGTGGTTCTCGACGCAGCCGATGTTGCCCCCGATCCTTCTGGCACGATCCTGCCAGCGCCGAATCGCGCTCACGTACGCCGGGCCGCACTGGCGCATCTCGATCGAGTTGTCGGGCTCGCGGGCCAGCCCAAATGCCATGTGCCAGTCGGCCGAGCCGAGAATACAGCAGTCCAGAAAGCCGCCCACGGTCTCAAAGCCCTGCCGCGTGAAGGCCCACGCGCCGCCGGTGGCTCCGGGGTTGTCCGGCCAGGAGGCCGAGCGCGGCGATGGCGTTCCACCCGAGACCGCGAGCCTGGCTCCGATCGAGGGGGGCGCCGCCGACGCGCGCGATTTCCAGTTCGTTCCCGGCCGGTAGTGCAGATAGGACCAGGCAAACGACGGCAGGACGCGTACCGGAACGTGCTGTGCCGAAAGCGCCGAATAGCTCGAGAAGAGTTGCGCCCAGGTGTGGTGCTGAAGCTGGTGAATTGTCTCGAGCGCCCAATCCGGCCGCGTGAAATGAAAGTCGGAGTCCACCTGCGCGCCGTATCGCCAGTCGGCCGGGAACCGGCTCACGGCGATGTTGGTCAGGTTCTCCTTGTGCCACAGCTCGCAGGAGGTCCGCAGTTGGATGTCGAGCGGGTTGCAGGCGTCGGTAACCTCAAACGGCCGGTCGCCGTAGGCCAGTTCCACGACATGGAGCGCCACGTTGCGGCTGGTGGCCATGTGCTCGCGGAAGTCGTGCATGTGCTCGCGCCGGGTGCGCCAGCGCAGCGGATTGCTGTAGACGGCCACGACGTGCAGGCGCTCGGTCTGGGACCACGGACGCCATGCCTCGTGCACGTTGGGGTGCAGTTCCATCGGCTCGAAAGTAGCGCAGGCCGATTGCCGGGAGGGGGATCGGCATTCGTAACCGACTGAGCGGGCGGAAAATAGATTTTTTGGAATGTGGTCATCTCACCGAAGCTCGATGCGGCGCAGGGCCGGTGGTCTGCTAGAATGCTGCCTATGCGCAAAACTCTTCCTTTGTTCCTGCTGGCAGGCTTCGCGCTGCTGAGTTCCAGCTGCAAACCGGGAAAGCCGGTCCCGCCGAGCGCGGTCATTGACGAGAGTAAGTATTACGCGGTCCTGCTGACGAACGGCTCGGTATACTTCGGCAAACTCGAAGGCATGGGTTCTCCCTTCCCGGTCCTGCACGACGTGTTCTATGTTCAGCCCGGCCCGGTCGACCCCGACACCAAACAGCCAAAGGGGATGATCCTGGTCCATCGCGGCCATGAGATGCACGGCCCCGACCGCATGATCCTCAGCGCGAGATCCATCGTGTTCGTCGAGCCGGTTGGAGCGGACTCAAGAGTCGCCCAGTTGATCAGGGAAGCTGCGAAGTAGATCACCGCAGCTCGATCCGCTGGGGCCGGCCGTCGTCGGTGATCTGGGCGGTCCTCCCATGGAGCGAAAAAACCAGGCGGCGCGGGGCCGGCTGGAAGGTTCCGGCGGGCGTGCTGAGCTCGATCCCGGCGTCCCGATAGGTGACCCCGGTCCGTCGCACCACACCCTGCCGATAGGCGATGGTC
>Ga0265316_10001427_pt1 | contig 25701 bp, 28 predicted proteins | sample 4522metaG_FD_202092 | JGI IMG/M metagenome (GOLD analysis project Ga0265316, IMG submission 202092) | Rhizosphere microbial communities from Carex aquatilis grown in University of Washington, Seatle, WA, United States - 4-5-22 metaG | ecosystem: Host-associated > Plants > Roots > Rhizosphere >... | reverse complement strand
GATGACGCCGCCGCGCCGTTCGAGGATGGTCACATCGAAGGTGCCGCCGCCCAAATCGTAGATCATGACTTTGAGCGGGTCGCGCTCGTCGCTGCGCACATAGGCCAAGGCCGCCGCCACCGGCTCCATCAGCATTTGCTCCGGCAGCGCCATGTCGAAGCCCGCCGCCTGCGCCGCCAAGCGTGTCTCATCGACTTGATTTCGATCAAAATAAGCGGGGTGGGTCACTACCGCGCGACGCACCGGCTGGCCCAAGGCCTGCTCCGCTGCCTGTTTCAAGGCTTTCAGAACCTCGGTCGCCACGGCTTGGGCAGTGAGTTGGCGCGTGCCCATGGGCAACAATTCGGTGGTGCCGATCTTGCGCTTGGACCACAGGATGGGATCGCCGCCGCGATCTGCGGCTTGTTTGGCGTCCATGCCTGAAACAAACTCGCCGGGGTTGTCCGGGTCTTCCCACAGCACTGAGGGGAAGGTCAGGCTGGCATCAGGCATGGGGATGATAGTCACATCGCATTCTTCAAGGTATTCGCCTTCCGCCGGGTAACCCGCGCTGAGTTCCACCCGTCCAGGGACGGCGATCACGCTGAAGGTGGTGCCTAGGTCGATGCCAATGTCCATGTTGTTTCCTGATGAAGGAAATCGTAGTCTCGACAAACTAGCCATTGTCTTTATTACCTTGTTTCTAAATTACACGTTTAACCGAATATTCAAACCGCGTAAATACTCGCCAATTGTGCCGCCTTGGCCGTTTTCTAAGAAAGTCGCCAGCAGGTCTTTGACGGTCACTTTATCCTCGCCCCGTGTTGCCGCCAAGCTTGCGGCGTGTTCTAGGATGTCCGCGACATTGTCGCCTAGCACAGGGGGTTGCCCTAGTGGGAGTGGGTTGGGCAGCGCGGGCACCATCTGCAATAGACGATTTTTCAATTGCACCGGGTCAATTTGGTTGCGTCGCAACAGGGTCGCGGTTGGCGTTTGGCCGTCGCCGAGCATCGCGGCGAGCAGATGCGGGGTGCGCAGTTCCGGCCAATTGGTTTGTTGGGCGAGTTCGCTTGCTTGCGATAAAACCTGCGCCAGCGCCTCATCCATCCGGCCCATGTCCAGCGGTGGACGGGCGGGCGGTTTGGGTTTGAGTTCGGTGGCAGCCGCTTTGCCCAGGGTTTCTAAATCTAGGCCTGCCGCTTTCAACCAATCCCTAAATTCCCTAGGGGATGCCTCGCAAAATGCTTGGAATAACAAGGCTTCCGTGATCGCCGCTTGCTCCCCGGCCAAGGTCTTAGCCCGTTCCACGATAGGGGTGATGGTTTGACGGCAAGCTGCTTCATCCAAGGAATAAGTTTGCTTGCCGCCTTCGCCGATAGTGGCCACTAGGCTCTGGTTGACTCTGCTGGGAGTGATGCCGCGCTGGTTGAGTAAGCGGCTGGCGCAGCCGTCATGTTGCTGAAGGAAAGCGGCCAGCAGGGCGCGGTTGGGGATAGGAAAGACGCCTCTGGCTTGGGCCAAGGTGTGCGCCCGGTAAACAATGCGCCTCGCTTCGGGTTCTAGCCTTTCGATATAGGCCGGTTCTTTGTCCATGTCGATGTGCGGCAACTCGTCAAGCTCTATCCCCAGCAGGCCTCTGAGCATGGATTTGAACTCGGCATCGGCCACCGCGCAAAAGCCGATGAATAGATCCCGTTCGGTGATTTCAGCAGAATTTCGCGTCCGCGTCTGTTCCATGACACTCTGCAACATCGGCGACACTACCCGTTCGCAGGCTTCCTCGCCAAACCCGAAGGAATGCCGTCCGCCATCCCCCGCGCCGGAGAGCGCCATCGCGGCGACCATCCAGAAATACGCCTCCAAGGGGTCAATGCCTTTGCGTTCAAAGCAGCGCTCGACATAGCTGCCATCCGGGTACAAAAATGCCGCCAGCATCACCCGGTTGGGAATCGGACACAAGCCGGATTGCTGCGCCAGCCGGTGCGCGGCATCCATGATCTTCTTGGCATCGGTGTTGAGTCCTTGCGGCAGTATCAAGCTACCGTTCTCGTCCAACTTGCCGGCGGCCCGCCTTTCCTCAAGCAACAGGCGGACATCCGACGCGGCAGGCAGTGGCGGGACGAGGGCGCGGAGTTCTTCCCAAGCAGGTGTCTCGATCAAGCTCAACAATAGGTCTTCCTCGCAAATCTGCGCCGATTCCTGTGGCCGACTTTGCGCTCTCATGTCAGCTTGCCGCAGCCATTCCAGAGTTTCCGGCGTAAATTGGCTTTCCTCCCTGAGGAGCCATTCGGCAAGATTGTCCGCCGCTGGCGTTGCCGGTTCCGAAGACTCGGCACACAGGTCTTGGTAAAGCTGATCTGGCGCAAGCTCGCGGCGGCGCAACACATGGCGGGTCAATTCGCCACAGCGCAGCAAGCCAGCCAGCACGTCCGCCGGGTTGGCTTGTGTCCGCTGTTGTCGGTTTTTACGCTTCGCCGCCCGCAGCAGGATGTCTTCCCAAGCAAAGCTGAAAAGGTCGATATTGATATGGCCTTGGTTGAAAACCCGCGCCACCGGCTGGAAGGGGGCTCCAGCAGGTGCGTCATTGATCGGCAGGTCAATAGTCGGCAGGCGTTTGTTGGGGTCGCCAAAATAGCGGTAGGCCATCCAGGCGGTGTCGGGATGGCCCTCATCATAGCGTTGCAAACTCTGCTGGCGCACTTTGAACAAGGCTTCCCCGCAGGATTCACCCGCAAAGGCGGCTTGGAAAAAAGTCAGTGCGGCCTGCGCGGCCTGTTGGTTGAGCACCGGAAATTGTGGCGCGATGACGACTTTGTTCGGGTTGCCGCGCAAGAAAGCTTCGGCGAGGCTGGAGCGTGAACGCTCAATCTCCCAGTCATTGCCGATAGCGGCACCCCAACAGGCGTTCAGAAAGACGAAGCGGGCACCTGGCGCGAGACTATAAATGTCTTCGGCATAGAGTTCATCGCCATTCGCCAAAACCAGGCAAGCCTCACTGCTATTTTTCGGACAACACCCATGGCCGAAATAATAAACCGCGACCACGGCGGGATCATCCAGCATGGCCATAACTTGATTGCGCGTGGCGGCGGAACCTTTGAGCAGGATAACTTGATAACCTAATTGTTGGGCGAGATCATAAATAACATCGCCATGGTGTTGGCAGCCCTCACTCGCATCTTCAGTCGGATTTTCTATAATCAGAAACTTGTTGCCTAGATTTGATTTTCTATCATCACCCCGGCTGATATAAGACAAATGGTAGCGGCTGATCAGCCTAGCGCGGACAGCGTTTAAAGCCTCCCGGTGAGTGGGGCACAAGCCAGCCCCAGCATAGCGGGCTTTGCATGTCGGACATTCATACCAAGTTTCATGCAGCGCTTCCCAAGGAATCCCGTAGATTAAGCCAGTAGCGGTGTCGATTTGCGGATGGGCATTCTTTCTAAGCAACCCGTCAAATCCAAAAGGAGGGATACCCTGCCTGTCCAATCGGTCGCAAAGGATTTGTGCGGAACCGCGTGTGTTGGTGAATTCCGCCAGCTTCAGCAAAGCATCCACCTGCTCCTTGATTTCGCTGATGGATTGCTCCGCTTTTTTTTTCGGAATGCGGCAGAATACAGCATTCTTAAATGTCTGCTCTGGGTCTCCTTGGCACGCCCCCGGCTTGTATTGAATGCACTCGCCTTGCTGAGAATTCACCCATTCAATGGAGAGCAGTTGAGTCAGAATCGCCATAGCCACACCATTCTTTCAATGTTGTGAAAACATCAATCTTCGGGTTCCACACTGATATTCAGCGGAATTTCCCGGACAGGCGGCGGACTGATGTGGTTGAACGTCAATTTCAGTAGGCATGGGCCGTCAGTAAGCGGCGTGCCTCCTGCGATAGTGTCTAGGTTTCCGCCGCGCAAAGACCAAGCGCCGCCAACGCTGATATCGACGCCGACGCGCTGAGCCTCCATGCCCGGCACTTCGCAACTGAGTATGATTTGACCATTTTCCTTGCGGTATAGGCTTAGTTTGATGGCGGGAATATTGGCTTCTGCTGGCAGTTCCCAATGCATGATTTCAGCACCTAATGGTTCGCCTAATGGCGTTCCTCCCGCTAAAGGCACACCTCTCGCTGCCAAGGCCAAAGGCTCTGGGCCAGAGAAACAAAACATCCGCGTAGCGTTGAAAAATACGCTCAACGGTTCGGCTAGGCTTCTTAATAAGCCAGTGCCGGTGGGCGCAGTGATCCATCTCGCTTGACGGCTGCGTTCAGCCAATTCGTCCCACGGCACATAGCGCTCGACAATGCCTTGCTTGCGCATATGGCTGCGGATGGCGTCTATCATGTCGAGGAATTCGCTGTCATCGTATGCGTTAATCATTGGGTTTTACCTCTTTACTGCGGACGGTAAACACATTTCAGCCTATCTGTCCCTCTAGGCCCAAAATACAATGTGTATCCAGTCAAATCGCACATTAACCGATTAGCCTCCCATATACTTAAACTGAGTAGCTCATCATTAGGTTTTTTGCCTAGGCGGCTTAAATGTCTGCGAAAAATGAACATCCAATTTCCTAGTATTTTACTATCAACGCGCTGCATAGTGCGATCACTGCTACGGGCCAGCATGAATATGTCTTGTCCATTGCAGACAACCGATAAATTAAGACCATCGTCTATGCTTTTGCAGAAATCCTGCCCGCTAAAACCGGGATGCGGCAGATCTTCTGTAGTCTTGCACACATGCGTATGGACATAACCCACATAGGTTTCAATATGTTCAGGGCTAGTATTGTTGGGTTCGCATGTTGGCGTCACCTGTCTCTCGTCACCTTGCACCTTGTGCTGGCGGGGCAAGAGCAAATAATTGTCCCGGCTGATGATGCAGCAACCGTGTTCACGGCCTGTCAGATCGGGGTTTACAAAAGCGCATGCAAAAAATGCTTCAAGCGCTGTCGAAAAATTATGCAGAGGCAGCCAATCGGGAAGCTCGCTGTAGCGCAGCGAGCCGGTGGAAAGCCGAATGAGTAGTTGGTTGTCGGGTGGCATGGGTCGTGACCTATCGTTTATGGATGACGATGCTTACCCATTGTACACCTTTCCTGGGAGGTGGGTTTAATTGATTTATTAAACTTGAAAGCAGTATCTATTTATAAACAATCCTATTACAGTGTCGTGCAAAGCTTCCGACTTTGAAAAGCAGATGGTCTTGCGGGCCAGCCGCTTGATCCGTGTGCGCAGGAAAAGGTTTTTATTTTCTATTCTTTGAGTATGCCGCTTGCCAATAACGTGCTTGTCCTTGGGGATGATCGAGGAATAGCTTTCCCAGTCGTCCGTGTAATAGGTTCGGATATTGAAAGCCTTTAGGTTAGCGATCAGTTGCTTGCACACGGATTTTTTGCGTCGGCCAAAAACAAACGACAGAATGCAGCCTGTCGCCGCGTCAATGGCATACCAGAGCCAGCGCTGATTCTTTTTCTTGCCCACGTAGCTCCACTGTTCGTCTGCCTGGACATCCATAGGAGAATCAAAGAGATGCCTGATTTCAACGGCGATTTCTTGTGTGCCAACGTGAGGATTCACAGCGACTACCTCGGCGGACTTTTTTTTAGTGTGGAAATCACGGTGTTTTTGCCAACACCAAGGACGCGTGCAGCATCGCGAATGCCGCTGCCGTTCATGGCCATATCGACAATCTGGTCTTTGACTCCAGGCTCGTAGGCACGGTAAACATAATCCGTCTTGAAGATTCGCCCGCAATCCTTGCAGCGAAACCGGGAACGACCGCTTTGCGTGCCGTAACGCACAACCTCGGAACCATTGCAATATTTGCACAAAACAACTTCATATGCCATTTTAGTGATTACCTAAAATTCTAAAAAATTTATACCTCTATTATACTGTAAAAATCAATTAAACCCACCTCCCAGTTCCAACAAGCGTGTCCGAAGCGATTCGAGGATGCCGCCCAGTCGGCGGAGATCCGAAGGCCCGGCGACGTGGATCGGATTTGCGAGATTCTCCGAACCCAGCCTGCTGATGGACGAATCCAGTTGCCGCATTGACCGGCCCCAAAAGGCCAGCAGCATGCCGACAAAGACAACGGAAAACCCCAACAGCGCCCCGACTTTGGCTAAAAGCGATTGCTCGCGGGATTCTGATTGTTGGCGCAGTGCGTTGAATTCACGGTCGATGTGGCTTTCAAACTCGCGGGACAGGGTGTTGGAGGCTTCTCTAAGCCCAAGAAAGGCTTCATCGACCGGCAGCTTGGGATGGCTGTTCGCGTCCGAGCCGACGACCTGCTGGTAAATCAAGCCTTCCTTCTCGGAGAGTTCGTTGGCCAGCAGGGTGATTTTGTTGTCCAGCGGCAATTCTAGCAACTCACCCAAGGCTTGCTTGAACGATGCCCGCGCCGCCTCATAGGATTTGCGCTCGTAAGGCCGGCGCAGGGCCGGATCGGCCAGCAGGACAAACAACCGGGCTTTCCGCTCGATGTCGGCGGTTTTTTGCAAAACCAAGCGGATCGTTTTCGTCTGCTCAAAGACGTGGGCGTCCATATTCCTGCCCAAGGCCGCTGTTTCACGCATGGCAATGACGGCGTACAGGACGGCGGCAAGCAAGGGAATAATGGCAATGCCAAACCCAAAAGCAATAATCGATTTCAAGGAAAAGAGACGGGGAAATTTCATTGAATTGGAGCGACTGGTAACACGTCGCCAGTCAAAAGGCCGGGCGACTGTCCAGATAGTCGGAGGGGGAAAAGGCAAGGCCGGGAAAGGCTTGCAACACAGGGGGGTCTGCCGTGATCAGAGGAATATCCAGCATCTCGGCCAAACCGACGAACTCGCAGCCGTAAGACGGACAGCCAGAGGCTAGGGATAGTTCGAGGACGCGCTCGTGGCTGGCAGAAAACGGTGCCTGTTCCAGCACCGCCTCGGCTTCGGCCATATAAGCGGCGGCATCTTTCAGGCTCATCAGCCCCCGCCGCAAATGACCCGCCAGCACGTTCTTGAATTCCAAGAAGAGCAGCCCCGGAACAACCCAACGGCTGTCCTTGGTCAGCACCTCCTCGGCACGGTGGTCGGCGTTGCCCGGCAGTAGCAGGCAGACGGCCAGATGCGTATCGACCACGATCAAAGCCGACCCTCGCGCTTGAAGCGGTCGATGTCTTCTTGGGCGACAGGTTGGATAGGGTGCCGTTCTTGGATGCCGCGAATGGACGCCAACATCCCTTCCGGACTGCGGCAAGTTGGCTTGAGTTGGGCTTCAAGCAGCGACAGGATCTCCGCAGTCACGCTGCGGCGATGGCTTTGCGCCGATTCGCGCAGGCGCTGGTGAAGTTCATCCGGGATGTTTTTCAGCGTGATGCTGACCATAAAGCTTGCTTTTTGGTTGCTTTGAGCAACCTATGCTAATGCATAAGCGAAGTTTATGCCATCCCCTAAGATCCAGCGGAAGAGCATCGGCGGCTTTGTGCTGCTGGGTCGGCTAACCAGCGCAGCGCCCTTGTTGCGCGGCACAATGCCGTGGGTGGCGATCAAGACAGAGTGGCGATCTGGCTTTCTAACGCTATGCCTGACTTACTTGCTTTGCGTTGATGCGAAACATAAAGAGGATACGCCGAACCAACCGACCAGAAAAAACTGGGAATCTGAAAAGCAAAATCATGGATGAAGCCACGATGGACATTGCGCCTGTGGCCCAATGTCCACCACTGAAGTAGCCAAGTGCGAGCATCGAAAATGCAAGAGATGCAACGATGGGGACATATGCCCGAAAGCCTCCACCTGTTTCGTACATAACAACACCACAAATCGGGCAGATATGTTGTGTTAGCGTATGTGAGAATACGTTTCCATAAACATGCCAAAGGCGAGGTATAACCTTCGCACCGCATCCACAAGTTACTGTTGTATGATTCATAGCCGTTCCGATACTGTGTTGCCGCGTCAATTATTTACTTTGGGTGACTTGACGGTAGTCTGTAAAATCAATTTATAGTCACGAATTTTAAAACAAAATATCAAATGGTTTTATTTGATATCGTGGCTTTTGCAGTGGATTTTTCTGTATTAGGACGCCCGTATCTAGACACAGCCTGCCCCATTATCCTGCCCACGCCTGATACCGGCTTGGCGGCACCCTTGCCGACCGGATCGCTAACCGAAGCGACCAACCCCACAGAGGCGAGCGTGTGACCTGCCCAGCCGATGACGGCAAACCAAACCAAGGGCATGCCGATGTACATCAGACCAGCCACCGTATTGGCGATGAGCACCGAGACGTTTTGGTTGCCGTTGAACACATGCCGCCACCACTCGATTCCTAGCGCTTGGATCATCGCGCTGTCCACCCAAGTCGCCAATGCCCAGATGGCGGTCAAGAATCGTACTGCGAAGATGCCTAGCGATGCAAGTAGCACCGATTGGATTGAGAAAGATGAAAACACCAGCAGGAACGGCAGACAGAGGTAAACCGTCATCAGGATCAACGATTGGCCAATCGGCGCGGCCTGTTTGAGGGCGTAGATGGTCGAACGCTGCTCAACCGAGCTGATGATTGCCCCAACCCCGGTGATGGCGCTCATGAGGACCCCCGCATTCTCGGTTGATGTGTGCGGCACCACGGCTTTTTCCTGCACATAGAGTTTATGGATTTGATCGTCTTGCACCGATTGGGCAGTGGTTCCGTTCGCCTGCGCGGTGACGGTCGTCACAATCCCATTCAACAACCCCGAGTCGATTTGCTGCACCAGCCGCCGCCGCAGCCCTACGGTTTCGCTAGTCCACCATTCATAGCAGGTGGGCTTGCCCCAGCCAGAGGATGAGCTGCCGCCGTATTCTGCGTCCCTGGTCGGGTCAAAGGGAAAATTGGGGATTTCGCGGTGCGCCCGCATCGCCAAGTTGATGTTCGCGTTGTTGTAATACCCGTCCGTGTCTTGGAAATACTGCGACCCCGGCCAGTCGATGTCGTCGGGCCGATAATTGGCGGGAAGGGGCTGACCTAGGCTGATAAACTGGCTACGCGCACGGAGGAAGCAATCTTGGTAGAAATCGTCAAGCTGCGCTTTTAGGTCGAGGTCTTTGATGACGGTGTTGTCCATGCGGTAATTCAGCCGCCGCAAGTCACCCTGGCAAGGCGTCGAGGCCACGGCGGCATTGGCGAAGCCCGCGCTGACGGCCATCACTGCCCGCCACCACACCGGCACCATCGCTTGGTTGTTGCCAAGCTGGAACGTGCTGTCGTAGCCGGTGCCGGAACTTCCGCCATTCACCGTCGCCCCGCCGCAGGGGGCCGTGTAGCTGAGGTCGGCGGATTGCAGGTTGACCACCGGCGACCCCGCCAGCGCCGCCACGGTCAACATCGCCGCCAATTGGACTTCCATGCCGCGTATCGACGCCGCCGCGCCTTCCATGCCGTTCTTCTCCCAAGTCGTGGCGAAGTTGCGCACGATCAGGGCAAGGAACGGCAGGTACGCCAACCCCGTCTCGGCCAGCGTGGCCCACAGCTTGTCGTAGAGTATCCAGCCCAGCAGGGTGGTGTAGAGATCAATCGCCGAACCGACTTCCATCTTTTGCGTCTCCGCTTAGGGGGTATTAACCGGCCAACAGCCGCATGAACACGGCGTAACCGTTTTGAACCAGGACGAGTTCCACGACGGCCAGCCAAAGCGCCACCCGCCAGCGCAGGCCGAGCATGAAGGCTGTCCGCCGCTCCGGCCAGCCCTGACGGCGAGCCAGGAAGACAACCCACTGCGGCCAGAAGCCGACGGCAGTGGCCATGAGGGTGATTCTGATCCCCGTGAACCAAGGGGACGCCGCCCGCAATCCGCCATCGACGGCATCCAGTCCACTTTGCTCCACCTGCCGGGCCAACAAGATGCCCGTCAAAGTCGCCAACACCACGAACAAGCCATTCAACGCCACAAACCAAAACAATCCGGGCTTCCAAGATTTGGATAAAGATCTGGATTTCATGCGATGCTTTTCCTGTTGGTCATTCTGGTCACTTCGGAACCGCGCCGTTTTCCACCGGGCGGGTATCGTTCGGGCGTTGCCCCGGCACCGCGCCGCCCCGCTCGTCGATCCTGCCGCCCATCTCCAACACTGCCCCGGCGGTGTTGGCAAACAATTCCTTGCGGACGCGGGTTTCGTAAAGCACTTGGTCAATCTCCCGGTCGATGATCGCCACCATGCGTTGGATCTCCGTGCCGGCGGCGGAGGCGAAGACATGAGGCTCCTGGTAGCCGGTGAGCAACAACCGGCGCAACATCATTGCCCGCTCCACGTTGGCGGCGGTAGCCTGCTCGGCGGCGAGTTTGCCGATCACGACGGAGCGTTCCTGGGGTTGGAGTCGGCGGATCGTCTCGATCACGTCGCGGTTCAGTTGTGTGCCGGGGGCCGACACTTTGGCGAGGTCGTCTGCGGTCGGCGCGGTGCTGCCGTCCACCAGCTTGGCTAGGGCTGCTATGCCGTCCTGCCGGTCTTTCTCGATCTTCGGCCCTAGGCCGTGGCCTGGCACCGCCTGGCGGTCGGCGTTGTTCTTGGTTTCGATCTTCACATCACCCAGCACGGCCTTGGCGTAATCGACCGCCTCAGCCGGTGTTTTCCAGACCTGCGCCACGCGGGTGTCGGATTGGCCCGCATTGCCGCTGGTGGGACTGTTGCCCTGCTCGATGTTGTAACCCGCCTTGACCACATCGGAGACGATCAATATCGGCGGCTGGTTCTGCCCGCCCGCGTTCTGCCCGCCCACCCAAGGCACCCCACCGTCACCGCCCTTGTTATCGACGACGCCCAGCGCTTGCAACACGTCCACGCTGCTGCTGCCGCTTTGCGACTGGCCCATCTGGTCGCGCCAGGTATAGGACTTGGAAAGCGTCAGCCAATGGTCGTAAGGGTTCGAGCCGTGGGCGATGTCGGACTGCATTTGCTCGCAGCTTTTGGTCGCCAAAGAGACCGAGGCGTTGGCGTAGGACAGCAGTTGCTGGTACAGCTCATAAAGTCCCGGCGAGGCGCGTTGCAGGATCAAGGCGGGGGCGCTGGCTATCGCGCTGCTGGCTGCGTTCACCAGCACCGACTGGATGTTTTGCGCGGCATTGTTCAAGGTGTTCGCCAATCCCAGGACAGGGTTGAAGCTGCTGCAATTAAAGCCCAGCCCCAAATTCACAGATCCGCCGATGGTGGCGCTGGTGACATGGGCGTTCAATGGGGCCATGACCGCATCCGCACCGCCGATCTTGTAATACCAGCGGCTGTCGCTGAACGTGCCGCTGGTCAGGGCCGAGGCAGGAACAGGCAGGGCGAGCGCGATAAAAAGGGCCGCAGCGACCCTGCGTGATGGATAGGGGGAATTCATCAACAAGCCTCAAGGATAAGGAAACACATCGACCGAGCCGAGGAAAATGCCTTTGATTTGGCAGCAGGAGTAGGGACGCCAGAGCGTCCAGGCGTAATCGCCGCCGGACGCGACTTTGCCCCCGGCCCAGCCGCTCACCGATACCGTGTCGTTGGTGCCGAAAGCCTCGCACTGCGCGGCCATGGCGGGGGTCATGAGTTGCCAGTCGCCGGTCTTGTCGTCGCTTTCTTTTAATACCTCTGGCCGCCACACCAGCTTCCCGTCGGCTTCGAACGTTCCGCCGCTTTCTAATTGCTGGTAAAGGTGAGGTTCGGCGCTCCGCGTCACGATGTCCCCGACCCGCTGCGCGGCAACCGCCGCCGCTTTGGGCTGGTCGGTTTGGGTGATCCAGCCGGAGCGGGGATAGACCGAACCCCATGTGTTCAAAGGCCAGTTGCCGATTTCTCGCCAGCCCGGAACGAGGGACTGCGGGTAGGCTATTTCGGGCAACTGCCAACGCCAGCCGATGGCGTCCAGCCCGGAGAGGTAGTAGGCGTTCAAGAAACTCGCGGACGATGGGCAGTAAATCTCCCCGGCCAGGGGATGGCCGACGGCCTGCGATTCTCGGAAACTCAGGTTGGTCTTGCGGCCCGAGCCGTGGTTCTGGTCGGGCGCGCCGGAAGTACCGGTTTCAATCGCGCCGATGCCGCCGAGCATCGAGCCGCCCATCGACGACACCATGGACGAAGCGCCGCCCGCGTCCAGCGCGGAATACAGCGCGTTGGCCTCCGTCCAGGGATTTTTGCCCAAGCCGTTGGTCACGCTGACCACCAGATCCGGGTTGCGGTGGCCGACTTTGATTGAGGTTTTTACCTTGCAAATCGGCCCGACGCACACCAGCCAAACACACACGCCCACTACACGCAAACGCAGACAAGAAGGAAGTGCGCTGACGGTGCCAGACAAGATCGTGCCGGTGTTGAGCGCCTCCAAGGCCTGAGCCGCCGTGGCGATGTTCGACAGCGCGAATGCCAGTGCTAGGATTTTGAGGCTGGGGCGCGGAATAGAGATCGGATTCATTGCATTTGCTTCCAGCGTTGGTAGAGTTGGATGGCCTGCCCCACATCGGTCAAGCCGTAGGCCACCGCCGCGCCCCGGTCGAATACGATGGCCGGTATCTTGGCGATCCCGTAGCGGCTGGCTAGCAGGGTGGCTGCCGTGGTGTCGGCCAGCCGCTGGCGGAATCCTGCCGTTCCCAGACGGCTCGCCGCCATGTCCTTGGCGAGGGATGGATTGCCCGGCAAGCCTTGGCCGAGTTCGTCCAAGAGCTTTTGCTGGGCGGAGAGATCATGGACTTCCACCGCCACGCCAGAATTGCCGAGTGCCACAGGAAACAGCGCCGGGTCGGTAAAAACTTCAACCGATTCCAAGGCGAAGGCCTGTGGTGCCAAGGCGAGGGCTGGAATCAGCAGAATCCCGGCGGCAAGCCGTGCCCAAGAATGGCTTCGGGAAAGAATTCTTTTAGCCATGGTTCCGCCTGCCTTCGGCGATGCGCTCGGCGACGACCAAGGCGGCGTCCAACTCCGAACAGCCGCGCTCTTTCATGATGCGGGCGCGTTCGGCCTTCTCGTGTTGCTCGGTCATGGCCAGGGCCAAGGCGAGGGCCGGCGGGACGCTGCGGAACAGCGCTTTCATGCCGGGACTGAGGATCACGCCCTCGGTGTACTTGCCCGGCTCCTTACCCGCCGCCAACAGCAAGGCCCGCTCCTCTTCGCTCAAGTCGCGGAAGCGGGCGATTTGCTCGGCCTCCTCCGGCGGCATCGACATGCACTTCCACCACTCCATCATGTTCAACATGCGCTTGGCGGAGTCGGGGAAGTCCTGCATGTTCTGGGTTGCCAGCCACAGCCAAGCCCCATACTTGCGCCACATCTTGGTGATCTTGACGACGTAAGGGGCCAGCAGCGGGTTGGTAGTGATGAGATGGCCTTCATCGGTCAAGACTATCGTCGGTCTGCCCTCGTATTGGCAACGTTCCACCAAGGCATGAATGTGGTTCATCAAGCTGACATAGGCCACCGCCAGCTTGTCTTCGTAGCCATCCTTGGCGAGGACGCCCATCTCGAAGATGGTCACGTCGGCGTCCGGCCACAGCTTGCCGGGCCGATTGAAGAAATGCGCAGCCAAGCTGCCCGGCGTACAAAAATGGCCCAAGGCATCGGCCATGTCTTTGGCGCGGGGGCGCTCGTCAGCCATCGCTCGAAGCGCCGCCGCCACGTCTTCGGTCAACACCTGCGCCCGGCCTGCTTCGCGCACAGCCTCGACTGCGCTAAGAATCGCTTGCTGGATCAACCAGCGGTCGGCGCGTGTCAGGCGGGCGTCTTCGTGCGGATCGCCGCCGGTAATCATCAACCGGGCGGAGATTTCCATCTCGCCCAAGATGTCCCGTTTTTCATCCGCTTCATTCCCGTCGTCTTCACCGCCAGCCGCATCCTCGTCCAACTCAGCCATGCCTTTCTTGGCACCGGCCAGCTTCAACGCATCGGCAAACGGCGGCAGGCTGACATCCTCGCCGGGGCGCATGGTGGCTTGGTTCACCACCAGACCCAAAGACGCGAAATACTGGCCGAGCAAGGAAAACGAGCCGCCCGCCTCGATGATGAACACGCGGGGACGGTGGATCGCCATCATCATCAGCAGGTCGTAAACCAGCAAGGCTGACTTGCCCGAGCCGGTCGGCCCCAGAATCAGCATATGGGCGTTGGATTTGCGGTCGGCGATGGGGTCGAACAGCACCGGCTCGCCGCCCCGGTTGAAGAACAGCATCCCCGGTTTGCCGGTGCCGGTGGAGCGCCCGTACAGCGGCAACAAGTTGGCGATGTGGCGGGTGAATACGAAGCGGGAACGGCGCGTCTCCTGGCGGTCAAAGCCGGGATCGTAGGCCAGGGGCAAGTTGCGGATGTAGGCATCCAGCGGCACCAAATCATCCCTTTCCAGGATGGGTCGGATGTTGTTGGACAACAGCAGCGAGTGGACATGGTGGACGCGGGCGTTCAAGTCAGCCTCGTTGGCGTCCAAGCTTCCCGACGCGGCGCTGCGCACATAGAACGCCGTCGTCACTGGGAACAACTTGTTACCACGGGCGATTTCCATCTGCGCGGTTTTGGCGTCCTCGGCGGCGAGGAGGGATTCGGCGTAGTCGCCGAAGCTGGCGCGTTCGATCTTGGTCAGATGGTTGCGCACCCCGTCCTGCGGCTGGATGGTGAGGGTCATCACCATGACCGTGTGTTCCGGCATCCGATCCAGCACGGCGAATTTATGGTCGCCGATCAGCCGCTCCAAGGCGAGCTGGCCGAGCAGCGGAGCCTGTGCCAGCCCTTGCACCGTGACCAGCCGGTGCGGAATGTTGTCGAACCACCAGATGCCCCTGTCCTGGTCGGCGACCGGCAAGCCCAGCATCAACATCTCGCTGAAATCATAGCCAAACGCCCGCTCAGGCCCGTCGCCAGGATAAGGGGCGGACTTCAATAGACTGTCGGCATCGCCTTCGGCAGTCGGCGGATGCGGATTGAGCCAGCGGAACAGCCAGTCATACAGTTCCCGGCCACCGCAACGGCGGACGCCGATGCCCGCCGCCGTCAGCGCCGTGGCGAACCGCGCCGCCACGTCGTTCAACGCCTGTTCCGGCGTCAACGACCAGGCTTGGGTCTCGCTGGACGGACTGCGGGACAGCGTGGCGCGAATGCGCCTGCGCCGGCCGCGCCATGGTGCGCCGGTGATCAACTTGTCCACAAACAAGCCGTCAGGGCGGCAAATGTCGGCCAGATGGCCGCGCAGCACCGCCAGCCAAGCCTCGCTGAAGCGGCTTTGCTTGGCCGTTTCGCAGACATAAGCGGCAATGCCCTCCACCAGCGATTCCAGGCGCGGTTCGTCTTGGACGTAGAACTGCACGACCCAAGGCGGGTCGGCTTCGGGCAATGCGCTCAGTGCGATTTGCAGCTTGTCGCGGAAATTCTCCAGCCATTCCATGGGCCGAGCTTCGCAACCAGCGGCCTGGATCTCGAACAATGCACCAAGCCCGCGCCCGTCGGACAGCAGAAAGGCTTCGGACTGCGGATCGTAATCCAGCCAGGGCAGCAGGTTGGTAAACGACGGCTCACAGTGGTACATCGCCCGGACACGCTCCACGCCGGGCGGATTGATTTCCCCCTTCGGGCCGTAGCCGTGCCGAGACTGCGGATTGTGGACACGCTGGTTGCCGGAGGGAGCATCCTGGACAAAGCTTCGTCTCCAAAACACAGGAAAGCCAGCCATCACTGCCATCCCTCCGCCTCGCCCGGCAAGGCGTATTCCACATGGTCGTACATCGGCAGGACGGTGGAATAGCCCGGCACCGGGTAGCCGGAATCGGCGGCCAGATGCGGGAATACGTACATCACCAGATCCGGGTTTGGCAGCCGTTTGAACTGTGTGTCGATTTCGTCGTGGGCCTGCCGGGTGTAGCCTTCCAGCCCTGGCCCATCGGTCGCGCCGTTCGGGCCAACAACGGGTTGTTGGCTGTCCTGCCGCCGGGATTGCCCCATGTGGGAGCGGTAGACATCCAGCATGGTAGGGCCATCCTGCGGCAGCAGGTCTTCCTTGTCGTGCATGGCGGAACAGCCCGAAAGGCTAATCCAAGCCGCCAGAATGAGTAGAAGCAGTCGTCGCGCGCGCATGGTAAAGTTTTCTGCCGTTGGGTTCATAGTCGATGGTGATTTCGTGGTCGATGTGGACGGCGACTTCGGCGCCGGTGTCCACATACACCACGTCGAACATTTGCGACTGCCGGTCGGCAATCCATTTCGCCAGCTCGTCCGCGCCGCCCGCAGCCGTTTGGCCGAGGGCGTAGTTCATGACGTTGCCGGTGACGGCGGAGGTGTAGCCACCGAGAGGCGTGGTGTTCACCGTCGTCTGGGCGCGGGCAAAGGCTTGGCCCGCCGTCTCGATGCCCCTGGCCAACATGCGGCCCGAGAGATAATCGACGGCGTTGCTGATCCGCGAACCGGTGACGCAAGGGATGCCGCGCCGGTCGGAAATCCAACCCAAGCCCCGTCCAGCCACGCCGCCCGAGGCCGCACCCGAGCTAGTGCCTGCGCCTGCGTTTCCGGAAACCGCTCCGATGCCGGTGCCGACATTGCCGCCTGATAGGTTGTCGGCGGACACCGTACGGATCGTGCCGTCGTCGAACAGGAAAGTGACGCTCTTCACCGTGCCGCGCACGCAACCCAGCGTCCAGTCGCCGAATGCGGTGCCTGAGAACACCATGCCGTTCACGTCGGGAATCTCCAGCCCGTTCGCGGCCAGATTGTCGCGCCCGACCAGCACCTTGAAGGGAAACGGATCTTCCACCTGCCCTTTCACCGGCACCCGCCCGACCAGCGCGGTCATCGCAGTGGAACCTACCAGCGTGGCGTTGCGGGGGACGGTGTAGGCCGGTTCTGGCGGGCGGGCCTTGGGCGGCTCCAAGACGCCGCCCTCATGCAACAGGCTGGCGGGATTGGCGGGCGGCACCGTGCCTGTCGGGGCGGCGGGATCGTGATCCAGCGGTTGAATCCAGACCATGCCGCCAGATGACCCGCCGGAACCCGGCACCACTCGCCCCAGATCCCGCGCCAAGTCGCCGGACTGGCCCAGCGACAGGCCATTCAAGTTGCCTGGTAGGGATGCCGTTGAGCCGGTCGGCGAGGGTTGTGACGGAACAGTGCCGGTGGAACGCTTCGCCAGATCGTCCACGCGCTTGGTCAATTCCTGGTTTTCGCCGTTGCGTTGCCGTTTGAGTTCCTCCGCAACCTCGGCCTTCAACTTGTTGGTGAATTCCGGCCCTTGTTGGAGCAGCTTCTGGTTTTCCTGACGCAGGCCCTCGGTTTCGGCCTGGATTTGTTGCAGCTTGGCCGTCAGCGAGCGCACCGTGTCCGCCGCCGAGTCCGCGTCGGGAGCCGGTGCGCGGCGGGGTGGCTGGGGCGCTTGCGCCTGCTCCTTGCCGGGACGGCCCAACACGAACACCAGCAGCGCCAGCGCCGCCAACGCCAAGATTGGTAGCAGTTTGTTGCCTTTACCCCCCATCCAAGGCCTCCTCGTAGGGCTTTGCCGAAATCAGGTAGGCGGCGGTGGTGTCGCGCAGATCACCTTGCGGAAAAAGCTTCCCATGCTGGAAGGCGCAAGTGATCCAGTGGCCGCGCAAGCGACGTGGATCAAGCACCAGTTCGCCATCGGTGAGATTGCGCAATTTGACGGCGGTCACATACAGCGAACCGGAGCGCCAAGCACCGACCGGCGTGGCCTCGGCCACGCCGCCGCGCAGCAGCCGGTCGGTGCCTGTCTTGGCGACGCCCGCCTGATGCACACCCTCCGGCAACCGACGAAGGCGCTTCGGCGCGTACAGATGCTGGGATGCCATCCGGGTCAGGGTCACATAGTCCTGTTCCTTTGGTGGCGGCGGGGATGCGGTCGCTATGGGCGGCGCGGCCTGGCCTGAAAGTGTCGCCGCCGCCTTCACAGGCGATGCGGCCTCCGGCACGCTGATTTCGATAGGCGCGGAAACGGTCGCCGATTTGGACGCCGACAGATCCAACAGGTAGATATTGCCCGAACCCGTGGCCTGCACTTCGATGCGCTTGGCCGAGAATTCCTGGGTGGCGACCCAGTAGATGGTTCCATCAACGATTTGGGTGCGCAGCACGTCGCCGCCCAGATCGGGCGGCAGGCCGACACGGATCGGCACCGGGAAGCCGACCAGGCGCTCGCGCCCGACTGGCAGCGTGATTGATAAGGGAATCTTGGCCCACACCAGCCGTTCCGGCGGCTCGCCCGCAGGTAGCACTCGTTTATTTGGGGCCATCGGGTCGGGCAACGGTGGCAAAGCGGGCGGGGCGGCTTGCGCCGCCAGGCCCGCCAGCAAAAACACGCTTGGCAAAAAGGCTTTCATCATTTTGGCTGCGAATTGGAAGAGGCTGGTAATTCCGCCGTTTCGAGGCGTCGCGGGCCGTCGCCCTGATAGCCGTCCAAGGCCAGGCCCCACGGATTTTGGGTCGGGTCGCTGTCGCGGCGCACCACCCGCAACGGATAGGACACCGCCACAGTCTTGACCGGCACACCGCGCACATACTCGTAAACCTGGAAATCCAGGGTGACAACCCATGTGCCGTTGCCCAAGGGCTTCACCCGGCTTTCCTGGTAGCCGTGGCCGAGCATCTCCTGGATGGAGCGCACCCGTCCGGCCAGCTCGCCGTTCCTGCCCCGCACCTCCATATCGGCGGTCAACTCCGCCAGGAAGTCCGGGGTCAGGTAATAGGAAGCCGCGAACAGGTTCTTGCCGTAGTCGGCCTGCCCGTCCTGCGGCCAGTAATGGATCGACTGGAAAATGGTGCGGGCGAAGGCGTAGACGTTCTCCGGTTGCGGATCGTCGGCCTTGACCACGGCCCCGGAGCGCAGATCCGGCGGGATGTGGATGCGCAACCCGCCCCGCGCCGACTCCCAGCCATGCCAAAGCGCGGCGACCAGGATCAGCTCCGCCACCGCGACCATCCGCAGCGTCTTGATGTGGCTGCGGAGGTTTTCATTTTCGCTGCGGTACTGCATTAGGCGAGGCCGCGTCCCAGACTCATGACGCCGTGGTGGCGGATCAGGCGGGTTTTGATCAAACCCGCGTTGGCCAGCCAAAGGCGCACCCGTTGCTGCAAGTAATAATCGGGACGGCCCCGCTTCCATTTCTGGTACAGGGACGCGCCGCCGACTATCGAGCCGATCACCGCCAGCATCGCAAAACCCAAAGCCATGCTGACACTGCCCGCCAAGAAGCCCACCACCAGCGCCGCCGGGAACCAAACCCCGGCGGACACCGCGATGGCCAGCAATAGCTCGGAGTCGGTGTAACCCCGGAACACCACCGGCTCGTTGTTAAGCCGCTCGCCCAGCAAGGCATCCATCAGATGACCCCAGCCGCCTTGTTGAGCATGTAGGAGACCCACAGGAAGATCGCAGCCCCGGCGACATTGCCCAGGCCGGCCGCGCCCCATTCCTTCTTGCCCGTGCGCACTTCGTTGAGGTCGGATAGCGCGTTCCAGCCCAGCCACAGGAAACCGGATACGCTGAGGAACAGGCCGACGATGACGCCACCGTCCTTGATGTAGCCCTTAATGATGGACAGCCAGTCATCGGCACCCGGTGCCGTGCTAGGCATCGTCGGCGTAGGCAACGCCGCCCATAAATCCGGAGCGAACAACAGCGCAAGCAGCAACAACCGCCAGTCAAATTTCGTTTTCATAGCTTTTTTCCTGATGATGAGAGACGCAAAAAATCAACCTTTCCTGTCCCGGCGGAAAACCCGCTGGACAGGGATCAAACACTAACCTTTCACCGCACGAACACCAGCAGCAACATCGCCAAGACGGTGGCCCGGACGATGCCGGACTGCAACGCCAAACCATCGACGCTTCCTTCCCGCCAGCTTTGGTAAAGCCCCATCGAAATCCAGGCCACCCAGGTGACCATCGCCACGGCCACGAATGAGGCCAAGGCCAGCTTCAAGCTGGCCGGGTCAACCCCGGCCCCGGCTTGGAAACCGGCGGACACGGCGGAACCCATTTAGCGGTACTCGCCGCGCAGCGGCTCGACCGCTTGCGGTTCCGTCCGCGGCCGGTCCAGATGGCTACGAATGCCCGCCTTGACCTTTTCAAGGTCTTCGCGCAGCCAGGCATAGCCAAACCTGACCCGATCCTTGGAATCGGCCTTGGCTTCGGCCTCGCTTAAAAGCGGGGCCAACTGGTCGATCTCGCCAACCAGCCGGGCCAAGGCCGACCGCTCGCCGTCGCTGTCCGCGAGGGCTTGCGTGGTGGAAAACAGGACGCCTAAGCAAAAGAGTTTCGCCAACATAGTCAATCTGGATGTCGTGTGGTGGGTACGGGGCATAGGATGGCGGATCGAGGGGGGCTGCCTCCACCGAAAACCCTGGCAAGGCTTTGCAAGGGTTTTTGGGGAATAGGTTCAGAGGTATTTCTTGAAGCTGGATGCCGAAATCCACAGCGCGAAGCCGAACACCGAAGCAAACGGCAGGATGAAATGGTTGGGATGCACGGTGGTCGGCCAGGACAGGTACAGAATCCACGGCAGCGTGAAGGCTGGGAACACCATGCCCCTGGCCAGGTGATAGACCTGCCCCTTCTCGCGCCCGCCGCCGAAGCGGCGCAAATCTCGCTGCCCCAGCCCGTCCACCACAGCCACCAGCCCGGCCAGCAGGAACACCGGCAGCGCGGACACCATCACCGCCAAGCGAATCGCATACACCTCGGTGGCGAGGACGCCGGACAGCAGGTAATCATGGAAGCCTTGCGAGAGTTCGCGGGCGTCCGCCGCAAAGCCCGCCGTCCCGCCCGCCAAAGCCGCCCGCCGCTCCAGTTCCAAGGCCTTCGCCTCCAAGCGCCAATCTTGGTAAACCTTGGCGTTGACGGCCTCGGCCAGATCCCGCGCAAACAGGGCGGGATGGCGGATGAACACGCCTTCGCTGAAATCCCGATCCAGATAGGCCAACTCGGCTTCGACCATGGCGACGCTGTGAGTCGGCCCCTCCTCCGGCCAAACCATCTTCATGCACACCCACTCGAACAGGATGTTGCCCACCATCCCCAGCAGCAGCCAAAAGGCAAAGGCCAAGATGGCGTTGACTACTTTGCCAATCGGGCCGCGCTTGGGCGGCGGAACGGGGCGCGAGGCGGGTTCAGCCATGGGAACTTCCCGCCAGCGGGTCGGCACCCACCCACCATTGGTCGGCGGTGCTGTATTTATCCAACATGCCCTGCGCCACCTGGCGCACGTCGGCGGGCATCGCCGGGTCGGCGGAGGTGTCGGGCAGCGGGAAGCGCACTTTCCAGAGTTGGCCGCCTTGCAACAGGCAGAAGGCCTGGCCCTTGGGCAGGGCGATCAAATCGGCGGGGGCCAGCATCGGCACATCGTTGACGTTGATGCGGTCTTGGTTGGTGGACGTGAAATCCACGTCCAAGGTCGTGTCGGATGTGTCGGTCACGCCGGAGACCAGGGTCATCGAGTGGACTTGCACCTCCGGCAATTGCTTGGTCAACAACTCGGCGGTTTCCAATTCACGCACCCGCAACATGATCAGAGAATTGAAGTTGCCCATGACCTGCCCGGCCTTGGCGCTGTCGCCTAAGCGGGCCACGATGTCCGACCAGGTTTGCGTGTAGGCCGTGACTTGCACTCCCGCGCCACCGGCCTTGTTGAGCAAAGGAATGAACTCGTTGCCCATCAATTCGTTCACCTCGTCGGCGTGGATCGAAATCTTCGGCTTGTTGCGGTCACGCACGGACTCGGGGACACCGGCATCGACGCCGTGCTTGTAGATGTGTCCGGCGATGGCCACCAAGTCGGCAAACATGGAGTTGCCAACGGCGGCGGAGACGGTGAAATCCGAGAGGGCATCCAGGCCGACATACACGATGCCTTTTCTTTTAATCACATCCAGCCACTCGAAGATGGGCCGGGTGTCGGCCATGTCCTCGTAATCAGGGGAGATCAGTTCGCCAATCCTGCCGGAAATCAGCTTTTCCATCAGCGGCAGCAGGCTGGCGGTGATCTTGTCGAAGTACGTCCGGTCGTAGTTGATCGCCGAAATAAGGCCATCGACCACGCCGTCGCTCAGGCCCTTCTCGCGGATGAACTGGATCAGCGCCACCACTTCCTTGGCCCGGCCTTTCATGGAATTGGGGATGTCGCGTTCCGACATTTGGGCAACCCGGTCGGCCACGTCTTGCTCCCACGCCGGCTCCACTCGCGCCAGCCATTGCCGACAGTAATCCAGGAACAGCGGATCCATATTGGTCATGTAGCGGGTGATAAGGTCGTAGCTAGGGCGCTGGCCCATGGCGAACAAGGCCCGCGCCACGATGTTGGTGAAACGCCAGCCGAACTCGCGGAACGCCGCCGAGTTGCCCTCGTTGGGCAACTGGTTGCTGATGCGCGTCGCCACCTCGGTGATGCGGGAGAAGTTGCCCACCGGATTGTAGCGGGCGGAGAACTCGGGGAAGCCCAGATGGAAGATGTACAGCGCATTCTCCCGCCCGGCCCGTTTGGCCTCGGCCACCACCCGCTTCATCAAATCGGCATCGCCCTTGGGATCGAACACGATCACCACGTCGCCACGGGCGATGTCCTGGGTGATGAGAATCTCGGCCAGCCGGGTCTTGCCGACGCGGGTGGTGCCCAACACCAGGGTGTGGCCCACACGGTCGCCCAGCGGCATGTGGACGGGGCCTTCCTTCGGCTCGACGCCGTGTATCGCGGGCTTGCCGCCCACGTCCGGCAAAGGGCGGACGGGATTCCACCAAACATCGGCGCGGAAACAGTCGGTCAGCGGCCCGAGCATGGGATGGTTTTCCCAGGCGATCTCGGCGCGGCGGGCAAGGCGGTACAGCGCATTGGGCTGGATATAGCGTTTCGCCCAAGGCCGCTCAGTGTCGCGCAGCCGTTGCGTATGCTCCTGCCCCCAGCGAAAGCCCAAGCCTAAAAACAACTGACGGTTGCTGACCGGAATACGGTTGGCGGGCAGGCTGTAGACCGGCAGGCGGCGCAGGTTGCGTTGGTAACTGACCGCCCGCCAGCCTTGGCGGAAGCGCCACATGGCGAACGATCCCAGCAGGGCGGCGGTGCCTTGGCCGATGTCGTCGGACATCAGCAAGTTCTGGGGCGCAAAATAGCAAAGCCCGGCGGCACACCCGGCGGTCAACACCGACCAGAACTCGACCGGTGGCCGCAACAACGCTTCGATGGGATGCTCGCTCATCGACAAGATTCTCCTGTTCGCACAGCGGTCATTGCTCGATCAATCCAGCCGATACCAACACCGGGTAATGCGACAGCCCGAGAGTCTTTGCCAACGACGTGGCGTCCAAGGGCGTGACTGGAACGCCGGAGACTAATTGGCGGATCGCTTGCAGATCCGTATCGGTTTCGGCATTCACCAGGAAGCCGACCGCGCCCATCTTCGCCAACTTCCCGCCGTAGCGGGCCAGCCAGTCGCGGGATAGCGGGTCATTGCCGACCAGGAAAAACGGGGCAGCGGCCAGTTGGGGTATTTGTGCTTTCCGGGCATCGACCGGGCCGGGACTCATGCCAGGCGTCCGCACCGGATAAGCCGCGGCGGGGACGCTGAGATTACGCGCAGAGCGTGGCGTCGGTGCCGTCAAGGCGGGCATGGGTTCCACATAATCGGAGATTGGCCGGGTCGGCCCTTGGTCGTAGATGATGACGGCTTGCGCCGACGCGCCAGTGGAAATGAGGGGTAGGATGGACAGCACAGCCCACAAAACACCAAACTTAATGGAGTTGGAAGGCACGGCTTGCCGCCTCTCTGACGCTTTCGGGCAGAATACGCGGAATGAACTCCGCACACAGCCATTCCCGACAGTTCCGGTTGTCCAGGTACTTGCACACCAAGCCGAGGATGACGCCATTGGCAAGTCCACCCGGCACGAACACCCAAGGCATCGCATCCAACCCGAGGGAGCCAGCGCAACCAACCACGAAGCTTCTCGACACGCAATCCAGCCTGGCTTCCAGCGACTCGAACAACAGCGCTTGCAGCTCGTCCAGCCGTCTTCCGCCGGACTCGAACCGGCTGAGGGCATCCTCCAGGTAAAACTCCCAGACCAACAGCCCCGGCTCTTGCCGTTCGGCGATGGCTCCCCATGAAAATGGATAGCCAGCAACTTCTATTGGGCGCTTCACGCCGCCTGCCAAGCGCCGGGTAACCCTGGCGGTGGTCAGACAGGCCTGTTCTAGGCACCGGCGAGATAGGTCGTCATTGGGGACGGATAAAGATGGCTGCGTCATAGGCGCAAGACTATTCATTGCTTTGGAGGGAGCGAGGGTTCAATAGGCGTGGCGATGCGGTTGCGCAAGCGGATCATTTTCGGCGGGTTGACGCCAAGCCCTGCCACGGTGGCAAGTTCGCCGTTCTCACGGTTGAAAGTGATCTTTTTGGCTTGGATGGCTTTGGGGTCGAAGCCTTGGGCCGCAGCCCATTGCAGAATCTCGGCATCGGCAGCTTGGCCGGTGACATAGAAATCAACTTGCGCCCCCTTGGCCGAAGCGGCGCGGGCGGCGCGTAAGAAATCGCCGCAGGTCAGGCAGTCCAGCGGCAGAAACAGCAACACCCGGTCGCCCGGCTGCGCCCATTCGATGGGAGTGTTTTGGGGAACCGAACCGCCGAGCGCACGGGTGTCGATGATTTGCCCGCTAGGATTGAGTTCCCGGCTGGCTTCGCTGTAGGCCGCCTGGAAAGCCAAAATTCGCGCGGCGTCTTCGTGCATGAGCTTGGCCCAGCGCCGGGCGTAGTCTTTACGTTCAGCTTCGTTTTGGGCATGGATGCCCAGCACCTCAATCGGCGACAAGGTGGCGGGGCTGACGCTGCCGCGCAGGCCGCGCATCAGGGTCTGGTAGCGCGTCCATTCCGCCTCGCTCAAATTCCATTGCTCACGGGCAAAGTGCCCGAGGGACTCAGGCTCGACGTGGACGGCCCCGATGCTGGCAGCGTCATGGCTGGCCGTGGCGGTGGTTTGCACCGTGTCAGCCCAAACCGCAGGCAAGGCGAAAACCATCAGCCCAGCAGTCAACCCGAACCGGTAGAAAATCTTCATCATCACTTATCCGCCCTGCCCTGCTTCGACTTGCCAAAGCTTGCCTTGTGGGCTGCGAACCTTGACCGCTTGTCCGTCCGCCGATTCGATGCGCCAGCCATCGTGGGAATCGCCCGGCTTCAGGCCGCGCCATTGGCCGCCCGAACGGATCATGACCTGCTTCTCGCCATCCCAGGTATCCACCGAACCGACGAAAAACGGCAACACGGGCGCTGCGTCTGCCTCGTGAGGCGGCACGGTTTGCGCTCCTCTGCGCTTGGCTGAAACGACAGGTGCTTTCGGTTTTTTGGGTTTTTTCTTGGGTGTTTTGGCTGGGCTTGCCACAGGTTGGGGGGCCGGTTTGGCCTCCCATTGGACAAGACGCTGTTCCAACGTGGCCAGCCTGCCCTGGAGTGCTTCTATGGATGCCTTGTCCGCTTCCTTTTGCCGGTCGAATGCTTCGCGCAAGGCTTGCACATCGGCGGCGCTCGCGCCGGGTGGCGAGGGTTCAGGCCTGGCCTGGATGGGCGGCGGGGTTTGGAGTGCCTGCGGTGCTTGGGCAGCAGCCAGCGGAGGCGTCGGCACGACCGGTTCGGCAGTGTTGAGTTTGACCCCGGCAGCGGCACTCTCCACAGAGGCTGGCTTGGCAGAATCAACCGGCTTGGGCAGAACGGGTGGTTTGTCTTTACCGCAGGCCGTCAGCAGAAAACAGATGGCCAGGGCAAGCAT
>Ga0265316_10001425_pt1 | contig 25730 bp, 23 predicted proteins | sample 4522metaG_FD_202092 | JGI IMG/M metagenome (GOLD analysis project Ga0265316, IMG submission 202092) | Rhizosphere microbial communities from Carex aquatilis grown in University of Washington, Seatle, WA, United States - 4-5-22 metaG | ecosystem: Host-associated > Plants > Roots > Rhizosphere >... | reverse complement strand
TGGACCCGCCATCAAGCCTGGGGCGAACACTGCGCGCCTTTGCGCAAGGCTTTCCCGGCGGCCGGCGCGCCGCTGCCGCAAACGCCGCCCGACCGGGATTATCCGTTCCTGAAGGCGCAAGGCCAGGGCGTGTATGAAATCCCCGTCGGCCCGGTCCACGCCGGCATCATCGAGCCCGGCCATTTCCGTTTCCAGGCGGTGGGCGAGACCGTGCTGCATTTGGAGGAGCGGCTGGGCTATGTCCACAAGGGCATTGAGAAAATCGCCGAGGGGCGCACGGCGGAAGGCTTGGCGCGGCTGGCCGGGCGGGTGTCCGGCGACACCACGGTGGGCCACGCCTTCGCCGCTTGCCTTGCGATGGAGCGCGCCGCCGGCCTGGAGGCGCCGGCCCGCGCGGCGTTTGTGCGCGGCATCCTGGCCGAGCGCGAGCGGGTCGCCAACCACCTGTGGGACATGGCGGCGATTTGCAACGATGTGGCCTTCACCTTCGCCTATTACCAGTTTGGGCGGCTGCGTGAATTGTGGCTGCGCGACAACCAGGCCTGGTTCGGCCACCGTTTGTTGATGGACCGGATCGTGCCGGGCGGCGTCAGTGTCGATGTCTCCGAGGCGGCGGTTTCGGGCATGCGGGCTTCGATCCGGTTTTTGCGCCAGGAATTGGGCGAGCTCATCACCATCATCGACGCCAATTCCTCGCTGGAAGACCGCCTGGTCGCGGCCGGCCATCTCAACGCGGAATACGCGCAAAGCCTGGGTGCTTTGGGGTTTGTCGGCCGCGCCAGCGGGCAGGATTTCGATGTGCGCCGCGCCGCGCCTTACCCGCCCTATGACCGGGTGGCGGTGAAAGTGCCGGTGGAGACGCAAGGCGACATCGCCTCAAGGTTTTGGCTGCGCTACAAGGAAACGCGGGCCGCTTTGAGCCTGCTGGAGCGCTTGCTCGACGCCTTGCCGCCGGGTGGGATCAGTCTGCCTTGGCAAAACCCGGAGCCTGGGGCCGAGGGCTTGGGGCTGGTCGAAGGCTGGCGCGGGGAAATCCTGGCCTTTGTGCGTTTTGGCGGCGAAGGCCGCGTCAGCCGCTATTACCCCCGCGATCCCAGCATCGTCAACTGGCCGGCGCTGGAAAAGCTGGCCTTGGGCAACATCGTCCCCGATTTTCCGGTTTGCAACAAATCGGTGAACGGCTCCTATTCGGGCAACGACTTATAGAGGCAATGACAGTATGCTGAACCAGTATTGGAAAATTTTGCGCACCGGCGTGTTGACCGACAAATTCGCCAGGAGCGAATCTGGGCCGCGCAGCGGGTCGCAAAACGACGGACTCCAAGGAGGGAGTCCGCAAAAAGTTGACCGCGAAATCCGCGAGCTCGAGGTCGAGGAAGCCGGCGCGCGGCTTAAAACCGCCATCGACCAGCGCTTCGCCGGCAGCCTCGCCATCCGCCAGGTGGACGCCGGCTCCTGCAACGGCTGCGAACTGGAAATCCACGCGCTGAATAATGTGTATTACGACATCGAGCGTTTCGGCGTGCATTTCGTCGCCTCGCCGCGCCATGCCGACCTGTTGCTGGTGACCGGGCCGGTGTCCCGGCACATGGAGGCGGCTTTGCGGCGCACCTACGAGGCCACCGCCAACCCTAAATGGGTGGTCGCGGTCGGCGATTGCGGCGCTTGCGGCGGCGAGTTTGGCGAGTCTTACGCCAGTTGCGGCCGCGTCGCCAACGTCATTCCCGTCGATGCCGTGGTGCCTGGTTGCCCGCCGACGCCGCTGGCGCTGATGCGGGGCATTTTGAATTTGTTCTCCCGTTGACCGCGAGGGTGTTTGTATGCACCAGCCACCACCACCCAGAGTGGTTCTTTTTTCGATGGCCTGCTATTAGCCTGTTGATATTGCTGGCTTTTATTTATGGCATTGTGTTTGCATGATTGGAGGCATGTTAAACACGATTAAAGAGGTGCCAGCCATGAAAGCCATGGATTACATAATCAACTTGATGGGCCATTCCGACGAGGAAGGCGAGACCGGATACCATGAACATTTTTCCATGGTGCTGTTGACGGGGTTTTTAGCGTTGATGGTCATCATGGTGATGGTTTGAGCATGTCGTGGGCGGGTCGGCGGGGGCTTCGCCCGGCCCATCCGCGAGGCTGAAGCCGGAAAGAACCCATGGTAACGCCGAGCATTCGCCTGCTTGCCTACGCCAGCCCGGCCACGGCAACGTTGGATCAAGCCTGCCAGGCCGAGCGCCTGGTCGCGGCGCTTGCGGCTTTCCAGTGTGACTTTGTCGAATTGAACTTCGCCGGCGTGGACGGTGTCAGCACGGAATTCAGCGAGCTATTTGTCCTCCTCGCAGAGGAAAAGCTGGCGGAAACCTGGTTGACGCCGCACAATTACGAGATCTCGTGCAACCGCCTGGTCAAGCGCCTGTTGAGCCGATTGCGGCGGCAGCGCGAGCAAGCCTGGGCCGAAGGTTGCGAAAGGTTCAGCACGGGGCGCCATCCCTGACGCCGCCGCCCGGCATGGGCCGCAAGGCGGCGCAGGCGCGGCTAAAAACATGACGGATATTTGAGTGTTATAATGACAAAGTTCTTTTACCTGTTCCTTGCCCTGGTTGTTGGCGCGGCGCTTTATTGGATTGACGCGCGGCAGGATATGGAAAGGGAGGAGACGGGCAAGCTGGCGTTTTCACTGGACATCGACGCGCTTTACAATGCGCTGCTGGAGGCTCGCGACCAATCCCTGAGCGTGGAGCTGGGCCGTGACCGGTGGGCCGTCCTTCAAGGGGGGAACGTTGTGCGCCATGGCGAATTAAAAAACGGTGAGCGGCTGGGCACGAACATTGCCGGTTCCCGGCTTGCCTTCGACAAGGCCGGCCCTTGCCCCGCAAACAAGGCGGCTAACGTGATAACGGTCGCATCTGACGTGAATAGAATTTATACCATCACTTTCGACGATAGCTGCAAGCCTGTTATCGGGTATGACGATTTTTAAGGCGGCGGCATGAAAACAAGCAGGGGCTTCACGCTGATTGAAGCGGTGACGGCGGTGACTGTGATCGGGATCGTGATGGCTGTCGGCGTGCCTTCGTTCAAAAGCATGAGCAGAAACAATCTTTTGGCTACGCAGGTGAACGCGTTCGTCGGTCTGGTGAACTATGCGAGAAGCGAGGCCATCAAGCGGAGCGCGAGGGTTTCCATCTGTCCGAAAGGGAACGGCGCCACGGGCAACGTCTGTTCAGCCGACTGGAACAACGGCGCGATTGCGTTTGTCGATATCAACGGCAATGGCCTGATTGATGTCGGTCTCGATCTCACGGGCGATGGCATTATCGATCCGGAGCCCATCCTTCGCGTGTCTGACAACATCACCGGCGGGAATAAATTTACCGCTTGGCGGACAGGCACCGGCACTGCCGTCACCCTCGCGGGGTATTTGCCCTCAGGCAACAGCGCGGTCACCGACTCCGCGGTCGATTTCACGCTGTGCGATCCGACAGCGCATGCCGCGCGCATTTTGCGGCTGACCGTCGTCGGCCAGTTGCAGACTTCAAAAAATACCTGCTAGTTAAGTTCCCGCCGGCCGGCCAGGGGCTAGGCGGGGGCGCGCGCTCGCCTTGTGGGGGCGCTGTAGCCACTTGACAGCAGCCAGCCCGGCAGTTGTTCCGCGGGCATCGGCGGGGCGATGCCGTAGCCTTGCGCCAGTCGGCAGCCGAGCTGGACCAGCAAGGCGCCATGTTCGGGCGTTTCCATTCCCTCGGCGACGACGACCCGGTTGAAGGCGTTTGCCAGCCGCACCACGCTTTCGACAATGCCAAGATCGTCCGGGTCCACCAGCATGTCGCGGACGAAACTCTGGTCGATCTTCAATATGTCCACCGGCAGCCTGCGGAAGTAGGTCAGCGAGGAGTAGCCGGTGCCGAAGTCGTCAAGCGCGAAGCGCACCCCTTGCGCCTGGCAGTCGGCCAGCACCCGCGACGCCTGCACGATGTCGGACAGGGCGGCGCTCTCCAGGATTTCCAGTTCCAGGTCGCTGGGGGCGACGTCCGGGTGGCCCTCCAGCATGCGGCGCAAACGCTCGGCGAAGTCGGCCTGCAGCAGGTGGTTGGCGCTGACATTGGCGCTGGCCTTGAGCGGCAGCCCCAAGGCATTCCACGCCGCGATCTGGCCCAGCACGCTGTTGATCACCCATTCGCCGACGGCGATTTCCAGGTCGTTGCCGTTCAAATAGTGCAGGAAGCTCTCCGGCAGCAGCAGGCCCTGCTCGGGATGCCGCCAACGGATGAGCGCCTCGGCCCCCACCAGTTCCTTGCTGAGCAAATCGACCTTGGGCTGGTAATGCAGGACGAACTCGCTGTTTTCGAAGGCCTCGCACAAGCGCCGCAACTGGTGGCGGCGCTCCTGTTTCTGGCGGTCGTGGCCGGGGTCGTAGAGGTGGTAGCGGTTCTTGCCGGCTTCCTTGGCCCGGTACATCGTCTGGTCGGCGTGGCGCAGCAGGGTGTCGGCGTCGGCGTCGTCGGCGGGGTAAAGGGTGGCGCCGATGCTGGCCGACACGCTGACCACAATGTCGCCAATTCTGACCGGCGCGCTGACTGTTTCCAGCACGCGCTCGAGGACCAGGCGGATTTCCCCGGTTTGGGCGAGGTCGGTGAACAGCAGGACGAACTCGTCGCCGCCCAGGCGGGCCACGGTGTCCTCGGCGCGCAGCACGCCCTTGAGGCGTTCGGTGATTTCGATCAGCAGGCGGTCGCCGGTGGCGTGCCCATGCCGGTCGTTGACCGGCTTGAAGCCGTCGAGGTCGAGGTAGCAGACCGCCAAGGCCTTGCCGCCGCGGCGGGTGCGGTTGATGGCCTGGCCTAGACGGTCGGCAAACAGGCGGCGGTTGGGTATGCCGGTCAGGGGGTCGTAATGGGCGATGCGGTCGAGTTCGGCCTCGTGCGCTTTGGCCAGGCTGATGTCGGAGAACACGCCGATGTAATGTTGCAACCGGCCCGCATCGTCGCGCACCACGGAGATGGCCAGCATCTCCGCATACACTTCGCCGGTTTTGCGCCGGTTCCAAATCTCGCCGCGCCAGAAATCCCGCGCCTGCAATGCCTGCCACATGTCGGCGTAGAATTCCTGCCCGTGGCGGCCCGATTTCAGCAGGGCGGGCGACTGGCCGAGGGCTTCCTCGCGCAGGTAGCCGGTGATGCGCGTAAAGGCGGGGTTGACGTCGATGATCACATTGTTGGTGTCGGCGATGATGAAGCCTTCGTAGCTGTTGGCGAAGACGCTGGCGGCCAGGCGCAGGCTGGCCTCGGTTTGCTTGCGCTCGCTGATGTCGCGCACCACGGCCAAAATCCGCTGGTGCTTGCCGATCGGCGCCAGCCGCAGGCTGACTTCGACCCAGAACAGGCGGCCGCCGCGGGCGCGCGCCAGCCAGTCGAAGGTTTGCGGCCCTTCGGTGCGCGCCAGGCGGATCTTCTCGGCCGCCTCGGCATGGGAGTAGGGCGGCGCGCCGGCGCTGAAGGCTTCCACGTAGCCGACGGCGAGCGCCTCGCCGGGGGTGTAGCCGTACATCTCGCACAGGCGGCGGTTGAAATCAAGGATGCGGCCTGTTTCGGCGTCATGGATGACAATCGCGTCGCTGACCGAGTCGAAGATTTCGCGGAAGCGGCTCTCGCTTTCGGCGAGCTTGTGTTCGGCGCGCTTGCGCTCGGTGATGTCGCGCGCGGCGGTGTAGATCAGCGCTTCCTTGGGCTGGGCCTGCCACTCCAGCCAGCGGTAGGAGCCGTCCTTGTGCCGGTAGCGGTTGGTGAAATTGAGGACGGGTTGCTGGATGGACAAGAGCCAGGCGGCGTCTGTCGCCTGCGCGTCGTCCGGGTGCACGAAGTCCATGAAGTGCCGCTCCTCCAGTTCGGACAGCTCGTACCCCAGGGTTTGCGGCCAGGCTGGATTGAGCTTGCGGAAATGGCCTTGGCTGTCGAAGATGGCAAACAAGTCCAAGGCCGTATTGAAGTAGCTGTCCAACTCCTCGGTTTTTATTTGCAAGGCCGCCTCGGCCTGTTGGCGGGTGTGCGTGCGTATCTTGTTGCTGAGAATCAGCGCCGCGTGGCTGAAAAAGATTGGCAGGTAGACGCGAAGATGCTCGCTGCAGAGCAGAAGGTTTTCCAGTTTGATGACGCCGACCAACTCTTGTCCCACCAACAGCGGGAACACCCAGATCCAGGCGCCGGGCGTGAAATCGCCCTGCACCAGGTTCTCCCCCGCATCGGTGGGGAGTTCGATGAACGCGCGGCGTTCGGCGGCCTGGGCGGCCAACTGATCGTCAATGGCGGCCACCACCTTGTTCCCGCCGAAGAAGTCGGTGTAGTGCAATTCCGCCCCGATCCAGTAGTAGAGCTTGATGTTGGTGCCGCCGATGCCCTCCATAATGCTGAGGAGCATCAGGCGCACCATGTCTTCCAAGCCCGGCAAGGGGTTGAGCTGCTCCATCAGGCGGATAATCAATTGGAGATAGGATTTCTCCTCGGCCAGCTTGTTGACACGGGCCAACAGGCGGTCGACTTCCGGCCGGGCGTCCGGGGTGCCCGTGGCGGTCATGGCGGCGGCTGCGCCGGTTTCCTGTCCAGCGCCTCGGCCAGCACCGCCTCCAGGTGCGCAAGGTCGGCATCCGCCCAGGCCAGGGGCAGGTCCATGAAACGGGCGGCGGCCTCGGCTTCGGCGGTGAAATCGCTGGAGCAGGGGGTGCGGATGGCGAGCAGGTACTTGTGGCTGCTGTGGAAAATCTCGCGCACCACGGCCAGGTTCGTGCCGAAGGCGGCGGTGATCATCGGTTCCCACGTCAGCGCCCAGTCTTCCAGCAGAAAATAAGCCCCTTGCTCCAGCTCGGCCATGAAGCGCGGATAGCCCAGCAGCATGACGATGCAGTTCTGCCCCTCGGTGCGCAAGGTATGGTGCTTGCGGAGGATTTTGTCCATCGAGGGATGGCAGCAGCCATAGAACACGATGGCCTCCCGGTCTTGCGCTTCCACGGCGTCCAGGGCGCCGTCGAGCTGGCTGGACAGTTTTTCCAGATAGTTGTGCAGGGCCGAGGCGAGGAAACGGGTCTCCAGGCGCCAGCCGTTTTTGTGGATCAGGCTATCCACTTCCTTGCGCAGGATGCCGCAGCCAACCAGCACCGTTGGCTTCTCCGCCGCGACGACCGGGGGTGTTTTGTCGCTCATGACTATCTCCCATAGGCAAACGCTGCTTCCAGCATGGCGCGGATGTTGGCTTCCGGTATGGCCTGGGGCATGACGCCGGTGCCGAACAGGAAATGGCCGCCCGGCGCGCCGATTTCGCAGATGCGCCGCGCCTCGGCGCGGGTCTGCTCCGGCGTCCAGTGGATCATCTTGATGTCGTCGATGACTCCGCAGGTCAGGCCGCGCGGCCCGACAATGCTCTTGGCCTCGGCGAGGTCGGCCTGGGGGCTGAGGTAATGCAGATAGATGCCCAGCTCCTCCATGACTTGCCCGATCACATTGTTGAAGGGGGCCATACCGCAATAATAGACTATGCCGTCCACGCCGCCCGGCGCGAGATCCCGCTTCATCCAGGGCATGGCGAACTCGCGGAAGCGTTTCATGCCGCTGAAGTAGGTCGAGCCGAAAGGCGTGGAATAAAGCAGCACGTCCGCGCCGGCGGCGCGGTAGGCGGCGGCCTCCTTTTGGACAAAATCGCAACATTTGCGCAGCAATTCGTCGCGCACGTCGGGCGGGCCCATCGTCAGCAACTCCATCCATTTGTCCATGCCCATCAAGAGGGCGGGCAAGGTGGTGGAGGCGGTCAAATAGGCGCAGATGGGATGGGTGCCGCCCACTTCCTCCCGCAGTATCTTCAGGCACGTGGCGGTTTCCGCCCAGGCCGGGTGGGCGGTGAGGTCGTCAGGCACCTGAAGCTTGGCGACGTCGTCGTAGTCTTGGATCACGAAATGGGCCACGTTGGGCGCGCCGTTTTCGGCGTAGAGGATTTCCCTGCACCCCAGCAGCTCGGCCTCCTTGCCGACATAGAACAGGCTCCAGACGTTGTCGTAGCCGTAGCGCGCCCGCATGCGGAGCTGACCCTCGGCGACCTGTTCGCCCTTGGCGTAGTAGGCTTGCTGGGACAGGCCCAGTTCACGCGCGCCCTGGTCCAGCAAGTTGCAGAACACGGGGATGCGCGGGGCGGGTTGGCCGCTGATGGCGGCGTTTAAAATGTCCAAGGGCGTCATGGCCGTTTTACCTCCTGGATGAGATCGACAATCACCTTGCCGGCGCTGATGCCGTCCGCGGCCCAGGCGTCGGCGCCCACCGCTTTGTACAGCTCGCCGTCGAAGCGGTAGGGCGCGCCGCCCACCACGATCTTGATTCTGCGCTCCAGACCCCGCTCGCGCAGGATCGCCCGCACTTTGACGCAGCCCTCCTCGCCCATCGCGGTATGCGCCATCATCGAGGAAATGCCAATGACCTGGGCGTCATGCGCGAGCGCCGCGTCGACGAATTGCTCCGCCTTCACGTTCACCCCCAAATCGACCACCCCCACCATCAGCGCCTTCAAGCAGCCGATGACGATGCGCTTGCCCAGCGAGTGCAGGTCGCCATGGGAGGTTCCGACCACCACCCGCCCGATGGTTTCCGGCGGGTTTTTGAACTTCTCCAGCATTTTCTCGGTGACTTCGGCGGCGATCTGCGCGGTCATGAAGTGCTGGGCGAGGTTGGCGTCCGGGTCTTGGGTGACGCGCGCCATCATCTCCTCGGTCGCCGGGATCACCACCTTGAACACGATGTCCTCCGCCGTCGCGCCGTCGGCCAAGGCGCGGTTGACCACCGCGAAGGCGGCGTCCCTGTCGGTTTCGAACACGGCTTCGTTGTAGGCGTTGATGGTGTCGTGAAACATGGGTTCGGCTCGGTCAGTGGTTTATTGCGATGGGGCACAAGCGTAAGCACTGAATATAGCGGTCTTCATAGCCCGGTCTGTAGGAAAGGTTGATGAGGCGGGTGCGCCCGGCCAGTTCGGAGAGCAGGCGGGGGCCGTCCGCCGTCAATAAAGCCTGCTCGCAGCCGGCCAGCGCCGCATTGGCGTGCAACTCGACGCCGGCGGCGTCCATGGCCGGCAGCAGCCCTATCTGCTGGGCATGGCCTATGTCCAAAGTATGGCCGAAAGCGCCGCAAATGCACAGCCGCTTGACGCCGCGCCAATCCAGGCCGGCCAATGCCAACAGTTCCGCCATCGCCGCGGCGGCCGCCGCCTTGGCCCGCTGCAAGGCGTCCACGTCGCCGCCTGTGATCGCGGTGCGCGGATTGCCCGGCTCCAGGGCGTGGCCTGCGCCGCCCGGCGGCGTGGCGAAGCGTCCCGAGGGTTTCAGCAGGCCAGCCTCCAGCAGCACGGCAATGGCATCGACCAGGCCCGAACCGCAAAAGCCCCGGGCCGGGCCGCCGCCGATGGTTTCGCAGGCAAACGTCCCCGCCTGCCGGACGACGCGGAAGACCGCGCCCGGTTCGGCGGCCATGCCGTGGCGGATGCCGACGCATTCGAAGGCCGGCCCGCCGGGCACGGACGATGCGTACAGGTTCTCGCCGTCCCACAGGGCGATTTCGATGTTGGTGCCCACGTCCAGCAGCAGCGACCCCGGCGGCCCCTCGGCCAAGCGGGTGGCGAGCAGGCCGGCCGACAAGTCGGAGCCGACGAATCCGGCCACCGGGTCGGCCACGATGATCTCCGCGTTGGGCAAGCGCCATGGCAAGCGCCAGGCCGGCGGGTCGAGGGGGCGGCAGTCGATGGCGCTTTGCCAATTCACAGGATCCAGCAGGCTTGCGCCGCCTCGCGCGGTCAGCAAGGCCAGCATGGCGGTGTTGCCTACGACGATGAGCTGGCCGATTTCCGCCAGCATGGGGCTGACTTCCCCCACATCCCGCGCCAACATGTCGCGCAGCGCCCGGAGGATGGCGGAGCGCGCCGCCCGGGCCAGTTCCCCGGCGTGTTCCGGGCGGGACGCCGCGGCATGGAGCCGGTTCAACACGTCGGCGCCATAATCGCCCTGGGGATTCGGCCCCTGCCGGGTGGCGATGCGGCGGCCCCGCTGGCGATCCCACAGGGCCACCCGGATGTGGGTGGTGCCCAGATCCACCGCCACCCCGAAAACATGCCGCTCCAGTGCCGGCAGGCCCCCTCGCAGGGGAACGAGAGACTCCAAAGGAATGCTTTTCCACGGGGAAGGGCGGGCCGGGCGGTCGACCAGGATTTCCACGTCGCCCCGGGGCCGCAGTTGGCAGGACAGGCGCAAACCCTGGCCACGCTGCTCGGCTGTCAGTTTTTGGTATTCCGCCAAGGTGGCCGGGTTGGCCTCGCCGCCAAGCAGCCGCACGACGCACGCGCCGCAAGAGCCGACGCCGCCGCAGGCCGCGCGCACCCGCACGGTGGTGGCGTCTAGCGCTTCACGCACTGACCGCCCCTCCTGGACGCTCAGGCGGTACTCGCCGGAGGGCGAGCGCACCAGCAAATTGGACGGGTTCAACGGGCAATCTCCACGCGGACAGTTTCGGTTGATCGGATTATAGGCCAGATTGGCGGGTTCGTTTTCCGCGCGGGCCAAGCCCGCGGTTATGGGCTAGAATAGCCCGCTTTATTTCCGAATCGGCGGGTTTCCCTATGGCCATCGCGCAATTCCTCCGACGCCCCCGGCCTTTGCTCATGGGCATTCTCAACGTGACGCCTGACAGTTTTTCCGACGGAGGGCGTTTTCTCGACCCCGACCGCGCCTTGCGCCACGCCAGGGAGATGGTGGGGCAGGGGGCCGATATCATTGACGTGGGCGGGGAGTCGACCCGGCCGGGCTCCGCGCCGGTCGGCGCGGCGGAACAGATCGCCCGCGTCGTCCCGGTGATCGCGGCCTTGCGGGCCGGGCTTCCCGGCGCGACGCTGATCAGCATCGACACCACCCAGGCCGACGTGGCGGCGGTGGCATTGTCCGCCGGGGCCGATTTCATCAACGATGTCTCGGCGGGGCGGGACGACCCCGCCATGCTCGGCTTGGCGGCGCGGCGTGGCGCGCCCATTGTCTTGATGCACATGCAAGGGACGCCCCAGACCATGCAAGACGCCCCCCGTTATGAAGACGTGGTGGATGAGGTGCTGGGCTTCTTGCTGGAGCGGACGGCGGCGGCGCAAGCGGCGGGGGTGGCTGCCGGCAACATTATTCTCGACCCGGGTATAGGCTTCGGCAAAAGCAAAGAGGATAATCTATTGCTGATGGCGAACCTCCAGCGTTTCGCCGCCGCCGGCTATGTCACGTTGCTGGGTGCCAGCCGCAAGCGCTTCATGGGCGCGGTCTGCCATGAAACCCGTCCGCGCGAGTTGGTCGCCGCCACCGTGGCGACCACGGCCTTGGGGGTGATGGCGGGGATCAACCTCTTCCGGGTGCATGACGTGCGCGAAAACCGCCAGGCGGCCGACGTGGCCTACGCCATCAAGACGGCCGGCGCTTAACCAGGGTATCGCCGCCCCTCAATAGAACACCGATCTTTGCCATGAATATTCCGCGCCTATCAATCCTTTTGCTGTCACTGTCGCTGGTCGGCTGCGCCGACCACAAGCCGCCGGCTTCGAAGCCCCAGCCGCCGCAGCCCCCCGTTCCGCATTACCCGGCTGAGCCGCGCACTTCGCTGCCGGGATACTACTCGGCCTCCCGGGTCAGCGGCGATTTCGCGGGCTATCCGGCGCTCGACGAATTCATCGCGCGCATGGAGGCCAGCCACGGCATCCCCCGCGCCTACCTTAACGGCTTGTTTTCGCAGGCCCGCCGCAAGCAGTGGACACTGGATTACATGAACCGGCTGGGCGGGCCGACCGGCACGCCGCCGCGCCCTGGCGCATGGTCGAAGTACCGTGCCCAGTTCCTGGACGATCTGCACATCGACAGCGGCGTGGCGTTCTGGCGCCAGCACGCCCATTCGTTGCGGCAGGCCAGCGAGCGCTACGGGGTGCCGCCGGAGTATGTCCTCGGCATCATGGGGGTGGAGACTATTTACGGGCGCAACCTGGGCAAAGACCGGGTGTTCGACGCGCTGACCACGCTGGCGTTCGATTATCCGCGCCGGGGGCCTTATTTCACCGAGGAGCTGGAGAGCTTCCTGGTGATGGCGCAGACCGAGGGGCTAGACCCCTTGCAGCCGCGGGGCTCGTTCGCCGGTGCCATGGGCCTGGGGCAATTCATGCCCGGCAGCTTTTTGAAATGGGCGGTGGACCACAATGGCGACGGGCGGCGCGACCTGTGGCATCCCGAAGACGCCATCGGCTGCATCGCCAATTATTTCCACCAGCACGGCTGGCATACCGGCGAGGCGGTCGTCGTGCCGGCGCTGACGCAAGGCGTGGTCGGCCTGCAGGCCGGCTACGACAAGCAGTATTCCCTGTCCGAACTGTCCGCGGTGGGCGTCCATCCCGAAGGCCAGGTGCCTCCCGGCCAAAAGCCCAGCCTGCTGCTGCTGCGGGGCAACAGCGGCGACCAATACTGGCTGGGCTTGAACAATTTCTTTGTCATCACCCGCTACAACCACAGCACCCATTACGCGATGGCGGTGCATGAGCTGGGCCAGGCGATCAAGCGGCGCTATCTGGGCGGCGGCGTGGCCAGTGGGTATGAGCAATGAACCATGAACGGCCCTTCATGCCGTTAAGCGTGGCCGTCCTCACCGTCTCCGACACGCGGACGGAGGCGGACGACACCTCGGGGCAAACCCTGGTGCAGCGCCTGGCCGAGGCCGGGCACCGCCTGGCGGACAAGCGCATCGTGCCGGACGACATTTACCGCGTCCGCGCCGTGGTGTCGCAGTGGATCGCCGACCCCGGCGTGCAAGTGGTCGTCACCACCGGCGGCACCGGCGTGACCGGGCGCGACGGCACGCCGGAGGCGGTGAAAGTGCTGCTCGACAAGACCCTGGAAGGTTTCGGCGAGACCTTCCGCGCCATTTCCTACCAGGAAATCGGCACCTCCACGATGCAGTCGCGCGCGCTGGCCGGCGTCGCCAACGGCACCTATATTTTCTGCCTGCCGGGCTCTTCCGGGGCATGCCGCACTGGCTGGGACAAGCTGATCCGCGAGCAGCTCGACTACCGCACCCGGCCTTGCAACCTGGCGGAGTTGATGCCGCGCCTCAAGGAGTGAGCGCCGGTTTCCGACGGGGCGGGCTGGCCGTCCCTTTTTCCTAAATCCAAGGCCCGCCGGGGGACACGCCCATGATCCAGCTCCTTTTCGCCGCCGCCTTCTTTCTGGGCCTGCATTTTGGCGTCGCCGGCACCTCCCTGCGCCCGCGCCTGATTGCGAGGCTGGGCGTCAAAACCTACCACGCCGGCTTCGGCGCGCTGTCCCTGCTGGGCCTGTTCTGGCTGTTGCACGCCTACCGCGGCGCGGGCTATGTGGAAACCTGGGGGCCGTTGGCCTGGTTCAAGCCGGTCGCGGCGGCGCTGATGCTGGCGGCGTTCCTATTGGCGGTTATAGGTGCCCTGTCCCGCGACGCCATCCGGCCCGGCGAGCCCGAGCCGGCCGCGGGCGTCCAGCGCGTCACCCGCCATCCGGTGCTGTGCGGTCTGGCCTTGTGGGCTGCGGTCCATGTGCTGGCCAATGGCGACCTGGCCGCGTTGATCCTGTTCGGCGCTTTGCTGGTGCTGGTCGTCGGCGGCGGGCGTTCGGTGGCCGCCAAGCGCCGCGAAAAGCTGGGGCCGGCCTGGCCGGCCTACGCCGCCGCCACCTCCGTCGTTCCTTTCCTGGCGATTGTGCAAGGCCGCAACCGCTTGGCTTGGCGGGAGCTGAAGGGCTGGCAGGCGGTGTTGGCCTTGCTGTTGTATGCCACCGTGATGCACTTCCATCTGCGATTGTTTGGGGTTTCGCCTTTGCTGTAGTCTTGGCGAAAACTGAGGGGGGGGGCGTCCTGGCATGGATTCCGCCCCGGATTCACACGGATAGACAGGGGACGCCATGACCGCCCAGATATTCATCAGCTACGCCCACGCCGACGATCAATTGCTGGATGAGGGAACATTCGGCTGGGTGACTTATTTCGTCGATAAATTGCAAAAAGCCATCGGGATGCAGCCCGGCGGCAGCCAGGTCAATTGCTGGATGGATCATCAACTTGAAGAGCAGCGGGCGGTGGACGAGACCTTGCGCCAAAGCATCCGGGGCAGCCGGTGCATCCTCGCGTTTATGTCGCCGCGCTATCTGGAATCGAAGTGGTGCCAGCAGGAAATGGCGACCTTCGTCGAACTGGTCGGTGGCGGGGCGGCTAATAACCGGGTGTTTCTGGTGGAACTGCTGCCGACTAAACGCACAGACTGGCACCCCGGCATCCAGGGCATCAGCGCAATAAAATTCTGGTCGGCAAGTCTGGCGGAACCGGAACCTATGATTTTGGGCTGGCCGGTGCCTGACACGAAAGTCGACAAGCCCTATTGGCGCGAACTCAATCATCTGGCCAGCATCCTCGCCCGGCAAATTCAAAACCTGCCACCCATACCTGGCAATCCTCCCCCCGAACCCGTCCAGCCCCCTGCCACCGCCAAACTCGTCTGGGTCGCTGATCCCGCCGACGATGCGCTGGATTGCTGGGAAGCCTTGGCCGCGACGTTGCGCAGCCACGGCCACCGCGTATTGCCGCGGTTTCCCGGCGATTACCCCTATCATGACGAAACCCTCTATCGGCAAGCCCTCAATGCCGATTTGGCCCAGGCAGACAGCTTGGTGCAGTTGCTCGGCGGCTTTCCCGGCAGGAAACCAGTCTGGGCCGACGCCCGTTTCACCCAGCTTCAGGCCGACGCGGCCCAGGCCGAGGCGCGGCGGCGTTCCGTTGCCCGGCATACTTGGCGCAGGCCGGACATCGCGCTGGAAACCATCGCCGACCCCGCGTATCAAGCCCTGCTGGCCGGTGCGACGGCGGAGGCGTTCGAGGCGTTTTGCCGGCTGGTCGTCGATGGCCTGTCCCTGCCTCCCGCCGAGGCTCCCGCATCCGAACAACTCAGTGTCGTGGTCAACGCCGACACGCCCGACCGCGAACTGGGCAAACAGGCGCAGGCGGCGTTGGACGCGCTTGAAGTCGTCGCCACATTGGCGGCAGAACCCTCACCGAACCAGCCGCCGGCGCAATATCGCCAGCACCTGGAAGAGCAATTGCAGTACAGCGACGGTGTGCTGATCGTCTACGGCCTCGCTCCGCCGAGTTGGGTGCAATCGCAACATGCCTGGGCCCACAAAGTGTTGGCCCGCTGCCGTAAAGGCGTCTGGGGCGCGTTGCTGGACGGCCCGCCGGAAGACAAGCTCGACCACGGCCTCAGCCAACGCAGTTTGATGCTGCTGGACTGCCGCCAAGGCTTACGCCCCGACCCGCTGAAGCGCTTCATCGACACGTTGCGCCGGGAGGTGGGCCGTGTTTGAATTCCGCGAAGTCGCCATGCCTTATCCGGGCCTGCGCCCGTTCGAGCCGCACGAGAGCGCCATCTTCTTTGGCCGCGAAGGCCACACCGACCGCCTGCTGGAAATCCTGCAACGCGAGCGCTTCCTTGCCGTCGTCGGCCCGTCCGGCTGCGGCAAATCCAGCCTGGTGCGCGCCGGCCTGCTGCCCGGCTTGGCTTCCGGGGCGCTAGGCACCGGCAGTGATTGGCGGCTCGCGCTACTGCGCCCCGGCGGCCAGCCCATGCTGGCGCTGGCCCAAGCCCTGCTTAGCCCGTATGGACTGGGCCGCGAACTGGTCGGCGAGGCACGGCTACCCAAGGACGCCGAAGATGTCACCGCCGACGTGGCCCTGGTGGCGGCGGAATTGCGCCGCGGCCCGGCGGCGCTGGCCGGGCTGGCGCAAACCGCCGCCGCCCGCAGGCCAGAAGGCGCGGCCCCGTTCAACCTGCTGGTGCTGGTCGACCAGTTCGAGGAATTGTTCACCTATGCCGAGACTCTAGGCGGTGCCGGCGAGTCGCAAGAGTTTGTCGATTTGCTGCTGGCAGCCCGCGCCGCTTGCCTGGATGGTTCCAGCGTCCGGAGTGCGAAGCCCGCTTTGCCAGAAACAGCGGAAGACACCGAGGCTTTAAACGCCAGCCTCCCTTGTCGCGTCTATGTCGCGCTGACCATGCGCACCGATTTCCTTGGGTCTTGCGTGCGCTTTCTCGAACTGCCGGAGGCCATCAACCGCGCCCAGTACCTAACGCCCCGCCTCAACCCGCAAGAACTGGCAAGCGCGATCACCGGCCCGGCGCAAGTCTTCGGCGGCGAGGTGGACGCCGGTCTGGTGGACGGCTTGGTCGAGAGCATCCGCCACGACTCCGACCAACTGCCGATCTTGCAACACGCCCTGGCACGGATGTGGCGGGTCGCGGCAGCGGCGAACCCCGACGCGCCGGTGATCGACGCCAGTTGCGCCGAAGCCGTGGGCGGCGTGGCCGGGGCACTGAACCGCCATGCCGACGAAGTGCTGGCCGCGTTGACGCCTGAGCAGCAAATTTTGGCGGAAGCGCTGTTCCGTGCCATCACCGAACGCCGCGAGGGCGGGCAGGATGTGCGGCGTCCGCAAAGCCTGGCTGCGATTGCCGGCTGGGCCGGGGTCGCGGTGGAAGATTTGAAGCCGGTGATTGAGGTGTTCGCCGCGTCGGAAGTCAGCTTTCTGCATTATGGCCGCGAACTGGCCGACAGCAGCGTCATTGACCTGACCCACGAAGCCTTGATCCGCCAATGGGAGATGTTAAAGCAATGGGTGGCGAGCGAAGGCCAGCGCGGCCAAGGCTACGGGCGCTGGACGCGCCGTGCCGCCGAATACCGCGAAGGCGGCGGGCTGCTGGCCGGCGGCGAATTGGCGCGGGCTTTGGATTGGTGGAATCCGACGGAACCGGAAGAGCCCGTCATTCCGGCAGGGATGCCGGAATCCAGGCACACGGATGTGAGTCTGCAAATTCGCACTGCGCTGGAATCAAGCCCTGGCGCAAACGGCAAGTTACCGTCCATGGCACTGGATTCCGGCATCCCTGCCGGTATGACGGTATCTTGTGGCCCAGGCGTTCCAGATGACAGCGAAAGCTGCGCGTGGGAGCCCAAAGAAGCCTGGGTCAAGCGCTATAGCGAAGCGCAAGACGCGGAGCGGCATGAAGAATTCGAGCATCTGCGCCGGTTTTTGATCAATAGCCGCAACGAAGAGCAACGCAGGCGCGAGCGCGAGCTTAAACAAAAGCAATTGGAGGAGCAAGCTGAAGCCGAGCGGCGGCGGGCGGAGAAGGAACGCCAATTGGCGAGTGCGGCCCGCGCCAGTGCCAACCGCGCCGGGTGGCTGGCCAAGATCGTGGCGATGGTGGCGCTGTTGGCCATCGGCCTGGCGGGTGCTGCCTTCGCCTTCAAGCGTCAGGCCCAAAGCGCCGAAAAACAGGCCGTGACCGCTGAGAAGCAAGTTACCGCCAGCCTGTTTGAGTCGCAATTGACCCATGGCAGTTTGCTGGCGCGGCTGGAAGACTGTGCCGAAGCGCTCCGGGTGTTGGCGGAAAGCAACCATTTGGATAAGGAAATTCCTGCAAGCCGCCGCCATACCCGCAACCTGGTGGCAGGGTATGCGGAGATGATGGGAGGCCGTACCGAACAAGTGTACAAGGGGGCGGGCGCAGCGCTGTCGGGCGGGGTGGCGATCAGCCCGGATGGCAAGCTGCTGGCTGTCGCTGGGCAGCGAGGAACCTTGGTGCTATTCGATGCCGACAGCGGGAAACTGTTGCGGCGATTGGAGGGGCATGATCCGCAAGTTGACGGGGGTGGTGTAAACTCCGTGGTGTTCGATCCTCGGGGCCGCTGGCTGTTCAGTGGCGGTGACGATAGCCGCATCATCCGCTGGTCGCTGCCCGATGGAAACAAGCTGGACGAATGGCATGCACCGGACTCGATCTATGCCTTAGGCCTCAGCCCGGACGGAGAGATTCTTGCCAGCGGCGGCAAGGATAAGCTGATCACCCTTTGGATTGCGAACAACGGGAAAAAGATACGGGTGTTGGCGGGGCACGCCGAGAGTATTGCCATACCCAACGGCCTGGCTTTTTCACCGGATGGCAGCCGCGTAGCCAGCGCTTCCTATGACAAGACGGCCCGCATTTGGGATTGGCGGAGAGGCAAACTCTTGCACACCCTCCAAGGCCATAAGGACCGGGTTCAAGCGGTTGCGTTCAGTCCTGACGGCGAACAGCTTGCCACCGCGAGCACCGACAACCAGGTAATCTTCTGGGACGCCAAAACAGGTCGCCTGCTACGGACATTGCGCGGCCATCAAAACACCGTCTTCGGCCTCGCTTTCAACGCCAACCAACTCCTTTCCGCGTCCCGCGACAAAACTCTGCGTCTGTGGGACGTGGCGAGCGGTATCACCCGACGCATCTACCAGGGTCACGAGGCCGGTCTGTGGTCGGTGGCGATGCGCGGCGAGCGGATCTACACTGCCGCTGATGACGCCACGGTGCGGCGCTGGACGCTGGCCACGCCGCAACAATGGTTGTGGGAGACGGGCGGAACGCCAAAAGCGGCGGCGGTTTCGCCCGCTGGAACTATGGTGGCGGTGGGCATGGGAGACGGTAGCTTGCGTCTGCATAGCCTGCCGGACGGCAAGCCTTTAGCCGAACAGACTAAAGCCCACGATGCTGGCGAGATCAACCGCATCGTGTTCAACGGCGACGGCAGTTTGCTGGCGACGGCAGGGATGGACGGCAAAGTCAAGCTATGGCGGGTGGAATCGGAGGGGCAGCGCCTGATCCTGTTGCGCACCCTGGTGGGGCATAAAGATGCAGTCTACGCCGTCGCGTTCTCCCCTGACGGTAGCCGTCTCGCCACGGCCAGCTATGACGGCCAGATCGGCTTATTCGACGCGGCCAGCGGCCAGGGACATTTGTTCCCCGCCCATGAGGGCAGGGTCACAAGTATCGCTTTTAGCCCAGATGGCAAGCACTTGCTGAGTGCCGGGTTTGAAGACCGCCGCTTGCGGCTGTGGAATCTGGATGACTTTAGCCGCCCGCCCGAGGAAATCGCACGAGCCCAAGACATGCTGCTCTGGGCCAGCTTCAGCCCCGGTGGCCGCGAAATTGCCGCCGTGGGACGGGAAATAGTAGTTTCACTCTACGACCTCGCCCAGTCTGACGCGCCACGCCGCCTAGTGGGCCACGAGCAGACGGTCTTTCGCGCCGTATACAGCCCCGACGGCCGCCAACTCGCCACGGTAAGCGCGGATATGACCGTCCGCCTGTGGGATCTGGACAGCCAGCGTTTGCTGTTCACGCTGCGCCTGCCAACGAAAATGCAATACCCTAGCCCGCTGTGGGACTTCGACTTCCGTTGCACCGCCGCAGGCGACTGTTGGATCGCCGTGCCGCTGACCGTGGGCCGCGTGGCGCTGTACCGCCTGCCCTACGAGCGCCCGCCGGCCACGCCCGCCCCGGCGGCGACTGAATAAGCGGAGTGCAAGGCTTGCCTTGCCAGGGATTTGCGGATTTACGCAAGGCCAGCCTCGCACTTCATGCCCTGCGACCTTTCAGTCGAAGGGCTGACATATTTTGGGATTTGGAGTGAATGGGAATTGCCGGGCTTGCCGGAAGGCGCTTGCGCCGCGCGCCAAATCGTGATACCTCTACAGGGCCTTCGGCTCAAAATCCCTTGTTATTCCTTGATAAAACAAGGGTTTTCCGCCGATTCAATAGCCGGTTTCCAGGGCTGTTCCAGCCTGGAAACCCGCTCGTCCAAGCTCTCCCAAGTCGAGGTCGTCAGATGAACTCCCCCCATCCCAGACTCATGCAATCCTGCTTGCTGCTCGCCTGCCTGGCCAGCGCGTCGGCGGGTGCCACCACGGTCAGCCAGCTTCAGGCGGACGCAAGCTACAACACGCCCGGCTTTGGCTCCAACACGCTGGGGCCGTCGATAGGCACAGGCCCCACCGCGAATGTGGACATCCTGCATTTCGACACCGACGGTTTTGGCAACAGCGTGGGCATCCACACTTACGCGGACACCCCCAGCCAAAGTTTCGGCAGCCGCGCCTCGGGCGGCGGCAATTATGCTGTCACCAGCACGATCAGCATCACGATCACGGGGGTTGGCGACAGCCTGACCAGCCATGTCATCCCCGGCCAGGTGTATCTCACCGTCCCCGTCGGCTACGCGTTTTCGACCGGGGAGTCGGTCAGTTCCCATTTGGAATTTGCGCTGTATGTCGATGGCTCCGCGACGCCTAGCTTCACCAGCGACGCCAGTCTTTTGCGGAACAGCGGCGGCCTGGCGTCGAGCACGTCCGAAACCCCCGGCGGGTTTAACATCGGCTATTCTTTGAGTTCCGGGGCGGGCTATGACGCGTTTAGCTTCGGCGCCAGCACCCAGGTCATCGCCGGTTTTGATAGCCTAAATCCAGGCAATGCCGGCAACCATACCCTGGTTTACACGATTTTTGCCGAGGCCCACGGCGTGACGCACGCCTTCACCGGCGGCAGTTGCGGCGGCAGCGGCGGTGGCGGGCATAATGGGGCGGGGGTGGTCGGGTCTGCCACCGACGGGACGGGCGGCGGGCAATGTTATCCTGGCTCAGGCGCGCAGTCGGGCGACCCGCTGGCGATCACGATACCCGAGCCCGGTTCCCTGGCGCTCTTTTCCATCGGCTTGGCAATGTTCGGGATCGGGGGGCTGCCTGGCCGCATGAGGCGGCAACAGGCGGGGAGCTGATGAAGCACGGCCTTGCGCGATTGTCCCGGAACCAGGGGCTTGCGCAAGGCCGGGGATTTTTAGGCCTTGCCCAGATATTCATCCTTGAGCAGCAAGTAATGCCGCGCCGAATAGCGCAGAAACTCTTTTTCCTGCTCGGTCAGCGGCCTGACCCGCTTGGCGGGCGAGCCGACGTAGAGAAACCCGGCCTCCAGCCGGCGGCCCGGCGGCACCAGGCCGCCGGCTCCCAAGATCACGTCGCCTTCGACGACCGCGCCGTCCATGACGATGGCGCCGATGCCGATCAGGCAGTGGTCGCCGATTTCGCAGCCGTGCAGCACGACGCGGTGCCCGACAGTGACATTCTCGCCGACCATCAATGGGTGGCCGCCGGGGACGTGTCCGCCGCCGTGGGTGACGTGCAAGACGCTGCCGTCCTGGATGTTGGTGCCCGCGCCGATCCTGATGGAGTGGACGTCGCCGCGCAGCACGCTCATCGGCCAGACAGAGACGCCGTCGCCTAAGGCCACATCGCCGATCACCACGGCGGTCTCGTCAATGTAAACGCCTTTCCCCAAGACGGGGCTGTGGTTTTGGTAGGATCTAAGGGCCATGGTGTGTTGTCGGTTGCTTAATTGAAGAGGCTGGCCAGGTCGTCGGTCTCGCGGGTGTCCGCCGGCCCGGCGAGGCTGAAAAGCTGGAATGACAGCGTGGCGCCCAGCAGGCTCTCCAAGCGCAAGCGCAGCCGCTCGCCTTTGCTGTGCAATATGATTTGTTGGCCCGCCTTGAAAATGCCCGGCCCGCACAGCAGGCTGGCCGGATGGCCAAGCTTTCGGTTGGCGGAAAGATACAGGCCGCGCTGCAAGACTTCGCCTTCCGGGCCGGTTTCGACATCGACCGCCTCGACCCCGGGGGACAGCAGTTCCACGCCGATGACCAGCTCCGCCTTCGCTTTGTGGTGCAGCCAGCGGATGACGCCGAGGTGGATGCGCTGCTCGTCCTCATAGATGCCGATCAGCTCGCCGACCCGCGCGCCGGCGACCAGGGGGTTCAGCCACAACATGCAATAGCCGCCGGCGCTCATGTTCAGCAACGATCCGGTCAGTTCGGTGCTGGAGGCGTCTGCCGCGGCAAGCTTTTCGGCTGTTTCTATCGGCTCGGCGGCGGTTGGCCGGTTGAAAAAAACACTCTCCTTGCCTTTGGACCAGATTTCAGTCCGTCCCGCCCTGCCGCTTTGATCCAGCACGATTTCCACTTCGTCGGGCTCTTCTTCTTCCGGCACCACCCCGCCGAGGCTGGGCGCAGGCCCGTCAAACTCGGACACCGTCTGCGGCCCCGTCCCGGTCAGCTCGTCGATCAGCCGGGCTAGGCCGACGGCGAAGCGCCGCTTGCCCGAGGCCGAGATGCGGACGAAGCGCCGCTTTTCCGAGGCGGTCAGCGTTTCCAGCAGCGCGATGATGACTTCGGCGCGCAGCTTGAAGCGTTCGCTGGCGCGGTGGGCGGGGTTGGAAAAATATTGCCGGGCGTTGCCCAGCATGAGGCGGGTGAAGAGGAAGCGGCGCTCGCCCCGGCCCAGCTTTTTGGCCCTCCTCATCGGCCTTGGGTTGTTGTCGGAACTCGTGTCGAAATAAAACAGGGCGGTTTCGTCGCCCATTTCGGCTGTCTTGCGGATCTCCGCGTCCTTGGCGATCAGCATCAGCACGGTGTAAAACTGCCGTATCTCGTCGGGCGCATGGTGCTGGTGGCTGGACAGCGCCAACAGGAGCATTTGCTTGAATTGGCTTTCCACCGTCGCGCCTTCGATTTCCGGCATCGGCAGGTGGAGGTTTTGCAACTGGTGGCCCACGGCGAAACGGTAAAAAGAATAGACTTCCCGCCAAAACCCTTCCGGCGGGGATTCGTAGCGTTCGAGCGAACGCAGCAAGGCCAGGCCGTAAGCCTGCAACGCGCGGTAGACGTTTTGCGCCCGCCCCGCCTCGGTCATGACTTTGTCGCTGAAAAAAGTGCCGCTGGTGACGATCCGCCGGTAGGCGTTGGCCAGCTCAAGGCACACTTCGACGCTCCGTTGCGTGTGCTTGTGGACGGCGGGCGGCAAGGGGAACAAGGTGTGCGTGGGCAAGTGCCGCTCGCTGCTCATGGACAGCAAAGACACCGTCGGCGGCCGGATTTGCTCGACGATGCGCTGGCGTTCAAGGCACTCCAGGCCGTCGGTCATGTTCACCGCCCGCAACAAGCCGTGGATGGCCTCGCAAGCGGCGTCCACGTCGGACAAGGGCAAGTGGCTTATCCAGTCGTTGATCGCCTGCTCGCTGAACTCTTCGAGGGGTTTGATGGCCTTGGCAGCCGCTTGCGATGATTTATCGGTTGAGCCTAGATTCATGGCGCGTCGCTTGAATGTGGGGCTTTGTTCCACCCTTGGGGAGCAGTTCCTTCCCAGCCGGAGCCTGTTTTCTATAAGACAATGCCGGTAAAGTCAATCCGCCTCCTCGCCTGCGCTTTCAGGGGGGTTGTCTTGGGACTCGTTCCTTGGCGCTATCGCCGCGCAGCTTTTTCTTCCAGCCCGGAAAGGCCGAAGCGGCGGCGCAGTTCGGCGGTGACCGCGTCCGGCCCCAACCCCTGCTGGGCCAGCAGCACCAGGCAGTGGAACCAGAGGTCGGCCATTTCATAGACGATTTGCCCCGGGTCGCCGCCTTTGGCCGCGATCACGGTCTCCGTGGCCTCCTCGCCGATTTTCTTCAAGATGGCGTCCAGGCCCTTGGCGTACAGGCCTGCGACATAGGATTTTTGCGGGTCTTGGGATTTGCGCTCCTCAAGCACCGCCGCGAGCTGGGTCAGAATGTCTTGGTTGTTCATCGGTAGATGGCTTCAGGCGGTTTCAGCACGGGTTCGACGGTTTCCCACTGCCCGTCGCGCAGCTTGCGGAAGAAGCAGTGGTGCCGTCCAGTGTGGCAGGCGATGCCGCCTTCCTGCTCCACTTTGATCAAGACGACATCTTCGTCGCAATCCAGGCGGATTTCCAACACTTTTTGGCGGTGGCCGGATTCTTCGCCTTTGCGCCAGAGTTTCCCCCGGGAGCGCGAGAAGTAGACGGCATAGCCTTCCTCGGCGGTCAGCGCCAGCGACTCCCGGCTCATCCAGGCGAACATGAGGATTTGGCCGCTGGCCGCCTCCTGGGCGATGACCGGGACCAGGCCGTCGGCAGTCCAGCGGATTTCGTCCAGCCAGGCGCTCACAGGCGCACCTCGATGCCGCGCGCGGCCATCTGTTCCTTGGCTTCCCGGATGGTGTGTTCGGCGAAGTGGAAAATGCTGGCGGCCAGCACCGCGTCGGCCTTGCCGGCTATGATGCCGTCGGCCAGGTGCTGGAGCTTGCCGACGCCGCCGGAGGCGATCACCGGCACGGCCACGGCTTCGCTGACGGCCCGTGTCAGTTCAAGATCGAAGCCTTCGCGGGTGCCGTCGCGGTCCATGCTGGTCAGCAGGATTTCCCCCGCGCCGTAGTCCACCATCCTGCGCGCCCAGACCACGGCGTCCAGGCCGGTGGGCTTGCGTCCGCCGTGGGTGAAGATTTCCCAATGGCCGCCGACTTGCTTGGCGTCGATGGCGACGACGATGCACTGCGAGCCAAATTTCTCCGCCGCCTCGCGCACGAATTCAGGGTTGAACACCGCCGCCGTGTTGATGCTGACCTTGTCCGCGCCGGCGTTGAGCATGCGGCGGATGTCCTCCAGCGTGCGGATGCCGCCGCCGACGGTCAGCGGGATGAACACCTCGCCGGCCACTTGCTCGACCACATGCACCATGGTCTCGCGGTTGTCCGAGCTGGCGGTGATGTCGAGGAAGGTCAGCTCGTCCGCGCCTTCGAGGTCGTAGCGGCGGGCGATTTCGACGGGATCGCCGGCGTCGCGGATTTCGACGAACTTGACGCCTTTGACGACGCGGCCATTGTCCACGTCCAGGCAGGGGATGACACGTTTGGCCAGCATCAGAAGGTTTCCGCCAGCCTGCGGGCTTCCTCGAAGTCCAGCGTGCCCTCGTAGATCGCCCGGCCGGTGATGGCGCCCGCCACGCCGTCGGCGACGATTTGCCTCAAGGCGTGGATGTCGGCGAGATTGGTGATGCCGCCCGAGGCGATGACCGGAATCTGGATGGCGCGCGCCAGCCGCGCCGTCGCCTCGATGTTGACGCCGCCCATCATGCCGTCGCGGTTGATGTCGGTGTAGACGATGGCCTCGACGCCGTCGTTCTCGAAGCGCTGCGCGAGGTCGATGACATCGTGGTGGGACAGCTTGGACCAGCCGTCGATGGCGACTTTGCCGTCCTTGGCGTCCAGCCCGACGATGATGCGGTTGGGGAACTCCGCCGCTATGTCGCTGATGAAATGCGGCTCGCTGACGGCTTTGGTGCCGATGATGACGTAATCGACCCCGGCGTTCAGATAGCCCTGGATGGTCTCCTCGTCGCGGATGCCGCCGCCGACCTGGATTTGAATATCCGGATAGGCTTCGCGGATGGCGTGGATGATCTCGCCGTTGCGCGGCACGCCGGCGAACGCCCCGTCCAAGTCGACCAAGTGCAGCCGCTTCGCCCCGGCTGCTACCCAGCGTCCGGCCACCGCCACCGGGTCGTCCGAGAACACCGTGTTGTCTTCCATGCGCCCCTGCCGCAAACGGACACACTTGCCATCTTTCAGGTCGATAGCAGGTATTAAAAGCATGTCTGAATCCTCGTCTTCGCTTAAGTTGGGTTGGAGTGGACCGGCGCGTCTAATCGCCCGGATTCCAGTGGAGAAAATTGGCCAGCAGGCGGAGCCCGGCGGCCTGGCTTTTTTCCGGGTGGAACTGGACTGCGAACACCTTGCCGCGGGCCAAGGCGGCGGCGAAGGGCGTCGGGTAGTCGGCGGTCGCCGCGACGTGTGCGGGATTGGCCGGGCTGGCATAGTAGCTATGCACAAAATAAAACCGGCTGTCCTGTGGAATGCCCTCCCACAACGGGTGCGGGCCGGTCGGGTGGACTTGGTTCCAGCCCATGTGCGGAATCTTAAGCGTCCGCCCCTC
>Ga0265316_10001424_pt1 | contig 25753 bp, 25 predicted proteins | sample 4522metaG_FD_202092 | JGI IMG/M metagenome (GOLD analysis project Ga0265316, IMG submission 202092) | Rhizosphere microbial communities from Carex aquatilis grown in University of Washington, Seatle, WA, United States - 4-5-22 metaG | ecosystem: Host-associated > Plants > Roots > Rhizosphere >... | reverse complement strand
GGGTAGACGCTAAAGGTCACCGCGAGTCCGCCGTTCTCCCTGATCGCAAGCAAAGAACTTCGAGGGAGCCGGGATGCGCATTGTTGATTCGTACGGCAGATTCAATGTGGGCGGTACAGATACGGCGCGTAAAGGGGCTGCGGCCGGAGCTGCGACCAACGCGAGCGCCGGGGACGCGAAGAGCACGGCGAAGGCAGGAAGTGACGCGGTGACCGTCTCCGCGCAGGCTCACGAGCTCGCGCAAAAAGCTTCGGCGGCGGCGGACACGGCCAAAGTCGCCAATCTTCGCGAAGCCATTCAGAACGGATCGTTCAAGATCGACCGAGAGGCGATCGCAAAGCGACTGGTAGATGGAGGATAGTGAGCCCATGAGCAGCGACGCGATAACTGAGCTTGAAGCGCTTCTTCGCGAAGAGCGAGAGGCCATTCGTCAGCTCGACAGCGCGCGCGTGCTGGCCTACGCCGAGCGCAAACAGGCGCTGGTCGAATCCTTGAAGCAGCAAGGCGGCGGGACCCTCTCGGAAGAGAACGCAACGCGACTGCGCGCGATCGCGCCGGCGCTGCGCCACAACAGCGTTCTGCTGGCGCACGCACGCGACGTACTGCGAGATGCCCTCGTCGCCGTTCGGGCGGACGTGGGACCGGTCCTCGCGAACCGGCCACGTCCTGCTGGAGTTGTTCCGCGAATGATTTCGGTGCGGGGCTGACGTGGGATCCCTCAACGCTCTGCTCGGGACGATTCAGGACGGGCTGGCCGCTCAGCAGGCCGGCCTCGACGTCACCGGGCAGAACATCACGAATGTCAGCACACCCGGTTACGTCGACCGGAGCGCCGTCCTCGAGGAGCAACCGCTCGGTGGTGTCAACGTCGCGGAGATCCAGCGATCGTTCAATTCGTTCACCTACTCCCAGGTGCTCGTCGCGCACGGCCAGAATACCTCGTCGCAAACGCTGAGCAGCACGCTCGGGGAAGCGCAGGCGGTGGTTGCGCCGCAAGGCGGCGCTGCAGTCAGTGACATGATGAATACCTTCTTCTCGTCGCTGCAAACGCTGACCGCGAACCCGAGTGATCCGTCGACGCGCTCGGCGGTGCTGGCCAGCGCGGCGCAGCTCGCGCAGAGCTTCTCGACGACCGCAAGCGGGCTGTCGCAGCTCCAGAGCTCCATTTTTTCGCAGGCGCAATCCTATGCGACCGCGCTGAACACGAGCCTCTCCCAGATTGCTTCGCTCAACTCTCAGATTTCCCAAGCCCAGGCGAGCGGAGACAACGCCCCCGACCTTCGCGATCAGCGCGATACGCTCGTCACGTCGGTGGCGGACACCATCGGCGCCAAGGTCGTCGCCGATCCGTCGGGGAGCGTTACTCTGTTCGCGGCGGGCGGCGTACTCGTCGGGGGAAACAAGGCCTCCGCGCTCGAGGTGTCCCTCGACGCGTCGGGAGCCATGAAGTTTGCGGTGAGCAATCCCGGGGGCGTGCCCATCGACCTCACGTCCGGCGTCACCCAGGGCAAGCTCGGCGGCCTGCGGGAGGCTCGCGACGTCGACATCGCGAACACCGCAACGCAGCTCGATCAGCTTGCCTACAATTTCTCGAACGCCGTCAACGCCGTTCAGTCCACGGGCTACGGACTGGACGGGGTGAGCGGGCGCCCGCTCTTCGCGCCGCCAGCGACGGTCGCGGGCGCCGCCGCGGCTATGACGGTCGACCCCTCGGTGGCGGGTCAGCCCGGCAACATCGGCGCCGCGGCCAGCGCGCAAGACGTGCCGGGGGGCAACGACGTCGCCATCCAGCTGGCGCAGCTCGCGACGCAACCTCTCAACGGCGGCGGTTCTCCGTCGTCGCAGTTCGCGTCGCTGGCGTCCCAGCTCGGGAGCGCAAAGTCGGCGGCAGACACGGACGCTGCGACACGCGCCGACATGATGACTCAGGCCGAGAACCTGAACAGCAGCGCCAGCGGCGTGTCGCTCAACGAAGAGATGGTCAACCTGACCCGGTTCCAACAGGCCTTCCAGGCCTCCACGCAGGTGCTGCAGACAACCGACAGTCTCCTCAGCCAATTCATGACGGCGATGTCAACGGCGTGACGAAGGGCGTTTGCGAATGCGTATCACCGAGGCAATCAACCTAAACAACGTGCTGCTCTCAGAGTCTCGCGCGTCGCAGCAATTGGCTACGCTCACGCAACAGGCCTCCTCGGGGCTGCGCGTGTCCCAGCCGTCGGACGATCCTGCGGCATACGCGTCAATCGTCCAACGCAACGCGGGGATCGCCGGCGTGAAAGCCCGTCAAACCGCCGCCACCACCGCGGGCGCCGACCTGGATCTGGCGGGCAGCATTCTGGACCAGGCGACCACGTTGATTCAAAAGGCGCAGGCCGTCGCCGTCGAACAAGCGAGCGCCACGCAGACCCCCGCGTCCCGATCCAACGCGGCAGACGAGATCGACGCTCTGAATCAGCAGCTCCTCGCGCTGGCGAACAGCCAAGGCAGCGGCGGGTCCTATCTGTTCGGCGGCACCAAGACCAATACTCCGCCCTTCGATTCGCAGGGCAACTTCCTCGGAAACGACGGCACGAGCCACGTCGAAGTGGCCACCGGAGTGCTGGCGGCATCGAACGCCAGCGGGGCCCAAGCGTTCACCGCGGCCGGTGGGCGAAACGTTTTCGCCGATCTGCAGGCGCTCTCCGCGGCGCTGAACAGCAACAGCCCGACCGGGATCCAGGCAACGATCAGCAACCTCAATGCGTCCCAGCAACAGGTCATTGCCGCGCAGGTAGATACGAACGAGCGCGCCGATCGCCTGCACTCGGCGACCACGGCGATGGATTCGGTGCTCACCCAAATGCAAGTCGCCCTCGCACCGGTGCAAGACGCCGACGCGGCGACCACGCTTTCGAACCTCGCCTCGACCCAGGACGCCTACCAAACGGCGATCCAGGTCAACAAGCAGATCCTGTCCCTGTCGTTGGCCCGGAGCGGGTAAAGGAAGGCACGCCGCATGCTTATACTGCAAAGAAGAGTGGGGCAGCGAATTGTCGTCAGCGGCGGAATCGAAATCACGGTGACTTCGGTTTCGAAACGAGGGGTGCGACTCGCGGTGAGTGCACCTCCCGGCGTGACGGTTCTGCGCGGAGAAGTCTACGACGACGTGGCCCAGGCCAATGCCCGGGCTGCAGACTTCGAAGGCACGGAGCTCGACGAGGGTTCAATCGCCTCACAAGGAGAGCAAGATGCGCGTAGCAGGTACTAGGTTTGGGGAGATCGAGCTCGACGACGCAAAAGCGATCGTTTTTCCGCGTGGACTCATCGGTTTTCCCGATGCCCGGAGGTACGTCCTCCTGGAGCCCCGCGGCCCGGGACACGTCGCGTGGCTGCAGTCGCTCGACATGCCGGAGCTGGCGTTCCCCGTAATCAACGGCGGGGCGATCGCGGGGAAGTACCCGGAACCGGCTCCCTCGAAGCTCGCACGCGACGCCGGAATCGCCGCGTCCGACGTGGCCGTACTGGTCATCGTAGCGACGACCAAGGGCAAAGGGCTCGTCGCCAACCTACTGGCGCCCCTGGTCGTCGATCTCGAGTCCCGCTCGGGAGCGCAGGTCGTCCTCGACCCCATGCTCTACGCGGCCGCCGAGCCGCTCAAGTTGGGGAGTCCTCCGGCAGAGGTCACGACCAACGCGTAGTCGGGTGGTTGGAAGGAGGCTCTTTCTAAAGGTTCTTCGCCGACCGCCGTTCGCTTTCTTTGGAGGCGCACGTGGCACTCGCTGAAGAGTTCTCGATGGCGGCTGACGTCGCAGAAGAGGGCGACGAACTCGACCGGCCCAGCAACCCGCGCGGTCGCCAATCGGGAGAAGGTCGGCTCGCGCGCATGGTCCGAGAGCTCCATGAGCTGGAGGACGAGATCGCGGCGAAGCTGAACTCCGCCGAGCGCTTGCTCGCGCAGCTTCAGGGGCGGCGGATCCACGAGGACGGCGGCTATGCGTCGCGCGCCGAGTTCGAGGATAGGATGATGGCGTGCACGCCGGTGTTGCGTGCGATGCGCGAGGCCGCCCCGCCCTCGCCGGCCCCGAGCGCGAAGTTGAGCGTGGCCAAGCGCGACCCTGCGGACGCGCGCGCGCGGCAGACGAAGGCGCTAACCTCGATCGCACGAGCGCTCGAGCGTCTCCGCGGCATCGACGGGGAAATTCTTCAATGCGCGACCGCCGCACGGTCGACGCTGTGCACCATCGAAGGGATGCGGATCTTCGACGAATGCGGTTACGTGTCGTTCGAGGAGTTCCTCGAGCGAGCGCTCGGACCGAGCCCGATCCTGGCGAGCGTCATGGCGCTCGTCGCGGGGGCGACGCCGGCGAGTACCGCCGTGAAGAACAGCGAGCCCCCGCCTCCGGCGGAGGCCTCCGAGGACGTTCACTCTCCGGTCGACGATTTCGTCGAGAGCCCGTTCCCGGAGTCCGAGTCAACGGGATTCTTCGAGCAGCCGACGCCGTTCGCCCCGCCCGACGAGGGCCAGCCCGCGGCAGACCCGATCGCTGCGGCTTCCGGGGCGAGCGACGGACTCGAAGCATCGGAGGCTACGAGCTCGACCGGGTCTGGTCGTTCGCGGCGACGCCTGAGCGGTATCGTCGTTTCGCTCATCCTGTGCGCCGCGGCGACGATCACCGGTGCGGCCGCGGGCGTCTGGTCCGGGGTCGCCGCCCGGGCACACGCCATCGGCGAGCCGACTGCCGACGCGTCCGTCTCCGGTCACCCGTCCGCAGCGAACGGAGCTGTCGAAGCCTCGCGAAAGCGTCCGGACGAAGGCCCTCACGCAGAGCCCAAGAACCGAACCGCGGAGCCCTGACGTCCGGCCGTCACAGGGGCAAGGCGCGGCCCGCAACGTCCACCTTCCGGCGCAAACGAACGTCAGCCGAAGAAGCCCCCGCGAGGATATCGTACGGACCCGCTTCGACGGTCCATTGCTTCTTGGCATCGTCCCAGTAGGCAAACGCCCGCGGCTCGAGGGTGAGCGAGACCTGCTTGGTCTCTCCCGGTGCGAGCGCGAGGCGCATGAATCCTTTGAGCTCCTTCGGAGGGCGCGCGGCGGCGGACTTGGGCGGCGCCACATAGACTTCGACGATCTCGTCGCCGTCGCGCTTGCCTGTGTTCGTCACCTTCAGGGTCACAGCGACCGAACCGTCCGCCGCTGCCGTGGCGTCGAGATCCGCGTACTTGAACGTCGTGTAGCTCATCCCGAAGCCAAACGGGAACTGCGGAGCGGTCTTCTTCGATTCGAAGCCCCGATAGCCCACAAGAAGCCCTTCGGTATACGGGGTTTTGCCGTTCTGATTGAGATTGTAATAAGGAGCGCTCGGGTAATCTTCGTATCGTTTGGCGAAAGTCACGGGCAGCTTGCCCGACGGATCGACGTCTCCGAAGAGAACGTCGGCGACGGCGCGCCCGCCCTCTTCGCCGGGGTACCAGGCCCAGACCAACGCGGGCACCCGGTCCAAGAATGGCTGCAAATCGACGGCTCCGCCCGCGTTCACGACCACGATGGTGCGCGGATTGGCGGCCGCGGCGAGACGGATGGTTTCGATTTGCGCCGCCGGCAGGTTGAACGGTCGGTCGCTGTCCTCGGCCTCGACGAGGCCTCGCTGCCGAGCCCACGACGGCGGCCATCGCCCGTCGAACGGTGCGCGCAAACTGTTGCTGTCGGCGGACTGTCCGAAGCCCACGCTCACGATGACGACGTCCGCCTGTCGAGCGAGCGCCGACACCTCCGCCGCGCCGTCGAAGGCGGGGGTCTTGGACGCTTGCTCGGGGCCAAACCCAAACTGCGCGATGGCTCCCCCGCCCCCTTGATAGTACTCGACGATCACCGGATGGCGTCCGGGCTTGAGGTCCAGCGTGGCCGAATTGGTTTTCGCCGGATGCTCGGTCCAGTCGTCGATGATCCGTTTGTCGTCGACGAACGCGCGAACGCCGTCGTCCGTGTTGGTGACGAGCTCGTAGCGTCCGGCCCTGTCCACGGAGATTTCGCCCGTCCAGCGAACCGAGAAGTTCTCCGCGGGCAAACCCGGCGCCAGCGACTGGGGCAGGCCGCCTTCGGTCCGGTAATTGATTCGATCGACCGTGCTCGTCGAGATTGGGTCGCCCGCGAGCTCGGTGCCCGCGAACACCGCTTGCCGAACGCCGCCCGCAAAGCAAGCCTTCCCCAAGAGCGTGAACTCGGCGGACTGACGCACGCCCGCGTGATACGCGACACTTGCCGACGGCGCGGATTGCCTCACGCCATCGAGCACGCTGACCGCATGTACGGGCGTGACGAACGCGCTCCCGTAGCCGCCGGCGACCGCGGGCGAAGCATTCGGGCCGATGACGGCGATGCGCTTCATCTTCGTGCGATCGAGGGGCAGAAGTCCATTGACGTTCTTGAGAAGAACGATGCTCTTTCGCGCCGAAGCGAGCGCCGTTTCCGCGCTGCTCGGATCATCGAGGGCGATGTCGTCTCTTTTTTGCGGGCGGTCCAAGAATCCGGCCGCGGCGATGACGCGCAAAATGCGCAAGACTTTTTCGTCGATCGCCGCGAGGTCGATCTTGTGCTCGGACAGGAGCGGAAGCAAGGTCGCGCGATTCATGTATTTGCCAGACGGCATCTCGAGATCGCAGCCCCCCGTGACCGCGCCGACCGTATCGTGCACGGCTCCCCAATCGGACATCACGATTCCGGAAAAACCCCACTCTTTTCGGAGAACGTCACGAAGCAACCAGGCGTCGTGAGAGCAATACGTTCCGTTGAGTAGGTTGTACGCCGTCATGACGGCGGCTACTCCCCCTTCGCGCACCGCGCGTTCGAACGCAGGAAAGTAGATCTCGCGCAGCGTGCGTTCGTCGATTTCCGAGCTGACGTGGTTGCGATCCCACTCTTGATTGTTGCCCGCGAAGTGCTTGACCGTGGCGAGGACCCCCTCGCTCTGGACGCCGCGAATGAAAGCCGACGCCGTCTTGCCTGCGAGAAAGGGATCCTCGCCGAGATATTCGAAATTGCGGCCGCCCAACGGCGATCGGTGGATGTTCACCCCCGGCCCCAAGAGTACGTGCACTCCGCGAGCTCGGCAGTCGCGCGCGATCGACCGTCCCACGCGCTCGGCGAGCACCGGGTCGAACGTCGCCGCCGTGGCGAGGGGCGCGGGGTAGGCCGTGCTCGGCCCCCAGTTGCGGCACCCCGCGGGTCCGTCGGACATCTTGATCTCGGGGATACCGAGGCGAGGGATGCCGCGAATGAAAAAATTGTGCTCGCCTCCGAGGTAGTCGATTTTCTCTTCCAGCGTCATCCTGGCGAGCAATGCCCTGGCCCGCTCCTCCGGGGGGAGCGAGGCCGGCGGGAGAGCTTCAGCAGGGGCCGGCCCGGCGTCCGCAAGCACGATCGCGGCGGGGGGCACCGGCGGCGTGGCCGGAGGCGTCGGCGGGCTGGGAGAACAGGCGAAGAGAAACGCGAGGGCGAGACCCAGGCGAGCGCGCAATGGTTCCATCCGTTCGACGCCACAAGTACTTCAGTCGGCCGGACAGATCTATCGACTCGGGCGCAAGCCCGCGCTCGGCGGGCTACACTGCCCAATCGACCCCCACTCATTGACGTCGGGCGCCACCTGATGGTAGCGCACCCCGCTCCCCTGCCTCCGAGCACTTCAATGGCCCGAACCGCACCCTCAGGCTCAGCCGCCCACATCGCCACCGCCACCCCAACGTCCATGTCATCGAATTCTCAGGCGAAAACGAACGGCAAACGGGCCGCCAAACCGTCGCCCCGCATCGAGCCCCCGGTGGCTCCCCCCCGTCCCCCCTCGAGTCGGCCCCCCGGCCGCCCCGGACCGCCGGGTTCGATCCCACCGATGCAGCACGCCCCGTCGCCCGACTTCCAAGTGGGCGACAAAGCGGTGCATCCCGCGCATGGGGTCGGAGAAGTCACAGCAATCGAACGTCGCGACATCGGCGGCACGCACACGACCTTCTACATTCTGCGCATCCTCGACAACGGGATGAAGGTCATGGTCCCGAGGAGCGCAGCGACCCAAGTGGGGCTTCGGGGCGTCATGACCGACAAGGAAGCCAACAACATCATGTCGACGATGCGAGCTCGCGAAGTCGCCGTCGACGTGCAGCCATGGAGCCGGCGTTTTCGTGTGTACACGGAGATGATCAAGAGCGGATCGCCCGTCGAAATCGCGAAGGTCTTGCGCGATATGAACCGCCTGAAGTTCGACAAGGACCTTTCGTTCGGCGAGCGCCGCCTCCTCGATCAAGCCCGAGGCCTGCTCCTGAAGGAACTGGCGCTCGCGAAGAAGAAGACGGAAGAAGAAATGGCCGAGGAGATACGGCGGATCTTCAGCACGTAACGCGCCGATTCCTTAAGCTATGCTCGGGACGCCCGGTACATGGCGTCGATCAATCGCCTCAGGCGCGAGCTTCTCTTCAAAGTCGTCTTCTATGGCCCCGGGCTGGGCGGCAAGACGACGACGCTTCAGCACGTGCACGCCGCGACGAAACCCGAGAACCGCGGCAACATGCTGTCGCTCGCGACCGACACCGACAGAACGCTGTATTTCGACTACCTGCCAGTCCGGCTTCTGAAGGTGGGAGACGTCACGGTCAAACTCCAGCTCTATACGGTTCCGGGACAGACTGCTCGGCCTCGACGCGGGGCGATACATGGCGTTCCACGCCGCGGCCCAAGCCGCGCGGGCAAGACGAGACCCCAGCATCCGCGAGGCGCTCCAGTGTTACGCATTCGCGATCGAGGCGCGTGCGACGGTAGACCGGGTTTCGAGGGGATGCTGACGTGAATCTTCCGGCGCCGATCGACGAAGGGGGCGTGCTGCAGCGTCCGGTACTCCCGCGACGCCCTCGACCGATCGTCAGTGTTGGGGCGGGCGCGATCGTCCGCGACGCGCACCTGCCGGCGTACAAGCTCGCCGGCTTTCCGCTCGCCAGCGTGCACGACCTCGACCTCGAAAGGGCCAACGCCCTCGCGCGAGACTTCGGGATCCCCCGGGTCGCTCGTTCCCTCGCCGATGCCGTCGCGACGGCCCCGGATCGCGCCGTCTTCGATTTGGCCGTCCCAGCTCGCGCTGTCGCTTCTGTCCTTGCCGAGTTGCCCGACGGCGCCGCCGTTCTGATTCAGAAGCCGATGGGAGAGAACATCGGAGAAGCGCGAGCCATTCTGGACACCTGCAGGCGCAAGCGACTGCTCGCTGCCGTGAACTTTCAGCTTCGATTCGCGCCGTGCGTCGTGGCCGCGCGTGATCTCGTGGCGCTCGGTGCGATCGGCGAATTGCACGACGTGGAGGTGCGCGTCACCTGCCACATGCCTTGGGAGATCTGGACGTTCCTCTTCGGAATCCCGAGGATGGAGATCGTCTATCACAGCATTCACTACGTCGATCTCGTTCGCTCCTTCTTCGGCGAACCGTCGGGAGTGTTCTGCAAGACCGTCAAGCACCCAAAGCAGATGGAGCTCGCCTCGACGCGAACTGGAATTCTGTTCGATTACGGCGACGTGCGCCGTGCCACGATCACCACCAATCACGGTCACGCGTTCGGGCCGCGGCACCAGGAGAGCTACCTCAAGCTGGAGGGAACGATGGGAGCCATCAAGGCGCGGCTCGGCGTGAACCTGGACTATCCGCGCGGCCTGCCCGACGCGCTGGACTACTGCCAGCTCGGCGAGGGCGACGTGCCGGGCGACTGGCGTTCGATTTCGCTCGATGGCAGCTGGTTTCCCCACGCATTCGTGGGAACTATGGCGAGTCTCATGCGGCGCGCCGACGGAGAAACCTCCGAGCTGCCGACCGCCGTCGAGGACGCGTTTCGAACGATGGCCGTCGTCGAAGCCTGTTACGAATCGAGCGCCAAGGGCAGCACTCCGGTGGAAGGGAGCATCCAACCGTGAAAATCGTACGATACCGAGACCACGACCTACGTACCCACTACGGCGTCGAAAACCCCGACGCATCGGTCGCACGAATCGACGGCGACATTTTCGGCGCGTGGTCTCCGACGTCGGAGCGCGCCGACGTGGCCAAGCTGCTCGCTCCGGTCGTCCCGACCCAGATCTATTGCATCGGCTTGAACTACCGGCGTCACGCCGAAGAAACGAACGCGAAGATTCCCGAGCACCCGGTCCTCTTCATGAAGGGCGTCGGCGCTCTCCAGCATCCCGGCGAACCCATCGTTCTCCCGCGGCACCTGCGGAGCGACGAAGTGGACTACGAGTGCGAGCTCGCAGTCGTCATCGGGAAGGCGGCCAAGAACGTGCCGCGGGCGCGAGCCCTCGAATACGTGCTCGGATACACGTGCGCGAACGACGTCTCCGCGCGCGACTGGCAAAAGCGCTTCGGGGGAGGCCAATGGTGTCGTGGCAAGACGTTCGACACGTTCGCGCCGCTTGGCCCACGACTCGTAACCCGTGACGAGATCGCCAATCCGAACGCGCTCTCGATAGCCACGGTCCTGAACGGCGAACGCGTTCAGGACTGGACGACCAGCGACATGATCTTCGACGTTCCGCACCTCATCGAGTTCTTGAGCGGGAGCACGACCCTCGTGCCGGGAACGGTCATTCTCACGGGAACGCCCCACGGCGTGGGCATGGCGCGAGTCCCACCTCGGTGGCTGCGCCCGGGTGACGTGGTGACCATCGAAATCGAGGGCATCGGTCAGCTGACAAACCCGGTCCGAGAGGAACAATGAGAGGCAGGGGAGCCCCTGCCATTCTTCAATCCCCTGCGACGTGAACGATGATCTCGCGCGTTTGGCTCGACGCTCGATGCTCCCACAGGTAGATGGCCTGCCACACGCCGAGGCCGAGTGAGCCTCGCGTCACCGGGATCGATTCGCTCGTTCTCGTGATCGACGCGCGCAGATGGCCAGGCATGTCGTCGGGTCCCTCCGCGTCGTGCTCGTAGTCCGCGCGCTCCGGGGCGATTGCCTCCATCCAGCGCCCGAGGTCGCGCAGAACGGCAGAGTCCGCGTTCTCCTGAATGACGAGGGATGCGCTCGTATGACGCACGAACACCGTGCACAGGCCCGTCGTGACCCCCGACTTGGTGACCAGCCGAGCGACCTCGCCCGTAATGTCGTACAAGCCTCGGCCGCGCGTCGATACGGTGACAGAGCTCTGATGTTGGCTCACCCGACCTCTCTAGCAGGCTCGCTCGAAGAAGATGACCCTTCCGTGACGAGTTCGTGCGCTCCCAACCTTGCTGGTGGCCCGATGGCAGCGCACAGTTAAAGACGCCCGTGACTTCCGCCGAGTTCGACGAGAGCCTGCTCATCCTGTCGGACGTTCATCTCGGCAACGACTTGAACGACCTCACCCGCGACGGCACGCGTCGATCGGAGTGCGTGGATGCCGACCTCGCGAGCCTGCTCGCTCACTACCGGAAGACTCCATCCGCGGGCCGTCGCTGGCGGCTCGTCATCGCCGGGGACTTCATCGATTTCATCGGCATGGCCATCTGGCCCGGAGACGGGGAGCTCGCCACCGAGCCGAGCGCCGAGGAACGCGAACACGGGCTGGGCAACGCTTCTGACCACGGGCGCATGAAGCTTCGAGCGGTCGCGGTGCGTCACAAGCCCGTCTTCGAGGCGCTCGCCGACTTCGTGGCGGACGGACACGCGCTCACGATCATTCACGGCAACCATGACGTCGAGTTCCATTGGGATGGCGTGAAGGAAGAACTACGCGCCCTTCTCACGGGGCTGGCGGTCCGTGCACGCGGCGGCGACGCGAGGTTCGCGGACGAATTCAACGCGCGAATCGAGTTCGCTCCCTGGTTCTACTACGTCGGCGGCGTTGCGTACGTCGAGCACGGTCATCAATACGACACTCTGTGCTCGACCGAACACGTGATGGCACCACTCTCGCCGAACGACCCTCGCCGCATCGCACGCAGCTTTTCGGACGTTCTCTTGCGCTGGGTCGTGCGACCGACCCGCGGTGTTCCGGAATATGGCCACCATTTGATGGGGCTCGCCGACTACGTGATGCTCGGAGCGCGCCTCGGCGTCGGCGGGCTTTTCCGCCTGTCGGCGCGGTTCGCTTCCGCGGTGGTCGAGCTGTTTCGGATGCGGCGCGCGTACCTGTCGGGTGCGGCGCACGCGCTCCGCGAGGAGCACGAGCGTCGAATGGGAGTGCTCGCCGCGGTGACCCGTCTCGGGATCGAGCGGCTCCGAGCGCTGGCGGCATTGCAGGCGCCACCGGTGACGCGGTCGGCGTCGAAGATTCTTGCGAGCGTCCTCCTGGACCGCCTCGCCTTGGCGATGATTGGTACGTTGGCCGTCGCCGCGATCGCGATCGCCGGATCGACTCCCTGGCGATGGCCCGCCGTCTTAGCCATCGCGATCGCTTGGACCCTCGTCCACTTCCACTTGAGGGCCAGGCGCCGAGCCTGGTTCGGCGAGCGCTTGGACAACGACCAGGCGCTCGTCGAGCGCGCAGGACACCTCGCGCGCCTCTTTCCTGCCGCGTTCGTCGTCATGGGCCACACGCACACGCCCGAAGTGGCCTCGGTGGCCGAAGGGACAGCCACCTATGTGAACGTCGGCTCCTGGCACGAGGCCGAGGTCGATCCCGAGAGCACCCGGCCTGCCCATCGCGCGGCGAGGACCCACCTCGTGATTCACCCCGCGCCCGCCGGGCCCACCGCGGAGTTTCTCGCCTGGTGCCCCGAAGGGCCCCGGCGATTCCTGCACGGCCTCACGACGGCGACGGACGCTCGAGTTGCCGCACGACTGCCAGCGCCTGCTGAACGTGGCTGACGACGCGGAGCTGCGACGCGAACGTGTGGCGTACGACGCCGTCGCGATCGACGACGAACGTGGCCCGGCCGGGAAATAGGCCCAGAGTCGCCCGAACCCCGTACGCCCGCCGAACCGCTCCGTCGGCGTCGGTCAGGAGCTTCATCGGCAACTTGTGTTTGCCCGCGAACCGCTGATGCGAGGCGGCCGAATCGGCGCTGATTCCGAGGACCTCGGCGCCCGCGCGCGCGAATTCCTCGTAGAGATCGCGGAAACCGCACGCCTCCGTCGTGCATCCGGGCGAATCGTCTTTGGGATAGAAAAAGACGACGACCGTGCGCCGCTTGGTCTTCGTGAGATCGGACAAGGTGACGCGGTCACCTTCTGCAGAAGGCAGCGTGAAGTCGGGCGCCTTGTCGCCGGCGACGAGGGTCATTGCAGCCGCAGCTTCCGGGAATTGGAGGAGGTCATGACAGGGTCGAACTCATAGCCCACGATGGCCTTGATGACGATGCCGGCACTGGCAGGGGTCAGCCCCTCTCCGACGCCGAAGTTGAGCTCGATGTGCTCGAAGTGGAGGACGTCGATGACTTCGAAGACGTAGTGCTCTTGATCGCGGAGCGGCAGGAGCGCCGCGACCGGGCCGAGCGTGCCGTAGTATTCGAGTCCGACGGCGAAGGGGCCCAGCGAGCGCCAGAACTTCGCCGCCGGCTCGAACGTCGGTCCGTCGGACCACCCGGGGCTGGCGAGGGACTGCCCGAGGATGGGGTTTACGACGAAAAGCCACTCGTCGTCCTGCCAAGCGATGATCGGTCGCATCTCGCTTCCCCAGCGACTGCGGTCGTAGGTGGCAGGCAGGTACGAGAGCTCCAGGTTCAGGCCCAAGCGCCAATGCGCGTCCCAGCGTGGTGGCGTGACGAACTTCGATCGGAGCTTGGCGCCGGCCCAATCGAAGACTCCGGCATCCGTCCGCGCTGCAAACTGCACGTACGCCCCGATTTCCCAGTACGGAGCGACCCCCAGCGACGGTTCGAGCGTCCAGTGCGCTTGCCCGTGGAGCGGCGCCTCGGGGGCCGTGGCGTCCCTTTGACCCGTAGCCCAGTCGTTGAGATGAAGCTCCACGCCCGGGACGCCAACCGGGTTCGCGGTTCCGTCGTACACCTGGATTTCGAACGGATCGGACGCGCGCGACCTCTCGGCCGCAGTCGAGACCAAGAGAATCGCGAGCGCGGCAAGCCTTCCTCGCACGAGAGGGACGCTACCGCGGACGCGCCGAGCGCAGTAGCCTTCAGACGAGAATGGAACGGACGGCGTGTACGTTTTGCGCAATCGTCGCCGGCGAGATGCCCGCTCACCGCGTGCTCGACGGCGAAGCGTGCGTGGCCTTCCTCGACGCGCGGCCGCTCTTCCCAGGACACGTCCTCGTCGTTCCGCGAGAGCACCGCGAAACGATGATCGATTTGACGCCGGACGAGCTCGTCGCCATTTTCGAAACTTGCCAGAAGCTCTGCGGGGCCGCCGAACGCGGGCTGGGTGCCGACGGGAGCTTCGTCGCGATGAACAACCGCGTGAGCCAGAGCGTCGCGCACGCTCACGTGCACGTGGTCCCGCGCCGCAAAGGCGACGGCCTGCGCGGCTTCTTCTGGCCCCGACACAAGTACGAGAGCGACGAACAAGCGGCCGAGTTCGCCGCGAAACTCCGCGCCGAGATGCGCTAGTCTCCGCGCCTGCCATGGATCTACACGCAGACGCGCGCATCCCGTTTCCACGCTCGCGAGTCTTCGCGGCCTACCGCGACGAAATCGCCCAGCTCTTGCCTTACCTCCCGAACGTCCGGAGCATCGACGTGAAATCGCGCAAGGACGACGGTCCTGTCGCCTATCTCGTCAACGAGTGGCGCGGCGGCGGCGACATCCCGGCCGCGCTCCGCGCCGTCCTCGGCGACTCGATGCTGTCGTGGACGGACTACGCGACGTGGAACGCCGACTCGCTCCGCTGCGACTGGCGCACCGAGACCCACGCGTTCGGCGACGCGCTGCGCTGCGCCGGGTACGACCTCTTCCTCGAAGACAGGCCGGACACGACGCGGCTCGAAATCCGGGGCACGCTCGAAGTCGACGCGAAGAGGATGCGTGGGGTTCCAGGGTTTCTTGCCGCCAAGGTGGGCCGCGGCCTCGAAGAGTTCCTCGGCGCGAAGATTCAAGCGAACCTGGTCGAAACCGCCAAGGGTCTCACGCAATACCTCGGACAGAAAAGCTAGAGGGGCCGGGGGTGAGGTTCTGCCCTCAATCCTTCATCTGATCGAGCGCGAACGCGTACTCGTCAGCGAGCTTCTCGACGGCCGCGCGTACCAGGTCCGCTCCACCGTGGCCCGAGTGCTTCTCCACCCGAAGGAGAACGGGGCCGCCCGCGGTCGCCCATTGAAGCTCCGCCGCGAACTTGCGCGCGTGCATCGGGTCCACGCGGTCATCGCTGTCTGCGGAGAGGATCAGCGTCGCGGGGTACTTGGTGCCCTTGGTCACGTGGTGATACGGGGAATACGGGTAGATGGCGCGGAAGTCGTCTGCATCGTCCGCCGATCCGTACTCTTCGATCCACGTCTTGCCGCTGCCGAACAGTTGATACCGGACCATGTCGAGGAGGGGCACGCCGCATAGCGCGACACGAAACAACTCGGGTCGCTGGGTGATTGCGGCACCGACCAGCAAGCCGCCGTTGGATGCGCCCATCGCGGCGAGCTTTCCAGGGCTGGTGAGGCCCTCGCGCATCAGCTCTTCGGCGACGGCGACATAGTCGTCGAACACGTGTTGTTTCTCGCGGCGCATGCCGTGGCGGTGCCAGTCCTCGCCGTACTCGCTACCTCCCCGGAGATTGGCAACGACCCAGATTCCTCCGTGCTCGAGCCATGGATAAATCGACGACGCGAAGGAGGGGGTCTGCGCAGCCTGGAAGCCGCCGTAGCCGTAGAGAATCGCCGGGGTGGCGGGGCTCTTTGGCGCGTCTTTCGCACGGACGACGAAGAAGGGAACGCGCGTACCGTCTTTGCTGGTCGCAAAGAGCTGCGACACCGCGTACCGCGACGGGTCCACGGGCACTTTGAGTCGGTAGAACGTGTCGGTCTTTCCCGTCTTGACGCTCGTCTCGTTGATTTCCGTCGGATACGTGAACGACTGAAAAGAGTAGTACGCGAGGTCGTCGTCCACGGCGCCGCTCAACCCTCCCGACGTGCCGAGCGTCGGCAGATCGATGTCTCGGATCCGCTTGCCGCTTTCGTCGTGCAACTCGAGATGGGTGACGACGTCTTTGAGATACACGAGGGACAAAGAGTGCGCGACGATGTTCGACCCCTCGAGGGTCGCGTCGCTGCGCTCCGGGACGATCTCCACCCACGAGGCGCGCTCCGGCTGGGATGGGTCGACCTTGAATATGCGGTACTTCGGCGCTCCCTCGTTGGTGCGCACGAAGAAGCGATCGCCATCGACATCGACGAGATAGCGGGCGTCCTGCCCGACGGCGAGCGACCGCCACGCCGGCTTGGGAGCGCGCAGATCCATGAATTCCACGTCCGTACGCGTCCAACCATGCTCGGTCGTCAGGATGAGCCATCGCCCATCCTTGGAAAGCTCGGCGCCAATGAATGTCTTTGGATCGCCGGTCCTTTCGCGCACGTGCGCGTCCTTGCCGGGATCGGTTCCGATCTTGTGGAAGCGCACTTCCGCAAAGCCCGGACGGTCCGGGGTGGGGACGCTCGCGAGCGGCGGAAGCCACGTGTAGTAAAATCCGTCGCCCGACGGCGTCCAAGAGGGCCACGCGTATTTCGCCCCTTCGATGACGTCGACTTCGCTCTTCTTCCCCGTCGCGACGTCCATCACGTAGAGCGTCGCCTCGTCGGAGTTGTTGCTCTTGACCGCGTAGGCCAGGGTCTTCCCGTCCCAGGACACGCTCCATACGCCGAGAGAGACGCTTCCGTCGGCGGACCACGCGTTCGGATCGAGGAGCACCGAGTCTTTGCCGTCTTTGCCCTCGCGCCAGTACACGGTGAACTTCTCTTTCCCCGCATCCCTCTTGGGATAAAACCAGCGCTTGCCGCGGTGCTGCGGCGTACCGGCGTTCTCGACGTAAAAGAGCTCTTTGAAGCGCGCGGCGATCGCTTCACGACCGGGGAGATTCGAGAGCGAGGAGCGCGCGAAGGCGTCTTCTTCGCTCGTCCATCGCTTCACCTCGTCGCTCGAGCCGTCTTCGAGCCACCGGTACGGATCGAATACGCGAACGCCGTGGAGGTCGTCGGCCTGATCCCCGCGCCGGGCGGGTGGGTACGAGGGCGCGGAGCCGAGCGGCTGCAACGAGGAACCCGCCGGACGAGCGGCGGGCGGCGCGGTCGGTGGCGCAAGAGTGGCCGACGCCGCGGGAGGAGGCGCCGGACAAGCACAAGCGGAGACGAGTATGACCGCGGAAACGAGCGCGCGATTCGGATTCACGGCCGGGACGATAGCGGCGCCTCCGATCCGCGTCGAATCGCCGCGCGCTCTCAATAGCCCAGATCGGGACGTCCAGGCGACTGCGGCGGCGTGAGAAGCGGAAGCATACTCGCGCTGGTCGTCGGCGACTGCGCGGACGCCGACGACGAAGCGGCGACTCTCGTGGCCGCGGGCGCTCGCGGCGGCGCGCCCGTTTGGGGCCGAGTTGAATACGGCTGCGCCGGCGACCGCGGCGGCGAAGCGGCCGGCGATTCCTGACGCCCCGATTGGGAAACGCGGTTCGGCGCCGGAGACGGCGTTGGAAGCGGCGGCGGCGACGGCGACGCCAGGTGCTCCTTCGGGGGCGAAGCGGACTCGGGCTGCACGGTTGCCGCGGGCAAGACGACGGCGGCTCGCGAGGCGTGCGCGCGACCGCCGGCCACCACGAAATAGGCCACGAGCGAAAGGAGCGACGCGAGGGCCGCCGCGCCGAGGGCAACCAAGAGAACACCGCGCTTTCGTGAAGACGTCTTCCCGTCGACGGAAACGGGCGCGCTCTGCGGCGGCTGCAGATCCTCGGAACGCATTTTCCCGCGGTCCGACGGGACCAGCGAATTCGAAGGCGCCCCGATCGAACCGGGGAGACTCATCCGCAGCGACGCCGCATTGCCTTCGCCCCAGCCGCCGAGCGCGCTGATGGCCGCGCGGCGAATCAACGCGGAGCCCTCCGCCACGGCGAGGGCACGAGGCGACCCGAACGGAAGGAGGGCGACGGCGAGCTCGGCGACACCCGCGAAGCGGTTCGCGGGGTCCTTCTGCAAGCAGCGCCCGACGACTTCGGCAAGCTCCGCGGGGACTTCGGGGCTGGCCTCGCGCACCGACCTCAGGTCTTGCTCGAGAATCGCCGCGCAAACGTCCGCTAGACTATCTCCTTGGAAAGGCGTGTGCCCGCTAATCAGCTCGTAGAGGACGACGCCGAGGGACCACACGTCGGAACGTGCGTCGACCGTCGCCGACGATCGGACGTGCTCGGGAGACATGTAAAATGGACTGCCGAACATGAGAGACCCGGTGAGCGCCTCGCCCTCCGGCGCCCATTCGCCGACGGGCCGCTCGCTCGTCAAGGCAATCTTCGAAATGCCGAAGTCGAGGAGCTTGATTGTGCCTGCACCCTCGTGGTCGACGCGGAAAAGATTGTCCGGCTTGATGTCGCGGTGGACGACGCCGTGGGAGTGAACGACGGCCAAGGCCGCGCATGCCTGCATGATGTAGTCGACGGCCTCTTCGATGCCGAGGTGACCTCTCTCGGTGAGCACGGACCCCAGGTCGCGACCCACCAGGTGCTCCATCACGAGAAACGGCGCCCCGTCGTTCGAGCCGACGTCGTAGACGCGAGCGACGTATTCGCTCTTGATTCTGCAGGCGGCCTTCGCCTCCCGCGTGAATCGTTCCACGATCGATTTGTCGCGTAGAAAGCGTTTCTTCAGAAACTTGAGCGCGAAGTATCCACCGAGATCGACGTGCTTCGCCGCCACCACGAAGCCCACGCCCCCTGCGCCCAGCAGGCGTTCCACCCTGTATTTGCCCGCGACGACGTCGCCTTCGTTCACGTAGACCCGATCGTCGTCGGCGATCTCCACGCCGCCCGAGCGGGCGCCGTCGCGATCGACCGCATTCGGCATCGGGCTACTTCGGATGGCCTTCATGGACACCTCGACCGAACGTCAAGAAGCGCGGAGGCGCGTTCCATCAGAATTGACCGGCCATTCCGATGTACGCGGGGCCCACCAAGGGCCGGAGCTTGGCTTGAGACGACGGAGTGTGCGACGGAGACGCCTGCGTGAGAAGCAGGAGGAGACCGGCTCCGAGGCCTGCGCCCCCGACGACGAATCCAACCGTGGATACGTCGGCCCAACTCCTCGCCGAGCTGAGTTCGGACTGTTTTTCTTGCGGACACACCTTGCTGCTGCTGCAGCTCTTCGCCAGGTCGGCCGACTCCACCGCCACCACGACCCCCGAGCCGGCTCCGGCCAGGAGACCGGCGCCCCCCAACACGAACGCGACCGCGGGCGCTGCGCCCATCCCCCCGCGCGGAGCGGAACGGGCGCTCGCAGGAAGGCCGTGCGAAGCGTCTTCTTGGGCAGCGGAAAACCGGGGGTCGGGCTCTAGTTCGACGACGAGGCTCCTCGTTTCGCTCTCGCTCAGGGTCACGTCCTTCGAGCTCGAAACACAACCCACCGCGCTGACCACCACCTTGTGCGGTCCGGGGTCGGTGGGACGATCGTTGTCGAGGAGAACGTCGGGAAGCGCCTCGCCGTCGATTGTGACGCGAACTCTCGCTCCCACCGGCGCCCGTACCGAGACGCGAAGTGCGGGCACCTTGGACAGCCAGCGCTCGAGGACGGTGCGCGCTCGCGTCAAGGAATCCAGAAACACGGGGGGCGCGTTGGGCGGAAGCGGCGTGCGCAGGACGCGCTGGAGCGTCTCGGTTCCCGCCACGAGTCTACCCGTTGCAATCTGGCACTCGCCGAGACGCGCGGCCGTCGTGGGGGCGTGATGCAGCTTCTCGGCGCGCTCCAGCTTTTCGATCGCCTGCTCGCAGTTGCCCCCGTCGGCGAGAATGACGCCGTCCCCCCCCAGAATGCGTGCCGCGGCGATATCTCCGGCTTCATCGCCGAAGGCCACACCCGATGGAAACGTGACAAGGCTCGCGACGATCGATGCCAGAAATAAGCTGGATGCTTGTGCCATGGGCTGAACCCCTCCCCTCCCTTTGGCGTCGAGCGAGGAGTCCTCCGCAGCGGGCTCGGAGCCTCGACGGCATGACTCCTTCGGGATGTGCTCGGGCCATTTGGTGCGCGAATTGCTCAGTATTCGGACGGCCAGCGCCCGCAGTCGATTAAGTGGCGGGCGAACGAGGCGGATCCAAAGTGCGGACGAGCCCGATGCTGTCCGACATCGCCTCGGCGCGGCGCTCACCACGTTCCGGGCTCAAACAAGCGCACCGAGCCCGCGCGACCGGCGGCCAACGGCGCCGAACGAGGCGACCGAGCCAGCTGAGCTGACAAGAGCCGACCGAGTAGTGGGCGCTTGTTGCATCGACATTTGACGAGAGCAGAGAAAGACCGACCTGGGTACATCGCGTTCCTGAACGAAATGCTGAACGACCGAATGGGGGCAAAGAGAAACTACGTCTTCGACGCCGTAGACCGGCTAATCGAAGCGGTGCGCAGGGAGGTTGACGGAGCGTCATCGGGCGATGGATGAACGGCTCCATGTCCGCGCGGAGTGGGAGGCCCGGATCACGGAACGGCGGAGACTTTGCGGCCGTGCCCCTGAGCGATCTACAAGGGCGACCAAGGGTCGAAGATGCCGACGCCGAGGTCGGCGAAGTCGCGGACGTTGCGTGTCGCGACCACGAGGCCGTGCTCCTGCGCCGTGGCGACGATCAGGCCGTCCGCCACCGACAGCCCCCTGCCCTTGAGATGGCACTCTCCCGCCAGAACACCCCAGCGCTCGGCGATGGGCTCGGTCACGGGCAATATCCGGCCGTCAAACCAGGGGCGGAGCGTCTCGTCTATCCACTGCTGCAATTCCCGGCGGCGCTTGCTTGCGGGAAGCACGGTGAGGCCCTTGAGCATCTCCCCCAGCGACACAACGCTCAGGAAAAGCTGCCCGTCATCAACGGCGTCGAGCCAGCCCTCAACATTGGCGTCGGACTGGGGGCGCGTCAGCTCGGACGGTACGTTCGTATCCAGCAGGAAGCCGGTCACAACTTGATCGGATGGCCCGCGTCCGGGTCGCGCTCAAACGTCAGGTCGAGCCCCTTGAGCGGCGACTCGGCGAAGAGCTGCGCGAGGCTCTTCCTGCCTGTCGGGTGTACCTTGGCGACGGCAGGTACCTCGTCGTCCTCGTCGAGTGCGGTGCCGATGAGGTCCGCCAGCACGGCCTCGGGCTCGCGGTGCGTCTGCGCAGCGAGTGCGGCGATGCGGCGTTCTAGGTTAGGCGGCAGGTACAGCGGCATGGCGGCTTTCTTTCAATGATTACGCCAAAGTATCCCACACTGTACCCTCACCGTCAACCCTCGGGAAAGTGCAGCGGGTTCGGACGGTTCGGCTTTGCCCCGGTGGGTGCAGCGCGCTTTGAAATCCTGTAGGCAACTTCGGCGAGCGATCGCTCGCCGTGGGCTGAGCGCGGGCGCAGCCGTAGGCGGAGCCGCGCGAAGCAATGGGGGGCTATGCGGCCGTCTTGTCCTCCGAAGCCCATAGGGCGAAGGAGGAAGGCCGCTCCGTTTTGGCTGGTGTTGCCGCGCGCGCTGTATGAGGGGATCTTCGGCGGCCTTGATGATCCTGACGGAGTGGACCTGACCGGAACCTCGGGCGCCAGAAAGGCGACCGCCCCGCCGCGACCTGCCCACGCTCACGCCGGCGGCATGGAAGGCATCGCGCGCGCAGAAGCAAGTCGGGCTGGCCTCGCCGCTCTAACGGTCCGCGCCCACCACGGCGGCACCCCCGCCGTCAACCGCCAAACATGAGACCCGGGGGCGCGCTCGGGCGGATAGATACCCAGAGGCGCCTCGATGACTGGAACCCCTGGGTGGTGACCCGAAGGTGCATGAGGAGGTTTCGGCGTAGGTACCGGCGCTTGCTTAGGCCCGGCGAGGAGCATCGCTGCTCGCTGTACTTCCTGGGCAGCGCCGGCCGCGGCGCGTACGCCGTTCTCTTTCGCGCCGATGCTGGACCTTCCTCTTGCAGAGGCGTCCGGCATCCCACGGTTAACCGACGCGGCGAAGCTAGTGGACCCGTCGCGCCGGTTCGCGGACTTTGAGGGCGCAACCGCGCGAGGACTGGCTCCTCGCTTCACCGCGCATTGCCTCGCCCGCCTTCGCGCGTCCCCGTACTCGAGCGCCTGCTGCATCCCGTCGCCCACTGCGTGGTTGTTGTCCTTGGCCTCGATGAGCGCGATGGGGATGTTCGGCTTGTAGTAGAGGATGTAGTCGACCCGCTTGCCGCGGCCTTGATCCGGGGGACTTCATCGGTCCTTAGAAACGTGGCGAAACCCGCATAGTCCTCGGTCGGCTTACCCTTGAAGAAGGCCCTTGGACGAAAAGATCGGCGACCACGCCCGGTTAGATGGTGCCTGCTCTTCAGGGTAGAATCCCGCCACGCAGCACGTTCCGCCCACTTCGAAACTCGGCCGCAGTCCCGCTTTGTCCACAACCGAGGCGCGCGACGGTATCCGCGACGAGGCGCCACCCGGCTTGGCGACCCGCCTTCGCGGCTTCTTGCATCGACACGGCCGCAAGCTTTGGTGGCTTCACTCCGCGTATGCGCTTGCGCTCGGAGCAAGCGTCGTCATTTTCGCGCAGAAGGGATTCGGGCACGCGCGCTGGCTCGCGGTCACGCTGGGACTCGCGTGGTTGCTCGTCGTGCTCATCTTTCGCCTGTTCGCGTCGGGCGGGGAGATGCGTGCATTCGACGCGGCCGACACGAAGACGCGCGTTCACTTCTACGTGATGACCTACGCGCTGAAGAACCTCTACCAAGGAATGCTCTTTTTTCTGCTCCCCTTCTACTGGAAGTCGACGACGCTCGACGCCGCGAACGGGTGGTTCGTCGTGCTGCTCGCAGTGTGCGCGCTCCTGTCGACACTCGATATCGTCTTCGATCGCGTCCTCATGCGGTGGCGCGCCCTCGCCTCGCTGTTTCACGGCATCACCCTCTTCGGCTGCCTGAACCTCGTCATCCCCGCCCTCTTTCCCGATACGCGGACTCTCTGGTCCCTCCTCGCCGCCGCGGCGATCACCGTGGTCGGCTTCTGGACGCTCCACGTCACGCTACGCGTGCTCCGGAAAAAGATGTACATCGCGGTCTTTGCGCTCAGCCTGGCGAGCGGCGTCGCGGCCGTCTACGCGGCGCGCGCCGCTATCCCGCCCGTCCCGATGTACGTCTCCTCCGCCGCGGTCGGCCCGAAGCAGCTCTCCGACGGGCGCCTGGCCATGGAGGTCAAGACGCTCCACCCTTCCGTCATCCAGGAGATCATCGCGGTCACCGACGTCGTCGTCCCCGGCGGCAAAGGCGACCGGCTCCGGCACGTCTGGCTGCGCGAGCGGCGCGAGGTTCATCGGTCCAGCGAAGAAACGTCACGCATCGAGGGACCGAAGGGCGTCGTACGCCTCCGTTCATCCCTGACGGAGAAAGACCTGCCGCCGGACCTCGTCGGGGCCTGGTCGGTGGACGTCGAGACGGAAGACGGGCAACTCGTGGGACGGACCGAGTTTCGGGTGGTCCCGTAAACCCGCGCAGACCCGTCTCCGAGGCGCATCGCTTTGTACCGGTGCGCGGCGCGTGATAGCCATGGCCCCCCGTGCGATTCGTGTTCGCCCTCCCGCTCGCTACCGCGACGCTGCTGAGCGCGCCGGCCGACGCACGGGCCGACGTGAGCTCTTGGTTTGCGGTCGGCGGCGGCGGCGCGTCGGAGCGCAGTCTGCCGTCGGCGACGCGCAACGTCGCCATTGCGATGACCGGCACGCTCGGGGTCGGCACCTCGCCGATGGCGCCGCTCGTCGTGGGAGGCCTCGTTCGAGGGACCGGGTTGTTCGGGCTCGGTGCCGACCTCGGCGTGGCGGTGCGACTGGCCACAGGCGGGTTCGCCAGGGGCGACTGGGGGGTCGCGCTCGACGCGGGCGCGCTCTGGCGCTCGTGGGGAAACGGGGACTACGGCGACTGGCCGCTTCAAGCTGTCTTGACCGCGGGCTCTCCTTGGGGCTTCGAAGTCGCCATCGGGACCGAGCTGTGGAGCGTGGACGGTGGTAACGCGGCCCAGGGGTTCTTCGCCGCGCTGGAGCTCGATCTCCTCCGGTTGACGGTGATGCGCCAGGGCGCCAGCGAGCGCTGGTGGCCCAACCCGAACCCCGCCGGAGGCAGGAAGACCACGGCCTCCGCCGGGTGGTGAGGGAACGCGCCGGACCTCCCGTCAGGAATGCCCCCGGTGCGTCGGCTCGTTTGGTTTCTATCGACGTGGGCCCTCGCGTGCCAGCCCCACGAGCCCGCGCCGGGCGCCGCGGCCTACGTCGCCCACGCGCCCGCCGGCGCGGCGGAGGTGACCTGCGCGAGCGGACGTCCCTGCCCTGCGCGCTGCGGCGACAGCGCAAACGCTGATACAAAGAGCGCCATGACCTCGGAGGCATCACCCAGGGTTTCCTCGAGCCTCAACCGGGAGTGGAAGTTCGCGCTGGGCGACTTCAAAGGCGCCGAGGCGCCCGGTTTTGTGGATTCGGATTGGAGCACCGTCGGGCTTCCGCACTCGTTCAGCATTCCGTACTTCTTGTCATCCGAATTTTACACGGGATACGGCTGGTATCGCAAACACCTGACGGCTCCGCAGGAATGGACGCAGAAGCGTGTCTTTCTCGAGTTCGACGGCGTGTTTCAAGTCGCCGAGGTCTTTCTGAACGGCCGAATCGTCGGCTCGCATCGAGGAGGCTACACGGGCTTCTCCTTCGACATTACGGAGTTCCTTCGCCCTGGCGCCAACGTCCTGGCCGTACGGGTCGACAACTCCTGGAATCCGGAGATCGCGCCCCGAGCCGGCGAACACGTTTTTTCAGGCGGGATCTATCGCAACGTGCGCCTCGTGGTCACCGATCCGCTCCACGTGGCCTGGTACGGCACGTTCGTGAGCACCCCCAGAGTCTCCGCGGACTCGGGCGCCGTGAACGTGAAGACCGAGATTCGAAATGACGCTCGAGAGGAAAAGGCCTGCACGGTCCAGTCCGACGTGACGGACGCCGAGGGTCGAGTCGTCGCGACCGTGAAGACGTCGCGCCTCGTCGCGCCCGGCACTTCGGTGACCTTCGACCAGGACACCCCGGACGTTCCCCATCCCAGCCTCTGGTCGCCAGCCCATCCGAATTTGTATTCGGTCGTGGCGCGTGTCTTGGACGGAGGCGCGCTCGTCGATACGTATCGAAGTACCTTCGGTTTTCGGTGGTTCGAATGGACATCGGATCGAGGATTCTTTCTGAACGGCGAGCACCTGTACTTCAAAGGGGTGAATGCGCACCAAGATCACGCTGGCTGGGGCGACGCGGTGACGGACGCTGGGTTCGAGCGCGACCTCGGGCTCATCAAGGATGCCGGGTTCGACTTCGTTCGTGGGTCGCATTACCCCCACGCTCCGGCGTTCTCGGCGGCGTGCGACCGTCTCGGGCTGCTGCTCTGGGCCGAGAACTGCTTTTGGGGCACCGCCCCCTTCAAGAACCCCTGGGGCGCCAGCGCCTATCCCCCCGAGCGCGAGCATCGAGCGGCCTTCGAAGAGAGCGTGAAAGCCAGCCTCCGGGACGAGATCCGCATCCATCGCAACCATCCGAGCATCGTCGCCTGGAGCATGGGAAACGAGGTCTTCTTCACGGAACCATCGACGATGCCCGAGGTGCGCCGGTTCCTGAAAGAGTTGGTCGCGCTCACGCACCGGTTGGATCCGACTCGGCCTGCCGCCGTCGGCGGCGTCCAGCGGGGAGA
>Ga0265316_10001423_pt1 | contig 25758 bp, 16 predicted proteins | sample 4522metaG_FD_202092 | JGI IMG/M metagenome (GOLD analysis project Ga0265316, IMG submission 202092) | Rhizosphere microbial communities from Carex aquatilis grown in University of Washington, Seatle, WA, United States - 4-5-22 metaG | ecosystem: Host-associated > Plants > Roots > Rhizosphere >... | reverse complement strand
ATGGGGGCCGCTACAAATTCCTGCTCACAGCCAGTAAGATATTGCCTGGGCGGAGAGAAAGAAGAAAACCACGTACAATCCGAGCAGTTCCCCGAAGCTCCAGGGCGGCCGGTTCACCGTCCACCCGTAGGCGAAAAGGACCGCGGCCCCCATCGCGAACCACAACACGCGCTGCCAGGAGAACGCATGCATTCCCCGGCGAATCACCCAATCGCCACCGGCCTCCATGAGAGCCGCTCCCAGCAGCAGTAACACGGACACAGACTTGGACATCTCTCTATGAAAGCAGATTCAGCCGCGCCGCGGGGTGAGGTGAGCCCAGCTCGCTCACCCTCGGCAACCCCCGGCGAAATCAGCGCGACCGTGTCCGATCCACGCCCGCATCCGAGCCGCGCCCGTGTCCGATCCACGCCCGTGTCGATCCGCGACCGCATCCGATCCGCGACCGCATCCGATCCGCGACCGCATCCGAGCCGCGACCGCATCCGATCCGCGACCGTCAGGGAGCGGTTTCGCCCAGTAATCCCCACCCGCACCCTACCAAAGCAACTTCAGCCCAAACTGTATCTGCCTCGATGTCGTCGAAGTGCTGGTAATCACGCCGGCGGTGGGCGAAACCCCCGTCGGCGTGAACGTGACGGCGTTCGGCGTGTTGAAGTTAGCTCTGTCCAGGAGATTGAATAACTCGGCGCGGAACTGCAGAGTAACCCCTTCGCGAATGGGCGTGTCCTTGAGCAGAGAGAAATCCCATGTGGCCAGACCGGGACCGATCAGAGTGTCCCGCCCCAGGTTTCCAAAGAACCCGCTGCTGTTCGGTGGGGCCAGAAAGGCCGCCGGGTTGAACCACTGGGCCGGCGTCCCTAAGATCACCGGACCGGTGAACGCCGGATTTACGAATGGGCGCACCGGATTGCGCGTGTCGCCGGTGTTCGAAGGGTTATAACTGAGTTGAGGAGTGAAGGGGAAACCTCCCTGCAGCGTCACAATCGAGTTGACCGTCCAACCGCTGGCGAACGTCTTTGCGGCGCCGTGGGCCGCGGTCCGAAAACGCTTCCCCGGCCCGAAAGGCAAAGCGTAAGTGGCATTGATCACGCCCACATTCCGTACATCGAAATTCGCCAGTCCCCGGTCTGCGCGGAGATCGAAGGGATTGGAAGCGAGAGCCGGCTCGCCTCCCGAGGTCGTGGCGTTGAGCGAATCTCCGTCGTCGATCACCTTCGCCCGCGTATACACTCCGCGTATTGACAACCCACCGCTGAAGCGGCGGTTGACATCCACCTGCAAGGCGCTATAGGAACTGTCGCCCTCGGAAAAGTAAGTCCAGGTGTTGGCGATCGCGGCATTGGCCTTGGCCGACGTGGGAACATAGTAAGTTCCCGCAGGAACCGGCGTGCCGGCAATACCAGCGGGAAAAGTGGCGGGGTAAGTCGCCGGACAGGGCGATGCCGGACATATCACGGGAAAAGGTTCGTTGGCGTCGATGCCGATAATTTCATGATAACCGTGAGATCCTACATATCCCACCGTGAGGGCTGTATTGGCGGAGATCTCCTGTTGGATTCGGAATGACCAGGAGAGCAGCGTGGGCGTTTTCAGATCCGGCTGCACTCCGCCGGGAACCAGCTTGGCGGTGGACGGAACAGCGGCAGCCGTGGAAACGGGAAGCTGCGCCACCGGAAGGCTCGGAAGACTGTAAGTGGGGTTGAACGGCGCGTTCTGATCGGTGCGATAGCCGAGCGCGTCCTGCAGATCGTTGTACATGCCGAAGCCGGCGCGAATCACCGTTGTGCGCCGGCCGCTGAAAGGGCTCCACGCCACCGCGGCTCGCGGTTGCGGCAGGAACTTTCCGTTGTTCACCATGAAGGCCGAGCCGCCAATCGTCGGCTGAGTCGAAATCACCCCGTTTGTGAACGTATACGTGGCCGCCCGGCCGTGGACCTCGTTCCAGCCGCTGGTGAATTCGTCCCGGAAGCCGGCGGTCAGCGTAAGCTTCGGACTCAGCCGAATGGCGTCTTCGGCGTACCACGCTCCGAACCAGGAACGCCAGCCAAGCGGAGTCGGCGTGGGATCGTACAGCAGAGTGGCCACCGTCCCTTGCAGGAAAGTCTGCAAACTGGTGAACGTTGCCTGCCCATACTGGCTGAGCGCCAGGTTCTCGTTCGACCGCAGCCGCTGGAACCAGGCCCCAAGGTTGAACTGATGCCGGCCCCTGGTGAACGCCACGCGATCTTCGCCAGTGAACAGGTTCCGGGCGACATCCAGGTTGCTTCCGTTGTTGCTTCCGGCCAGGCTCAATTGGGCCGTGGGGTTCGACGCCGCGCTGCCCCCCACCACCAGCGCGCCAATCGGCAGCCCCGTCAGGAAGCCGGGCAGGCTGGCCGCGGGAGTGCCCGGCGTGGGTTCGCCAGTGAAGAAATAACCGGCGCGCGAAAAGCCGGCGCGGGCCGTCGAGAGAAAGGACGCGGAGAAGACATGCGTCTCCTCGACGCTGGCCACCTGCTCGCGCAGGCTCTCCACGTCGGTCGAGTACTGATTGGTGCTGGTGGGCGTGAAGTCGGCGCTGTCGTCGATGGTGTAAACCGTGTTCAGCGAATCCCTGGAAGAGAAAATGTGGTCCAGCCGGACGGTCCCGAAGTCGTCGCGGATGGTCTGCAAAGGATTGTTGAACGCCTCGGAGATGCCCCCGAAGTCGGGAGCGTTGGGGCTGGGCGCGGGCCAGGCATTGATCAGCGGCGAGACTCCCACCATCGCCAGTCCCGAGGCCAAGCAAGGGCTCGGCGCCGGGCTGACCAGCTTGCACGGCAAATAGCCCTGGCGCGCCTCCGCGTCGGGCACCAGGTCTACGCCGGTCTGGTGCAGGTGCTGGCGGAATCCTTCGTAATTGGCGAACACGAAGGTCCTATTTCTCCGGACCGGCCCGCCCAGGGAACCTCCGAACTGGTTGCGCTGAAAGCCGGGAGCGGAACCGGGGTCGAAGTAATTGGGCGCATCCAAAGCGTTGTTTCTGAGGAACTCGTAGAGCGATCCGTGCAGTTGGTTCGTCCCCGACTGGGTGACGATCAGAACCTGCGCGCCGGGGCGTTTGCCATACTCCGCGCCGTAGGAATCGAGCAGCAGGTTAAACTCCCGCACGGCATCCACGCCGAGCAGTTGCTGGCTCGTGCCGCCCGGCTGCATGTTGTTCTCCGCCGCGCCGGTGAATTCCACGCCGTTCAACAGGTAGAGATTCTGCTGCGGCCGGTTTCCCGACGCGGCGAAATTATTTCCGACGGTGGAATTCGACACGCCGATCCCGCCGGTTTTCTCCCACGTGAAATTGACCACGCCGGGATTCAGCGTGAGCAGTTCATCGTAGCTGCGCCCGTTGAGCGGCAGGTTCTTGATCTGCTGTTCGCCCACCAGGCCCGCCACGTCGCCGGTGGTTACGCCCACCAGGGGCGCATCGCCGTTGACGGTAACCTGCTCGCTCGATTCGCCCACCTGGAGGGCGATATCCACCGTTGCGCTCTCGCCCACCACCAGATTGACGCCGCCGCGCACTTCCTCCTTGAACCCGGGCCTCGCGCCGCGGATCTCGTATTGTCCGATCGGCAGCGAGAAGTACTGATAGTGGCCCTCGGCATCGGTCACGGTGCTGCGGACCGCCCCTGTTTCCACGCTCTTCGCCGTCACGGCCGCCGCGGAGACCGCCGCTCCGGATGGATCCGTGACCGTTCCCGAAAGAATGGCGGATACCTGCGATTGCGCGGGTGTTCCCAGGAAAAGGCAAAGGCACGCCGCCGCCGTCAAATACCGTCGCATACAGAAAGTCCTCCCCGCTGCTGGCTATCGTGTATACGTTTCAGTGTATCGTAAACAGGACAGTTCTGCGAGCCCTGCTGGCAGGAGGGTGCTCACGGCCTTCGAAACTGAGCCGCGACCGTTAGGGAGCGGATTCCGCGACTGACCCGCGAAATCCCGAAGACGTGTACGCACTTAACCGGCAGGATGCGGAGGTTCGGGGCGCCCGGTGTGGGTGGCGAGTGGCGAGGCCGGTCCCTCTCGGCGTTCAGGTGGAGCAGGCGGTGCCGCCTGCTCCAGCGAGTTCTCAGAACTTGGCGTGCAGCGCCAGTTGAATGATGCGCGGATCGGCCGTGTTGGAGATCTGGCCGAAACTCAGGTCGCCGATGTTGGTGTCCGGGTTGCTGAATTGCACGCCGTTAAACACGTTGAATGCGTCGGCGCGAAATTCCAGGTCCACTCTTTCGCGTATCCGGAAAATCTTGGAAAGCGAAATGTTGGTGTTGAACGCGCCCGGTCCGCGCAGCGAGTTGCGGCCGAACGTCCCGTAGGTGAACTGATTCAGCAGAGTGGCCGGATTCACCGAGGCCGCTTCCAGGTTGAGATTCACTTCGCGCGCATTGGAGAAACTGTTGGGGTTGAAGTAGTAATTCCCGCTTTGCGCGCCGTTGGCATTGGTCTTGATTGTGCGGTAGGCAGTGGCGCTGTAGTATTGAAGCGGCGCCATCAGGTCGGCGCGGACTACCTGGATATCGCCGGCGCCCGATGGACCGGGGCTGTCGATGGAAGACGCCGTGCCGGGAGCGGCCATCACATCCAAAGGAAAACCCGACCGGTAGCTGATGATGGGGTACAGAGTCCAGCCCTTAGTGAGCCAGGCCGCGCCCTTGGTCAGCTTGTTGAAGGGTAATTCCCAACCACCCGATAGCGAAATGAAATCCCGGATATCGGTATCTCCGGAGGAGTGAAACATGTTGCGGTGGTAGAAAGGCACGAACGGGTTGCGCTGCCGGTAGCCGGATTCGTTATCGAGCTCGTGCGACAAAGTGTACGCCAGCGTGAAAAACGTGTTGCCAAATCGCGAATCCGAAAGCCGCTTGGTCAGGTCGGTCTGCAAGCCGCTGTAATTGGCGCGGCCGAGGTTCTGAAACTCATTCATGTAGTTGTAATCGCCATTGAGTCCAGGTGTCAGGTCGTAGAGACGCGTGCTGGCGCCGGGCTTGAACGGGTCGATGTCCGTCAAGCCGGTGAGCCCGTTGGCGGTGTAGCCGATATAGCCGGCCTCGAACGTAAGGTTGTTGGCAAACTGCTGTTGGAGCGACAGGTTGAACTGGTAGATGCGGGGCGTCTTCAGGTTCGGGTCCACAAAGAAAGGATTGCCTCCACCGATGGGCAGGAATCCGGCGTCGCCGAAATTCACGTTGTGGTTGACCGGTTTCGACGGAAACGGATTGGGGGCTCCGGCCGCGCCGTACGGATTGGTCATGATGCCGGGATCGGAATTGAATCCGCCGTCGGGCGCGCCGAACGACAGGTACCCGGAGGAGAAGAAGGGGGTCTGGCCGTTGAACTGGAGGTTGTCCTCAGCCTTTAGAATGTCGTAGAAAACGCCGAAACCGCCGCGCAAGCTGGTCTTGGCGTTGCCAAAGACGTCCCAGGCGAAACCCAGGCGCGGCGCGAAGTTGGTGCGGTCGGGAAAGTTCGAACCGCGCGGAGCGTCCTTGTCGCCGGGGAACAGCAGCCCCAGGGGAGCGTTCGGAAACACCGTCGATTGCACTCCGGGAACGAAGGAGAACGACCGCTTCTGGGTGTCGTACTTGGGCTGATTGTATTCGTACCGCACGCCGTAATTCAAGGTGAACCGGCGGTTGACCTTCCAGGCGTCCTGCACGTATCCGCCGAACGAATGCGAGCGGATGTTAGTAGGGGCGTTGGGATACTGCTGTAAGTCGTCGGGCAGGCCCATGAGGAAATCGGCGCGGTCGTTGCCGGAGCCGATCGAAGTGAGCGGACCATAAAAGTCGAATTCGCCGTTCAGGTAGTAGCCGTAAATCATGGCGTCGCGGTAGGAGGAAAAAAGGAAACCCGCCTTCAACGAGTGACTGCCGCGCGTCCAGGAAAGATCGTCCGTGAAGGTCAGGGTATTGTCTATGATATTCGCCGGGCCGAAGGGATTGTAACCCGCGAACAGGCCGCTGCCTTCCAGATTGATGATGGTGGGTCCGTCCACTAAGTCGGGAGTGATGCCAATCCCCAGGTTCGCCGGACCGGGCAGCGTGCCGATGGGGCGGTTCTGGAAGGTGTTGTTCCTCTGCGCCGTGAACCGGGCCACGTTGATGATGGCGGGCGAAAAACTGTGGATGAAGCTGACGTTGCCGAAATACGCCGCAACATCGTCCGAAATCGGGAAGCCATTCACGGTGGTGGCGCCGGCGGCTTGGGAGAATGGAACGGTGCTCGGACTGTCCTGGGCGGCCAATGTGGCGCTCAGCGTATCGCGCATGCCAATTGTGTAGTCCACCTTGCCAAGGTACTCAGAATGGTTGGTGGTTGCCGCGGCCTCGGGGAACAGGAAGCCGCTAGGCGAGGTGGTGAGCAGGTTGTCCTTGAAGTAGTTCTGAGATACCTTGCTGATGCGGTTGGGATCGATGACGCCCTGCGAGGCGAGCGTGGGATTACTTTGAAACCACGGATTCTGGAGTAAGAAACTGACCACGTTCGGGTCCGGGCCGCCGCCCACGGACTTGGAAAAGTTGCCTTGCGCCTCGAGCGGTGTGAACGTGGTGATCTTGCCCGTGCTCTGGTTGGCGTTCTGCCGCTGGCCCTCATAGGAGAAGAAGAAGAACAACTTGTTGCGCCCATCGATGACGTGCGGCACATATATCGGTCCGCCCACGGTGCCGCCGTACTGGTTGCGCTTCAGAATCTGGCGTGCGATGCCCTGCTCGTTGTTGAAGAACGTGTTGGCGTCCAGGTCTTCGTTGCGCAAAAAGTCGAACGCCGTGCCATGGAGCGAGTTGGTGCCGCTCTTGATCACGACACTTACCACGCCGCCGCCGCTGCGGCCGTATTCCGCCGCGTAGTTACTTTGCAGCACGCGGAATTCGCCCACCGCATCGGGATTCGGGTTGATCACGACGCCATTGTCGATCAGGTGGTTATTCAACCCGCCGTCCAGCAGATAGGTCACCGAATCCGAACGCCCGCCGCCGATGCTATAGCTGCCGGCCTGCCGGGATGCGTCGTTATTCTTGGGCGTGACGCCCGGCTGCGTAGCGAGCAGGTCGAGCGTATTGCGCCCGTTCAACGGCAATTCCGAGATGGCGTTGCTGCTGACCGTGGCCCCGATGGTGGCATTCTGGGTTTCCACCGCGCTGGCCCCTCCTTCCACGTTGATCACGTCGGTGACGGCGCCCACCTCCAGCACCACGTCGACGCGCAGCGTCTGGTTGATTTCGAGCGGGTTCACGGCGGCCACCACTTTCCGCGAGAACCCCGCGGCTTCCACGGCCACCTGGTACCGGCCGATCGGCAGTTCCCGTACCTGGTAGGCCCCCTGCTTATCGGTAGAAGTCTGCCGGGTAATCTTCGTCCCGGCATTCGTAACGGTTACAGTGGCGCCGGCAACAATGGCGCCGCTGGGGTCGGAGACAATGCCGCCAATTCTGCCCGTGGTGTCCTGCGCCAGAACAGGGTACGCGGCCAGAGCCAGCACACAAATCATGTAAAGGATTTTGGAAGTGCGAGTGAAAGAGAATGACATCTGTTTACCTCAAAAATACGGACGGTGTTCATCGGGCATCGCCGGGGCGTCGCGGCGCCATGACAAGACAAGCCGCTACACTCGAGCCAGCGGAGATTCCACATCGCGCGGCAGTACGGACGACGCCGGCCGACGACGTGGTCGACTGCGGGATTCAACGGCAGTGTATCACGATTGCAATATTTCCGACTCGGATTGTCCGGTTATAATATCCGCGGATTCGAAGCGATAAGGGACTAGTTCGCCCAGGACTTAGGAGAACGGATTTACCAGTTCCACGTGCAATCCCTTGAAGCGCCGCACGTTCCGGGTGGCGACAGTCAGCCCATGGACGCGCGCCGTGGCGGCGATCATGACATCTTCGGACAAATCGTCCGATCTGCCGTGCATCAGCCGGCCCCACTCCCGAAAGCAGGCAGCGTCCATGGGGACAACCTGGAAGGATTCGGATAGTTGATCCACCCACGTTTCGAGTGCGCCGGCCTTCACGGGGTCCTGTTGCCGCGTGAGTTCGATACCGGCCTGCAATTCACCTAACGTGACGGCTGAGATCAGCAACCGGTCTTCGGGAAGCTGGCGAAGCCACGCCACCACCGCGCCATGCGGTTTCACCTTGCGCACCTCCGAAACCACGTTGGTGTCAAGCAGATAGCGCGTCATCCAAGATCCACCGGCGGACGGTGCCGAAAGGCGCGCCTCGCAGGAAGCAGGTTGCCGAATCGCGGCTCGGGGGCGAGGAGCAGGGCCTTCAGGCCGGGACGGGCCGCCTTCTGTAACCGCCTCCACTCTTCGATGGGAACTAGCACGGCTGTCTCCACTCCGCGGCGGGTAACCACCTGCGGACCCGTGCGGATCGTCTCCTCCAGCAGTTCGCTGAAGCGGGCTTTTGCGTCTTGCACGTGCCAGGAAGCCATAGTTTGCCTCTGTTCCCAAGATTACGAGCTAGTCAGGTGCCTAGTCAACTACCCCCTAATGACCCAACCGTTTCCCCAGGCCCCGGAATTGCTCCTCCGAGAGGCGGATTTCGCCCCCCACGTTAAGCCGGAGCCGGCCGGAGCCGCCATCGGCGAACTCCACGGTTCGGACGGCCGCCACGCTCGCGAGGCCGGCGGGCAGCATCGATTCGAGATTCGCCGTTTTCCGAATGGCCGATTCGACGCTGGCGGCGATCTTCTCGCGCAGGGAATCGCCAAACGATCCGGCGCGCAGCGCTTCGCCCAGCGAGCCATCGGCATCGATTTTCACCACCTGGGCGGCCAGCACAATGCGGTTCTCCGCAATCGATGGAGTCAGGTTTACTTCCACCACGCCGTTGCCGCCCGCCAGCCGCTTCACCACCTCTTTGCCGAAGGCCTTGACGCAGGCGAAACGCTCATAATGCACGTACGCGGTCAGCTCGCCCGCGGGCGCTCGCGGCGCCAGCACGGCGCGATCCACCGAGAGCCGCTCGCCGCAGCGGTCCGCCCGGTTGAGTTGCGCGGCCACGACCGGCGTGAGATGTTCCTGAAAGCCGCCGAGGTCCACAGTTGCCGACAGCCGGAACACACCCGCGGGCGCGGCCGCCACGCTCCCCCAGATCGCGATCTCCACCGGTTGGCCCTCCAGATCGAGGGTGATCTTGACCGGCGGAATTTCGAGCGTTTGTGCCGCGCACACTACTCCCAGAGCCAGAACCGCTACGAGACGCATGAAATCCCCTGGACGCGGCGGTCCCGGCGTGGGTTTCGTCCGAGCCGGGCCCAGTGGGCACCCCGTCAGGGAGCGGTTTCCCGCCCCGTTCCCGCCCCATCCCGGCCCCGTTCCCGCCCCGTTCCCGCCCCTACGTTCGCAACAAATGTATACTCCCGTTCGACGTCCCCAGGTCGATCAGCGGGCCGCCGCTCCCGATGACGCCCTCCAGGCGGTTCTTGCCGAATTCGCCCTGCGCCCGCACTTCGAACTCGGTCGAGATCGAAGCATTGGACGTATGCGCCGAGAGCCGCGCGTTGGTGCCCTCAGCCATGCGCACAGTAATGGAAGCGTTGTTGGTAACCACGTGTACCTCGGCGGAAAACTTCGGCGGCAGGCTCAGCTCCACGGCGCCGTTCGATGTGTCGATGCGAACCGGCCGGTCGATGCGCGCGATGTTGGCGTGCACGTGGCTGTTCGAAGTGACGGCTTCGAGCGATCCGCTTACCCGCTGGGCGTTGATGTGGCCGTTCGAAGTGTGGGCCCGCACGTCACCGTCCACGCCCTCGACTTCAATCGAGCTGTTGGAGGTTTCCGCCTCCACGTCGCCGCGCAGGTCCACCACGCGAATCGAACCGTTGCTGGTGCGCAGCTTCGCGGGCCCGCTGCCGTCCTCGGTGCGGATGGAGCCGTTCGAAGTGGTGATGCGGTCGAGCCGGGTGCCGCGCGGGACCTTGATGGCCAGGCGCGCGCCCTGGTTGTTGCGGCGCACCGACGGCCGCGGCACGCGCACCGAGACGGAATCGGCGCCGGCATCCACGTTGACCTTCAGTTCGTCGGCCTCTTCCTGCGACGGGCCGTACTTGGTGCCGCTGACGTCCACGGTGTCGCGGTCCCAGCCGGAGATATCCACGGAGCCGTTGAAGGTCTCGACGTTCAGCCGTCCGCCGGGCTTGAGCGGATAGCTGTAATGGAAATCGACGTTGAACCGTTCCCAATCGCCGACTCCCACAATGCAGGACGTCAGGCTCAACAGGGAAGCGGCCAAAACACCGGCGGCTGGAACGGACTTCGCGTGCATGTTTGTTCTCGAATTTCAGCATACGCAATAGGCCCGCGGTTTGTTCCACCGCGCCACGCGAGTTTGCGGTCCGGTGTGCGGTCTTGTTTGCGGCCCGCCTAGCTGCCTAGCTTGACATTGCGGGTGCAGGTTCCTAACATATTCTGGTGCAAGCGATTACAGCTCCCTTCCTGGTCCCGGGCATGCTGCTGCAGGCCGCTCCGTCGCGCCTGCTCACGCTGTCGGGCGTTGACCTGGCGATCATCATCCTCTATTTTTGCGCCGTCCTGGGGATCGGCTTTTACCTGAAAAAGTACACGGTGACGGGCGAAGATTTCTTCCTGGCCGGCCGCGAGATGACTGCCTGGGTGGCAGGCTTGAGCTTCCTGGCCGCCAACCTCGGGTCGCTAGAGTTGATGGGATGGGCGGGCGCCTCCTACCAATACGGCATTCTGGCCGCGCACTGGTATTGGGTGGGCGCGATCCCCGCCATGGTCTTCCTGGCCATTGTGATGATCCCGTTCTACTACATCTCGAAGACCCACTCCGTGCCGGGATATCTCAAGCTGCGGTTCGGCGAACCGGCCCGCGCGCTGTCCGCCGTTTCTTTCGGCTTCATGACGGTGCTGATGAGCGGCATCAATATGTACGCCATGGCAGTAGTGCTGAAGGTGGTGCTCGGCTGGGATATCCACCTCAGCATCTGGGTCTCGTCCCTCACCGTGGCCCTCTACGTAACGCTGGGCGGATTGCTCTCGGCCATTTTCAACGAGGTGCTGCAGTTCGTGCTCATCTGGCTGGGCGCGCTGCTGATCTCGATCATCGGGCTGATCGAGGCCGGCGGGTGGAACGGCATGGTGGCCCGCATCCACGCCAACTTCCCGGCGCAGGATTACACCCACATGTGGAGGACCATGGGTTCCTTCACCGACAATCCGATGGGCATTCACTGGGTGGGAATCGTGTTCGGGCTCGCATGTTTTATCTCCATGGGCTACTGGACCACCGACTTCCTGGTGGTGCAGCGCGTGATCGCCGCCAAAGATCTGCGTTCCGCCAAACTGGCCCCGCTCATCGGCGCGGCTTTCAAGATGTGCGTGCCCTTCATCGTGATTCTGCCCGGGTTGCTGGGCCTGGCGCTGCTGGATCAACCGGGCCATCACTTCCTGGTGGGCGAAACCGAAGCCCTCGCCACCGGGCAGCATAGCTATAACGAAGTGCTGCCCATCATGCTGGCGCGCTACTGCGGACCGGGACTGCTGGGACTGGGCGTAACCGCTCTGATCGCCGGCTTCATGTCGGGCATGGCGGGCAACGTCAGCGCCTTCGCCACGGTTTGGACCTACGATATCTACCGCGCCACGTTCCGCAAAGAAGCCACCGACGCGCACTATGTGAGCGTGGGCCGGTGGTGCACCATCCTCGGCGTGCTGGTGAGTATCGGCACGGCCTACTTCGTGATGTCGTTCAAGAGCATCATGGATTACGTGCAGGCGTTGTTCAGCTTCTTCATCGCGCCGCTGTTTGGCACAGTGCTGCTGGGCATGTTATGGAAGCGCGCCACGCCGAAGGGCGGCTTCTGGGGCCTGCTGGCGGGAACCGGGTCATCCATTGGCATGTATGCGTGGGTGAAAATCGATCCCACCGCCATCCGCTATGTCGCCCTGTCGCCCTACGCCAAGGATATGGCCGAAAACATGTTCCGCGCGCTTTGGTCGGGCCTGATTTGCATCGCGGTTACGGTGATCGTGAGCCTGTTCACTAAGCCCAAGCCGGAGTCGGAACTGGTGGGGCTGGTTTACGGCTGCACCGACATTCCTTCGGAAGGCAACCTGCCGCTGTGGCAGCGGCCTATTTTCTGGGCCGGCGTGATTATGGGCGTGTTTGTGATATTACAAATCATTTTCTGGTAGGTATATAAATGCATCGTCCGGGAATGCTTTCGATCTGGTTCTTTATCGGCGTCCTGTTGTTGGCATATGGAGCCCTCATACTAGGCGCGGGTCTGTATGAGATCTCTTTTCCGCCGGAGCATCCGGTGGTGCTCTTTGAACTGCACGCCGGCGTATGGTGGGGCGTCTTACTGCTCGCCATAGGCGCGATTTATACCATTCGGTTCAGACCGGGGAGGAATAACTAATGGCTGAGGTAAAGCTTCGCAAAATGACGTTCGGCGTAGTGGTGGGCAACCGGGGATTCTTCCCCGGCCATCTGGCCGAGAGTGGGCGCGCGGAAATGATCGCCGTCCTCGAGAAGGCCGGCCACACCGCCGTTGCCCTGGGCCTGGAGGACGCGCGGCACGGCGCGGTGGAGTCGCGCGCCGAAGCCGCCGCCTGCGCCGATCTGTTCCGTAAGCACGCGGACAAGATTGACGGCATTGTCGTCACGCTGCCGAATTTCGGCGACGAGCGCGCCATCGCGGACACCCTGCGCGCCGCCGCTCTTCCCGTGCCGGTGCTGATTCAGGCCACGCCCGACACGCCCGGCCGCATGACCATCGCCGACCGCCGCGACAGCTTCTGCGGCAAGATGTCGGCGTGCAATAACCTGACGCAATACGGCATTCCGTACTCGCTCACCACGCACCACACCGAAGCCCCGGATTCCGATTTGTTCCACCGGGATCTCGCCTGGTTCGCCGCCGTATGCCGCGTGGTGCGCGGTTTGCGGCGCCTGCGCATCGGCTCCATTGGCGCGCGGCCCGCGGCCTTCAACACGGTGCGCTACAGCGAAAAGATTCTCGAAAACAACGGCATTTCCGTCGAACCCATCGACCTGTCCGAAATCCTCGGCCGCATCGCCAAGATGGCGGACGACGATCCGGCCGCCGTAGCCAAGCTGGCCGCCATCCGCAAATACGTATCCACCGACACCGTGCCTCTGGCGGCCCTCGTCAAAATGGCGAAGCTGGGCGCGGTGGTCGACCATTGGATGGCGCAGACCGAAGTGGCCATCAGCGCGGTACAGTGCTGGACCTCCATCGAAGAGTATTTCGGAGTGGTGCCCTGCACGGTGATGAGCATGATGAGCGACAACCTCATGTCCAGCGCCTGCGAGGTGGATATCTGCGGCGTCATCGGCATGCACGCTCTGCAACTGGCCTCCGGAACGCCCAGCGCCCTGCTCGACTGGAACAACAATTACGGCGACGACCCCGACAAGGCCGTGTGCTTCCATTGCAGCAACCTTCCCAAGCATTTCTTCCGGGAAGCGCACATGGATTTCCAGCAGATCATCGCCGGCTCGGTGGGCCGCGAGAACGCCTACGGAACCTGCGAGGGCCTGGTCAAACCCAGCCCCATGAGCTTCGCCCGTTTCTCCACCGACGACAGCCACGGCACGATCCGCGGCTACGTGGGCGAAGGCCGCTTCACGGACGACCCGCTGACAACTTTCGGCGGCGCGGGCGTAGTGGAGATTCCCAATCTGCAAGGCCTGCTGCGTTACATCTGCGAGCACGGCTTCGAGCACCATGTGGCGGCCAACCTGGCCCCGGTTTCGGCGGCCGTACGCGAAGCCGCCACGCGGTATCTGGGATGGAGCGTACATAATCATAGTTAGTGCGCACGCTTCGCCAATCCCGGCCTGCAACGCGCCCAAGTGGGGCAGGCGGTGCCGCCTGCCCTCCTTCAGGGCCAGCCACCGGACTCAGGGCAGGCGAGCACCGCCTGCCCCACCATGCAGTAACATGCAGTAACAAGCAGTAACAGAAGTGACAGAAGTAACAGCAGTAACATCGGATAAGCCATGTCCATCGTAGCCGGCGTCGATTTCGGAACCCTCAGCGTTCGCGTATCACTCTTCGACAGCTCTCGCGGCAAGCTGGGAGCCGGCGTCGGCGAGTATCCACTGCTGCGCAAGAAAGAAGACCCCGACCACGCCACCCAGAGCCACGCCGATCACATGAATGCGCTGGTCGCGGCCATGCGCGCGGCGTTGCGCAATGCCGCGGTCGACGGCGCGGCCGTCGAGGCCATCGCGCTCGATACCACCGGCTCCAGCGTCATTCCGGTGGACGAGCACCTCCAGCCCATCGACGATTACTACCTTTGGTGCGACCATCGCGCCTGGCAGGAGGCCTCCGAAATCACCGCCGCCGCGCACGCCCGCGGCCTGGAGGCTATCCGCTGGTGCGGCGGCATCTACTCTTCCGAGTGGGGCTTCGCCAAGCTGCTGCACTGGCTGCGCCACAACCCCGCCCAGCGCGCCCGCTTCTCGACGGCCCTGGAACATTGCGACATGGTGGCGGCCGTGCTGTGCGGCATCGCCTCGCCGGCCGCGGTCCCGCGCAGCGTCTGCGCCATGGGGCACAAGTGGATGTGGAACGCCGGTTTGGGCGGGTTGCCGCCGGAGGAGTTTCTCACCGCCGTGGATCCCCTGCTCGCCGGCGTGCGCTGCAAACTGGCGGGCCGGTATGAGACCTCCGACAAGATCGCCGGCCGGCTCACTCCCGAGTGGGCGGAGAAGCTTGGGCTGCGGGCGGGCATTCCCATTCCGGTGGGCGCGTTCGACGCGCACTGGGACGCCATCGGCTCGGGCGTCCGCCTGGGCGATGTGGTGAACGTGGTGGGGACTTCCACCTGTATCATGGCCGTCGGCGAAAAGGCCGCGCTGATCCCCGGAGTTTGCGGCGTGGTGGAAGGCTCCATCGACCCGGCGCGCACCGGCATCGAGGCCGGCCTTTCCGCCACCGGCGACATTTTCGAAGCCGTGGCGCGCCGCGCCGGAACCACGGTGGCCGAGCTTTCGCGCGGTCTGGAGAATTACCGCGCCGGCGTTACCGGCCTGCTGCGGCTCACCTGGGACAATGGCGACCGCACCGTGCTGGTGAATGCCGAGCTGAGCGGCATCACTCTCGGATGGCGGCTCACCCACACCGCGCAGGACGAGCTGTTCGCGGCCATCGAAGGGACGGCCTTCCACACGCGCGTAATTCTGGAGCGGATGGAAGAGCACGGCGTCCCCATCCACCGCGTGATCAACGGCGGCGGCATTCCGCAGAAGAATCCGGTGCTCAACCAGGTGTACGCCAACGTGCTGGGCAAGCCGATCCTGGTGCCTAAGGGCGATGTGACCAGCCTCGGCTCGGCCATCTTCGCATTCCTGGCGGCCGGCGCGTTCCGCAGCGTCGAAGAGGCGCAGGCCGCGCTCTGCCCCGGCTATAACACCATCGAGCCGCAGGCCGCTGAAGCTGCCACTTACCGGGAACTGTACCCGCTGTTCCACAAGCTGTATTATTCTTTCGGACAGCGGCAATCGGCGCCGGTCGGGATCGGCGAAGTTTTGCCCGAGCTGCGCCGGGTGGCGGCGCGGGCACGCGGAGGGAAGAATGCTGGAAACGCTACGAGCTGAAGTCCTGGAGGCCAATCTGGAGCTGGTCCGCCGGGGCCTGGTGATCTACACTTTCGGAAACGCCAGCGGTGTTTCCCGCGAGCATGGCTTGATCGTCATCAAGCCGAGCGGAGTTCCGTACGCTCGCATGACGCCGGCCGACATGGTGGTGGCGGACCTTGCCGGCAACATCGTGGAAGGCAGCCTGCGGCCCTCCACCGACCTGCCCACGCACGCGGCCCTGTACCGCGCGTTTCCATCGATCGGCGGCGTGGTGCACACGCATTCCCGCCACGGCACCGCCTGGGCGCAAGCCGGCCGCGAGATCCCCTGTTTCGGCACCACCCACGCGGACTATTTCCACGGCCCGGTGCCGGTGACCGAGCCGCTGAGCGCGGCGGAAATCGAGGGCGACTACGAAGCCAACGCCGGCGCGGCAATCATCCGGCGCATGGAGGGCCTGGACCCTCTCGGCTGCCCCGCGTGCCTGATCGCCGGGCACGCGCCCTTTTGTTGGGGCGCATCCGTGACGGAGGCCGCGTACCATGCCGTCATCGTGGAAGAGTTGGCGGCCATGGCCTGGATCACCGTGACCATCAACCCCGGCGCCCAGCCCATCTCCCGCGCCCTGCGCGACAAGCACCATTTCCGCAAGCACGGCCCCACCGCGACCTACGGGCAGAAGTGAGGCAAAGCCGGCTGATTGGCCGGCGCGCGGCGCCGCCGGACCGCGAGGGCGACGTCCCGAAAATCGCCTTGTCTGCGGTCTGATGCTGTACTTGCTGGCGGACTGACGCTGCAGTAGGGGACATTCAACCAACAGAACGCAATAGGAAGCTATGATCGGTGAGAGAAGCGGAGTGGTTGATTATAAACAATATATCATTGACATTGATCGCAATGTCGCTTACAATTCTTGTTGTTCGGGCGGAAAACTGGCTCCTCGACCACAAGATATTGTGGTTCTTTCTTGCGACCCATTATATGTTGTGGTATGGTTGCACATTGTCTCGAAATCGCATGCCGTTTTGTCATGCGGGAGACCGGAATGAATCGACTATATGACGCAGCGCATTTGCTGGTTTCAAGTTGGGCGCTCACTAGGCAGGACTTCAGCGACACAAAGATTCAGACGTCGGATGGTTTGCTGGACCGTGCGATAAAGATCTCTGTTGAAGCCGGCAACTTTCCCGACTGGTTCCGTGGCAGCTTGCATTTCGTGGATTCTCGTATGGGCTTACAGTGCGTAGAATTGCCGACCATCTTGGACTGGGCTCAACGAGGTAAGCTCACGAATGCGCCAAACCCGACGTATCAATCGACCGAGGTGCAGTTGAGTGATCTTGTGGCGCGTAAGCTCATCCGTCGCCTGGAAATACCCGTAGCTGACGCGAAGAAGTGGGGCGAAGCGCTTCGGCAGGCCCTCATACAGGCAGAGAAGGATTCGAGAACCGAAGATCCTGAACTCGAAGCCGTCCTCGGGTAACTCCCGTTTTTTCTCTTGCAGTTCACCAAAATGGACGCTGCAAAGCTCAGAGCGGAGTTCGCCGCATCAGCCCCAACCCTTTGGGCGAAAACGTCCCAGCTCGTTGAGGAGTGGACTGCTCCGATCCTCGATCACATTTCTCAAAAGCGAGGGTTCCCAAAGGCTTTTAACGACCCTATTTGGGGAACAATCGAGCTATATCCCTGGGAAACTACGTTGCTGGACAGCCCGCTCATTCAAAGACTGAGGGGAATACGCCAGTTGGGACTAGCGCATTGCGTCTATCCGGGGGCTTCTCATAGTCGGCTTGAGCACAGTCTCGGGGTAGTGGAAGCTAGCGAGAGGATGATTCAATCACTCGTCCGAAACGCAGAGCATCGTCGGACATACGGGGAAGATCCAGATGAAGCGATACCACACCCGTCTGACTTGGACAAGTATTCGATTAGGCTGGCGGCTCTGCTCCACGATATCGGTCACGGACCATTTAGCCATGTCACAGAACCTGTAATTGAACAACGCTATGCAGCCGACTTCGAGGGCGCAAAGCAACTATTGCGGGAGCGCTTTGCCGGCGTTTCCAAAATAGCACCATCAGAAGTTCTGGCCGTGTTGATGGTCATGAGCCCGGCTTTGCAGCGGATCTTTGAGGATGCTCGATTCGGGATTCGTTGTACTCCCCTCTTCGAATTGGCGCCGGCCGTAACGGCCCACATCCTGGGGTCTCGGTCTAATCTGAGCGCTACATATCTGTCCGGCGTGGTAAGCGGGCCACTGGATGCCGACAAGCTCGACTACATGGCGCGAGACAGCTACCATACGGGGCTGCCAATCGGCTTGAGCATCAATCGGCTAATCAGCAAATTGGAAGTCGTCACCATCACGCCCGAAAACGCGCCTAATCCTGAACTAAAGAAGAGAGCGTTTGATGCCCCAAATCATCGCTTTTACGAAATGGGGATTTCCTTGTCTGGGTTGGGTGCATATGAGCAGATGGTCATCGGCCGCGTCATTCTATACGACCGCATTTATTACCACCATAAAGTCCGGTCAGCGGAATCAATGGTGCGCACGTTGATTGCTGTGGCCCAGGAGGAGCGAAAGGCGGCCGCGGACTTCGGTGAGTTCTTCACGCGCACGTCCGACGACAGTTTCATCGCAATCCTTGGCGGGGAATTGAAATCAGACTACCTGCCGTCAGGGAAATCCCGCTCGCGCGCGATTAGCGATGCGCTTCTGAGCCGCAGGATGTATCACCGCGCCTATGCGTTCGCAGCCCGCTTCATCGATGGCATGGATGGATTGAGCAAAGAAGAAAAACGCGATTCGCTCCAACTCCTCTGGACTAATGTCCTCGACGTCTTAAATGATAGTGAGGGATGCGATCAGCTCGCACGGGATATCTTCAATAAAGCAAGGGATCTCGGAGCCATCATCGGAGATCTCAAACAGACTGCCGAGCAACTGTCACCTGAGCACGTCATAGTAGACTTACCCGTTAACAAGACAGTCGTCTGGCGTGGAGACATACCGACTAGAACCGAAAGCGGATTCATTGGACACCCAAACCTCTATTTCGATCCGGAGCGCTGGTCGCAAGCCTATGAGGAGCACAAGCAAGGCGGCTTCGTCTTCGCGCCGAAAGAGTTCGTTCCTCTGATTGCACTCGCATCGCAGATTGTCTTTTATGACAGGTTTCAAGTCACGATGAGCGGAGCGGCGCGGCACGTTTCGAAGACTGTCTCAGCAGTAGATCTCGGCTGGATTCGCATCGCTGCAGACCAGGGGCTCTGTTCGGCGGAATGCCTCGCTGCCCTGACTGAGAACAGGCCGAAGCTCGTCCCCGTTCTCCAGGCAGATATCAGAGTGCCAGACGAATGGACGAAATACGATCCTGGTTTTGCTGGCAGAATCGCCTCCTCCTTTCAGGAAGCTCTCCCAATAGGCCTGCCGGCGAGCATTCACGCGGCCGTTCTCGACGCAATTGACGACGCGGCGACCTTTCTTGATATGGCTGAGAAGGGTGGCCTATTCGTGAACACTGAGCATCTCGATGAACGAACCCTCCAAGCACGGATGAGAGACCACCTCCGATCGAGGGGTGTCGAAGTACGAGAGGGTTCCGAAATCGGAGGAGGTGAAACCGACTTGATACTCCCTGGGCCTCTTGTGATGGAGAATAAAGTGCGGGGGGATACTGCCGATCCACTCGGTAGCGGAACCAAGTACCCTTGGCAAGCACGTCGCTACAGCATCGCGATCAGCTCACGCGTCAGTCTCTTGCTGGTAGGATATAAGCCACGAGATGAAAGGGCGATATTACCACTTCCACAGCGACTGGCGATTGTGGTTCCGGAAGGTGCTCCGGAAGCTAGTGCGCAAATCAAGATCATCCAACCTTATGGCCATCCAGTGCCGTCGCGAGCGCCCGTCCCCAAGCGATAGTTTGCACAGAATTACGGTCCTTAGATCCCGCGGTTTTCGCTACCGTTTCACCGGCACCCTGCGGCTGAGTTCCGCGAACCAGTCGCTGATGCCGTGCATCACGCGGGCGCCCTCCGTGGAGCCGCTGGTCATTTCCACTAACAGGTGCTTGCCGTCGGGCGCCGGGTCCCAGGTGGTGCCGAATGTGGTCTTGGTCAGCACCTGGGGTAGGCCGAGGTGCAGCCGCGGCGCGGTCTGAAAGTCCACAGTCATCAACGCGCCTTGGCCGTTGCGGACCATATAGAACAGTTCCCGCCCGCTGTGCGACCAGCGCACCGAATCGCCGCCTTGCGTGGAGACGCGCTCTTTGCCGCCAGGCCCGGGGAACGGATGCACGTATACCTCGTTCTGGCCGGTCTCGGCGGAGACGTAGGCTACCCAACGGCCGTCCGGCGAGACTTGCGCGTCGGCTTCATAGGACGCACTGTCGTGGAGGGGAGCGGGCGTGCCGGCCGCGCCGCTGGAGACGGGCAATACCCAGATCCGGGGTGGCTTGCCCGGCGGCGATTGCTGATAGACGAGCGATTTCCCGTCCGGCGACCAGGAATTGGGCAAGGCCCTGGAGTCGGTGGACAACAGCAGTTCCGGTTTGGCGCTTCCGTCGGCCATCACCGAATAGATGCCGTGCTTATTGCCGGCGAGCGTGGCCCCGAAGGTAATCCGCCGGCCGTCGGGTGTCCAGACGGGGAAGAAATTTTCGCCTTCAAAGGTCAGCCGCGTCTTGATATGGCGTTCCAGCTCGAATACCCAAATATCGGCGGGGTTGCCTTCGCCGGTGCCGGCGGTGTAGATCTCGTTGGCCACGCGCTGGCCGTCCGGCGAAAGTCTGCCGGTGCCCCAGAGCGCGGATTCCGACAGGGGCTGCACATGGCCCTGACGGTCAAGCCACCCCAGGCTGGTCGCGTTTCCAACGTGGGTGGAGCCTTCTATGTACAGCAGCAAGCCGCTATCGGCGATGGTGTACTCGGCGACGGATCCTCCCTGGCCGGCGGAAGAGACGCCCTCCACTACCGGCGCCTCGGGACCCGTCACCTCCAGGCGGCGGACGTCGAATGGCGCGGCAAATAGGCTGTCTCCGCGGGAGTAGAGCAGGTGGCCGGAAGCCGCGTAACGCGCGTCCTTGCCGTTGTCCACTATCACCCGGTAGCGGCCGGTCTTGAGGTCGAGCACGGCTACCTGGCTGGCGGCAGCGGTGGCAATCGTAAAGAGTAGCCCGCGCGAGCCCGGCAGAAAGTGGGGCGTACGGAACGCGATCTCCCCCTTTTTGGCGTCGGGTTTGGCGATGGTTTGCGCGGCGCCGCCTACGCTCAAGATACGCATCAGACCGTTGCCGCCGGCAAACACGATGGTGTCGTCGTCCCCCCAGGTGAGCCCTAACCCAGCGGGTGCGGCGGCGAGCGTGATGGGGGTGCCCCCGGTCACGGGAATCTTCTTCAACTTTCCGTCGCTGACATTGAGGCCCGAGAAAGCAACGATCCATTGGCCGTCCGGAGAAAACTCCGAATAGAACAGCCCTTCGGCGCCGGGGATCGGCTTCCCCTCGGTCTGATCCATCATGCGGAGGGACAGGCCCACGGAGTTGCCGTTGAGCTCCGTGATGGCCAAACGCGAGCCGTCCCGCGAGAGCGACGGGACCGCGAAAAAGGTCTTCTGTGAGTACGTCCAGTGGACCGGCGACTGCGGCCGGACTGGCGCACGGTGCAGCAGTCCCCAGGCAACGCCGGCGCCTCCGAGGACCACGGCCGCGGCAGCCGCGGCGGCCCAGAGCAGCCACCGGTTGGCTTTAACCGGCGCGGCGGCGGGGACGGGCGCGGCCGGCTCGTCGGGTGAGTCTATCTCGAACCAGGCATCGCCGATATCGCGCAAGCGGCGCTTGGGGTCGCGCTCCAGGCAGCGCTGCAGGAGGCGGCGCATCTTGGGCGGGGTGGATGGGGGCAACTGGCGCCAGTCGATATCGGCGCGCAGGACCGCGGCCAGGGTGTCCGATACGGTCTCGCCCTCGAAAATGGCCTTGCCCGTGAGCATCTCAAGCAGCACCACCCCGAAGGCCCATATATCGGCGCGCTTGTCGACCGGCTTGCCGCGCGCCTGCTCCGGGCTCATATAGCCGGCGGTGCCCATGATCACGCCGGCGCGCGTGGCCTCCAGCGTGAGGGTGGGGGAGTTGGTCAGATTGCCGCCGGACGCGGCTTCGGCTTCATAGGCCTTGGCGAGGCCGAAATCCAGCACCTTCACCTGGTTGTCGGCGGTGAGCTTGATGTTGGCCGGCTTGAGATCGCGATGGACGATGCCTTTCTCGTGGGCGGCTTCCAGCGCCTCGCCGATTTGGCGCGCGATGGCCAGCGCCTCGCCGGGCGGAATGGGGCCTTGGGCGATCCGCTCGGCGAGGGTCGGCCCTTCCACCAACTCCATCACCAGGGCGCGCACCCCGCCCGATTCTTCCAGACCATAAATGGCGGCAATGTGCGGATGGCTGAGCGCCGCCAGCATCTGAGCTTCGCGCTGGAAGCGGGCCATGCGGTTGGCGTCGCTGGCGACCTCGGCGGGCAGGGTTTTGATGGCTACATCGCGGTTGAGCCGGGCATCGCGGGCGCGGTAGACTTCGCCCATGCCACCGGCGCCGAGGGGCCCGGTGATCTCGTAGGGTCCCAGGCGAGTGCCGGCTGAGAGAGGCATAGAATTTCCCGATTATAGCGCTTATGCCGCAAGGCGACTGCTCCGGCCCCTCGCCGCCGCCGGCGCGTCCTTGCCGTTGTCCACCATCCGGTAGCGGCCGGGGGCGGGGCGCCACGTGGTTCATCGTGCGGGAATAAGGCGGAATGGGGCGGCCGCCGCCTTATTCCCGCCTCATTCCCCCGGACACCGGCTGGTTAACAGGCCGATGCCCGACGGTTCGAAACCTGTTACCGATCACTGCTGTCCAACGATCGATATTGACGGCATTAACATCAGGGTTCCCCTTATTCCCGGCGGTTCGCATTTAAATTAATCAGTGCCGGATGGCGGTTGCGCCACCGGAAGCGATCCCGTAGCTTGCAGTTGCCCCACTGTCACCACGACGCGGCCCAACGAGGCGCCCTCGGGAATGCGGATGTTGATCTGGAAAACACCGGCGACCAGCCCCGGCGCCGAGCCCGCGTAGAGCACTTCGGTTGGAATTCCATCCACCGTCGCGGTGATCGGCCCCGCGATCCGGGCGAGTGCGGCGCCGGCGATCTGGCCGGTTGCGCCAGGTGGATTCAGGACTCCGCCGCCGGTACCGTAAAGCGCCACCACGCTGCCCACCGGCGCCCAGTTGTTGAGGGTGGATGAGCCATCCTGGTTGATCGCTTCGATACTGCCTGACCACTCGGTATAGAAGAAGAACGCCGGCAGTTGCGGCACAACCGGCAGCACCACCGTATTCGACACCGCGCCGCCCCACTCCGTATGGATGCCGACGCGATCCTGCCCGGCGATCTCGAACGGCACGATCACCGTGGCCTGTCCCGCATCCGCGTACAATATGGGCGCCGGAAACCCGTCGAACCACACCCGAACTCCCGCCAGAGACGTGCCGAACGCGCCTCCGGACGGCGATGCCGTGACGCCTGAGGCCGGGCCAATCACCGTCCCGTTAACCGAAAGCACCTCGCCCGGCGCGACCACCTCAGGGAAGTCCTCGAAAAGCCCCCCCGCGCTCCAGATGTTGCTGGCGAAGATGGCCGGCGCCAGCGGCAGCGGGCTCGTGTTCACCGGCGAGAGCGCCGTCACCCCTCCATTCGCCACATAGAGCACGCCGCCCGCTGCCGCGACGATCCCAGTGGCAGCGCCGGACGAAACCGGGAGCCGATGCAGATTGCCCTGGGCGTCGAGGCGGAGGACCTCGTAAAGCCCCGGATCGGCAATGAAGATGTTGCCGTTTCCGTCAGGAACCGCGTCGTAGGGTGTGCCGCCGATCGCGGCCACGGTACGAATGGTGGCATCCGGCATCAACTTACGCACGCGGTGCGCCGAGGAATCGCTGATCAGCAACCCGCCATCGGTGTCGAACGCCAGCCCGCGCGGGTTGATCAACTGCGCCGCGACTGCCGGGCCGCCATCGCCGCCGCTGCCCCACGTTGCCGAGCCCGCCACCGTCGCGATGCTTCCATCCGTAGCGATGCGGCGCACACGGTTGTTGTCGGTATCCGCCACATAGACATTTCCCGCCCCATCCACCGCCAAGCCTTGCGGCTCGGCGAAGGAAGCGGCGATGGCGGGGCCGCCATCGCCTCCATACGCCTGATTGCCGTTACCGGCAATCGTCTGGATGTTCCCATCCGGCGTCACCTTGCGGATGCGGTTATTCTCCTGGTCCGCGATGTAAACACTGCCGGCGGCGTCCACTGCCACCCCCGCCGGCCAGGAGAGCCGTGCCGCGGACGCCGGACCGCCGTCGCCGCCGAACCCCGACTCACCGTTGCCGGCAACGATGGTCTGCGTGCCGTTTGGGGAAATTCGCCGCACCTGGTGTGTCGTTTGGTCCGAGAAGTAGAGGTTCCCGGCAGCGTCCCGAGCCACGCCGAATGCACGTGTGCGGGAGAGCCAGGACACCGGATCGCCATCTTCGCCGCACCCGCAACCGGCGACGGAGTGGATGGTGCCATCGGTCATCACCACGCGGATGCGCACACCAGTGCCGTCGATGAAGAACAGGTTGCCAAGCGCATCCCGCGCCATGCCGCGCGGTCCCGCCAGCTTGGCTTGAGTAGCGGGGCCGCCGTCGCCGCCGTAAGGCCCATACGATGGTTGCCCGGCGAAAATCGCCACGGACTGCTGCTGGATGTTCACTTTGTAAATCGAAAGCAAAGGTGTGTTGCTGGAACCGGCGACATACAGGTTGCCGCTGCCGTCCGGTAGGAGGAAGCCAGGCCGGCTGATCTGGGCCACGGTCCGGATAATCCCGTTCGCGTCGATGGCGCGGACGCGATCGTTCCCGGTATCGGCCAAATAGACCGTGCCGTCGGCATCCACCGCGATCCTCTGCGCGAGGTAAATCATCGCCTGGGTGGCCGGCCCGCCATCGCCGCTATACCCGAGAACGCCTGTGCCCGCGAACAGGGTCACGGCGCCAGTGGGAGCCACGCGCCACACGCGCCAACCGTCTGTCACGTAAACGTCGCCGGAATCCGCAACCGCGATGCCTAAGCCGGACGGCACAGCCGCCCAGTTCTGAATCTGTCCGTCCGGTGAAATCCGCGCCAACTGCGAGAGGTTATTCGAGGACCCCTGGGCGCCGATATATCCGCTTACGAAGTACACATTCCCTTTCCGGTCCGAGGTGACAGGATCGCTTCCGAAGGCTACCGGCACGATGGTTCCATCGGCTCCGATTCTCCGAATGAAGCCGGAATCGGCAAAATAGAAATTGCCCACGCCGTCGCTGGCCAAAGAATCGACATTCGCCAACTGCGCCACGTACGCCGCCCCATAGTTGCCCGGGTCATAACCAGTGGAGGTCAACGCAAACGCGTAGTATTGGTCGATAGTCTGCGCCTGGAGTGCAAGGACGAACCCCAGACCGAACAAGAGGCGGTTCACGCGAGGTCCTCTTGCACGTCTTATGCCAGAAGTTGACTCCAGCAGCCCTACGCCATTTGGTCCACTATTCGGGTGTGCGGCACGTGTGTGCGGCACGTATTGACCGTAGGCCGGCTTCCCCTGCAATTACCGCTCGGTTATGGACCGGGCCGGAGCGCCCCCTAAGCGGCCTATTGGTCCTTCATCATCTTCCGCAGCTTCAGCAGGTCGCTCTTGATCTCTTCGGTGGCGTCCACCACCTGGCTGGTGTCGTAAAGGACCTTCGGGGTGAGGAAGATGATCAACTCGGTGCGCCCTTTGTTGTAGGACTTGGCGCCGAACAGCCCGCCGAGGAGGGGAATGCGGGACAGCAGCGGTACGCCGTCCGTGCTGTTGCCCGATTGCTCCTGAATGAAGCCGCCAATGGCTACCGTGTCGCTGTCATGGACGGTGAGTTGCGTGTTGAAGGATTGCGTGGAGAACGAAGGCGACTGAATCCCGCCGGCGGAAGGCGCCTCCGGCGTGCTGACATTCTGGTTGATCATCATGGTCACCACGCCGCTTGAGTTCACGCGCGCCATGATGCTGAGCGTCACACCGGTACTCTGGCTCGAAACGGTGTTGGAGAACACGTTGGTGCCGCCC
>Ga0265316_10001421_pt1 | contig 25767 bp, 22 predicted proteins | sample 4522metaG_FD_202092 | JGI IMG/M metagenome (GOLD analysis project Ga0265316, IMG submission 202092) | Rhizosphere microbial communities from Carex aquatilis grown in University of Washington, Seatle, WA, United States - 4-5-22 metaG | ecosystem: Host-associated > Plants > Roots > Rhizosphere >... | reverse complement strand
GGCGCGACGGCCCGCGTCGATGCCAACCCCGTCGACGCCGAGCAGGTGGCCGGCGAGGCGGAGCGCCTGGTCAGCTGGCGCGAGCAACTCGACGGGCTCCGGCGGCGCGTCCGAATCTACGAGAAGACCCTGGCTGCGATCGAGGTCGCCGAGGGGATGACGATGCGCAAGGCCACGCGCTTCCTGGAGCAGCAGGTCGGCCGCGACATCGCCCGGCTCACGGGCGGACGCTATCGCAAGGTCGAGATCGACGACCGTTCGCTGGAAGTGGACGTCTGGGCGCCCGAACGGGGAGATTGGGTTGCCGCCAGCCGACTGAGCAAGGGCACCATCGACCAGATCTACCTGGCCGCGCGCATCGGGCTTGTCCGCCTGGTGACCCAGGGCAAGCGGCCGCCGCTGGTCCTGGACGACCCGTTCGTGACCTTCGACGACCAGCGGGCGGCCCGGGCGGCGCTGCTTCTGCGCGAGCTGTCGACCGATTTCCAGGTCATCTACCTGGCCTGCTCGAACCGATATGACGGGCTGGCCGACTCCGTTCTGGAGCTGCCCGGCCCGACCGACACCGAGGCGGCCGCCGTCGCGCGGGCCGGAGCCGCCGCGGCCGCAGCCGCGGCGGCCGAAGCGAGCGCAGCTGCGAGCGCAACGGCGTCCGCCGCAACGGAAACCGGCGGCGCCGCTGCCGGCGCGGAGTCCTCGGGCGAACCCGCCGAAGACGACGGTAAGAAGGCGGAGATCGCTCCGGCCGCGGCCGCCGCGGGCGATCCGCGACAGCCGAGCCCAGACGCACAGGGGCCCGAGGGAGCGCTTGAGGCCGCGCCGGCGGCGTCGGCCGCAAACGACAAGCCCGAATCACCGTCGATCGGCGCCGCGCATGCGGCCGACGACGATGCCGATCCCGAGGCGGACGTGCAGGTGACCGTGCCCCACGAGCACCTCGCAGACTGAGGAGAGCGCTATGGCTGGCGAGATCCCCGATGGCCTGGCCATCGAGTCGGTGTGGGCGGTCGAAGCGACTTACGGCCCGGACGCTGTCGAACGACGGCCGGTCGTGCGCCGGGAGCATCTCCAGCGAATCGGCGAGCTGCGGGCGGCGGGGACGGTCATCGAGGCCGGCGGCTACGCCGACATGAGCGGCTCGCTGTTCATCTTGCGCGCTCCCGACGAAGCGGCGGCGCTGGCGATCCTGAAGTCGGACGTCTACGCCCGATCCGGCGTGTGGACGAGCTTCCGGGCCCGTGCGATCGGGCGGGTGGCCCGAGCCGACGAGATCGAAGCCGGCTGATCTCGGCGCCGGTCGTTCGATCGGACCGGCGAGAACGGTGTGGCGTCCCTGCGTCCGGCCCGGCTAGGGGAAGGCGATCGTGGTCGTGAGATCTGGCCGCCCGCTGTCCGCGCCCGTGTTCACGACCAGTACCTGGTAGGTCCGACCGGCCGATACCGCGTGCGAGTAGGACTGTGCGATCGACCCCGTGGCGGGGTACGTCTGCACGCCCACGGTCGAGCCCGGCGAGGACGTGACGTCGCTCAAGGTCAGCGACGCATCCGTCGTGACCGGCGGCCACGAGGCGATGACTCCGATCGATCCGGAGGTCCGGGCCTTGAACGTGGCCGTGAAGCCCCGCAGCGAATCGGGGTTGGGCGATCCCTGGAACCGGCCGTGGCTCAGCGTGATCGCCGGGGCCCGGGTCTGCCAGGTGAAGGCGACGTCCACGACCGGGGTCGAGCCTGCGTCGGTCGCTATCAGGGTCACGACCCAGGCGGCCTGATCGCCGCCGGAAGGAGCCATCGTGAAGACGCCCGGCGTCGCGCCGGTCGTGCAGCTCGACGGGCCGCCGTTGACCTGGATGCACATCTTGAGATTGGCCAGCGGCGCGGCGGCTACCACCTGAGCTGAGACGGGTCCCGGGCCGTCGGACGTGAACGAGAACGTCCGCGCCAGTCCGGCGGAATCTGCGGCGGAGTCGAGCATCATCTCGTGGAAGGTGATCGTCGCCGGCGAGGGTGACCCTCCGACCTGGGGCGCGGGGGTGGTGGTCCCCACCGGAGTGGAACTCGGGCCCGAGGTGTCGGTCGGGCCCGAGGTGTCGGTCGGGCCCGAGGTGTCGGACGGGCCGGCGCTGGGGCTGGCCAGACCGCTCTGGGTCGGGGCCGTGGTGGGGGAAGTGTGGGCGGTCGGCGTAGCGGAAGCCGTCGCGAGGCTCAACACCGGGCTGGCCGTGGCGCTGTCAGGCGCGGGCGCTTCGTTCACAGCGGAATAGACGAGCTCGCCGATGCCTCCGACCAGGATCGCCGCCACCAGACCGAGGGCCAGCGCTACGTTGCGCCACCGCCGCGACGGTCCGGTCTGCCTGGACCCGGGCCTGGGTCGCGGCCGGGACATCCGTCCCTCAGGCCCAAGTCCTCGACCCGTGGCAGGCGCCATCCAATCGTCGACAGCCGAATCCCCGCCGGCCGGCGGCCGGCCTTTGCCACCTGGGCCCGGATCCTCGGCAGCCGGACCGATCCCCGGCGAACGCTCCCCTGGATTTTCGTCCAAGCGCTTGCCTCCTCGTCAGCCGTCGTTGCGTCCCGGCCGAAGTCCGGGGCCGCCCCACTCACAGCTCGATCCCGGAACCCCGGCAGCAGCCACGTGCGCCCGAATACCTATGGCACCGACAGCACGACCGTCAGGTCCGGTCGCTGAGCGTCTGCGGAGAGGTTGTGCAACGAGACCCGGTACGACTTTGCGGCACTGAGAGCGAACGTGTACCCCGGCGTGCCGAGGTTCGTGGCGCTCGTGAACTGCTTCTGATCGATCATGCTCGCCGTCTGGGCGTTGAGGTCTTCCGTGCTGACCTCGACGTTGGTGGTTATCTGGGTCCACGATGCGGCCACCGTCACATTGCCGGCATTGACCGTCTTCACGGTCGCCGTGAAGCCGTTGAGGTTGGCCGACACGCCCGGGCTGGAGCTGCCCTGCAGTCGGCCGTGGGTCAGCGTGATCTGGGCGTGGTTGGTGGGCCACGAGAAGGCTACGTCCACCGTCGGCCCGATAGCGGCGGGGCCGATGAGCGTCACGATCCAGACCGAATGAGCCGTATCAGTCTTGGCCCCCGCGTAGTTGACCGCGGTCCCGAGGCGGCAGTCCGGCTTGCCACCATCGAGCTGGACGCAGATCCTCGTGGTCGCCTTTGGCGGGGAGCTCTTGACGATGGCGATGCCGACCGGACCGGAGCCGTCGGTGATGAAGGTGAATGTCCGGGCCTTGGCCAGCGAGTCGGCCGAGGCATCGAGCTGCAGGTTGTTGAATGTGACGTGCGCGATCGGGGCGTTGGCCACGGGCGTGCCGGTCGGGCCGGGGGTGGCGACGGCAGACGCGCTCGCCGAAGCCGACGGCGCGGGCGAGCCCGAATCCACGGGGGAGCTGGAGGCTGACGGTGTCGCGTTGGCGACGATGCCGGCCGTCTGGGTCGCGGTCGCCGATCCGCCCGACGTCGCCAGCAGCGCGCCGGCCGCGATGATCAGCACCACGCATGCCACGCCCAGCATGGCTGACAGATTCCGCCAGGTATTGTCGTTCACCGGGTTTTCTCCTCCGTCCTCGATCTGCGGGTCACAAGATACCTCCTGCGGGCTTACCAGGAGTATCCGCGGGGATCGGGCCCTCCTGCGCGGCCCGGCTCCGCTACGCTGCGGCGATGCGCCGACCGGGCCAGCAAGACTGGCGTCTCCTGCTCGCCATGTACTGGATCACCTCGTTCGTCGAGGGGTTCGGGGTGGCCCAGGTCTACGCATTCCTGCCAAATCGACTGGCGGAAGTCGGCATGTCGACGTCCGACATCGAGCGCTTCGTCGGCATCCTGGGCGCCCTCTTCTTCCTGACCGGGCTGCCGCTGGTTCCGTTGTGGGGAGTCTGGGCCGACAAGTACAGCCGCAAGGCGGTGATCATCCGCAGCGCCCTGGTGGAAGTCGGGGTCTTCGGCGTCGTGGCGGCCAGCCGACAGCCATGGCAGCTCGTCCTGGGGGTCATGCTCGTGGCGTTCCAGCTGGGCAACAGCGGCGTGATGATGGCCGCCATCCGCGACGTCACGCCCTCGAACCGGCTCGGCGTGGCGATGGGCATCTTCGCCGCCAGCAGCCCGCTGGGCTTCGGCATGGGACCGGCGGTGGGCTCGGTCATGATCGACCAGTTGCACCTGGCCAGCGGCTACGTCTTCACGGTCGCGGCCGGCCTCTCGGCCGCGGTGGCGCTGATGCTGGCCGTCGGTTCGTCCGAGGTTCGCCCCGAGGTCATCCCCCAGGGGAGCGTGCTGAGGCTGGCCTTCGGCGCCGTGCGAGGAGTGCTGTCGGACCGGACCGTGCGGTGGCTCTTCGTGATCTACGGCATCTCGTTCCTGGGCCGCCAGATGTCGACGCAATACCTGGCCCTGCTCGTCCACGAAGTGGAGCACACGCCTCTGGGTGTGGCGGGCTCGATCGGGCTCGTGCTCGGCGTGGCCACGATGGTCGGCGCCGGCATTTCGCCGATCGGCGGGTGGGTCGCCGACCGCGTCGGCTTTCGAACGGTCATGGTCGTGTCGATGGGCGGCCTGGCCCTGGCCTTCGCGGCCCTGCCGTTCGCTCCCACGGCGGCGTGGATGGCGGTCGCGTACAGCCTGGCGGTCGCGTTCCAGGCTGCCATCGGGGCGATGGTGTCGGGGATCCTGGCCAGGGAAGTCCCCGCCGAACGCCGCTCGGCGACTCTCAATCTGGTCTTCCTGCCGCTCTATCTGGGCGGAATAGCCGGGCCGGCCCTGGGCTCCGCGGTCGTCGGCTCGGGGTTGCGGACAGTCTTCTACCTGGCGGCGCTGGTTCTGGCCGGCGGCCTCGTGGTGGCGATCGCCTTCGCCCGTCGAAGCGACGGCGGCGCCGCAATGCCGGCCGAAGAGGCCGTGAACGACGCCGAAGCGCTCGATTGAACTCCGGGACTCCCGGGCCGGGATGCGCCTCCGCGGCGCCGCTTCGAGACGGCGCCGCGAGAGACTGCGGCAGGTGCGAGCTCTAGCGTCCGAACGACGGGACGTCCATCTCCGCCGGACCGACGTATCGGGCGTCCGGCCGGATGAGCTTGTCGGCCGAGGCCTGCTCGATGGCGTGAGCGCTCCAGCCGGCCATGCGCGCCAGCGCGAAGGTCGGCGGGAACAGATCGGGCGGGAGCCCGACGCCCTGGAGCACGGCGGCCGCGTAGTACTCGACGTTGGTCTTGATCACGCGATCCGGCTTTAGCTCGCCGAAGACGCGCAGGACGACATCCTCGACCTTGACCGCAACGTCGAGCCACTCGGCCATGTCCGCCATGCCCTCGGCCACTTTCCGCAGCGCCGCGGCGCGGGGGTCGTAGGCGCGGTAGACGCGATGGCCGAAGCCCATGATCTTGTCGCCGCGCTCGATCGCCTCGCGGACCCACTTCTCGGCACGATCCGGCGAGCCGATCTCGTGGAGCTGGCTGACCACTTCGGCCGGGGCGCCGCCGTGGAGCGGACCCTTGAGCGCGCCGATGGCGCCGCAGATGGCACTGGCCAGGTCCGATCGAGTCGAGATGATGACGCGGCACGTGAACGTGGAGGCGTTCAAGCCGTGCTCCGCTCCGACGATGAAGTAGGCGTCCAGGGCACGGGCCGCGGCCGGGTCGGGGTCCTTGCCGGTGAGCTGCTGGAGGAACCCGCCCGCAAGAGAGAGCTTCTGGTTCGGCGGGACCGGGTCGAGGCCCTCGCGCATGCGGCAGAACGCCGCCAGTGCCGACGGCGCGAACGCGGTGAGTTCGCGAGCCTGGTCCACCGTGGGCGGCCAGTGCGGCCGGCGCCACGCGCCCCACACGGAGACCGCGGTCCGCAGCGCGTCCATCGGGTGGGCGTGGTTCGGCAATTCCCCAAGCGCGCACAGAACCGGTTCCGGCACGATGGCCGGGACCAGGCTCGCGGACTTGCGCCACTCGCCCGTCCACAGCAATTCGGCGACGCGGCCGTACGTGCCCTTCTCAACGAGCTGCCCGATCGGATAGCCCCGGTACAACAGCCGTCCGTTGGCGCCGTCGACGAACCCGACGGCCGTCTCGGCGGCGATCACGCCCTCGAGCCCCGGCGAATAGACCCGGTCGGGTTTCGGCGCTGCGGCGGGAGCCGGCGCTGCGGCACCGGCGGCTTCGCCGCCGGCCGCGGTGGCCTTGTCAGGAGTTGTCGTCATCGTCGCCCTCCTTGGGGCCTGGAGTCGTGGCGTTCTCGATCCCCGGGGTGGCAGCTCTCCCCGCGGGCGGAATCGTGGGAAGCATGCTACCGCTACCGCGGATACAGGCGCTGATCGTGTCGAAAATGTCCCGCTCGATGGGGTAGGCGCCCCGCCGGGCCCGGCGGCCGCCCGATCTAGCGGCGGCTGCTGCGCCTGCCGCCCCGGCCGCCGTCGAGCGCGTCGAGGATGAGCCGCACGACGATGGCTCCGAGCGAGGCCACGACGAGGGCGCCGAGGAAGGTGGTCGGCCCGCTCATGTGCAGTTCGTCGGTCGCGAACCAGCCGCCGCCGATCCCGCCGATGATGCCTACGGCCGTGTTCGCCAGGCAGCCGCTGGGGCCGCCGCGTTCGACCACTGCTCCGGAGATCCAGCCGGCCAGGAAGCCGACGATGATCCAGCCCACGATGTCCAGGTGGGGCACGACCGAACCCTCCTACAGCTGCGCGCGAGCGCCCGGAGACGGCCCGATCGCTCGAGTCGATCATACCGGCGCGACCGGCGATCCGAAGGCACGACGGCGGCGCGGAGCCCGAACGGGCGCCCGCGCCGCCGAGTCTCGGGCGAGTGCCTAGAAGGCGTCCCTCCAAGCCGGCATCGTCTTCATGTATGCGATCGCCTTCTCGCGGGCGGCCTGGTAGTCGAGGCCCTCCTGGCGCATCGTCCACTGGGTGAAGCGCTCCAGGCGCTCGTCGCGCGGCGGCAGGTCGCCTTGCGGCGCGCAGTAGGTGCAGTAGGGGATCTCGGCGTTGGCCATGGCGTGGTCCTCGGCCCCCGCGAGGGGCATGCCGCAGGATTCGCAGCTGGCGGCGATGGTCACGAGTCCGTCCTTTCGGTGTGGCTGGTGCGCACGGAGGCGCCCACGGAGTTCTGAGTCGAAGAGGCGGCCGCGAGCAGCTCGAAGCCGCGGACGACGATCGCCCGCTCCGCCGGTGACAGGGTCGCCATCGTTTCGGCGATCAGGTCGGGGGCCAGCACCTGGCCGACCCGGGCGACGACGTCGCGCCCGGCGTCCGTAAGCCAGACGAGCACCCGGCGTTCGTCGCGCTCGTCGCGGATCCGGGCGACGAGCCCTTTCGCCTCCAGGCGAGCCAGCAGTTCGGAAGCCGAGTTGCGCCGCAGACCCAGATGCTCGGCCTGCTCGCCGATCGTCAGCGGTCCGCCCGCCGAGAGATGCACCAGCACCTCGAGGGCGCGACGGGTCACGGGCAGATCCGCCCCTCGGACTCGCTGGGCCCAGTGGTATCGCCGGTACACCTCCGGAAAGAGGCGCGCTACGCGCCGGGCGGCTTGCTGGGCCGTGAGCTCGCCCGTGAGATCGGCCGCAGCGCCGGTTGTTCCGGCGTCCGCGGCCAGGTTCGGGTCGGAGGAATTGCTCGTGGCGACCATGTCGCTACGACTATCTCCGGGGCCGTCCCGGCCGTCAACGGATGTGCTCGGTCGCTACGACACATTCCGGGCCGGCTTCGCGATCCCGGGCCGCGTGCCGCACGTCCCTGCGCGGCCGCGGCGGTCCTTTACTCGCGCCCGGGTCTGCCGATACCCTCGGTGAAGGCCCCTAGGCTCTCGCCCCTGTGTCCGCAGAGCCGAACGCTCCGCTGGCGGTCTTCGCGGTCGAAAGTGCGATGAACGAAGACTACGGCGCGGACCGAGACTCAAACGCAAGCCGAACCAATGAGGGCGGCACCCGGTCGCTCGCACGGCGAGCCTTTGGGGCGCTGGCAGGTCCCATCGGCCGGATCCGCCGTGGCGAGGTCCGTCTCCCCAGCCGTCGAGACTTCCGACCCAGCCGTCCTCACAACTGGACGACCCGGACGCGCCTGATCCTGACCGCCGCGTTGCCGGCCGCGATGGTCTTCGCGATCGACGCGGCGGAAGGCCACCCCAGCCCGCTGCTTCTCGTGGTCGTGGCCGGCGCAATCGCCGCCTCGGTCGCGGTGGCGCGGTCGGTGACGGGGCCGATCGAGCTCGTCATCGCCGCCTCGTCGCGAGTCGCCGTGGGCGATCTCAGCCAGGGCGGGGACGGCGCCGTGCCGGTCGCGAGCGGTGAGATGGGGCGGCTCGTCGAAGCATTCGCGGCCATCCATCTGTACATGGAGGAGCTCGCCTCGCTGGCAGATCGGGTCGCGGCCGGCGATCTCACCATCGAGGTCACCACGCGCTCCGAGCAGGACGGCCTGGCGCAAGCGTTCCGATACATGATCGCGCGGCTGCGCAAGATGATCGCCGAGCTCAGCACTTCTGCCGCCGGCGTGGCCGAGACGGCCGCCCTGGTCAACGAGGCGGCGGCACAGTCCGAAACCGGCTCGGCCCAGATCGCCCAGACCATCAGTCAGGTCGCGGCGGGCGCCGCCCACCAGGCCGCCGCCTCGACCGAGACCAGCCGCGCGATGTCCGAACTCGGCCGGGTCATCGAGCAGGTCGGATCAGGCGCTGCACAGACTGCATCGAGCGTGGCGGCCCAGGCCAGCGCCATAACCGAGGTGGCCAGGGCGATCCGCGAGGCCACTACCGCATCCGAGCAGGTCAACGCCGCCGGAACCGCTGCCGGCATGGCCGCCGACAAGGGCGCCGACGCGGTCAGAGAGACCGCGTCCGGAATGGCTCGCATCAAGAAGGCCGTGGATACCGGCGCCGCCGTGGTTACGAACCTGGGCGCGAAAGGGACCCAGATCGGCGCCATCGTGGAGACCATCGACGACATCGCCGACCAGACGAACCTGCTGGCGCTCAACGCCGCCATCGAGGCGGCCCGGGCCGGCGAGCAGGGCAAAGGCTTCGCCGTCGTCGCCGACGAGGTTCGCAAGCTGGCCGAGCGGTCTCGGGCGGCTACGAAGGAGATCGCGACCCTGATCGCCCAGGTCCAGAAGGGCACCGCGGAGGCCGTCGAGGCGATGCAGGTCGGGGCCCGCGAGGTCGAATCGGGATCAGCCCTCGCGGAACGTTCCGGCACGGCCCTCGACGAGATCGCCCAGGCCGTCGCCGCGTCCAACGCCGCGGTTGCCAGAATCACCGTCGCCGTAGAAGCGATGGAGGCGGCCGCCGGCAACGTCGTTTCGGCCTCGGACACGATTGCCGCCATCGCCCAGTCGACCAACGACGCGGCCGTGTCGATGACGGAGAGCGCCGCCCGCGTCAACGACTCCGTCGAGTCCATCGCCGCGATCAGCGAAGAGAACTCGGCCTCGGCCGAGGAGGTCTCCGCGGCGACGCAGGAGTTGAGCGCGCAGGCCCAGGGCGTCGTCGCGTCGGCCGGCAGTCTCACGGCCATGTCCGACAAGCTCAGGCGCCTGGTCCGTCGCTGGCGCCTGCCGGAGGAAGAGGGCGAGGCCTCCGAATCGCGGCGCGAAGCCGCTTAGCACGCGGCGCGCGTGAGTCGGGGCTCTGCAGCCCGGGCCGCGACGGGGCGCCTGTGCCGCCCGGCAGAACGCGGCGCCCTCGCCGTGGCGGTCGTCCGCGGGGCGGTGCATATTGCTCCCCGAATGGGTGGTCCCGGCGGCACGAGCTGTCTGCGGCGCTTCCCCCGTGAGCCTGGAGGCGCGAATGTATCCTCGCCGCCGCTGGGCCGTCGTCTTCGGGTCGATCCTGTTCGTCGGGATCGTGGAGGCGCTCAGCGACTCGCTCTTCGACACGGTGCTGCCCTTCCCGTTCGACACCCTCGTCGTGGTCGCCGTCGTGGCGGCCGTCGCGATCGTAGCGGCGTGGTATGCGTTCAGGATCATCGACCGGCTCACGAAGGACCTGATCCACAGGCATCAGGAGCTGAAGTCGCGCAACGCCGCGCTGCGTGCCGTTTACGACGTCAGCCTCTCCGTCTCCGGACGGGCCGATCCCGAGGAAACCCTCGGCACGATCGTCCACCACGCCCGGCGTCTGCTCCGGGTCGATGCCGCCCTCCTGGGCCTGCAGGGCCCCGAGGACGAAGTCCGCCTCCGAGCCTTCAGCGCCGCGCCCGGCGTCCTGGTCCAGGCCTCGGGCGGCGCGACAGGCAAGTCGCCGGGTCCGTCCCGCGCGGCGTCCGACGGCGCGCGGGACAGCGAGCTGTCCCGCTACCTGGCGCCGGGCTACTCGATCAGGCTGGAGGCGCCGGTGGGCCACGGCGAGGTGACCGTGGGGTCACTGGGGCTGGCCACGGCCCAGCCTCGGCGCTTCTCCGCGGCGGACGTCGAAACGCTCTCGGCTCTGGCTATCCAGGTGGGTCTGGCGCTGGAAGCGGCCAGGCTGCGCGACGAGTTTCGGGCGCTGGCCGTCCGCGGCGAGCGCGAGCGCATCGCTCGTGAGATGCACGACGGCATGGCCCAGGTCCTCGGCTACGTCAACACCAAGTCCCAGGCCGTCGAGGAGCTCCTGGCCGGCGGACGGGTCGCCGAGGCCTCCAGGCAGATGGCCGAGCTTGCGGCCATGGCGCGCTCGCTGTACGTGGACGTCCGCGAGGCGATCCTGAGTCTTTCGCCGCCGGTTCTACCCGAGCGCGGCCTCGCCGCGGCGCTCGAGGAGTACGCGGCAAGGTTCGCCGAATCATCCAAGCTGGCCGTTCGATTCCAGGCTTCCTACGAGGCCCGCGACCTTCCGCTGCCGCCGGAAGTGGGAGCGGAGGTGTTCGGCGTCGCTCGCGAGGCTCTCACCAACATCCGCAAGCACGCTCATGCGCAGCGGGTAACGATCGTCCTCAAGGTGGACGGCGCGGACCTCTTCCTGCAGATCGCGGACGACGGCATCGGCTTCGATTCGGAGAAGGCCGGATCGGAGCCGGAGAAGTGGCCCCATTTCGGGCTGGCCGGGATGCGCGAGCGCTCCGAAGGGGTGGGCGGTCGGATCGAATGGACGAGCCGGCCGGGCGCGGGGTCGACGGTCGAAATGCGCATGCCGGTTGCTCCCGGCCGCGACGGAGGCGGTTCCCGGCCGTCTGGACCGCCTGACGGAGCAATTGGTGCTTCGCAGGGGCACCAGGCGATCCAATCGTCCGTACCTACCCATCCCGAGGCAGACTGAGCCCATGCGAACACTGCTGGTGGACGATCACGCGCTATTCCGCGACGGAGTCGCCTCACTCCTGCTCGCCTGGGGTCATGAGGTGGTAGGTCAGGCCTCGGACGGGAGCCAGGCCATCGAAATGGTCGAGTCGACCGCGCCCGACGTGATACTGATGGACGTCCGCATGCCCAACGTTTCGGGGCTGGAGGCGACGGCCGAGATCAAGGCGCGCCACCCGGAAGTCGCCATCGTCATGCTGACGGTGAGCGAGGAGGAGGCCGACCTGTTCCGCGCCATAAAGGCCGGCGCACAGGGCTACCTGCTCAAGAACCTCGAGGCCCACCAGCTGCGCTCGATGCTCGAGGGCGTCGCCCGCGGAGAACCGGCGATCACGCCGGGCACTGCTGCCAGGATCATCGACGAGTTCCTGCTCTCACCCGGCGGTGGGGCCACGAATCACTCGCAGCGGCTGACCGAGCGGGAGCTTGGAGTGTTGCGTCTGGTCACCGAGGGTCTGCGAAACCGCGAGATCGCGGTCGAGCTCGGGATCAGCGAGAACACGGTGAAGTTCCACCTCAAGAACATCGTCGAGAAGCTGCACGCGCAGAACCGCGCCGAGCTCGCCGCTCGGGCGGTCCGCGAGGGACTGGTGCCGGACACGTACCGACACGGCGGCGTCGACGGTCCGCGCCGCGACGCGCCCTTCCGCCGCCGCTAGCTCGTGCGGCCGATTCGGCCGCCCACGTCCATTCGCGTCCTCCGGTGGAGATGCTGTGCGCGCAGTCGGATCCTTTCGCGGCGCAAGCTGCCCACCCGCCCGGGTAGTGCAAGTCCGGTACTCCGGCAGATGCGCCTGAGCCGGCCGCCCGCGACCATTCGGTCAGCAATTCGTATGGCCGAGGCGTCCCATGGGCTATCGGATCCAGATCGAGAACGGCAACTGCCTGAACTGCGGCGTCTGCATGGACGTCTGCCCGGTTCAGGCGTTGGACATGAGCCGCCCGCAGCGGCCCGGGGTCGAAGGGGCCGGCGTTTACGGCAAGCCCTTCGACTGGATGATGGAGTACCCGGTCCAGGTCGGCGAGTGCGTCGGCTGCGGCATCTGCGTTCGAGAGTGCCCCACGCACGTGGTCTCGCTCGACACCGTCGCCGGCCCGACGCCGCTGGCCGCCCGCCAGGGCCCCGTTTCGCGGCCGGTCGACCCCGCTCCGGCCTGGCAGCCGCTCGGCGAAGTGACACGCGAATCGCTCAAGCCTGCCCGCGTGTCGCCGTGGGGCGACCTGTTCCAGTGGCGAACCAGCGAGCGCCCGAATGACTGGCAGGTGTGGCGGTCGATGGTCACCGACAGCCGCCGCGACCCGATCTCGCCATGTCAGGAAGCCTGCCCCGCCGGAACGGACGCCGGCCGCTACGTCGGCCTCATCGCCCAGGGCCGCTACGACGAAGCCTACGCCGTCGCGGCCGAAGTCAACCCCTTCCCGTCCGTGTGCGGTTGGATCTGCACCGCTCCGTGCGAAGCGGTCTGCCGCCGCGGAACCCTCGATGAGCCGATCGCCATCCGGCGCCTGAAGCGCTTCGCGGCCGAGCAGGGCAAGCTGCCGCCCGTCGCCGCGCCGACGAAGAAGCGCAACAAGACTGTGGCGATCGTCGGTGGCGGCCCGGCCGGCATGTCGGCCGCCTACTACCTCGCCCGCCTCGGGTACGGAGTCACCGTCCTCGAAGCGATGCCGGTGCCGGGCGGCATGATGGCCATCGGCATCCCCGAATACCGGCTGCCGCGGACCGTCCTGCGCGAGGAGATCGACCGCATCGTCGGCCTCGGCGTGGAGCTCAAGCTCGACAGCGCCATGGGCCGCGACTTCACCCTGGCCGATCTCGAGGCGAAGTACGACGCTATCTTCCTCGCGACCGGCGCGTCCCGCAGCCGCAAGCTCGGCGTCCCGGGCGACGGGTTGCCGGGCGTCGTGCCGGCGACCTTCTTCCTCAAGCAGGTCAACCTCGGCGAGAAGCCGGTCCTGAACGGATCGGTCGTGGTCGTCGGAGGCGGCAGCACGGCCATGGACGCGGCCCGTTCGGCGCTCCGTTCGGGCGCTGCGTCGGTGACCGTCCTGTACCGGCGCGGCCGCGATGAAATGCCGGCCCAGGCCGAGGAGGTCGAGGCCGCCGAGCACGAAGGCGTGCACATCCAGTTCGAGGCGGCCGTGTCCGCGGTGGTCGGTTCGGACAAAGGCGTTTCCGCGGTCAAGTTCGTGAGCCAGCGGCCCACCGGCAAGTTCGACGGCGGCCGCGCCGTATACGAGCCGATCCCCGGCAGCGAGCGCGAGAAGTCCGCGACCACGGTTCTCGTGGCGGTGGGCGAGGAGCCCGATCCATCCATCCTGCCCGAGGGCGCCGGCATCGAGACCAGCGGCTTCTCCGGCATCGTGGCGGACGCGGGCCAGGCGACCGGGCGCAAGGGCGTGTTCGCCGGCGGCGACGTCGTCTCCGGCGCCAAGACGATCATCCACGCGGTCGGAGCCGGGCGCCGTGCCGCCGGCTCGATCCACGAGTACCTCTCGGGCAGCCGCGACGGCGAGGCCGAGATCATGGCCGCGGTCCGTGTGCCCAAGGGCCCCGAACCGGTTCTGACCGTCGATCTCGCCGAGCGTCCGCGAGTCGGGATGGAGTTGCCGGCGTACACGCCCGGCTCCTTCGCACCGACCCAGCCGAGTCTGGATGCCGCGGCGGCCAGGACCGAGGCGACCCGGTGCTTCCGCTGCGACGCCATCTACCGCTGCACGACGGTCCACGTCCAGTCCGGCCGCGGCCCCAGGGACGGCCCAGACGATGGGTCGCGACCCGGCGCCCCAGCCAACCAGTCCACGCTCGCGGGCCAGGCGAGCACTCCGCCGCACATCTCGGGAGGTCGAGACTGATGGAATCCCCGGCGTTCGGCGCTGCCGAACAGTTCATAGAGGGCACGATCGCCGCCGCCCTGGTGGCCTTGTGGCTACTGGCTGTGGCCCTTCACCTGGGCCGGCCCTACATGCTGGCCCTGACGCGCAAGTTCACTCTGCGTCTCGGCGCGGACCTGTGGTGGACGATCTACGTCGGGATGCGCGACATCTTCCTGCTCCAGGTATTCCTGGGCAGCTTCATCTTCTTCTACCCGGACGTCGTCAAGGGCAACGACCTGCCGATCACCGGCGGTCTGGCCGCCGTGTGCGCCTTCGCGGCCCTGCTGCTCAAGCTGATGACCAGGGCCGACGCCGACGCCCGCAGCTTCTACGCTCAGACCTTCTTCATCGCGCTGGGCGCGTCGTTGTATCTGGGCGGGTACCTGCTCGGCACCCAGATGACGACGGTGAACAGCAGCATCTCCAACCAGCTGGCCTCTATCCTCGTGAGTTCGCAAAACCAGACGATCGCCCTGGCGCTGTGCTACCTGTCCGCGTTCCTCGTCGGGGTCATGGGCCTCGTGGCCGTCGCCTACAACCTCCGCCTTGCAGGGCCCGCCCCGCGCAAGGCCGATGTCGTCGCGGTCGACCGGCCCGCGGCGAAGAGCTAGGAGATCGAGATGCCTGACCAGCAAGCCGCTCTCGTCCAGGGCACGCAATACTGGATGCTCCTCTCGGTCGCAGCCGTGCTGCCGATCCTGTGGGCCTTCACCCTTGCGCTGCATTTCGCCCGGCCCTACGTCATCCGCTACCTGCAGACTCTGACGCTGCGGTTCGGCGGCGACGTGTGGTGGCTCAGCTACGTCCTCATGCGGGACGGGCTGCTCGTCGTGACGCTTGCCCTGAGCGTCATCTTCCTCTTCCCCAACGTCTACATGAGCGCCGATCTGGGCGTCCCGATCACCGCCCCGCTCGCGGCGCTGGTGCTCTTCTGGGCCCTTCTGGCCAAGCTGACCGGCGACTCGGACGACGACGCGCGAACCTTCCGCATCGTCTCCGTGCTGCTCGTGGTCGCTTCGATGCTCTACATAATCCCGCAGGTCTACGGCGTCGAGGCCGGCGACCAGGTTGACTCGCTGAACGCCATCGCCAACCTGGGCTGGATCCCGGGTGCCCTCGTCAGCGGCTCGAATCCCGACGTTTCGTACCCGATCCTCAACATCAGCCTGCTCGGCTTTGCCGCCACCGGCGCGGCCATCTTCGGCTGGTTCCTCCGCAAGACGAAGTTCGAACCCGCGGATCTCGGGTAGGCGAAGGCGCCCAGCCCGGCTGCTCGCACGACCGCCGCTAAGCAGGACCGCCGCTCCCGAGAGCGGCGGTCCTGCTTTTCCGACTTGCGCCGATATCTCTCCTACCAGAGTGAGGCAGTCGAGATGAACGTCCAAGCGATCGAACCCACGTCCGCCAGGAACCCCGCGTCGCAGGCCGGCGCGACCAGACAGCCGGCCCGGAAGGCGCCGCCGCCTGCGGCCGCCCACGCAGCACCCGCGGTCAGCGTCGCGGCGATGACGACGCCGGCGGCAACGGCCACCGTCACGTCGGTGCCGGCCAGCGTCAAGCCGGAGGATCGGGCGCTGTACCTGCAGATCCTCAAGTCGCTCGGCGGCAACGTCAACGCGGCTCTGGCGGCGCTCCAGGCCAAGGAAGCGTCCGCGGGCTGAGCCGCGCCCTCGCGAGCTAGCCCCGCAGCGCCCTCGGGATCAGGGCCGCGGCGGCCTCGTCGACGATCCAGGCCGCCCCGGGACGGCGGGTTCGCTGGACGGGCCAGCGGCGGTCGTCGCGCACCTCACCGAAGACGTGGCCCAGAGCCTCGGCCTTCGTCGCGCCCCAGGTCACGACCAGAACCGGCGCCGCCTCCAGCAGCCGCGGGTTGACCGTCATGCGGGGCAGGTGCGGGCCGATGTGCGAGGGGGCGGGCATGCCCATGGCCCAGTCCATGCGGTCCAGAGCCGGGCTCTCCGGGAATACCGAGAGGACGTGGCCGTCGTCGCCGACGCCTACCAGGATCAGGTCGAACACCGGCCAGTGGCCGTCGGCGAGCGGAAGGTGCCGGGCCATTTCCTCGGCGTAGCGGTCGGCGCACCAGCCGTTGTCGTGGTATTCGGCGATGGCCCGATCGACGGGGAAGGGGTGGACGTTGCCGCTGGGCATCGGCGCGCTGCCGTGTTCGCCGTGGCCGCCGCCCAGCAGGACGTCGTCCAGGCTGGTCACGTTGGACTCGGGGTGGCCTCGCGGAACGTAGCGGTCGTCGCCCCACCAGACGTGGACCTGCTGCCAGGGAATGCGGTCCACCATCGGCGACTGCGACAGCAGGCGATAGATCGGGATCGGGGTGCTGCCCCCGGTGGTGCAGAAGTCGGCCCGGCCGCGCCGCTCGACGGCGGCCACGAGCGCCGCGGTGATCCGCTCCGCGGCGTCGATGGCGGCGTCGTTCGCGTCGACGGCCACGGTCAGGTCGGGCTCGCCTCGGTTCGGGGCCGGCAGCCCGGCGACGCTGACCCCGAACAGCCGCTCGGGCGCCATCGAAAGGTCGGGCTCATGCTCAGTCATCGTTGGTCCCTTGCGTCTTCCGCCGGCGCCGAGCGACCGCTCCGTGCGGCTCCGCCTCGGCGGCGATCAGGTGGCCACCCATGGCCAGGGCGTCGGCCGCGACCGAATCGCCGGAGCTATCTTCCAACGCCCGCGCGAGAAGGTCCACATCCCCGAGCCGAGGAGCCTGATAGGTGCGCCGCACGCGCTCGCGCCCGTTGTCGTAGATGCCGACCTCCACCGTACAGTCGCCGGCCGTGACGGCCCCGACGAGCTCGGCTCCGCGCAGATTGGAGACCATCTGCACCCGGACGGTCGACCCTTCGCCAAGATCGGAGGCGCTGGGAAGCCATTCCGCCGCGACGTCGTGATCTCCCTGGCGCAGCGTGGCTACCCGGCGGCCGTCCGGGAGTCGGCGCATCGGTTCGACGACGCTCATGCCCAATCGCGACGCCAGCCAGGCCACGTGGTACACGGGCCTCACGATGTTGGTCAGGCCGGCCGGATCGCCCGCTTCGGGGGCGGCGAATTCGACCGAGATCGAACGCACGGCGCGCAGGTGCGGCCGCAGGTCGGGCAGGTCGTATACGGAGGCCAGCGCCTCGCGCCAGCGAGCCTGGCGGAGCAGCGCGAAGTCCGCGACGACGAGGTTTCGACCGCGCACGACGCGCGCCATGGCGCTCAAGCGATCCAGGCCGTCGCCGGACCATGAGGAACCGTTGACGATGAGGCGATCGGCGATCGGCAGCAGCCTGTCGCCGCGATGCGAGCCGAACTGGGGATCGCCCGGCCACCACAGTGCCACCGGCAGGTCGCGGACGAGGAGCGGAACGATGATCGACGCCAGGTGGTGGCCCGTCTGGCCGTGCACCGTCACGTAGATCGTCTCGGCCCCGGTTCCGGCGGTACCGGCGGCGTCGGCCGAGGCCGTCCTGATGGTGGCGTCTAGGCCGGGCCGGCCCTCTACGTCGAGTGCGGAGAGGATCAGCGACCGCGATGGATGCCGGCCGCCCGTGGCTTCGATGGTGGCCGCGCACTTCTCGGCGGTCTCGCGCCGCCCGGCGATGACCACGAGGTTGAGCACGCTCGAACGCGCCGCGATGTGGTGCTCGCCGTCGCCTCGGTGGGTGACCTTGTCCGTCCACAGGTGAGTCAGCGCCCGTTCGATATCGGGCACCGAGTGCAGGACCGCGGGCGGGATCAGATCCGCCGCCATCGTCGCCCGTCCCGTTCCATAAGCTCGTCGCCGGCCTCGGGACCCCAGGTGCCGGCCGCGTAGTTGGGGAAGTGCGGTGCCGGCATCGCCGCCCAGCCCTCGATGATCGGGGTCACCACGGACCAGGCCGCCTCGACCTCGTCGGCACGAGTGAACAGGGACGCGTCGCCCAGCAGGGCGTCGAGGATCAGCGTCTCGTACGCGTCCGGCGAGTCCACCGCGAACGAGGTCCCGTAGTCGAAGTCCATGTTGACGGTGCGGACGTCCAGGCCCAGGCCCGGCACCTTGGCCGCGAAGCGGAGCATGATGCCCTCGTCCGGCTGGATCCGCATGGCCAGGACGTTGGCCGCCGGGTCGCCGCTCGATTCGCGGAAGAGGGGCAGAGGGACTTCCTTGAACTGGATCGCGATCTCGGTCGCGCGCTTGGGCAGCCGCTTGCCGGCGCGCAGGTAGAACGGCACGCCGCTCCAGCGCCAGTCGTCGATCGTGAAACGACCGGCGACGTACGTCTCGGTCTCGGATTCGGGGTCGACTTCGGGCTCTTCGCGGTAACCGGCGGCCGCTGAGCCCTCGACCCAGCCGGCGCCGTATTGACCCCGCACGACGTCGTGGCGGACGTGCTCGAGATCCGGCGTCGTGATCGCCCGAAGGACCTGGAGCTTCTGATCGCGCAGCGCGTCGGCGTTGAACGAAGAGGGCGGCTCCATGGCGACCAGCGTGAGCAGCTGCAACAGGTGGTTCTGCAGGATGTCGCGGCTGGCGCCCGTCTCTTCGTAGAACGCGCCGCGGCTCTCCACGCCCAGCGACTCGGCCACGGTGATCTGGACATGGTCCACGTAGCTGCGGTTCCAGACCGGCTCGAAGATGCCGTTGCCGAAGCGGAAGACCATCAGGTTTCGGACGGTCTCCTTGCCCAGGTAATGGTCGATGCGATAGACCTGCGATTCACGGAAGACCTTCGCCAGCTCGTGGTTGAGGCGGCGGGCCGACTCGTAGTCCCGGCCGAAGGGCTTCTCGATGACGACCCTGCGCCAGCCGGCTCCTCGCAGCTCGTGGTCGAGCCCGACCCGACCCAGCTGCTGGACGATCTCGGTCACCTGGGACGGCTGCGTCGCCAGGTAGAACAGCCTGTTGCCGGCGGTGCCACGCTCGGCGTCCAGGGCGTCGAGCCGGTCGCTCAAGCGGTCGAAGCCTTCGTCGCCGCCGAAGTCCAGCTGCTGGTAGGTGATCCGCCTGGCCAGCTCCGACCAGGCGTCCTCGTCGATCGGCTGGACGCGCGAATTCGCCTCCACCGATGCGCGAACCTCGGCCGCGAACGCTTCGTTCGTGTAGGGCCGGCGGGCCACGGCGACCAGGCTGAATTCGGGCGGCAGCAGGTTCGTGCGCCACAGCTGGTAGATCGCGGGTATCACCTTGCGATGCGCAAGATCGCCGGTGGCGCCGAACAGGACGAAGCTGCACGGGTCCGGGACTCGCTCCAGGCGCAGCCCCCGCCGCAGCGGGTTCACGTCGGCGTCCGGACGGTTCCGGCGGCGCGCCGAGGATGCGGCCTCGCGCAGCTGGCGGGCGGTCCTGGCGGGCGGCGCCGGTGCCGGCGTGCGGGTCGGGCTCATCGGCCGGTCACGGGCTGGCGGCAGGAGTCGGAGCAGGGGAGCCCTGAAGCAGCGCGCATCATCGCCTTCACTCCGTCTTCACGGGGTGGCCGCCGAACTCGTTGCGAAGTGCGGCGAGCACCTTGGCCTGGTAGCTGTCGTCCTGGCGCGAGCGGAAGCGGTTGAGCAGGGCAAGAGTGATCACCGGCGCCGGGACGTCCTTGTCGATCGCCTCCTGCACCGTCCAGCGGCCCTCCCCGGAGTCGGCGACCCAGCCCCTGAGCTGCATCAGGTCCTGGTCCTGGGCGAATGCCGAGGCGGCCAGTTCGAGCAGCCACGAGCGGACGACCGAGCCGTGGTTCCACAGGTCGGCTATCGCGGCCAGGTCGAGCTTGAAGTCCGAAGCGTGAAGGATTTCGAAGCCCTCGGCGTAGGACTGCATCAGCCCGTATTCGATGCCGTTGTGGACCATCTTCACGTAATGCCCGGCTCCCGGCCCGCCGGCGTGCAGGTAGCCGCCCGCCGGCGCGAGCGAGCGGAAGATCGGTTCCAGGTGCTTCACCGGCTCGGGCTCGCCGCCGACCATCAGGCAGTAGCCGACCTGGAGGCCCCAGATCCCACCCGATACCCCGGCGTCAACGAATCTGAGTCCGTGCGCGGCCACCTTTGCGTGGCGCCGCACGGAGTCGTGGAAGTTGGAGTTGCCGCCGTCCACGATCGTGTCGCCGGGCTCGAGCAGCGTCAGCAGCTCGTCGATCATCGCCTCGGTCGCGTCGCCGGCCGGCACCATGACCCACACGGCCCGCGGCCGGGAGAGCCGGCCGACCATCTCCGCCAGGGAGAACGCACCGTCGACGCCCTCCGTCATGATCTCGCGGGTCTTCTCCGCGGTCCGGTTGTAGGCGACGACGTGGTGCTTGTCGAGCACAAGACGGCGGACCATGTTGGCGCCCATGCGGCCGAGGCCGATGAAGCCCAGGTCCATGCCGTCATGCCTCCTTGAGAGCGGCCGCCAGGGCGCGCTCGAGGGAGGCGATCCCGGCGTCGGGGTCCGACCCGAGGTTGATGCGAAGGACCGGCAGCTTGTGGTCTTGGAGCGTTCGGGCGTCGCCGATCGCCTGGGCGTCGATGAGCTGTCCGAAGGTGTACGCCTTGCCCGGGATCGCGCGATCGTCGGGGTGTCCCGCCACGAGCTGCAGGAACCAGCCGATCGGGGCGCCGCCCTTGTGCAGCTGGCCGGTGGAGTGCAGGAAGCGCGGCCCGTAGCCGACCGTCGTGGCTCGGTGGGTGGCGTCGCGCAGGAGCGTTCGAACGCGGGTCAGAGCCGCGTCGCGCTCGGGCGTCTGGGCGACGTATGCCTGGATGGAGGCGTAGCCGTTGGACAGGAGCGCGGCCAGCGCGGTCTTGAGCGCGGTCTGCAGAGCAGCTTCGTCGGCGACCCCGACGGCGTCTCCGTTCGACTCGGATGCGGCGCCGGTCTCGAAGGTGGCGATCACGGCGCGGGTGTTGGTCTTGGCTTCCTCGACGTTGGGCTGATCGAACGGGTCGATGCCGAGAACCACGCCGGCCAGGGCCGTCGCCACCTCCCAGCGCACGAATTCGGCGCCGATGTCCAGCTTCGAGTCGACGTCGATCTTGATGAGGGGATGGCCGGCCGCGGCCAGCTTCGCCAGGCGGGCATCGACGTCCGAGCCGATCGACTGGTCGGGACCGGCCGAACCCTTGAGCGCGATCCGGACGAAGACGCGGTCGTCGCCGTACGCGGCCGAGGCGCCGAGCGGTTCGCCGTCCACGGGGACGACGCCGACGCCGTGCTTGCCGGTGCTCTCGGCTATCAGCTGCTCGACCCACGGCCCGAAGGCGGACAGCTCGCGGTCGATGACGAAGGTCAGCTTGTCGCGTCCGTTCCTGGCCAGAACGCCCATGGCCAGGCCGAGGGCCAGCCCGGGGTTGCTCGCCGGGTCGGAGGCGCCGCAGGCCACGACCATCTCGCGGGCGCGCCGCAGCAGCTCGTCCAGGTCGATCCCGAGCAGCGCCCCGGGAACCAGGCCGACGTAGGTCAGGGCCGAGTAGCGCCCGCCGACGTCCGGCGGATTCAGGAACAGCTCCCGCAGCTGGTCGTGGTGGGGGATCGACTGCACGCTCTTCTGCGGGTCGCTGATCGCAACCATGAAGTCGCCGGGCTGCGTGGGGCGGCCCACGCCGGCCGATTCGAGGGCGGCCGCCACTCGTTCCCACTGATACGCCTGGAACGAGAGCGACTCGGCCGTGGTGCCGGACTTGGTCGAGACGATGAACAAGGTGCGTGTCGGCTCCAGATCGTCCAGGGTCGCGGCCACTGCCGCCGGGTCGGTCGAGTCGAGGACGCGGACCGGGATCGCGCCGGCGGCGGTGCCGAACACGTGGGCCAGGAGCGCGGGCGCGAGGCTGCTCCCGCCCATCCCGCCGAGGACGGCGGTGGTGAATCCCTCGTCGCGAGTGGCCTGCGCGAACGCGATCAGCTCGCCCGTTTCGTCGGCGAAATGGAACGGGGCTTCGAGCCAGCCGAGGCGTTGGGCGATCGCGCGCTGAACGATGTCGTCCGCCGACCAGACGGTCGGGTCGCGCCGGCCGACGGCTCGGTCGGCCCACTTCTCGCTCGTGGCTCGGGCGCGGGCTTCGGCGAGGGCCGCGTCGAGCGCGCCGTCGCCGGTGGTCAAGTCGAGGGCGAGCGATCCCTGAGCCTTCGATTCGGTCATTGCTGAAGCCTCATGACTGGTTCATGGGTTTGATGCGACGGCGAGCGGCGGAGGCCCGATCGACGCAGCTCATGTGGTTCGGTGGGCCGCTTCCAGGCGCGCGGCCTCCTGTTCGATGGCTCGGATCTTGGCCACGCGGCGGACGTGGCGGGGAGCGCCGCTGAACCTGGCCGCGAGGAAAGCGGTGGAGCAGGAAACCGCCGTCTCGATGCCGATCACCCTGGCACCGAGGGCCAGCACGTTCATGTCGTCGTGCTCGACGCCCTGACCGGCCGAGTAGTAGTCGTGGCACAACCCGGCCCGGATCCCCGGCATCTTGGAGGCGGCGATCGAGGCGCCGACGCCGCTGCCGCAGACCAGGATGCCCCGGTCGGCCTTGCCGGCCAGGATCGCCTCGGCCAGCGCCAGGCTGTAGTCCGGATAGTCGTCCTCGGGATTGCTGCCGTCGCCGCCGAGGTCTATCAACTCATGGCCCAGAGGCGCCAGCCGGATCAGGAGTTCGCTCTTGAGCTCGGCCCCGGCATGGTCGGCGGCGAGTGCGATGCGCATCGGTCGTCCTCTCAGTGCATGCCCAGGCCGGCGTCGGTCGCGATCGCGCGACCGTGGAGCCCTTCGCGAACGACCCTCCGACCCAGATCGATGACTCGCTCGGCTGTGATCCCGAAAGCCTCGAAGATGAGCTCTGCCGGGGCGGAAGCGCCGAAGCGGTCGATGCCCACGATCACGCCTTCGTCGCCCGCATAGCGTTCCCACCCGAACGAGCTCTCGGCCTCGATCGTGACACGCTTGCGGCTCCCGTGCGGCAGGATGGCCTCGCGGTAGGCCGCGTCCTGCGCCTCGAAACGTTCCCAGCAGGGCAGGCTCACGACGCGGCTTCGAATTCCTTCCTTCTCCAGCGCCTCGGCCGCGGCTACGGCCAGCTGCAACTCCGATCCCGTGCCGATCAGGATCAGGTCCGGCGTGGCGCTGTCGCCCGAAGCGTCGCGCAGGACGTAGCCGCCCTTCGCCACGCCTTCGCGGGCCTTCTCGGCCGTGCCGGCCAGGATCGGGAGCTTCTGGCGGGTCAGGATCAGGGCGGTCGGGCCCTCACACACGTCGATGGCGCAGGCCCACGCCGCGGCCGTCTCGTTGGCGTCGCCGGGCCGCATCACGTTCAAGTGCGGCATGGCGCGCAGGGCGGCCACGTGCTCGATCGGCTGGTGAGTGGGTCCGTCTTCTCCGAGGCCAATCGAGTCGTGGGTCCAGACGTACACCAGTCGCAGTTTCTGCAGGGCGGCGAGTCGGACCGAGCCGCGCATGTAGTCGCTGAAGGTCAGGAAGGTGGCCGCGTACGGTATGAAGGCGCCGTACAGGGCGATGCCGTTGACGATGCCGCCCATCGCGTGTTCGCGAACGCCGAAACGGATATTCCGTCCGCCCGGCTGCCCGGCCTCGAGGATGGCCGCGCCTTCGACGTCCGTCAGGTTCGACTCGGACAGGTCGGCGGCGCCGCCGAACAGCTCAGGCAGCGGACCGGCCAGGGCGTTGATTGCTTCCTGGCTGGCCTTGCGCGTCGCAGGGCCGTCGCCCACCGGATAGCTCTTCAGACCGCCGTCCCAACCGTCGGGGAGCTTGCCGGCAAGTCGCCGCTTCAGCTCGGCCGCCTCGGCCGGGTAGTCGGCGGCGTAGCGGGCCAGCGCCTCGTTCCACTCCGCGACGAGCTTCCGGCCGGCCGGCACGGCTTCGCGGTACAGGGCCAGCGCCTCGTCGGGGACGAAGAAGTGCTTGTCCGGGTCCCAGCCGTAGAACTCCTTGGCGCCCCTGACTTCGGGCTCCCCGAGCGGCGAGCCGTGGGCCTTCTGACTGTCATGTTTGGTCGGGGCGCCGTAGCCGATGTGCGTCCGGACCGCGATCAGGCTGGGGCGCTCATCGGCCCGCGCCGCCTCGATCGCGGCCCCGATGGCGGCCACGTCGTTGCCGTCCTCGACCCGCGCCGTGTGCCAGCCGTACGAATCGAAGCGTTCGAGGGTCCGATCGGAGAAGGCCAGGGCGGTGGGGCCGTCGAGCTGAATGTGGTTGTCGTCGTACAGGTAGATGAGCCGACCCAACTTCAGATGCCCCGCCAGTGAGGCGGCTTCTGCCGAGATCCCCTCTTGCAGGTCGCCGTCGGAGCAGATGGCATAGACGTAGTGGTCGATCAAGCTGTGCCCGGGCCGGTTGAACTCGGCCGCCAGCCTGAGCTGGGCGATGGCCATGCCCACGCCGTTGGCGAAGCCCTGGCCCAGAGGACCGGTCGTGGCCTCGACGCCCCCGGTATGCCCGTGCTCGGGATGGCCGGGCGTCAGAGAGCCCCACTGCCGGAATGATTCGAGGTCCTCGATCCTGAGGCCGTAGCCTGTCAGATACAGCAGCGAGTACAGCAGCATGCTGGCGTGGCCGGCGGACAGCAGGAAGCGGTCGCGGTTCGGCCAGGTCGGCTCGCTCGGTGAGTGGCGCAGGAAACGCGTCCAGAGCGTGTAGGCCATCGGCGCCATCCCCATCGGCGCGCCCGGATGGCCCGAATTGGCCTTCTGGACGGCGTCCATGGAGAGCGTCCGGATGGTGTCGATGGCCAGCTGATCCAGCGCTCCGGTCGTTTCCGTCATTCGAACTCGCTCCCGCTATGTCGTGCTGAGATCCCGGGCCGGCTGGGTGCCGCGTGCCCCGGTGGTCGGCGGCCTGCAGGGACCGGCGTGCGCGAGCCCGACCGGACCGGGTGCCGCGAGGTGGGCCCGACCGGTGGATGCGCCGCGGACCGTTCCGCTCCGGCCCATTGTCGACGTCATTCTACCGACCCGAGGCGCAGGAACTGCGCGCCGGGCCTGCCCGCTACCGCAATGCGAGCCGACCGCGCCGCGGCCCCCGGCTGAGGCCCTCGTCGGGCCGGTCGGTCGACGCGGCCGATTCCCCGATTTCATGCGTGTTCCTCATGGCGAAGAGGCTGGTACACTCGGCTTACCGGCCTGCCGCCACGGAGAGGTCGAGCCTGGTCGACCGTGGCAGGTTGCCGGTGGTCTCGAAATCAATGCCCACATCCGCGAGGAAGCAATGCGAATCTACGATGGCAGTCCTCGCCAGAACTACGAGGAAGTGCTGCGCTCGATCGGCGCCTTCCTCGACCAGCGAGGGATGAAGGAAGTTCTCCTGGTTGAGGCACCCGACGGTTTCGTGGTCCAGGGGATGGTGGTGGAGACGTCCAGCAGCGGAGCCTGGTCGGAGCACCTCGGCCAGCAGGCGAAAGAGACCTTCACCTTCCTGGATGACGACATCGCCCGTTTCATGGAAGAGGGCCACGCCAGGCGCGACAACCAGCAGCGCGCGGTCACCTGGGGGCAGGCGGGCTACTATGAGCAGGCGTTCCGGGTGGTCGGCCGGTATGTCGACGAGCAGAAGCCGCGCGACATCTTCTTTTTCGAGCAGGACGGCGCCTTTGTGCTTCGACTGCTGATGTGGACGCAGACCGGCAGCCGGCACGTGATCGCGGAGTTCACGCGCGAAGAGGTTGAGTCCCTGATTGCCG
>Ga0265316_10001413_pt1 | contig 25823 bp, 19 predicted proteins | sample 4522metaG_FD_202092 | JGI IMG/M metagenome (GOLD analysis project Ga0265316, IMG submission 202092) | Rhizosphere microbial communities from Carex aquatilis grown in University of Washington, Seatle, WA, United States - 4-5-22 metaG | ecosystem: Host-associated > Plants > Roots > Rhizosphere >... | reverse complement strand
GCGCGGCCATCTGACCGTCGTCCAGGCGACGCCAGCCTCCTGCCGCGCGAAACCCAGCTGACCGCCGATGGGTGCTATTCTCGAAAGCCGTGACTTTCCCGTGGACGCCATACTTCCATGATGCCTGTCCTGCGCGCACACCCCCGGCTTCCCGTCCGGTCCGAAGCCTTCCTTCTTTCCCCCTGCGCCATCATCTATCAGATCGAAATGCGCTGTCTTGCCTCATATGCCAGAATGCGGGGATGACGACGGAGCCCACGCGCCGTGAAGAACGTGGCCTAGGTCGACGCGCCCGCCGGGCGCCAGCCCGGATAGCGGGCGTTTTGCTTTGGTCCGGCTTTCTCCTTGCGGGTTGCACGCAGACCACAGCCAGCGGGGGAGTCGGGCAGGATGCGGCGGCCGGCACCTCGGGCGGTACTTGTCAGGGCGGCGGCGGATGCGCTGGCAGGAGCGATGCAAGCGTGGATGCTCCGGTGACCGGGACCGGGACCGGCGGAGGTGGCAAGACGAGCGTAGGCGGCGTGACCGCGGCGGTAGGTGGCACGACGAGTGAAGGAGGCGTGGTGGTGGGCGGCGTGACTGGTGTGGCAGGTTCCAACGGGACCGCAGGTTCGTTGGGCAAAGGCGGCAGCGGTCCGGCTGGCACAACTGGCACGAGCTGCGCGGGTTCAGGCGACTGCGGCGGCAGCGCCTCGACCCCCGACGCGGGCAGCAGCGGGCCCGATGCGCCTCTCGTCTGCACATTAGGTCCCACGGTTTCCGAGGATCCTTCTCTGCGCAGCCCGGCACCCCGTCCCGCCGCCGACTCCTCCATGTGTGGCAATGCCAACTGGACCGTGTCCGACGGTGTGTGCGCTCCTCAGTACTGCAGCGCCGACAATACTTCTTCGGATTGTAGCTCTTGCGGAGGTGCGGGCTCCTCTCAATGCACGTTGGCCAACAGCAAGGCCTGCGGCTCAGGCCAGTGGCCGGAAGTCCATTGTGTCAGCGACAACGAGTCCTGGCACTATTCCCGCTCCACCCATTTCGGGCTGACATCCGACGGGGCCTGCGACTTCGGCCTCTACGGTCTCTGCACGACGAACTACAGTGCCACCGGCCAGTTTGCCGACCAATGCCGCAGCTTCTGTACGGCACACCCGGATCTATGCAGCGATCCCGACGCCACCACGCTACGCGGGAACTTCGCGGCTCCCGACGGCGACTACTACACGCAATTCTGGCCCAGTCTTCCGGGTGACAACGACAACTACCTGAGCTGCGGCGAGTGCTTTCAACTGGCGCGTACGAAGAAGGACGGCACTGACTACCAGCCGGGGGAGACCGGCTACACGCCGCCCATCGTGCTTCAGATCATCGATTCCTGCCCCTGCTCGGCCAATCCCAAATGGTGCTGTGGTTCTGGGCGCGATCACTGCGGTGAGGTTTCGGATTTTGCGTACGGCTGTCCGCTCCCGCCTTCGACGAAGACATCGACAGTACCGCTCGACCACGACCCCCTGCCCAACGAGAGCCTGCACCTGGACCTTTCGGACATCGCCATGTCACGCCTGCAGACGGGTGACGCCACCAAGCCGATAGTCGACGGCGTGATTCCAACCCGTTACCGTCGCGTGCCTTGCCCGGTCAAGGGCAACATTCACATCCGTGTGCATAGTGGTGGGAGCGAGTACTATTTCGCGCTCAGCGTGGTCAATGTTTCCGGCTTTGGCGCGCTGGTCAGCGTCGAGGCCCAGTTGCCGTCCGGTACGTGGCTGTCGCTGATACGGGATCCCAACTACAAGACCTACCGGCCGCAAGAAAGAGGCGGCAGGTGGGCGCTTCCGCAAGGGGCAAAGGTCAGCCTTCCGGTGGCCCTGCGATTCACGGATGCATCGGGACGCTCATTGGTGTCGGAGCAAGCCATAACAGCCTGGCCTCCAATGGGCGCGACCGACTTTTTCTACTTCGACACCGGTGTACAGTTCTAGAGCCAACCGGCGGCGCGCGCGCCCAGCAAGAAGACCGCGCCCCACGCGCCGGCTGCCACGTCATCCATCATCACGCCCCAGCCTTCGGGTAGGCTCTCAGCGGCGTTCGCAGGCCATGGCTTGAATTGGTCAAACAGGCGGAATAGCACCACGCCGGCCACAATGCCGATCCAATTCGCCGGCGCCGCCAGCAGGGTGATAAGCACTCCGGCAACTTCGTCGATGCACACGATCTGTGGGTCTTTGATCCCCAGCTTGCGCACCACTTGATTGGACGCCCACACGCCCACAGCCGTGATCGCCGCGGCCGCGATTGCAACCGCCGGCAAACCGCCATAGTGAAGTAGTAGAAGATAGAAGGGAATCGCGCCTATTGTTCCTGCGGTTCCCGGTGCCTTGGGCACGCGGCCGCAGCCGAACCAGATGGCCAGAATGTATGCCACCCGATACTTCACGACTCTTCTCCCAGCATGTGACGAACCTCCACTGAGTATTTGCCTTGTTCGTGCACGACCAGCGGTGCCTCGGTGTGCGTCTGCGCGACCAGCGCCGAGCGGCGCGCCTCGAAGCAGAAGCGACTGGCGCGCGCGCGCGCCTGTGCCTGCACCATGCGCAGCCGGGCCATGGTCAGTCCCCTTGCGGTCAGGCCCGCACGCATTTCATCGAGACGGTCGGCCGGGTAGATCGCCGCCAGCCGACCATCTGGCCGCATGGCCGCATGGGCCACAATCAGCCACTCGGCCAAAGTGAGCGCGACCTCGTGGTGCGCCAGCGAGCGCTCTGCCTGCGGCGGCAACACACCTTGCCCTAAAGGCCGAAACGGCGGATTGCTCGCCACCAGATCGAAAGCCGCGGGCGGCACGATCCCCGCGTCGCGTACGTCGGCTGCCACGACGGCAAAGCGCGCGCCGAATTCATTCGCCTCAACTGATCGCGCCGCCAGGCCTGCCAGGCGCGGCTGAATCTCTACGCCCAGCCCGGTTGCCGCCGGATCGCGCGCCAGCAACAAGAAGGACAGCGCGCCCGTGCCGCAGCCAACGTCGAAAAAATGGCCGTAGGGCGCTTGGATGAAACCGGCCAGCAGCACGGGATCCAGACTGGATCGGAAACCGCGCACCGGCTGGATCAGCTTGACCCGGCCGCGCAGGAGCGTGTCGTGCGTGACGGCCTCCGACTCTGCTTCCGAGACGCGCGCGTCGTCGGCGAGGGTCATATCTTGGGCAGCACCGGCTCCTCGCCGGGATCGATGCGCGCCATCACCAAGCCGGTGGCCAGCTTGGGCTGGAAGTAGGTCGACTTCTGCGGCAGCACAAAGCCCGCCTCACATGCGTCGAGAACCTGGTCCACCTTGGTTGCGTTCATGAGAAACGCTGCTTGCACCTCGGACGCGGCGACCCGGCCGAGGGTTTCACGCAGATCGTGACTGTAGGTCAGGTTGGACTGCTTGGCCATGGCCTCGGACCCGATGCCGAGCAAAGGTTCCAGCACCAGGCCGTGCAACACGCTCACGTCCAGGCGAGCGAGCGTGGGCGGACCCAGGCGCGCGATGTCCGCATCTGGCCGCAGCTTGAGCCAGGTGGTCCCAGGTGCGCCAGCGCGTCGCAGACCGAATGCAACGGCCTTCTCGCCCTCGCGGAGCAGGCGCTGCTCGATCGCCACCGCGTCTTCCTCGTTGCCGGCAACGACCTCGAACCATGGGTGGCAGCGCTCGGCAAGGGAGGACAGCGTTTCGGCGGACAAGCCATGCACCATGCGGTGGGTGGGCAGGACCAGCAGGCCCGGATCCTCGGCGCGGGCAAAAAACATCACGCCCCAGTCGGCCAGCGAGTGGCCCATGGGGACACCGGCGGGCCGCATGTCGTCGCGAATGGCGAGCATGGTTTCATAGCGATGATGGCCGTCGGCGATCATGACACTGCGAGGGGCGAGCCCGCGCGCCACTGCGGCGATGACCGTCTCGTCGGTCACCGCCCACAGACGATGGCGGCAACCGTCCGGCGTGGTGGCGTCGACATCGGGCACCGCGATGCAGGCGCCGTCGAGCGCCGCCTCGATGGTGCCGGCAGGATCGCGATACAGGGAAAATACCTGGGAAAAGTGCGCGCGCGTGGCGCGAATCAGCTTGAACCGATCGACTTTCGGCCCCGACAGGGTGTGCTCGTGGGGAAGCACGATGCGCGCGGAGAATGGCGACAGCTCGATGAGCGAGATGAATCCTTTGCGAGTGTATTTCTGCGGGCCAGCCGCGCCTGTGAATGTGAATGTTTGTTCGTAGCGATACAGAGCCGGCTTCGCGTCCTGGCGCAAAGTTCCCTCGGCCAGCCACGCATCGAGCTGGGTGCGCGCGTTGTCGTAGCGGGTGTCGCCCTCGCCGCGCGGCAGATCCAGGTGCACGATGTTGCGCGGGTGGCGCGCCTCCAATTCTTTGCGCTGGGCTTCGTTGATGACGTCGTAGGGCGGGGCCAGCAGCGGCGCGAGGTCAGCAAATCGAGCCTGGTCAAAGCGGAGTGCGCGAAAGGGAGCGATGCGTGCCATGGGCGGACCAGTCTACCGAGATTCGTCGCCCGGTCACGTCGAAAGTCTGCTCCCGCTGGCGGTTGCTCTAAGGTGTAGTCACGCGGATCCGGGGCGCTCGGCCGAGCCTCGGGACTCATCGAGAAATACTGGAAACAGGCCCAAGTCGCGTTTCCATGATAGATGTATCTCGTGGCGTCTGACGCAAAGAACGCTGGTCCTCTGCCCGCGGAAAAGGCGGACCGAGAGGCGTTTGGCTGGAAGATGCTTTCGGTCGAGCTTGAGGGATGGGCGCCACTTGGCCCGCGAAAGGTGACCCTGGACCTCGCGGATCGAAGAACTGTTCTCATAGGTCGAAACGGAGCTGGCAAGTCAGCCCTGATCGAAGGAATTCTCCTGGGGCTTGATGACAGCGAGAGCGGTCCGCGCACTGGTCCACACCGATTCAAGGCGTTGTTTCAAGATCACACGGGCAGGCGCATCTTCTACGAACACTCTTGGGCGCCAGCAGTTTCTCGGGGTGCTTCCGGGCCCCAGATGCCTTTGAAGGGTCAGGAGGCCGGGCAAGAATGGGCAGAACGCTGTTGGTATGATGGGCAAGAAGACCAGCCGATATGGCAATTGAAGGACGGACAGGCACGCATCGGTGCCAAAGAAATCGAGGTTTCCAAGAACGGGAGCGTACCGGCTTCGGCGTTTGACGGGATCGATCCGTCCGCGATGGAGAATTCCGATCAACTTCAACCCTACCTGTTCTATTTGTACTGTTTGTACGCCAAGCGTGTCTACGCTGGAATTCCCCACGCGGTAGAGCCCAAAGATGGCCCTTTGGCTAGGACCGATAAGGTCTTTTTCTACAAAGACAAGAAGAAGACAGATACAGCAGAACAGACGCCAGTGGAGTGGGAAATCCTTGGAAAGAATCCGGCCAGATTCACAGGGATTTTTTCCGAGATCTTTGAATGGAAACGGACGGATTCGCCGACGTTCGCTGAATTCATAGCATTGGGACAGAAGATCGGCGCGTTTCAGGAGTTCGAGATTCCAATCCTTGGGCCACGGGACGGACCTTCGTTCGCTTCTATCGATGTTGACGGCGTCAATGTTGGTGCCGCCCCTGACGGCACGCTGCGATTGATGGAAATTCTACATGCAATGCTACGCATACAAGGCCGGTCAATTCTGCTTCTTGAAGAGCCAGAAACGGGCATTCATCCGGGCGCGCTAATCAAGCTGCTCAGCGTCTTGGAAGCATACGCAGAGGATCGCCAGTTCGTGATTTCGAGCCATTCCCCCGTTGTTTTCGGACAGGTCAAGCCGGAGGAACTGCGCATTGTCTATCGCCAGGATGGACAAACCCATGTTCGCAAGCTGGACGTCTCTGAACTGGATCGAGCTACCGCGTTCTTGAGCCAGGAGGGCACGCTCGACGAGTTCTTGCTTTCGGGCGCGATAGATGAATCGTAGGTTCGGCGTTATCACGGAGGACCAAACCGATGGTGACGTCGTCCGCGTTGTTATTCGCAGATTGTCGGGCGACCAGACTCCGGTCAAGGTCCGGAGTCAAAAAGGGTGTTCCAAGATCAAGGCCAAGGCGGCGAGGATCATCGTAGATCTGGTCGCAACGAATGATGTCTCAGACATCATTGTGGTTCAGGACTTGGATCGGAACCCCACGACGAAGCAGCTCAACGACGAAGGGCAGCTACGTCAACTTCTCTCGGACTCCTGTCAGGTCAGAAGTGCCGCGATTCGCAGACTCATCTGCATTCCCGTTGAGGAGCTGGAGGCCTGGTTTTGGTCGGATGAGGAGGTCGTGAAGACCGTTGGCCGCGGAAAGGGCAACGCCCATCCAGAGCCGCATAGAATCATGAGCCCAAAGGAGAAGCTGCAACGCCTGTCCTACGGCGAGAATGCGAAACCCCGCTACACCACTCAAGACAACCCCGATCTCGCCCGCAAACTGAATTTGGCGATTTGCGCCAAGCGCTGCCCATCGTTCAAGTCACTGGTGGATTTCGTCGCGTCTTCGGCATTGGCATCGCCATAGCCCGCCTGCTTCCAGATGCGTGCGAGATGGGCAGCCCGGCTACGTCCAAAGGAACTCTCGCCGCGCGAAGTACGCCACTAGAGCACCGAACGATTTGCCTCCCGTCGTGAAATCGCGGATTTGCGTCGCGTCCCTTCGTTGCTCCTCGGTCAAATACGTCGAGTATTCTCCCTCGTCGCGCCTCGGGCCGCTCGCAACTGCGCAATTTCACTCGGTCCGGCAAACCGTTCGGTGCTCTAGCCATCCATACCTTGCTCGTGAAAGAATCCCACCCTCTCAAGGAGGTTCCATGGGTCGAATCGCGAAGTCCCTCATGTTGCTCGTCGCCGGCGCTGGATGCGCGGCTCCGCGTGGGCCGGCCTGTCCAGCTTCAATTCCGGTTCCCGTGAGCCTTCAGCGCCTGCCCGAAGGCCTTGTCGTCCGCGTGGGTGACGGCTTCCTCAAACTCGAGGTCTGCGCGGACGACGTCGTCCGGGTTGCGTACGCCAAGGACCAGGCCTTCTTTGCCCGCAAGAGTCTGGCGGCGCAGCCAAAGCGCTGCGATGGCGCGCAGTTCGAGGTGACCGAGGCTGCGGGCGCGGCCACTCTTGCCACGTCGAAGCTGCGTGTCCGCGTCGATCTCGCCTCGGGGCGGGTGGCGTTCCTCGACCCCGCCGGAGCTCCGGTGCTTGAAGAGAAGGAGCGGACCATCATGGCCGCGACCGTCCAGGGCGAGGATACGCAGCACGTGCGACAAGAGTGGCTGCCCCATACCGATGAGGCGCTCTACGGCCTGGGCGAGAACCACCTCGGCCTGCTGAACCTAAAGGGATACGACCTCGACCTCTGGCAGCACAACGGCACCATTGTGATTCCCTTCCTGGTGTCGAGCCGCGGCTGGGGCATCCTGTGGGACAACACTTCCTTCACGCGATTCGGAGACCTGCGCGAGTTCGCGCCGATTCCACCCGAGCGCCTCTTCGACGCCAGCGGCAAGCGCGGCGGCCTCACCGGATCCTACTACCGCGGCGCGGATTTCAATCACCTGGTCGGCGAGCGCGTGGACCGCCGCATCGACATCGCGCTGTCGAGCAAAGAGAAGAAACCCAACCAGCTCATTTTCGCCGGCTTGCCCGAAGGCCCGGCCAGTGTGCGCTGGGCGGGCGAGGTCGAGCCGGACGTAACCGGCGACTACACCTTCCAGACCTTTTCGAACAACGGAATCAAACTCTGGGTCGACGATCGGCTGGTCATCAACCACTGGCGGCAAGGCTGGCTGCCCTGGAAGGACGTGGCCAAGGTGCAGCTCGAGGCCAAGCGCCGCTACAAGATCCGGCTCGAGTGGAACAAGGATCAAGGCATGGAGACGGTGCAACTACTGTGGAAAGCGCCGCTTGACATGGGACCCTCAGAGGATCCCATCACCCCCCGCGATGGTACGCGGCCAGCAAAGCTGGCCGCTCCCCACGCGACGAGCGCCCAGACGACTTCGCTCTGGTCCGAGGTCGGCGACGGCATCGACTACTACTTCGTCTACGGCCCCGAGCTGGACAAGGTCGTCGCGGGCTACCGGCGCATCACCGGTCAGGCGCCGATGATCCCGCGTTGGGCGCTCGGGCTCTGGCAAAGCCGGCAGCGCTACGAAACCGCGAAAGCGAGCCTCGATGTCGTGGATGGTTTCCGCTCGCGCGGCATTCCCTTCGACAACATCGTGCAGGACTGGTTCTACTGGAAAGAAGACACCTGGGGTTCGCATGAATTCGACAAGACCCGCTTTCCCGATCCGGATGGCTGGGTCCGCAAGATCCACGAGAAGCACGCCCGTCTCATGATCTCGGTGTGGGGCAAGTTCTATCCGGGCACGAAGAACTTCGAGGCCATGCGCTCGCATGGATTCCTTTACGGACTCAACTTGACCGAAGGTCTGCGCGATTGGGTCGGCGACGGAGGCTATCCGTACACCTTCTACGATGCCTTCAATCCCGAGGCGGGCAAGCTCTTCTGGTCGCAGATGGAACAGTCTCTGTTTCGCAAGAAAGTAGACGCCTGGTGGCTGGACGCGCCGGAGCCGGACCTTCTGCCCACGCCCACGCTCGACGGACAGCGAACCCACATGCACCCGACGGCGCTCGGCTCTGGTTCGCGCATGCTCAACGCGTATTCGCTTGTGAACAGCAAGACCGTGTACGAAGGGCAGCGGTCGGTGGCGCCGGATCAGCGAGTCTTTATCTTGACCCGCTCGGCGTTCGCGGGAAATCAGCACTATGGTGCGGCAGTCTGGTCGGGCGACATCACCTCGACCTGGACGGCGCTGCGACTGCAGATTCCCGCCGGACTTGGGATGTCGGTCTCGGGAATTCCCTATTGGACCATGGACATCGGCGGCTTCTCCGTTCCGGCGCGCTTCGCGGCCGAGCACCCCACCGCCGAGGATGCCGAGGAATGGCGTGAGCTGAACGCTCGCTGGTTCCAGTTCGGCACCTTCGTCCCGTTGCTGCGCGTCCACGGCGAGGCGCCGAAGCGAGAAATGTGGGAGCTCGGCGGCGAAAAGCACCCCGCCTACCAGGCCGAGCTGAAGTTCGACCGGATACGCTACCGCCTGCTTCCTTATATATATTCGCTTGCGGGCGCCGTCACACACGAGGGTGGAACCATCATGCGGCCTCTCGTCATGGACTTTCGCGCAGACGCAAAGGCGCGCGACGCGACCGACCAGTATCTCTTCGGGCCTGCGTTCCTGGTGAGCCCGGTAACCACCTACAAGGCTCGCAGTCGAGCGGTCTATCTGCCGAGCGCAACCAGTTGGTACGACTTCTGGACAGGTACAAACGTCACGGGTGGGCAGACCATCGACGTGCCCGCGCCGTACGACTCCATGCCCATTCACGTGAAGGCCGGTTCCATCATTCCGACTGGTCCCGAGATCGCGTACGCGGACGAAAAGCCCGCTGACCCGATCGTGCTCTGGATCTACGCAGGAGCCGATGGTCAGTTCACACTGTACGAAGACGACGGTGTCACCTACGGCTACGAGAAAGGAGCCTTTGCGCGCATCCCGATCCGCTGGAACGAGGCCGCTCGCACGCTCACCATCGCGAAGCGGGAGGGTTCGTTCGCCGGCATGCAGAAGGAACGCACGTTCGATGTCGTCTTGGTATCGAAAGCGAAACCGGTCGGCTTCTCGTTTGCGCCAAAGGCGGACAAGAGCGTTCGCTACGACGGCGCCGCTGTGGAGCTGAAGCTGTAAGGAGTCTGCTTTCCGCTCGGGATTCGCCGGCCAGATGCGCGATCCGGAGTCACCACAGAGAGCACATAGGCCACAGAGGTCAGAAGGAAAGGGTTTCGGATCCGGCTCCGAACCCTTCTTTCCTTCCCATTCGTCTCTGTGCTCTCTGTGCTCTCTATGGTGAAACTCCGGGACGGACTCGCAGAACACGTTGTGGCTAGCACTCATGTCCGCTCGCTGGGCGGCCGCGAATCTGCTACAACAAGCCGCGCGGAGCGGATAGGATTTTCCCCAAAAAATGAGGAAGAAGAACCCGATGTCATATCGTATTGCTCATCCAGGAACGTCGGTCGTCGGCGGGGCGTTCATGCTCTGCGGGTTGGTCTGGTTCGGGTGTGCGGTTACCCAGATGGGCGCCACCGCTGCGGACCTTGCGCGGGCGCAGGACCAGGCCGCACCAGGCGCGACCACGTACGCGGCTGCGTGTGCCAAGTGCCACGGCCAGCGCGGTGAAGGACTCGCAAGCGCGCCGGCGCTCATGGGGCCAGGCGCCCTGCCCGAGTACCCGCGCAATAGCGGAGGCTCGGGCGACCCGGGGTTCATCGACGGACAGCAGCTACAGATCGAGGCGCAGGCGCGACCGGCGGGCGCAGCGTGGCGCGACCCCTTCCGGAACGCCCAGGATGTGTACAATTTTGCGAGCACACACATGCCCAAGCAACACGGGGGTGAGCTCAAGCAGGGCGAGTACTGGGCCGTGGTGAACTTCCTGTTCGCGGCCCAGGGGGTGAGCCTGCCGGCGGGCGGCGTCGGCCCTGCGAATGCGAGTTCGATCCCGATTCCCAAGCGGTGAGGCGACGCAGCGGCGAAGTTCGGCTCGCCAATAGTTAACCGGGTTCCCGAATTCATTGATCCGGCGCCGAACTCTCGTGCTACTGTGCTCGATGCCAAGCCGTGACGCAAAGCGCATTAACATTGCTGCCCTTGAGCCATGAGTTCGTCTGTCGTGGTATCCGATCCACACGGCTGGCCCGAGAAGCCCACCTTCTGATTGAGGCTTGATGGTGCGTCTGCAATACCGTTGCGCGTCCCTGGTGCAGATCGCACTGCTTTTCGCGGCTGGTGCGGCGCGAGCCGAAGACACTGCCTCCGCCGCGTCCCTCACGCCCGCCGCGCCGGCTGATTCCTTGCCGGGATCCCCAATCCCGCCCGGCATAGGATTAGCGCCCGAGGCGCCGCCCGTGGGCCCCGCGCCAGGTGGAAGGGCTCCTTCATTCGGCGCGCCCAACCCGCCGAGCGCGTCGTCGTTTCGTTTAGACGGCCGATTGTTCGGGTGGCAGGCCGTCGGGATTGGAAGGAAACCAGGCACTGCGCCGGATGGCTATTCCGGAACTGCGCTGCACATGCCGGCGCTTTCCGCGGGCAAGAACGCATTCTGGCCTGGCGCAGGCGCCAACTTGAGTTTGACATACGGCAACGCCCTTGTGACCGCCTACGCAAGCTACTTCGTGAACCTCAAGAACACGGAGTACCAGGGCTACGAGAACGCATTTAGAGGGCCTGGCTTCGGCACGGCCTGGATTCTGATCACGCCCCAGCCCATCGGAACACTGCGCTTGCAGTTTCGCATGGGCGCGTTCAGTGAGGTCGCCGCCGGACCTGGCCAGTGGGGGTGGGGCATCTACGGGCCCCTGCTCGCAGTGCGCGGCTACGGCGAGGCGATATATGGGGATTGGGACATGACGCCCGATTTGCATCTTACCTTCATTCACGGGCTGGCCATTGTTCCTGGCGTGCCCGAGAGCTTCCCCCGCGGCGACTACTTCGCCTGGATCGAGACGGGCACATCGAGCTACGTGCACCACGCTCACGTCGGACTCACTTACAAGAATCAGTACACCCTCAAGTTGCACTACGCCTCCGACTACGGGACGGACGAGCGCACGTACCTCAACACTGCCCTGTACGAGCTTCCCAGGGACGGTCGGATGGACACCTTTCTCGCCGAGACGCGCTGGACAAGCTACCCCTGGGGACAAATCGGGTTGAGTGGCGGACTCTACAATTTCGCGCACGCTGCCTCAGTCGGCGACGGCATCTGGTGGGGCATCGACTGGACGCAGGGCGCCCGTGAGATGATCGGCAAGTTCATCGGGTCGGGCAGCCACGGAAACGGCAAAGTTGCCGTGATCAGCGCCGAGTACGATTTCAGCGTGGCGCCCATCCTGTGGGCCCCGCGCAGCTTCTCCGGCCAGGCCCCGGACCTGCGCGTCGCCGTTGCGGCATTGCTGCACTTCACGGTTGCGACCGACGACCCACTCTACAAGAAGGCAAGCGGGTACTACCTGGGGCTCGAGACCGAGTATCGGATGACGTCGTTGTTCAGCGTGATGTTCAAGAGCTACGGCGAAAGCCGCGACAGCAACTTCGGACGCTACAGCGTCTACAGTGTCAATCCCGGCATCGCGTTCCACTCCGACTGGTGGAGCACGGACCGCATAGAACTGTACTACAGCCGGCGCTTCTACAGCACCGCCGCAGACCCCAACTCCGCCCAGCCGCTCGACCATCACATGGTCGCGCTCGGGGGCTACATCACCTTCTGAACCGAAAGCGCTCGACGATGCAAACCCTATCCTCTGCACATCGACACGGCTGGAACTCGATTTCACGAATCATCCTGGCTTTGCTCGCCATGCCCTCCCTGGCGATGGCCGCGGACGATGGGCTTCCGAGACTTGGGCTCTCGCCGGGCGAGCCGCAAGTACGCAGCGCGACCCCTTCGATTCCGTTCGGCATCAATCCGGCCGAGTCCAAGGAGTTCGTGCTCGATTTCCACGGTTACCTGCTCTTGCCCGCCACCCTCGGTGTGCATAATCGCCCGGTTACGCAACGTACGGACCTTATCAACCCTACCCTCCCCAACGGGGATCCCAACTATGACTATACGGGGGGGGGCACGGTCCTCCATGCGCCGCCGCTCATGGCGCAGGACCTCCGCAGTTTCGAGTACACGGGCGCGGTGCCGACCCCCTGGGGGCAGCTCAACTTCATCTACGGTAACAAGACCGTCTCAGGCACGGTCATCATGGCGGCTTCGACCTTCAGCGATGCGGCTGGCTACTACAACATCCCCGCACAGTTGGGCGTGAACGATGCGTTCATCACGGTGAATGCGACCAAGTACTTCGGCTTCCCCTTGCAACTGTACGTCGGCGCCTATACCGGCCGATACGGTGCGATGGGGGCGTACGATGCTGGGCGCTACGCCACGCCGCTCATCGCGCGCACGAACAGCATCGGCGAGACCATCACAACGGGCTACAAGATCGGCGAGTTCTTTCTCGTGCTGGAGGAGGGGCTCGGCGGCCAGCTCGGACGGCCGCCCATCGGCCTGATTCCGGCCGGGTGGAACGACTTCGCAGACGCCAACGTGGGCGCGACCTTTGTCGGCCATGTACATCTTGGCCTCGCCTATGGTGGACTCGGCCGGCTCGGTCTTCACTACCTTGCGGCTTGGACCCAGGACGATCAGGTCGCCTCAGGTCTGGTCCCGAATGGACAGATCACGGTGCTGGGTGCCGACGCCCAGGTCACCGCAGGACGCTATGGTCATCTCTACGTCGGCGTGGCGCACACCCAGGCCAAGGACGCGGCGACGGTCTCGGGTGCGATCGAAATACTGAACGCACGCGGAGGGCCTGAACTCATCGCGCAGTACCTCGGCCCGAACAGCAATGGCAACGGCTCGCTAACCACCTTCGGTGCGCAGTACGATCTCAGCGTCGCGCGGCTGGTCTTCGGCCAACTGTACACGGGCATGAGCCCGGACGTCCTGGTCAGCCTGTTCACCGTCGGAACGTCGGTGAGCAGCGACGACAAGGACTACAACGGCGTATTCAAGGTGAAGCTGGGCGGCGAGGCTACGTACTTGATGAAGTCATGGCTGGGAGTATCCGAACGGTTCGATCACGTTCGCCTTCACGGCGCCGACTCGAAGCAAGCCTTCTCCATCATGACGACCCGCTTGCTATTCCACACGGGCTGGAGGAGCCGTGATGAGTTCGCATTGCACTATTCCTACTTCCAGAGCGGCAGCGGTATCGTCGCCAAGACGGGGTTTCCTCCTGGATCCGGTCCTGACGCAAACCCGGACCGTCACGTCTTCACCTTGTCCGGCACCTTCTGGTGGTAGCCTCACTGCCATGATCCTCAAGCGCATATCGAGAGCCCAGCTACTACGATTGGCTGGGCCGGCCTGCGTGCTGCTCCTTGGTCTAGGCGGAGCGGTCGGGTGCAGCGCATACCCTACCTTCAAGGACGAGCCCATCAACTGCTCGGCCGATTCCGACTATGAGTTCGACCCCAACCCTGTGTCGACGGACATGCGGTGCGACCGTGACTCCACCCCTGATTCCGGCCAGAACGCCCCGACCGTAAATCTGATCGAGGGCGGGGGGCGGTGCGGCAGCACCCAGGCCCTGGAGATTACTTTGGTACACAACAATGATTGGGGGGCCCACTGTCCATTCACCAGCTTCATCATAAACCACGGCACGTCTGACGCAGGAGCCACGATCTCCCTCCCGCGTGACGAGTCGGCCTGGGAGGGGCTGTCGTTCTGGGCGCGCGCTCCTGGCAACGTGAGCAAGGGCTTCACGGTCTACCTCGACGACGCGAACACAACGGTGATGGACCCCAACAGCACGCCAGGTGGTCACGACAAGATCTACAACGCCGCCGACGGAGGACTCGGGGGTTCGACGATCAACGCGGCGACGGATCCTGCCACAGGGCAGGTCATTTCGGGTGCCGCTATTGCTTCGCGGCAGCCTGACGAGACCGGAAACAACAAGGGCAACAGCTACTACGTTGTCATGCTCGTGACAAGCGAATGGGTTTTCTACACCATCCCGTGGAACCGATTCACGCAGCAACCATACCCGAATCGGGTTCCCAATTCGATCTTGACCGAAACTGGGAACGTGCCCGGAACGGCGCTCCTGACCAACAAGCTCTATGGTCTCAACATTGGGCCTCCGAAGGAGGCGCCGTTTGATCTCTGGCTCGACCAGGTGAACTTCTACCGCAAGAAGGGGCACGGGCCGGGTGCGGATGCGGGACTCGATGCACCGGCAGCGGTCGCGGGACTCGATGCACCGGCGGCAGGTGCGGATGCAGAACTCGATGCATCGGAGGCGGGTGTGGATGCAGAATCCGATGCATCGGAGGATTGAGACGGCAGTGGAGCAGCTTTTCGGAAAACGAAGGGAGCCATATCAATGAACAGGTGTCTTCGAGTTGCATACCCATGGCTCGCCGTCCTCGCTTCGGCGAGTACAGCCGGTTGTCTCTGCCCACCTTGTCCCGGGGCCGGCGTAGCCCCGCCGCCGGCGACGGCGGCTGCTTCAAGTGCAACTAGCGCCGCCCCGGCAGCATCTGCTACCGCTCCGGTCGCGTCCGCGGCAGTAGGCAGTCGGCTCGCCATCTGGGACGGCGACGGTACGGGAGGAGGCGCGCAGGGGTGGGCTTCTTGCGACAAGAAGCCCGAGTGCAACACCAAGCTCGGACCGGATTCGGGCAGCGGCGTGAATGGCAGCAATGCCCTCAAGTTTCACGCCGAGGGACCAGGGTGGCTCGGCATGGGCTGGAACTTGTTCGGGTGGTACCCGGAGACCGCCGGGATCGACATCAGTCCGTACAGCCATCTGACCTTCCAGATCCGCGTGGATGCGAAGTCCGCCGAGGCTGCGCCGGACTATTTCGGTTTGTCGCTTGGAACCAGCAACCCGAACAAGAAGGACAGCGCCGACCTGCCCATCGACAAGTTTGTAAAGGCGTTCGCGGACGGGAAATGGCACAAGGTCGAAATCCCCATCTCCGCGTTGACCAAGGGGGCCGGCGCCCAGTTCGATCTGAAGTCGTTCTGGGAGTTCCGGCTGCACACTTGGACCGGGACGCCGAAGAATTTCGATATCTACATCGACGACATTGCCGCTGAAAAGCAGTAGCGGCAACTCGTTCACTACAGCCACGTGAGTTCATCTTGTTCGCCCATGCTCGCCATCAAGCTTGCGGCTGTTGCCGCGTGGCTTGGCAGTGGCGTGGCATGTGTCGATAGCAGCCACCCATCCGGACCGACCTGCGCAGTACCGGCGCCCGTACCGTATTCGGGCGATGCAGTGATTCCTTCAACCGACACGGCTGCTCCCGGGCCGTATGCGTGGAAGAACGTCGTCATCAAGGGTGGGGGCTTCGTCACCGGCATCATCATGAGTCCCGTGCTTCCGGGGCTGGTCTTCGCCCGCACCGATGTCGGAGGCGCCTACCGTTACGACCCGGCCGGGCGGCGCTGGATGGCCATCACGGATTGGGTCGGGCACAACGATTCCAACCTCCTCGGGATCGAGAGCATCGCCGCCGATCCGGTAGATCCCAACCGGGTCTACCTGGCCGCCGGGATGTACCTCACGGCCGGCAACGGCGCGATTCTGAGTTCGACTGACATGGGACAGACATGGGCGCGCAACAGCATCTCTGCGCCCATGGGCGGAAACGCGGATGGTCGTTCCATGGGCGAGCGGCTCGCCATCGATCCCAATCTGACCAGCATCTTGTACTTTGGCTCGCGCACCGCAGGGTTGTGGACGAGCACGGACTTTGCGCAGACATGGACCAAAGTCGGTGGTTTTCCAAAAACTTCCGCGGGTACGGAATACGGCCTGACGTTCGTGGTCTTCGATCCAAGCAGCGGCTCGCCGGGTAGCCCCACGCAGGCGATCTACATCGGGGTCCAAGGGAGCACCGGGACCGGGCTCTATCGCACGACCGACGCAGGGGTAACCTGGCAAGAGGTCGCCGGACAGCCGACCGGACAGCCGACCGGGCTGACGCCCCATCATGCCGTGCCGGACAGATGCGGCAACCTCTACCTCGCGTACAACAACGGGCCGGGCCCGAACAGCATCACGAGTGGCGCTATTTGGCAATACAGCATGACTGGCGGCGACTGGACCAACGTGATGGCGCTCACCCATGGCTACGGCCTCGGCGGAATTGCAGCCGACGCTGCCAATCCGGGAACGTTCATCCTTACGACGATCGACGGCTGGGGGGCCGACGAGATCTACCGCACCACCAACGGCGGGCAGAGCATTCCAACCTGGGCGCGGATCGGGTCGGCGGCGACGCGCGATGTGGCGGGCGCGGCCTGGGTCTTGGGGCACCCACCCAAGTTGGGGACGCCGGGATGGATGGGCGACGTCGAGATCGATCCCTTCGATCCGGCGCACGCTCTCTACATCACGGGAGGAGGCATCTGGTCGAGCGACGACGTCACGGATGCCGACAAGGGAATTTCGACTCATTGGACCTTCGACGACGATGGTTTGGAAGAAACCGTGGTGTCCGACCTCGCCAGCCCTCCAACTGGCGCGCCCCTATTGAGCGCGGTAGGCGACATCTCCGGTTTCCGCCATGACGACCTCGACGTTTCTCCCCCTGGCGGCATGTTCGACGGCTTCGTGAACACGACGAGCCTCGATTTTGCCGAGGCCGCCCCGGACATTTTCGCGCGGGTGGGATCGAATGGCGGCTCCTACTCCACGGACGGGGGCACGACGTGGACCCCATTTGTCACGGTGCCCGCAGCAAGCCAGGGCTCTGGATCGATCGCGGTTTCGGCAGACGGGACGACGTTCCTTTGGGCTCCTCAGGTTCCTCGGGGGGCCACGACCAAGCCCTTGCCCTCACTGTCGCGAGACCACGGCGCCACGTGGACCGCAGTGGGGCCTGCCGCCGGCGCGCCTGCCCCGGGCGCGCAGGTGGCCGCCGACCGAGTTAATCCCTCAAAGTTCTACGCTAGCGACGGGACCGGGATGTACGTGAGCATTGACGGCGGCGCGAACTTCGTTCTGAGCCCCGCGTCCCCGTCCGGGCGGCCGCGCCCCGTGTTCGGAATCGAGGGTGATGTTTGGGTTGCGGCGAATTCCGGCCTGTTTCATTCGCAGGACTCGGCAGCGACATTTGCGCGAGTCGGAGGACCCGATTCCTCTCCATACCAGCAGGTGGGCTTTGGCATGGCGGCGCCGGGGCAGAGTTATCCGGCGGTGTACCTCGCCGGCTCGGTGGCTGGTGTCTGGGGCACGTATCGTTCCGATGATGTCGGGGTTACCTGGCAGCGCATCGATGATCCGCAGCATCAGTTCGGGTGGATCCACTGCTTGACCGGCGACCAGCGCCAGTACGGCCGTGTCTATCTCGGCACAGGCGGCAGAGGGATCCTCTACGGCGACCCGCGATAGGGAAACTCACATAGGAGAAGGAGCAAGGAAAATGGCCAAGACTTCCTGGGCGATGTCGTTTGCGGTGATCCTGTCGGCTTTGGCGCAGCATGGTTGCAAGATTTGCTCTTGCGCCGAGCGACCGGGAGCGCAGGTGCCGGGCGCGGCGGCCATCGCGGCGACTCCGGCAGCGCAAGCGGCCGAGAGCGGCGGGAACGTGGCGTACAATTGGAAGAACGTCGTCATCCTCGGCGGCGGCTTCGTCAGCGGCGTAATCTTCAGTCCCGTCGAGAAGGATCTCATTTACGCCCGTACCGACGTGGGCGGCGCGTACCGCTGGAACCAGGCGGACAAGAGCTGGATTGCCATCACCGACGAATTCGGGCGCGATGCGAACTCCGGCATCGAAAGCCTTGCCGCCGATCCGGTCGACGGCAACAAGGTGTATTTGGCCGCAGGAACGTACACGGGATCGTGGGCAGGCAACGGCTATATCCTGCGTTCCAGCGATCGCGGCAATACCTGGCAGAAGACCGACATGCCCTTCAAGATGGGCGGCAACGAGGATGGCCGGTCGAACGGCGAACGCCTCGCCATCGATCCCAATCTGACCAGCGTTCTTTTCTTCGGGTCGCGCAAGAACGGGCTGTGGAAGAGCACGGACTCGGGCGCAGGCTGGGACAAGGTCAGCAGCTTTACGGCCTCTGACAGTGGCAACGGAACCGGCATCCCCATCGTCTTCTTCGACAAGTCTAGCGGAGCCAAGGGCAAGCCGACCCCAACCATCTACGCCAGCGTCGCCAACAAGGACGGCAGCCTGTATCGCAGTACCGACGCTGGCGACACGTGGAAGCTGGTGCCCAAGCAGCCCATGAGCGTGATGGCCACTCACGCCGAGTTCGACTCGGCCGGCGTTCTGTACATCAGCTGCGGAGATGTTACGGGCCCGAACAATATGATGGAGGGCGCAGTCTGGAAATACGAGCCCAAGTCGGAGAAGTTCACCAACATCACGCCCGTCGCCCCGAAGAAGGACGACACCTTCGGCTATGGCGGGCTGTCGGTGGATGCCGCGCACCCCGGGACCGTCATGGTCAGCACCATCGACCGCTGGACCCACGGCGACGAGGTCTACCGGACCATCGACGGTGGCAAGACCTGGAAGCCACTTTTTACCAAGGTCGTGCGCGACGACGCCGGCGCGAAGTACCTTTATTGGCACAAGCCCAATGACCCGATTGGCAGGGGCTGGATGGGCGACATCGACATCGACCCCTTCAATCCGGGCCGGGTCATGTATGTGACGGGGCAAGGGATCTGGGGGACTGAGGACGCGACCGCTTCGGATTCGGACAATCCCACGCACTGGACGTTCATCGACCGCGGGCTTGAAGAAACGGTTGTCTCGGGCCTGGTCAGCCCACCCTCTGGGCCTCCCTTGCTCAGCGCTGTCGGCGATCTGTGCGGATTCCGCCACGACGATCTGAACCAGCCCTCGGCCGACGGGATGTTCGACAATCCGCTGTGCGGCTCGGCCACCAGCATCGATGTCGCCTGGGGCAAGCCCGAGATCGTCGTGCGGGCCGGCTGGCACGACAAGGGGCTGTGGGGCGCCTACTCTCTCGATGCCGGCAAGAGCTGGGCGCCATTCGCATCCATGCCCAAGGGCAAGGGTGCGGGATCGATCGTCGCCTCCGCGGATGGCGCGGCCTTGCTGTGGGCGCCCAAGGACGGACCCGTCTCCTACTCAAAGGACCGGGGCGCGACCTGGGCCCGCGCGGACGGGCTTTCCGAGTCGGCAGAGCCGGATCCCGATTGGGCTCCGGTTCATCTCCGGCCGGCCGCGGACCGTGTGAACCCCAACAAGTTCTACGTGCTCGACGCAAAAGGCGGGCAGGCCTACACCAGCACGGACGGCGGAGCCCACTTCACCCCATCGCCGGGCGGGCTACCAAGTCTCCCCGACTACCAGCTTCATTCGGCTTCGGCGCAGGCCGTGCCCGGTATCGAGGGCGACGTGTGGCTCACCAACTTCAAGGAGCTCAATCACTCGACCGATTCGGGAAAGACCTACGTGGTCATCGACGGCGTGACCGAGGCCAATCAGATCGGCTTTGGCAAGCCGGCGGAGGGCAAGAAGTATCCGGCCCTGTATCTCATGGGCAAGGTTAATGACAAGGCGGGCTTCTACCGCTCCGACGACGCCGGTGTCACCTGGGTGAGGATCAACGACGACAAGCACCAGTTCGGCTTCTGCGGCGTCATCATCGGCGACCCGCGCGCGTACGGCCGGGTCTACGTGGGGACCGGCGGTCGCGGCATCCTGGTCGGCGAGCCGAAGTAGCGGACGCCGCCGGCGCAGATTACCAAACGATGCGCACGCCCACGCTAGGGGCAAAGGACGAGATTTTCGGGTCAAGGGTCACCAGCGGCAAACCGAAAACAGCGGCGCTGGCCAGAATGTGGCGGTCGCAGGGATCGCGATGGTCCCATTCGAACGCAGCGGCAGCCCAGGCGATGGGCGCAGTGACGGGAAGCACGGTAAAGCCGAGAGCAAACCTTTCCAGCCAGTCGGCTGGAAAGGCCGTGGTGGAAAGTCGTCCCTGCCGAAGAAGGCGTGCGGTCTCGCTCAAAGTGACGTCCGATATGTAGAGATCGGCAGGCGCGGCACCGCCCAGCGCATTCCGCACAGACGCGCTCAATCGCGCGGGCTCTATCTCAAGCCAAATCGCCGCATGCGTGTCGAGAAGGCAGCCCAGCTTCGGGCGCATGGCTCGCTCATTGCCCCCAGTCTCCCAGCGGAATGACAGGAGCTGCCGGATCATAATCGGAAGCAAGGCGCGCAGTGCCGGCGAGAGCTCGCATGGTCACGTCAGGAGGCACACGCCGCAACTCATGCTCAATCGCCTGCCGGGCAAATTGCGATGGTCTCTGCTTGCTGCGACGGGCAGCGGCGCGCACCTTCTTGTAGAGCGGCGCAGGCAAATGTATGGACAGCGTGGGCATACCTATAGATTTCTATAGAGACGTCCAACTGTCAAGCGCTCAGCCAGCAATCCCGAGCGGCGAGAAGTAGGCGAAGATGAGCACGATGACGATGAGGATCGCCAACGAGAGCACAAGGTCTCGACTGTTCCAGCTGGCGCGCGATTGCGCCTTGTCCGCTGCCACAGTTGTTCCGTAGGTCAGACCGTTGAGCTGGGCCGCGGACGGCTTCTCGGTGAGAAGGCTTACGACGATCATTACGAAAATGGAGAATATGAACAGCAGGATGCAGAAGTAGAGAAAGTTGATCGTCGCGAAGGCATACAGGACTCCGCTCAACGAGTGCCGGAAGAGCTCGAGAACGATGCGCAGGATGCCGACAACGAAGCCTGACACCATGGCTGTCAGTGCCCCCTTGCCATTGATGCGCGGGACGAAGACACCCAGCAAGAAGACAGCAGCAATGGGCGGGGCCAGATAGGACTGAACGCTCTGCAGATACTGGTAGAGCGTGTCGGAGATCCCCTTCATCACAGGAATCCACAGCGTGCCGAGAAGAACCACCGATGCTGTGGCGATGCGCCCGACCTTGACCAGCTCCTTCTCCGTCGAGTGCGGCTTGATCTTCTGATAGATGTCCAGCGTGAACAGGGTCGAGCAGGCATTGTAGACGGAAGCGAGCGAGCTCATGAGCGCGGCCAAAATGCCGCCTGCGAGCAAACCGCGCAGGCCGACCGGCAACAGAGTTTTCACCAAGGTCGGGAATGCCTGATCGGACTGGGGAAGCTGAATCTTGCCCGAACGAGACAGCGCATACGCCATCAGTCCGGGAATCAGGAAGACGAAGAAGGGCAGCATCTTTAGGTAGGCCGCGAAGATGGTTCCCCGCCGGGCTTGCTGCTCGTTGCGAGCCGCCAGGCAGCGCTGAACGATGTGCTGATCGGTGCACCAATACCAGATGCCGACAATGGGAGAGGCAAACAGGAGCCCCAGCCACGGGAAGTCGGGATTGGAAAGCGGCAGGAACATGTTCAGGTGATCCTTGGGCACGGAATGCACGAGGTTGCTCCAGCCGCCGATTTCAATGAAACCCGATATGGTCAGGATGATTGAGCCGCCCAGCAGAACGATGGCTTGCAAAGCCTCGGTGTACATGACCGCATGAAGGCCGCCGAAGACCGTGTAGGCCCCGGTCACGGCGATCAGCACGATCGCCCCCGTCCAGAAGTCGACGCCCAGGAAGGAGTTGAACACGACCGCGCCGGCGTAGATGGTCACGGAAGCCTTGGCGATGACGTAACTGAGCAGTTGCACGATGGAGAGCAGCCAACGCGTCTTGTTGTTGTATCTGCGCTCCAGGAATTCCGGCATGGTGAAGACCTTACTGCGCATATAGAAGGGAACGAATACCCATCCCAGCGTGAGCACGATCCAGGAATGCAGCTCGTAGTGCCCCATGGCCAGGCCGGACTTCGCGCCGGTGCCGGCAAGCCCGACGATGTGCTCGGAACCGACATTCGATGCGAGGATGGAAGCCCCGATGACAAACCAGCCCAGATTTCTGTTGGCCAGGAAGTAGTCGGAGGGCGAGTCCTTCTTCCGCCTGATCGACCAGACGGAAATGCCTCCGATCAGAATGAAGTAGATGCCGACAGTAATCCAGTCAACCAGGCCAAGAATTGCCATTCGAGTTCCTTTCGACCGGCACGATACCTGTCCTTCGCGAAGTTGTCACGAGGCTCGGGCCGGACTGCAGCGCCACGCCTGTCCCTTGTAGGCCGATAGGCGCAATGTTACATTGCTCCCGTGTCCTTGCACTCCTGCGGGTGCCGCCATTTGTCCTAGGTGATCAGATGGAGCGAGTGGATTGACATGAGCCCTTCCAAGCTCACCTAGTCGATCGCGTTGGCGGTCTTGCTCGGCAGTTCGTGTGACCACCAGAGCAGTGCCAGCGGCGGCAAGGGCGGTGCCGGCGGGATAATTGCGGGAACCGGCGGCAGCGCGAATACCTCGGGCGGCGGCGGATCTGTGGGCTGGCCGACGCCAGGCCCTCCATACGGGAGGTGTGTCATTTGCGGGGAAGGTCTGCTGGACCCAGGAGAAGCATGTGACGATGGCAATACCTCGATTGGCGATGGTTGCAATAGCATCTGCCAGGTCGAGGCGAACTGGGAATGCACCGGTAAGAGTTACTGTGTGAAAGTCTTCTTCTGCGGTGACGGAATTGTGACTTCCGACGAAATCTGCGACGACCACAATGTCAGCGACGGCGATGGATGTTCCGCCGACTGCCAACGGATCGAGGCCGGCTGGCAGTGTCCCGTGCCAGGCAGGTCTTGCAGACCAATCGAGAATTCCGCCCCGTCAGTCGACGCAGGAGCGACCTGCGGCGGAGGCGAGCTATGCCAGCCCGTCTGCGGGAATGGCATTATCGAGGCGAGTGAAGAGTGTGACGACCGCATTCTCGACGGCTCGTACGGAGGCTGCACTGCCAAGTGCGGCCTCGGGCCTCGCTGCGGCGATGGCGCGGTCAATGGTGCAGAGGAATGCGACAACGGCGCTGACAATGGCGTTGACCTTGGCGAATACAGTTGCACGGTGGCTTGTACCAGGCGCCACTTCTGCGGTGACGGCATTGCCGACGGAAATCTCGGCGAGGAGTGCGATCTTGGAGAGCCGAACGGTCAATCACAGCAAGGCTGCGACAAGAACTGCAGGCACGTCGTGCTGCCGCCAAAATGCCCAGAAGAATGAAACGCGCCGCCGATCGCCGCACCATACGCCCAGAGACCGTCCGCACTCGAAAGGGAGAGCAAACCGAAATCTGTGTTGGATTGAAGTCGCCGCGGCCGTGGCATCATGGCTCGCGTGAGGATCTAACAGCGGCAGGGCTCACTCGTCCAGCCCGCAAAGCGCACTTGCTCTCACCCCGGCAGCCTCCAGCTGCCGACCAGATTGCGCCGGAGAACTGGCGTGAAGTCCGCCCGAGAGCCGATCCGGGCAGGCCGCGGCAGGCCGTGCTAGGCTACCCCGGTCTTTCTGCAGTGATTCAGCGGGGCCATGGAGATTCTCGCATGGACCAGAGCCAATTCGTGTTGCTTGCCTGCTTCCCTAGCTAGGAGAAAACAAGATGCGTGCCCTCGTCATCATCGCACTGGTCAGCACGGCACTTGGTTGCGCCACTATCGAGCCCGGACACCGTGGCCTCTACTTCGAGCCATCCAAAGGTCTGCATCGCGATGTCCTCACGCCCGGCCGGCACTGGGTCGGCGTTTTCGGGCGAATCGAGGATTTCGATATCACCTATGCGACCCATGCCGAGCAGATCGAGACCCTTTCTCAGGAAGGGCTCAAGATGGTCCTGCGCATCGCACTCATCTACCGGCCGGTCGCCTCCGAGCTCTACGAACTGGAGACCGAGATCGGGCCTACCTACTACGACGAGGTCGTGGGGCCGGAGTTTCGCAGCGTCGCGCGCGGTGTGGCGGCACGCCACCCGTACATGGAACTGCACCGCAAGAACGAGCAGATCGAGGACGAGGTCGAGGCCGATCTGCGGCGGCGCACCGCGGGCAAGCACGTCGAGATCGCCTCGGTTACGCTGGAGTCGATTCAGTACGAACCGGCCATCCTGAAAGCGGTTCAGGACAAGTTGGCGGCCGAGCAGGACTCGTCCCGGCAAAAGACCGTGCTGGAGAACGAGGGCATGCGAAAGCGTCTCGAGCTGCAGTACCAGGCCGAGCAGGAGAAGATGCGGGCCGATGCATCCCTGCGCGAGAAGCAACGCGAGCTGGAGCTGACCAAGGCGCAGGCGGAAACCGATCGGGTCAGGGAAGAATCCGAGGCAGCCAAGCACGTGATCCAGGCGCGCGGCGAAGCTGAGGCTGCCAAGTATTCGGCGCAAGCGCTGAGCGAGAAAGAGAAAGCCCATAATCAGGCGCTGACGTCCCTGGCGGTCATGGAAAAGGGCTTCGAGGCGCTCAAGGCGCTCGCCGGGACGGGGACCAACATCATGATTGGTGACTGGTCGAAGGTCCCCAATTTCCTGTTTCCAAACCTGAATGCGTTCAAGGCGTCCGGCGCGGCCGGCTCGGGCGAAAAGCGCGAGAGGCATTAGAGCTAGACGTCGTTATCGCGTCCGCTCGGCCCAATCGCCGTCAATCACTTCGGCGCGGCCGCTCACCGCGCCGCGTCCTCTCTACAAGCCTCGATGTCTTTCTGGCTCTTGGCGCGCTCGAGCTCGCGCGTCTGGTGGCCGCCAAGGTCGCTCTCGTAACCCTTGATCGTGAAAGGCACCATCGATGCCGTAATCACGCCGGTCCTGACTTCAATCCGATACTGATGGCCCGCCCTCATTGGCAGGGCGAACGTCCATCGCCCGGTGGTCGCGTTGAGGGTATTGCCCCCGAGCGACTGATCTGCCCAGTGCGATGGCGTGCCGATGACGTGGCAACCGGGCAAGAGCTCGAAGTACCCGCCGAGCGACGAGACGTCCTTGTCGTCCACGAATTGCACGTAGCCAGAGAGGGTGGAAACCTGCTGCGGACCGAGGGGCTGCGGCCCGGGTGGATAGAGACGGTCAGGCAGCGCGCCCCCGCCTGAGACGCAGGCGCCGGCCAATAGGGCAAAGGCCGTCGCAAAGACCACGAGGTGCGTCTGCATGGGGCGATTATGCTCGGGCGGGCCAGGAGTGTCCATGGCCGGCAATGAACGGATGCCCTTGCGCCCAATCGCCAGCAATCAGTGCGGCGTCGGCAAAGATCGCGCCGCAGCCTCCTCCTTGCAGGCATCGATGTCTTTCTGGCTCGTAGCGCGCT